>Ga0187893_10000974_pt1 | contig 71526 bp, 63 predicted proteins | sample MA1701074metaG_FD_139574 | JGI IMG/M metagenome (GOLD analysis project Ga0187893, IMG submission 139574) | White microbial mat communities from a basaltic lava cave in the Kipuka Kanohina Cave System on the Island of Hawaii, USA - MA170107-4 metaG ...
GGCGGCGGCGAGCGAGGAGGGTTGCTCGCTCGACGGGCGCTATGTCTGGCGGCGCGAAGCCAGCGAAGCCTCGATCTCACGGGCGGGTCGCGCCGGTGGTCGCGTCCTCGAGCGGCTGACACCGAAACCGCAGTCGATCGCCAGCATACTCCATGGGCCGGGCGATCCGGCAACGATCGACCGGCTGGTCGCGCGCGGTCTTGCGATGGTGGCGGGTCCGACGCCCAGCGATGCCGCGCACGTGCTCGGCCGGCACGGCGACTGGTCGAAGGCGGCAGCGGCGGCGGGCCTCGTTCTTGCCGCACGCGGCACGGCCAGCGAATCCGAAGATCCACGCATTCTGGCGGAACGGGTCTATGAATGCGCCGTGGTGCAGTCGGCCGAAGCGATCGTGGAATCGCTGCTGGTCGACGGTTTTGGTTTGTCGCGAAATGCCTGGGGCGATGGCGGCGCGCAGCTCGTGCGCCGCGCACTGGTTGCGGATCGAGACGCCGATCCGCGTCCGCTCGAACCGAGTATCCAGCTTCGTCAGCCGCTGGTCGCGGTGGGCGCACCGGCGGCGACCTATTATCCCGAGGTCGCGCGCCGACTCCGCGCCGAACTGGTGCTCCCGAAGGACGCCGACGTGGCGAACGCGATCGGTGCGGCCGTCGCCGGCATCCGGCAGCGCGTGCAGCTCGTGGTGACGTCGCCGGGGCAGGGCGTGTTCCGCGTGCATCTCAACACCGGCGTGAGGGATTTTCCGACCGCGGACGAAGCGATTTCCCACGCCAAGACGGTTGCCGGGAATCTGGCCCGCGAGCGAGCGCAGCGCGCGGGATCCCGAGAACCGGCAATCGACATCGCCGTCGACGACCGGCGCGTGCGGGAGTTCGGCGGCAGCGAGATTTTCGTCGAAGCAATCGTTACCGCAACAGCCAGCGACCTCGGCTGATCAGGTGGCGACGCGCGGCGGCTGCCGCACGACCGGCCCGTCCCTCGTCAGCATTGTGTTCGCCAGCACACGCTCGGCATGCGTCATGCGCCAGGACAGCATCCGCTCGGCCATCTCGCGGCGCACGGATTCGTAGGATGGCTCCTCAGCGACATTGTGCAGCTCGTGCGGGTCGGTTTTCAGGTCATAGAGCAACGGCGGCAGCGCGGGGAAGTGAATGTATTTATATCGCTCACCGCGCAGTACGCCGAGGTTGCACTGATCGCTGGTCAGACCAAGCGCGCGTTCCGGTCCCTGATCGACTACATCCCGAAAGTCGAACTCCCAGTGCGCGAACCGACGCCAGTCGGTCGGTGCGCCGCGTTCGACGAACGGGAGCAGCGACCGTCCGTCGCACGAAGGTGGGATCTCTAGGCCGAGCCACTCGAGTATGGTCGGCATGATATCGACCGCTTCGGTAAACTCGTCCACCAGCTTTCCGCGCGTTTCGTCAGCCGACTTGCGCGGATCGACGAGAATGAACGGAATGTGATACGCGCGATCGAAATAACCTTCCTTTCCCCACATCCAGTGATCGCCCAGCATTTCGCCATGGTCGCAGGTGAAGACGATCAGCGTATTCTCGATCTCGCCCGTGCTTTCAAGATATGAGATTAGGCGCCCGACCTGGTCGTCGACCTGGCTGATCATGCCATAATAGGTCGCCCGGATCTGGCGGATCTCCCTTTCGTCGATCGCCCGCAGGTCGCTCGGATAGTGCTCGCTGTACCAGCCGATCTCGCGCTGGTGCGAGAGCAGGTACCGCAGATAGGGGTGCTGCGCCCCCTCGGCCTCAGGCGTGGCGGCCCGTGCCGGCATCGGCGAGGTGGCCGGATCGTACATCGCGTTGTATGGCTCGGGCGCGATGACCGGCGGGTGCGGGCGCAAGAACACCAGATGCAGGAACCAGTTCTGATCCTGTCGCACGGACAGGTATCGCAGCACCGCATTCGCCATAAAAGCCGTTTCGCTGTCATCGGCCGTGAAGATCGGCGGCGAGAATGTATGTCCGCGCTCGGCGGCGCCCGGATAGCCGGGAACGGGCCGGTAGACATCGCGCCTTCCATTCGGCAGGTCGTAGCCCTTGGCGCGCAAATCCGCGATCCAAGCGGCCATGTGGTCGGGAAGCTGCAATCCGACGGCGAACCCCGGCAGCACGCCCTCGTAGGTATTGAGAATCGGATCGCCCGGTTCGTACTCGCGCGGATCGACGCTGGTGTCGGTGTAACCGAACAGTACCGGCTCGAACCCGCCCTTGCGGACTTCGCGCGCCAGATTGGCATGCCGCGCATCGAGGGGTGTGCCGTTGCGGCCTGAGCGGTGATTCATCAGGTACATGCCGGTATGCATGCTGGTACGCGAAGGGCCGCAGGGCGAGCAGGAGGCGTAGTGCTGACGGAACAGGACGCCGCGCTGCGCCAGCCGGTCGAGGTTCGGAGTCGTAACGACCGGGTGATTGAGCGTCGAAAGACATTCGGCGCGCCACTGGTCAGCCGAGATGAACAGGACTTTGCGGGCTGTCATGGTCGGTTCCGGCATCCTCTAGGCAGGGTCGACACGCAACGATACCGGCATCTCCGGCGCCGCCTCGATCGCGTGCCGTATCTGCGGTGCCAGCGTCATGGTTTCCGGCAGAATCCGGGTTGCGAAGAACAGCGCCGTTTCCTGACGCCGTACCCTGTCGGCATCGTCGTCTGCACCGCCGAACGCCGTGACGACAAGCCGCCAGGCGGCGATCGTGGTGCCGAACATGCGAAGGTATGGCGTTGCTGCCGCGAGTACTGGCCGCAGATTGACGCGATAGACATCGACCAAGGAGTCAGAGGCGCGGGCGAGGCGGTCGACACTCGCAACCGCGAGCTTCGGGGCGACACCGGCCGGGCCGGTCGACGGCAGGGTTTCGAGCGAGCGGCGCATCTCGTCGCAGAGCTGCGAGACGGTTTGCCCATTGCCGCGACAGAGCTTGCGGCCCAGCAGGTCGATCGCCTGGATCCCGTTGGTGCCCTCGTAGATCGGCGTGATGCGCACGTCGCGATAGATCTGGGCGGCACCGGTCTGCTCGATAAACCCCATGCCGCCATGCACCTGGATGCCGAGGTCGGCCGCCTCGCAGGCGCGATCGGTGCACCATGCTTTGGCGATCGGCGTCAGCAAATCGGTCAATGCTTGCGCGCTGTCGCGCTCAGTACCCGCGGGCAGGGCGCGGGCCCGGTCCATGGCGCCGGCGGTGAAGTAGATCAGCGCGCGCATCGCGTCGACCAGAGAGCGAATCGTCATCAGCATGCGCGCAACATCGGGATGGTGGACGATGGCGGCGCTGCCCTCGATGCCAGTGGCGCGGCCTTGCCGACGCTGATGCGCATAGGCAATCGCCGCCTGCCAGGCGCGCTCGCCCATGCCCAGCCCCTGGATCGCAACCGCGAGGCGCGCGTTGTTCATCATGGTAAACATCAGCGCCATGCCCTGGTTCACCTCGCCGACCAGTTCGCCGATCGCGCCGCCATCGTCGCCGTACGACATGACGCAGGTTGGGCTGGCGTGGATGCCCATCTTTCGTTCCAGTGCAATGCAGCGCAAATCGTTACGTGCTCCGGGGGTTCCGTCGGACTTCAACAGGAATTTCGGAACGATGAACAGCGAGATGCCTTTGCTGCCCGGTGGCGCATCCGGCGTGCGCGCCAGCACGAGATGGACGATGTTCTCGGCCATGTCGTGCTCGCCATAGGTAATGAAGATTTTCTGTCCGGTGATGCGCCATTTGTCGCCATCGCGCACCGCACGCGTCGTCAACGCTCCCACGTCGCTGCCGGCATTCGGCTCCGTCATGTTCATGGTGCCGGTCCAGCGACCTTCGATCAGCGGCCTTAAATAGCGGTCGCGCTGGGTCGGCGAGGCGTGGGTTTCGAGCAGATCGATGGCGCCCTGCGTCAGCAGCGAGCAGAGCGAGAAGCTCATATTCGCGGCGTACCACATTTCCTGCACCGCTGCCGCGACCGACCAGGGCAGGCCCTGGCCGCCGAGTTCAGGGTCGGCCGGTACGCCCTGCCAGCCCTGCTGCGCGAAGTCGCGATAGGCCTCGGCGAAGCCGGGCGCCGTGTGCACGACGCCATTCTCGAGCCGGCAGCCGTGCCGGTCTCCGGGTTCGTTGAGCGGTCCGAGGACGCGCTCGGCGAACCGCGCCGCTTCGCCGAGGACCGCCGACACCACATCGGGCGTTACTTCTCCGTAACGATCCAGCTCGCGCAGGGCCGGCAGATCGGATTGCGTCAGCAGCGCGTGTTCGATGTCCCGCAGGGGTGCGCGATAGCCCACCATCTAGAGCACCTTGCCGCGGTTGAGGATCGCACCCGGATCGAACAGCGATTTTATCTCGGCCATCAGTTCCCGCTCGGTGTTCGATTTGCGATGGATGGCCTCACCGCGGCGCATTTGCCCCAGACCATGCTCGGCGCTGAACGAGCCGGAGAATGCGTCGACCACGTCATGCACGGCCTTCGTCAGCGTGGGCCCGTGGCGCCGGAATGTCTCGTCGTCCAATGCGAGCGGTCGCATGAGATTATAGTGAATGTTGCCGTCGCCGAGATGACCGAACGGAAGAATGCGGGTTCCCGGCAGCGCGGCTTCGACCGCGACGTCGGCTGCAGCGATGAAGGCGGGAACGTCTGAGACCGGTACCGATACATCGTGCTTGACGCTGGCGCCGCCGACCCGCTGGGCCTCGACCACCGCCTCGCGCAGGCGCCACAACGCCAGACGTCTCGATTCCATTTCGGGCAGTATCGCATCGATGATGGTGCCACGTTCCAGCGCATCCCCGAGGAACCGTTCGAGAACCGTGCCCAGCGGCGGTTCGTCGAGAGAGCCGGCGAGCTCGATCAGCACATAGGCGCCATGCGCCTGCTCGAATGGACGCTTTGTTCCAGGCACGGTTTCGACCGCCAACTCGACCGCGGCCGACGACATGTACTCGAAACTCGTCACGAATTCGCCGGCATGCTCCATGCAATGACCGAAAAGCTCCGAGGCCTGCCTTACGGCTTGCATGGCCGCGAGTGCAGCAACGCGCTGGCGCGGGAGCGGGAACAGCTTCAAGGCCGCCGCCGTGATAATGCCGAGCGTGCCTTCGCTGCCGATCAACAATTGCCGCAGCGCATAGCCGGTATTGTCTTTCCGCACGCGCCGCAGATCGTTCCAGACCGTACCGTCCGCCAGCACCACTTCGAGGCCGAGCACGAGATCGCGCGCATTCCCGTATCGCAGCACGTTGATTCCGCCGGCATTGGTCGCGATGTTGCCGCCGATCTGGCAGGTGCCTTCGGCACCGAGGCTGAGCGGAAAGAGCCGGTTCGCGCCAGCGGCAGCGGCCTGGACGTCGGCGAGAATGCAGCCCGCCTCGGCAACAAGCGTGAAATCCAGCGGATCGATCGCCCGGATACGATTCAGCCGTTCGAGCGACAGCACGATCTCGGAACCGTCGCCCGCCGGCGTCGCACCGCCGACCAAGCCGGTATTGCCGCCCTGCGGCACGATCCCGATCTTTCGGTCGGCGCAGAACCGAATCGCCGCGGCGACGGCATCGACTGTCGCGGGTCGCGCAACCGCAAGCGCCTTGCCGTGATAGAGGCCGCGCCAGTCGCGCAGATAGCGCGCCATCGCATCTGCCGTATCTAGCACGCCATCCATGCCCGCAATCTGGCGCAAGCGGTCGGCGATGTCATCGCGATCGTACATGGCCGAGAGACTAGTCGGGGTGTCGCGCCGCGTCATCCGCCTCGGTTGCGCGCCGAAGCCGGTCGCGGATCGCGATACCGAGCCCGCGCGCCGGTATCGGCATCACGGCGATGCCCGTGAAGCGCGGATCGTCGAGCCGGTGCAGCATCGCAAAAAAATTCGCAGCGGCTTCGGTTGTATCGCCCGTGAGGCTGAGATTGAGCGTTTCGGCGGCGCCGGCCAGCGGCGTCGGACCGAACGCCAGCAGCGCCTCCGTCGGCGCAACCCGTTCGGCGTCGATCCGGATCGGAACGCGCGGCGCATAATGCCGGAGCTGCATGCCGGGCGATCGCGCGGGGCCGATTCCGGCCGTGGCAAGTGCATGGCCGAGACATGCTTCGATCTCGTCGGCCGCAATGGCACCCGGCCGCAGCAATGCCGGGTCGTCTGTGCTGACATCGACGACCGTGCTTTCGATGCCGAAGCGGCAGGGTCCTCCGTCAAGAATCGACGACACCCTCTCGCCGAGCATGGCGGCAACATGCCCGGCCTCGGTCGGGCTCAGGCGGCCGGCGGGATTGGCGCTCGGCGCCGCCAGCGGCCGTTCGCATTTCCGCAGCAGGGCCCGGGCGACCGGATGCGCTGGCGCACGCAACGCGACCGTGTCGAGCCCCGCGCTCGCGAGCCGCGAGATCTGGCAATCGCGATGCCTCGGTGCCACCAGGGTCAGCGGACCTGGCCAGAACGCGCCGGCGAGACGCACGGCAGCATCGCTGAGAAACGCATGGCGGACGGCGGCCTCGCGATCGAGCACATGGACGATCAGCGGATTGAAAAGCGGTCGCGCCTTCACTTCGAAGATCTCGGCGACAGCGCGATCGTCGGTCGCATCGCCGGCGAGCCCATAGACGGTCTCGGTCGGTATTGCGACCAACACGCCCTGCCGGATCAGCGCGCTCGCCTGTGCAATCCCGGCGTCGTCGCCCGTCTGCACGACCGCCCGCGGCATCAGGAACTGCGTCCGCTCGCAATGAAATGCGGATTCTCGTAGCCCGGCTTGCCGTATGTGAGCGGCATCCCGTCCAGACGGCGAACGCTGCCGCCCGCAGCCAGGAGCACGGCGTGACCCGCCGCCGTGTCCCATTCCATCGTGCGACCGAAGCGCGGATAGAGATCGGCAATGCCCTCGGCAACCCGGCAAAATTTCAGCGAGCTGCCGGCGCAGAGGCGCTCCCGGACGTTTCGTGTCGCCAGGAACTCGTCGAGCGCTTCGTCGTTGGCGTGCGAACGGCTCGCGAGCACGGTCAGACCCTCCGCGGGCGCCGCTCGAGCCGAGATCGGTTTCGCCGGCTCACGTCCGCGCCGCACACTCGCACCGTTGCCCACCAGCCCGACATAGCTCGTGTCGGTCGCGGGCAGATAGACGACACCGAAACGCGGCGTAGCCCGTTCGATCAATGCGATATTGACAGTGAATTCGCCATTGCGCTTGATGAACTCTTTGGTGCCGTCGAGCGGATCGACCAGCCAGAACGCACCGGCATCGCGCGATCCGGCCGATAGCGCAGCGACCTTGCTGGCCGCTTCCTCGGAGATCACCGCGACACCCGGCGTCAACCGTTCGAGGCCGGGCAGGATGATCGCCTCGGCGGCTTCGTCGGCATCGGTGACCGGCGACCGATCGTCCTTCGCCCGCACGTCGATCGCCCGGCCGTAGAAGGTCATGATACGCGCCCCGGCCTGGCGCGCGAGTTCCACCACAGATTCGACATGATCGGATGTGAGGTTGAGCGGCATGGCGGCAACGGGCATAAATCGATCATTGGCTCCAGGACATGGGGGCCGCGCAATTACGCCCGCGGCGGCCGGCGATCATAGGCATCGTGCGCGCCGGAACCAACCTCGCAATGGGCAGGGTTCCAAGTTCCTTTTGAAGAGGGGTTGCCTTGATCCTTGTGGCAGAACGACGGAGCGGCTTTCTGCGGGCGATCGGCCTGCCGATATCGTTGGCCGGCGCAGTCGCACTCAGCGTCCCGGCCGTGGCGCAGGAGACGCCGGAGGCGGCCCCGGTCGAACCGGTCGAAGTGCAGGAACTCGCACCGCCGCCGCCTCGCGAGTTCGACGGCACAGCGATCGCCATCGATTCCGTTACGATCGTCGTTGCCGGCGAGGCGCTGACCCTCTACGGCCTCTCACCGATGCGTACCGATTGGCGCGCCGCGGCGGCCGCGCGCAGCGCGCTGGACGATCTTGTTCGGGGTGTCGAGGTTCATTGCACAGAGGCGGGTCGCGACCGCAATCGACGGTTACTTGCAACATGCTCGGCAGCGGAACTCGACATTTCGGAAGCGATGCTGGGCGCGGGCATGAGTCTGGTCGACCGAGGCGTGACGTGGGCGCCGGGCGCCGACGTGGAGATCGCAGAACGCTACGACGCGGCCGAGCGGGCGGCGCGCGATGGTTCTGCGGGACTGTGGGCGACGGTGCCCGGCTACGAGCCGAAGGCACCGATGCCGCCGATACCGGGTTTGTGGGATCGCGTCGAACATTACCAGGCGGGCTTCGCCGTGCTCGCAGGCATGGTGATCGTTGCCAGCGCGATTGTCATTGCGGGACGACGCCGAAGATAGCCGCCGGCTAAGAATGGTGGGCGCGGCTGGGATTGAACCAGCGACCCCTGCCGTGTGAAAGCAGTGCTCTCCCGCTGAGCTACGCGCCCGCCGACCCGAACGGCCGAGGGCGCCTGCTTTAGGGCAGCGCGCGGGCGCCTGTCAACCAAGGGAGACGCGCCGAGATGATCGCTCGAATCCTTCCCGGATTGGCCCTGTTGCTCAACTTTCCGGCCGTATTCCTGTCTGGGCCAGCGGCCGCAGAGACCTGGCAACTCCGGTACGTCGGCATGCTCGGCCAAGTGCCGATGATGACGGCCGATCTGCGCGCCGAAGTGGCAGAGGAGGGGGCCGGCGTCGGCGCCTTTTACGTAATCGCCAACGCCGGTACGGGCGGTACCGGCGCGGGAGCGCTGTTCCCGTTCGAGATCGGGTTCGAAACGAATGGCGGGCGTCGCGGCAATGCTCTGTTGCCGCTTTGGCACCGCAGCCATTCGGTTGCCTGGCAGAAACCGCAACGCATCGACCTCGACTACGGAACCGACGGCAGCATCACGACGTTCGTCGATCCGCCGAGCCGGTTGACACAGGCCGCGCTCGATCAGGGGCTGGTCGCCGGCACGATCGATCCGGTGACGGCGGCGATGACCCTGATCGACCAGATCATGCAGGCCGGCGCCTGCTCCGGATCGGTTGCGGTGTTCGACGGCATGCGACGTTACGATCTGACGGCAATCGAATCCGGCGCTTCCATACCGCCCGCGCGGCTGAGCGGTGCGACCGCGCCGGCCTATGGCGCCGCGACGGTTTGCCGAATCGCGATCACATACCGGTCGGCACTGTCCGCCAACGCATCGCAATCGAACTTCTATCCGAACGAAGCCACGATCTGGCTGGCACCGCTGACTGGAACCGATCAGGTCGTGCCGGTCATGGCGATCGCGACGCTGCCGATCGGGCAAATCCGGCTCGAATTGCTGGCGGCCTCGCTCGCGCCCGACTGAACCTGAACTCAGATCGCCGTTGCCGTATTCTCGGCGAAGGAATCGATCGCCTGACGGATGCGGCCGATGAAGGTCGCATCGTCATTGCCTGGGTGCCGCCGCAGGATGCCAACGGTCGGGAACCAGCCGGTTTCGAGCCGATCCAGCGGCCACGGGAAGGCCTCGCCGCCGTCGATCAGCGCCAATGTCGGTCGGCGCAGAAGCCCGGCCGTCTGGACTACGGGCGAGTCGACGCTCACGACGAGGTCGCATTGCGCGATGGCCTCGGCGATCGCACAGCCGATATCGGCGTTGCCGACAAGTTCGTCACCAACATGCACCATGCGGTCGACCATGCCGGCTTCCGCGATGTCGGCAGCCGCGGTGCGATCCTGCAGGGCGATCAGGCCGCCGCGGAAGGTCGAAAAGGCCGACAGCAGGCTTCGGGCGTCCGCAAAAACCGACGAACCCGATGGGCTGCGCCAATGGAGGCCGACCAGCGGCCGGGGCAACGATTCGCAGCGATGTCGCCACTGTGCGGAGTCGGCCAGCATCTCGATCCCTTGCGGTGTTGCCGGCAGTTGCGACGGATCCGGTCGTTCCAGGAGCAAAGGAAGGCTCGCCAGCCAGACATGCCGGTCGAAGGGCGGTAGCGAATCGTTCGGACCGCACACCGTGATGCGCGGCCCGAGCGGTGCCAGCGTCGCCCGGATCAGCGCAGGACAAAGCAGGACGATTTCTGCGCCGGCATCCGAGAGCGGCTCGAGGTAACGCAGCAGCGCGAGACTCTCGGCCAGGCTGTGCTCGAAATGCACGCAAAGCCGCAGTCCCTTCGGATTGCCGCCGTCCCACAGCGGTTGCACGAAACGATGGCGGGCATTCGAAAGCGGCGGGATGTGCAGGCGCCGTTCGTAGTGCGGCCAGCATTCCTGCCATCGTTCCTGCCGCATCAACAGACGCGCGAGGGCAACATGCATCACGGCAATGCCGGGCGTGCGCTTCAATGCCTCCTGCAACAGCTCGATGGCCTCGTCGATACGATCGAGCTTCACCAGCAACGGCACGGCGCGCAGGCAATTTCCCGGATCGTTCGGATCGGCTTCGATTCCGTCCTTGAAAGCATCGAGCGCGCGGCTCGTGTCGCCGGACGCGAGGAAAAGATCGCCGAGTCCGGACCAGGCAGCACCGGCGCCGCCCTCGAGCGTCAGCGCGCGCCGGAAACTCGCCTCGGCGCCGCGCGAGTCGCCCTGCGCGGCCAGTCCACGACCAAGCGCGACATGCAGGAGCGCCACCGTCGGCTTTCGTTCGATCGCATCGCGGAAGCGCGTGACCGCATTGCGGAATTCACCGCGCGCGAAATGAACCTGCCCGACATTGACGTAAGCGTCGGTGAAAGAGGGATCCAGCCGGATCGCTGTCTCGAAGGCGTCGACGGCGTCCGCATTTCGATTGGCCGCTCGATAGGCGAGGCCGAGGGCATTGCGATACTCGGGATTGTTCGGTCGACCCTTGACCGAGCGCTCGTGGCAGTCGACGCAGGCCGCTATATCGCCCGACCGGCGATGGAACAACCCCATGCAATGGAGCGCATCCGGCTGATTCGGGTCGGTCCGCAGCAGGCCGCGGCAAATCTCGGCCATGCCGGCGAAATCGCCCCGGCGCGCGCAGTCGAGAGCGATCTCGAGCAGTTGCGGCGGGCTGTTCGGCTGCATCGTGCGGGTCCGGGCCTGGGTCGCGATCTTGGGCGGTGGACGCCACCCGGGCAAGGCCCCGGTGCGGCCCCCACAGTGCCACATTTGGCCGATACCTCTAGGTCCGACCGGCGGGCCGAGACTATGCCGGCACCGTCTCGAAAGAGTATTTTGCCGCCACCATCGCCGGGAGGGGCGTTTGAACGCAGAACGCGAAGCAACGGCGGCGATCGTGCTGGCGGCTGGGCAGGGAACGCGCATGCGCTCGCGTCTGCCCAAGGTCATGCACAAGGTCGCCGGCCTGCCGCTCATCGGTCATGTGCTGGCCGGGCTGGCGCCGCTCCGCTGCGCGCACGAGATCGTCGTCATCGCACCCGGCATGTCCGACCTGGCTGCAGCGGTCGCACCGCGCGCGACCGCGGTCCAGGCTGAGCAGCTCGGCACGGGCCATGCGGTCGCGGCGGCGGTCCCGCAACTCAACAACCATATCGGCGACGTGCTGGTCGTTTATGGCGATACGCCGTTCATCCGGACCGAGACGCTGCGTCGACTGATCGAGCGCCGGCGCGCTGCCGACAATCCGGCGGCGGTGGTGCTTGGGTTTCGGCCGGCCGCCGCGGCGGAATACGGGCGGCTCGTGCTGGCCGCCGACGGTATGCTTGAGCGTATCGTCGAGTTTCGCGATGCGAACGGGGCGGAGCGGGCGATCGGCTTGTGCAATTCCGGCGTCATGGCGATCGACGGCACGCGCATTCACGCGTTGATCGACCGGCTCGACAATCGCAATGCCAAGGGCGAGTTCTATCTGACCGACATCGTCGGGCTGGCGCGCGCCGATAATTCGGTGTGTGCCGTTATCGAGGCCGACGCGGACGAATTGCTGGGCGTGAACAGCCGGGCCGACCTGGCGGTCGCCGAAGCCATCGTCCAGACGCGGTTGCGTGCGGCGGCAATGGCATCGGGCGCGACGCTGGTCGATCCGGCATCGGTGTTTTTCTCGTGGGACACGCGCCTCGGCCAGGACGTCACGATTGGGCCCAATGTCGTGTTCGGACCGGGCGTCGAGGTGCATGACACGGTCGAGATCGGCGCGTTCTGCCACATCGAAAACAGCGTCATCGAGGCCGGCAGCCGGGTCGGGCCGTTCGCGCGGCTGCGCGGCGGCACGCATATCGGTCGCGGCGCGCGGATCGGAAATTTCGTCGAGATGAAAGCCGGCCAATTCGGCGATGGCGCCAAGGCCGCGCACCTCGCCTACATCGGCGATGCTCGTGTCGGCGCCGATGCCAATATCGGGGCCGGCACCATCACGGCCAACTATGACGGGTTTGCCAAGCACGAGACCGTCGTCGGTGAGGGCGCGCAGATCGGCTCGAACAGCGTGCTGGTGGCGCCGGTCGAGATCGGGCCGGGCGCGATGGTCGCCGCGGGCAGCGTGATCACGCGCAACGTGCCCGGCGATGCGCTCGCGATCGCCCGCGGGCGCGAAACGGTCAAGGAAGGCTGGGCGAAACTGTTCCGGGCGGCCCGGGGCAAATTTGTACGGACAGTGCGAAAGGACTGAACGAGATGTGCGGCATCATCGGCATCGTCGGCAAATCGTCGGTCGCGCCGAAGCTCCTCGAAGCCCTCGGGCGGCTCGAGTATCGGGGCTACGATTCCGCCGGCATCGCCACGCTGGTGAACGGTCACATCGACCGGCGCCGCGCCGAGGGCAAGATCTCCAACCTCGAAGCCTTGCTGAAGCGCGATCCGCTGCCGGGCGAGACCGGCATCGGTCACACGCGCTGGGCGACGCACGGACGGCCGTCGGAGAATAATGCGCATCCGCATGCCACGGTGCGCGTGGCGGTCGTCCACAACGGCATCATCGAGAATTTCCAGGAGCTGCGCGAAGAACTCGAGGTCGAAGGCTGCCGGTTCGGGACCGAGACCGATACCGAAGTTATTGCTCATCTGTTGACGCGCCAGCTCGAGCAGCAGAAGACGCCGCAGCAGGCGATGGAATATGCGATGCGGCGACTGTACGGCGCCTTCGCGCTCGCCGTGATCGTCGCGGGCCGCAACGACCTGATGCTGGGCGCGCGACGCGGCAGCCCGCTCGCGGTCGGGTTCGGCGACGGCGAAATGTTCCTCGGTTCCGATGCGCTGGCGCTGTCGTCGCTGACGCGCCGGCTTTGCTACCTCGAGGAAGACGACTGGGTCGTGCTCTCGCACGACGGCGCCGAGATCTGGAACGGCGGCGAACGCGTCGAGCGGCCGGTCACGACGACCGCGCTCGGCGGCACCGCCGTCGGCAAGGGCAATCATCCGCATTTCATGCTCAAGGAGATCCACGAGCAGCCGGCGGTGATCGGCGACACGCTGCAGGCCTTCCTCAACCCGCTCGCGCGAAAGGTGACGCTGCCGGACCTGCCGGTCGATTTCGCCACCTTGCCGCGACTGACGATTGTCGGCTGCGGCACCGCCTCTTTGGCCGGGCTGGTCGCGAAATACTGGTTCGAGCAGGTCGCGCGCCTGCCGGTCGAGGTCGATATCGGCTCGGAGTTCCGCTATCGCGAGGCGCCGATGCCGAAGGGCGGCGCAATGCTCTGCATCTCGCAGTCGGGCGAGACCGTCGACACCCTGGCGGCGCTGCGCTATGCGCGCCGGCAGGGCCAGACCATTCTGTCGGTCGTCAACATGCCGGAGAGCGCGATCGCGCGCGAATCCGACGCCGTATTGCCGACGCTGGCGGGCCCGGAGATCGGTGTCGCCTCGACCAAGGCCTTCACGACCCAGCTCACCGTGCTCGCCTGCCTCGCCATTGCGACGGCGCGTGCGCGGGGCGTTATCGATGCCGGTCGCGAGGCGGCGCTCACGCACGCCCTGCTCGAAGTCCCGGCCAAGGCGGCCGAGGTGCTCAACCATGACGGCGCCATTGCCGCCATCGCGCATCGCGTCGCCGAGGCGCGCGATGTGCTCTTCATCGGTCGCGGCACCTCGTTCCCGATTGCGCTCGAGGGCGCGCTCAAGCTCAAGGAAATCTCCTACATCCACGCCGAGGGCTATGCCGCCGGCGAGATGAAGCACGGGCCGATCGCGCTGATCGACGACAAGGTTCCGGTAATCGTTGCGGCACCGTCCGATGCGGTGTTCGAGAAGGTCGCCTCGAACGTCCAGGAAGTCTCGGCGCGCGGCGGCCGCGTGATCCTGTTCTCGGATGCGAAGGGCGTGAAGAAGATCGGCAAGCGTGCCGAAACCGCGATCACGCTGCCCGACTGCGACCCGTTCGTGGCGCCGATCCTCTACGCGATCCCGGTGCAGCTCCTCGCCTATCACGCCGCGGTCGCCAAGGGCACCGACGTCGACCAGCCGCGCAACCTCGCCAAGGCCGTGACGGTGGAGTAGGGCGTTGTGTCAGCAATGCCGTAAAGAGGTGTTCCGCAGATAGCATCGCTACTGCCGCTATACCTTGCCGCCGTCTCGGCGCGCGTTCTCCCGCGGTTCGGGAAACTCCATTTGAATCCATCCGTCAAAAATATCCGGACGGCCGCCAACAGTGACGTTGATCCCGCTCTCCTGCCATTGGCGCGAGAACGAACCCAGCAAATACTCCAAGCGATCCAGTTGCTCACCAAGCGGTAGATCTTCAGAGATTAGGTATTTGATGCCTCTTAGTGGTACTCGAACTGTGTACTCCGCGTCGATGACGATATCCTCGGCTGATATTCCTTGGAAGAGTTTTAGCAGAGGTTCCAACAGTAGCGAGATTCGTTCCCGACGTTCGCCAATTCGAACCCTATCGTCCGGCACGCCCGCTATCGGACTTATCCGAACTTCGGCCTTGAGCTGCAGTAACGTGCCCTCAGGAGCTGCCGTACTCGCTTCGGCGTGAATCCGGCGCATGGTACGGCGCATAGCGACCATCCGCTCCCGATAATCAGGGTCGACGGTTGATGCACTATCGTCGTCGTCGCTAATGAGGTTTGTTGATTGACCGTCGTCAGCAGCGCTCATAACTCCAGCATAGGCTGTGTCACTGGTTAGTGCTGCGATGAGCCGCAGTAATGTGTGGTCCGAGACGGCGCGCCTCTGTTCTGCCGTGCGCGTAGGAAGAGCAGGGGCACCATCGATCTTCAGTGATCGTAAATAGACCATTCCATCGGAATCAATGATCGCCGCGCGCATCGACTTCTGGGCAGACTCCCAGATCAAATCGTGCGGACCGAGATCTTCGTATCGCGTGTGGGCCATGGGGGTCTCTTTTAAAAGGTATGCGCCATAAGCATAGCGTCATCCATTAATAGAGGCAATTGAAATCCTATACAACTAAAAAGTATATGTCGTTGAAGCTTTTGTTGGGCAGCACGTCTTCAGAGAGCTCTCAAATCGACCCGCAACGATGGCACCAATTTTCTCTCTCAGTTCAATTCAAATCAAACGACATGCCCTTAATACGGGAACCATTGGTCGCGTATGATTTGAGCATGGCGATGTACTTGCTCTGTTATGTAGTGGGCCCATTGTTCCTGAGTCCAACCCCGCGACTTTGGATAAAGCATTATTTGCGATGCCTGTTCTGGTATGTGGATCAGCAGATTGTCGATCTTTTCGGCGTTTCTGCGTTCCCGCCAATCCGGAGTTCGTCCATCATTTAAAGTGTCGACGGTATTTGAAGTTACAACACCAATTTTTCCGTCAGGAAGTTCGACAAACGCCACTATGTCGGTAAACGCACTTCCTTTGCGTGTGTTATCGATGAGATTTCGAATATAGTATTCGGTTTCGCGGCGGTTGAGATCAGCAGCCGGAATGACAGGGATCCCGTATTGAGGAAAGACTCTCTTCATCAAGTCAAGCACGAAACGGGTATCTGCTTCAGTCTCGGGGCTGCTGTTGTGATAGAGAATGAAGTAACGCCAGTCGATCTCATAGATCGTGAACCCAAGGATTTGCGGTTGATTGAATTCTTCGGGATTGGGTGGGGTCGAGTCTGGGAACTTGGGCGGTTCTGCGAGAGAGGGCGGCAATTGGCCGACCTCGGTAATTTTCAGATCAGGGTCCGGTCCAACAAGATGCTGCGGCAGCTTGGGAGGCTCGGCGGGCTGCGGAGAGGGATTTATCTCAGGAGCTTCTACGGCGCCTGACTCGACAAGGCTTTGCGCGCTCGGATTCCATGGGTCTTGACCGGTTCGTTTGAGAAAATCCAAGTTCTTTTGCATAGCCATAGCGGCACCGAGACCGCCGAGTACCACTGGCCCATGACGGGCGATCTGCCCCGGTAGATTCGACTGCCAGATTGAGGTGAGCGCGTTTGCTGCAACTTGAGCCGGCGACAGCGGTCCTGGCGGCGGGGTCGTTGGCGTTCGCGAAAATTGCTTCGTCCCTCGGTCGATGCTCTTTACGGCGATCGTGTTGAGAGCTTCGTCAATTCTGACGCTATGAGCTCTTGCCATCACCGCATCGAACGCCGCACCGGTTTTGACCGGCTTGCCGTTGAGCATGAGGCGCGGCGGTGCTGTCGGCGGCAGGCCGTCGGTCGGTTCGGGGTCGAGCAATTGGGAGACGCGGCCGGCGCGGATTGCGCGCAGCCGATCGCGTGGCGATCGATACTCGCTCATGTTGGAACTCCTGATTGTCCGGGCTTACTATTTCGGAGTCTACCGCATATTGCGGTACATGTCAAGTATAAAACCCAAGCCCCTCTGGCCCTAAATACGAAAAGGGCGGTACCGGAAGGTGCCGCCCTTGGCAACTAAACCTTGGTTTGGCCGCTCAGCCGAGCGCCTGGTCGAGCGACTTCTCGATCGTGTCGAGCCCCTCGTCGACGATCTTGTCGCTGGCCGTGAGCGGCACGAGGATGCGGAGCACGTTCGCGTAGATGCCGCAGGAGAGCAGGATCAGACCGTTCTCCGCCGCCTTCGCCGTCACCTTCTTGGTCAGCTCCGGATCGGGCTCCATCGTGTGCCGGTCCTTGACGAGTTCGACCGCGATCATGGCGCCGAGGCCGCGCACCTCGCCAATGCAGGAGAAACGGTTCTTCTTCGCCATGTTGTTGAGCCGGTCCGTCAGGCGCTTGCCGAGCACGTTGGCGCGTTCGAGCAGATTTTCCTTCTCGATCACGTCGAGCACCGCAATGCCGGCGGCGACGCCGACCGGACTGCCGGCATAGGTGCCGCCGAGACCGCCGGGCGGCACGCTGTCCATGATATCGGCCTTGCCGGTGACGGCAGAAAGCGGGAAGCCGCCGGCGAGGCTCTTCGCGGTCGTGATCATGTCGGGCACGACGCCGCTATGCTCGATCGCGAACATCTTGCCGGTGCGTGCAATGCCCGCCTGCACCTCGTCGGAGATCAGAAGAATCTTGTGCTCGTCGCAGATCTTGCGCAGCGCCTGCAGGAACTCGGGCGGCGCGATGTAGAAGCCGCCTTCGCCCTGCACCGGTTCGATCACGATGCAGGCCGTGCGCGCCGGATCGACATCCGCCTTGAAAAGCGCGTTGAGCGCCTTCAGCGAGTCCTCGGCGGTCACGCCGTGCAGCGGATTCGGGAACGGCGCGTGATAGACTTCGGCCGCGTAGGGCCCACCGACCTTGTAGGGCTGCACCTTGCCGGTCATCGCCATGGTCAGGTTCGTGCGGCCGTGAAAGGCGCCGACGAACGTGATGACGGCGCTGCGGTTGGTGTGATGGCGCGCGATCTTGACGGCGTTCTCGAGCGCTTCGGCGCCGGTCGTGAAGAAGATCGTCTTCTTGGGATCCTTGCCCGGCGCGATCTTGTTGAGCCGCTCGGCGAGCTCGATGTAGGGCGCATAGCCGACGACCTGGAAGGCCGTGTGGGTGAACTTGTCGAGCTGCGTGTCGACCGCCTTCATGACGTCGGGATGACGATGGCCCGTGTTGAGTACGGCGATGCCGCCCGCGAAATCGATGTAGCGCCTGCCTTCCTCGTCCCAGAGCTCGGCGTTCTCCGCCTTGGCCGCGAAGAACGGCATCGCCGTTGCGACACCGCGCGGAACCGCGACGCTGCGCCGCTGCTGCAGTTGCTGGTTGTTCATGGTGCAAGGACCTTTCCTGGGCGCGCCCCGGTCGCGCCGGTTTCCGGTCTTGAGAGAGGGACCGAAGGGCGGGTTGATCGGCGCCCGCGATAACACAAAACCGCCGGTCCTGTCATCCGCACCGCCCTTTCCTGGAAGCGGCGCGGCCGTGCGCCAAGCCCCGGTTTTCTTGAAGATCTGCGTTGCGGCGAGCGCAGCCCGCGAACTGCTCGGGCGCATTTTCACGGGTCCCCCGAGCGGCTATAGTCCGGCCAATCCCACCCGCACTGCGTAACCAGCGAGGCCCCCGAGCCATGAACGACGTTTCGAAGACTACCGGCGCCAACCTGCCGATCAAGGACCAGAAGCTGTTCCGGCAGCAGGCCTATGTGAACGGCAAATGGCGGGACGCCAAATCCGGAAAGACCATCAAGGTTACCAACCCCGCGACCGGCGACGTGCTCGGCACCGTCCCGTCGATGGGCACGGACGAGACCCGCGAGGCGATCGAGGCCGCCAATGCCGCCTGGCCGGCCTGGCGCAAGCTGATCGCCAAGGAGCGCGCCAACCTGCTGCGCAAATGGTTCAACCTGATCCTGGAAAACCAGGAGGATCTCGCGGTCCTGATGACGGCCGAGCAGGGCAAGCCGCTGGCGGAGTCTCGTGGCGAAGTCATTTACGGCGCCAGCTTCATCGAATGGTTTGCCGAAGAGGCCAAGCGCGTCTACGGCGATGTCATTCCGCAGCACCAGCCCGACAAGCGCATCGTCGTCATCAAGCAGCCGGTCGGCGTTGTCGCCGCGATCACGCCTTGGAACTTCCCGAACGCGATGATCACGCGCAAATGCGCGCCGGCGCTGGCCGCGGGCTGCCCCGTCGTAATCAAGCCGGCGTCGTACACGCCTTACTCCGCCTTTGCGCTGGCCGAATTGGCCGAGCGCGCCGGCTTCCCGGCGGGCGTCATCAACATTCTGACCGGGTCGTCGAAGGAGATCGGCGGCGAAATGACCTTGAACCCGATCGTGCGCAAGCTCTCCTTTACGGGCTCGACCGAGGTCGGCAAGGAGCTGATCCGCCAGTGTGCCGGCACGGTCAAGAAAGTGTCGATGGAGCTCGGCGGCAACGCACCCTTTATCGTGTTCGACGACGCGGATCTCGATGCGGCGGTCGAAGGCGCGATGATGTCGAAGTTCCGCAACACCGGCCAGACTTGCGTCTGCGCCAACCGCATCTACGTGCAGGACGGCGTCTATGAGGCCTTCGCCGGAAAGCTGGCGGCGGCGGTTGCCAAGCTGAAGGTCGGCAACGGTCTTGAGGCTGGCGTCAACCAGGGTCCGCTGATCGACAAGGGCGCGCTGGAGAAGGTCGAGGAACATGTCGCCGACGCGCTCGGCAAGGGCGCGCGTGTCGTCGCCGGCGGCAAGCGTCATTCGCTGGGCGGAACCTTCTTCGAGCCGACCGTCCTCGCCGACGTGACCAACGACATGGCGGTTTCGCGCGAAGAGACATTCGGTCCGGTGGCGCCGTTGTTCCGCTTCAAGTCGGACGACGATGCGATCCGGATGGCCAACGACACCGAGTTCGGCCTTGCGTCCTATTTCTACGCGCGCGATCTCGGGCGCGTCTGGCGCGTCGCCGAGGCGATCGAAAGCGGCATCGTCGGCATCAACACCGGCATCATCTCGACCGAAGTGGCGCCGTTCGGCGGCATCAAGGAGTCGGGCTTCGGCCGCGAGGGTTCGAAGTACGGCATGGATGATTTCCTCGAGATCAAATATCTCTGCATGGGCGGCGTCTGAACGCCGGCCGGGCAAAAATGGAAACCGGGGGGCGCGGTCGCTGACCGCGCCCCTTTCGTTTGACCGTCATCCGGTGGACGGCGGCCGGGATTTCATGGTCTAACGCATGGATCGGTTCGAACCCGCGAGGTGCGCCGGTGACCGCTGAAAACCGCCAGATCGTATTGATCGCACGACCCGGCGCGTCGGGCGTTACGGCGGACTGTTTCGCGTTGCAAACCGTGGCGCGACCGGTACCGGGCGCGGGCCAGATGCTGATACGCGTCATCTATCTGTCGATCGATCCGGCAGCGCGCGGCTGGATCGCCGAGGTGCCGAACTATCGCGAGCCCGTGCCGCTCGGTTCGGCGATGCCGGGCTTCACGCTTGGCGAGATTGCGGCCTCGAACCATCCCGATTATCGGGTCGGCGAGCTCGTTTACGGGCGTCAAGGTTGGCGCGAATGGGCGGTATCGGATGGATCGGACATCGTGCGTCGCGTCGATCCGCGTCACGGGCCTCTGCCGATCAACCTGTCGCTGCTGGGCATCACCGGCGTCACGGCCTATCTCGGCCTTACCGAGATCGGGCAGCCGAAGGCGGGCGAAACGGTTGTCGTGTCGACCGCGGCGGGCGCGGTCGGTTCCGTCGTCGGACAGGTCGCGAAGCGCATGGGATGTCATACCGTCGGCATCACGGGGCACGCCGACAAGGTCGGACTGTGCATTTCGGAGTTCGGGTATGACGCCGCCATCAACTATAAGGCTGTCGACGATCTGTCGCGCTGGATCCGCAATACGGCGCCGGACGGCGTCGACGTATTTTTCGACAGTACCGGCGGCGCGATCGCCGATGCCGCGATCGAGAACCTCGCGGTCCATGCGCGGGTCGTGATCTGCGGGACGATGGCGCAGCCCTCGGATCCGACGCCGCAGGGACCGCGCTGGAACCGGCAGTTTCTCATCAAGCGCGCACGCATGGAGGGGTTCCTCATCTTCGACCATATCGCCAAGTTCCAGGATGCGGTCGCGCGGCTCGCGTCATGGCGCCGGGAGGGCAAGCTCAACAGCCGCGAAGAATACGTTGACGGGATCGAACATGCACCCGAGGCGCTGCTGCGACAGTTGCGCGGCGACAATCATGGCAAGATGCTGGTGCGCGTCGGAGACGAACCCGACGGCAGGAGTTGAGTATTGAACGACGCCGTCGAGCCTTTGGTGGTCGTCGAGAACCTGGTCTTCGACTATCCGGGACGGCGGGCGCTCGCCGATGTCTCGATCTCGGTTAAACGCGGCACGATCACGGCGCTGGTCGGCCCGAACGGCGCCGGCAAGACGACACTCCTCAATTGCATCGCGGCGCTGGCCCTGCCGGCGGCCGGCCACATTCGCGTCGACGGTATCGATGTGCACGAGGCGCCGCGCGAAGTTCACACGCGCATGGGCTATCTGGCGGACTTCTTCGGGCTCTATGCCGAACTCAGCGTAAAACGCTGTCTCGACTATCGCGCCCGAGCCCTTGGTATTCCCGCCGAGCGTCGTGCCGGGGCGATCGGACGCGCCGCCGAGCGGCTCGGCATTTCGGACCGGTTGAGGGAGCGGACTGGGACGCTCTCGCGCGGGCTGCGCCAGAGGCTGGCGATCGCGCAGGCAATCATCCACGAGCCGCCGCTGGTCCTGCTCGACGAACCGGCCGCCGGCCTCGATCCGGCGGCGCGCCTGTCGCTCTCGGCCGTGTTTCGTGAACTTCAGGCGCAGGGCATGACGCTCGTCGTCTCCTCGCACATTCTCGCCGAGCTGCAGGACTATTCGACCCACATGCTGGTGATCGACGAGGGACGCGTCGTCGAGCACCGGCCCGTCGGCGATGCGGCATCGCCAGGCGGGCGTCGTGCCGTCCGCGTGCGGATCGCCGCAGCGGATGCGCGTTTTGCCGAAACGATGCGGGCGATCGACCCGACGGCGACTCTGGAAGAAGACGGTCTCGAGGCGCGGGTAACGGTACCCGGCGATGCGGCCGGCGATGCCGAGCTGCTGCGCCGCCTGGTCGAGATTGGACTGGCCGTTGTCGAGTTCGGGCCGGCGGGCGAGGGACTGCAGGACGCCTATCTCGCGTTGCTCCGGCGCAACGGAGACGCCGCATGAACGCGGAATTGCTGCGCAACTTCTGGCTCGAGCTGACGCCCTCGCGACTGCTGCTGGCGCCGGTTGTGATCGCCGCGATCCTGCTGGTGGTCTGGTATTCGAACGATCGCTCGGCAACCGAAGTCACGCTGACGGCTCGCTTCATCTTCTATGTGCTCGTTCTGCTCTGGGGAACGCGCCGCGCCGCGAACGCACTTTCCGACGAGGTTGCGACCGGTACATGGGACGCGCAGCGCATGACGGCGCTGGGCCCCTGGTCGATGGCATGGGGCAAATTCGTCGGCGGCACCATCTATGTCTGGTATTCGGCCCTGCTGGCGCTCGCGATCGGCGTGATCATGGACCCGGCGCCGCTCACGGCGCTGGACCGTTTCGCCGGCATCTTCGGGCCGATCCTGACGGGCATGGCGGCGATGCTCGCCTCCTACTTCGTCGTGCTTCTGCATCTGCGCCGGCCGCGCGGGTCCGGGCGCCGCACGTCGTTGCTTGCGCAACTGGCGGGCATCGTTGTCGGGCTGGTCGGCTGGAACATCGACGTGCAGCTCACGGCGCCGATCGAGGATTTTGTCGGACCCGGCAGCGTCGACTGGTACGGCTATGCGTTCCATGAAACGGCGGTTGTACTGGCGACGCAGGCGCTATTGACCTTCTGGCTGGGCTTCGGCGTCTATCGCGTGATGTGCGGCGAGCTGCAGAAGCCGACCTGGCCATGGGGCTGGCCGGCGGCATCGTTGTTCATCATCGCCTATCTGCTCGGTTTCATGTTGCCGCTCGAGCCCGGCAGGCCGACAACCCTCGCGCTCGTGCCGGCAGCCGTCGTAAGCGTCGTACTGTTATATGCCGCACTGCTCGGCGACGGGAAGGACGGCATCAAGCTGCGCTGGTTCATGCGCTCGCTGGCATCCGGCGATTTCGGTCGCACCGCGCGGCTGTTCCCAACCTGGCTCTTCTCGATCTTGCTGGCGACTGTTACGGTCATGGCATTGGCGATCGTCGGGCCGGACGACCCGCGGACCGCCCTGACGGATTTTTATCGCGAGTTCCTCGGCCGCACCGAGTGGAATATCCGGTCGCATGTCGCTTGGGCGGCTGCCATGATCCTGTTCATGGCGCGCGATACGGTGCTGGTTCTTTATCTCAGCATGGCAACGCGCACGCGGGCACCGGACGTCGCCGCCATCGTGCTGCTGGCGACCGCCTATGGCGTACTGCCGCTGCTGCTCGCCTTCGTCGGCCTGGACTGGCTGCTCGCAATCGTCGTGCCCTGGCCATTCGCCCATCCGGCGGTCACGTTGGCGGGTCCGTTCGTCACGCTGCTGCCGTTGCTGTGGCTTCTCATGGGGCGTTGGCGCGCTTTGGCGCCGCGACCGGCCTGAGCGGAAACCGTCATGGTGCGCTACGACTACGATCTCTTTGTCATCGGTGCCGGTTCGGGCGGCGTACGAGCCGCGCGCATGGCGGCCGCGCACGGTGCGCGGGTTGCCATCGCCGAGGACTACCGCGTCGGCGGAACCTGTGTCATCCGCGGCTGCGTGCCGAAGAAGCTGCTCTCCTACGGCGCGCATTTCCACGAGGACTTCGAGGACGCGCGCGGCTACGGCTGGACGGTCGAGAGGGCGTATTTCGACTGGCGCAAGCTGATCGAGAACAAGGATCGAGAGATCGACAGGCTGAACGGCATCTACAAGGATCTGCTTTCGAAGTCCGGCGTCGCCCTGTTCGAAACCCATGCGGCCTTTGCGGATCCTCATACGATCCGGATGGACGATCGGAGCGTATCGGCCGACTACATCTTGATCGCGGTCGGCGGTCATCCGGTGAAGCCGGCCATACCCGGTGCCGACCACGGCGTCACGTCGAACGAGGCGTTTCATCTCGCCGCCCTGCCGAAGCGCACGCTGGTGGTCGGCGGCGGTTATGTCGCAGTCGAGTTCGCCAGCATTTTTGCGGGCCTCGGCAGCGCCGTGGAGATCGTCTATCGGCGCGACCAGATCCTGCGCGGCTTCGACGAGGACGTGCGACAGTTTCTTGCGGCTGAGATGGCGAAGAAGGGCATCCGCATCCGGACTTTCGCCGATCCGGTTTCGCTCGAGAGGACGCGGCCCGGGATCAGCGTAACGCTGCATGACGGCGACATCGTCGAAACCGACCTCGTGTTCTTCGCGACGGGCCGCAAACCGAACACGACGCGACTGGGCCTCGAAACGGTTGGCGTCGAAATCGGCGCCGACGACATGATTTGTGTCGATCGATTCTCACAAACGACGGTCGACCATATCTATGCGATCGGCGACTGCACCAATCGCGTCAACCTGACGCCGGTCGCGATCCGCGAAGGGGCGGCCTTCGCCGAAACGGTGTTCGGCAGGCGGCCGACGCCGGTCGATCATGAGAATGTTCCGTCGGCCGTCTTCAGCCATCCGCCGGTCGGTACCGTCGGCATGACGGAAGCCGAGGCGCGTCGCGGCGTGGCTTCCATCGACATCTATCGTTCGGACTTCCGGCCGCTGAAACACACGCTCTCGGGTCGCCACGAGCGCAGCCTGGTCAAGCTGATCGTCGACCGCGCCACGCAAAAGGTGCTCGGCGCCCACATGGTGGGTATGGACGCGCCCGAGATCATCCAGGGCATCGCGATCGCGGTGAAACTCGGCCTGACCAAGCAGCAGCTCGACGAGACGGTGGCTATCCACCCGACCGCCGCCGAAGAGTTCGTCACGCTGCGTACGCCCCTGCCGGACCCGGCGGAGAGCGCCGCGGCCGAGTAGCCGGCCCGGCGCGGTCGCCGCCGATTGCCGGCTCCGCAGAAATACCAATATTTCCAAGGGTTAGCGCTGCGGGCCGTCGCCCGCCGCGGTTGACCCTCGCGAGAGTTCGGGCGTATATGGCTGCCCTTCCGCGGCCCGGCACGGGCGGGCGGAGACGAAAGGAACCGCGATGACGACGAACTGGAGTCCGGACAGCTGGCGGTCGAAACCGATCGCGCAAGTCCCGGACTATCCCGATGCGGCGAAGCTGAAGGCGGTCGAAGAGACGCTGCGGAACTATCCGCCGCTGGTCTTCGCCGGCGAGGCGCGTCGTCTGACGGAAGCGCTCGGTCGCGTCGCCGACGGCAGGGCTTTCCTGATGCAGGGGGGCGACTGCGCGGAAAGCTTCGCCGAATTCCACCCGAACAACATCCGCGACACGTTCCGTGTCCTGCTGCAGATGGCGATCGTGCTGACCTTCGGCGCGGCGCTGCCGGTCGTGAAAGTCGGCCGCATGGCGGGCCAGTTCGCGAAGCCGCGCTCGGCGCCGACCGAAAAGCAGGGCGACGTCGAACTGCCGGCTTATCGCGGCGACATCGTCAACGGCATCGAGTTCACGGCGGAAGCGCGCAAACCGGACCCGGAGCGGCTGGTGCGCGCCTATAACCAGTCGGCGGCGACGCTCAACCTGCTGCGTGCCTTCGCGCAGGGCGGTTTTGCCGACCTGCACAAGGTGCATCGCTGGACGCTCGACTTCGTGGCCGACAGTTCGCAGGGCCATCGCTACGCGGAGCTGGCCGACCGGCTGTCGGAAACGCTCGAGTTCATGGAAGCCTGCGGCCTGACGGCCGAGACGACGCCGCAGATCCGCGAGACGGATTTCTTCACCAGCCACGAGGCGCTGCTGCTCTGGTATGAGCAGGCGCTGACGCGCGTCGATAGCCTGACCGGCCGCTGGTACGATTGTTCCGCCCACATGCTCTGGATCGGCGATCGCACGCGCGACCCGAACAGCGCGCATGTCGAGTTCCTGCGTGGCGTCGACAATCCGATCGGCCTGAAATGCGGTCCGAGCCTCGAGCCGGACAATCTGCTGCGCCTGATCGACGTGCTGAACCCGAAAAACATCCCGGGGCGACTGACGCTGATCGCGCGCATGGGCCACGAGAGGATCGCCGAGCGGCTGCCGGTGCTGATCCGCGCGGTGCAAAAGCACGGCGCCAAGGTCGTCTGGTCCTGCGATCCGATGCACGGCAATACGGTGAAATCGACGACGGGCTACAAGACAAGGCCGTTCGACCGCATCCTCGCCGAGGTGCGGGGATTCTTCACCGTGCATCAGGCCGAGGGCACGCATGCCGGCGGCATCCATGTCGAGATGACCGGCCAGGACGTCACCGAGTGCATCGGCGGCGCCCAGGCCATCACCGAGCAGGCGCTGGCCGACCGTTATCACACGCATTGCGACCCGCGGCTCAACGCTTCGCAGTCGATCGAGCTGGCTTTCCTGCTGGCGAGCGAGCTCAAACGCGAGCGGATGAACAACGGCAGCAGCAACCGCCGCCTGGCCGAAGCCTCGTGATCTGACCCGCGGAGGCAGGGCGATGATTCCGGAGCCGGATCGGATACCCGCCTGGTCGGACCATTATTTCCTGAAAACGAAGGATACGGTCGCGCGCTTCGGCGATGCGCGCGTGACCTATGCCGTCTTCATGCGCCGGCCGGTCGTGTCGGCGCCGCGCCTCGCCATCGAATGGCTCGAGGGCATGGCGAAGGCGCGCAAGACCGGGTTCAAGATCGACCTGATGTACGCCGAGGGCCGCTGGGTCGGCGCCGGCGAAGTCATCATGTACGTCTCCGGTTCCTTCGTGCACCTGGTCGATCTCGAGACCATCCTCCTGATGAAGCTCGGGCCGGCCTGCGTCGCGGCCTTTAATGCCAACACAATGTGCACCGACCTGCCGAAAGTCGCCTTCCTCGCCATGGACGCGCGCCATTGCGCCGGCACCGAGATGGCCGAACTGATGGCCTATGCGGCAAGCGTCGGATCGGACCGCGCCCGCCGAAAGGTCGGTGCCAAAGGGTTTATCGGCAACGCGACGGCGGCAACCGCGCATTTTTTCGGGCGGCAGAGCGGGCTCGGCACCATGCCGCATGCGCTGATCGGCTATGCCGGTTCGACGGTACGTGCTGCCGAGATGATGCACGAAACGTTTCCGAACGACGATCTCACGGTGCTGGTCGACTATTTCGCGCAGGAAGTGACCGACAGTATCGCGGTCTGCCGGCGCTTCCCCGACCTCGCCAGGTCGGGCCGGCTTTCGGTCCGCATCGACACGCCGGGCAGCCGCTTCGTCGAAGGGCTCGATCCGCCGCGTTCCTATGCGGTGCTCGACAGGCATGCGCGCGACGCGATCCGCGGCTACCGGACAGAGTCGGAACTTCGCCACCTGGTCGGCGGCGGCGTATCGGCCGCTGCGTGTTTCCACGTGCGGGATTCGCTCGACCAGGCTGGCTTCGACAAGGTCGCGCTGGTCGCTTCGTCGGGCTTCGATCCGGCGAAATGCAAGGTCATGTCGGAAGCCGGCGCGCCGATCGACGTGATCGGCACCGGGTCCTACCTGCCGCAGCGCTGGCCCGAAACCTATGCGACCGCCGATATCATCGAGTATGACGGTCAGCCGCGCGTAAAAGTCGGCCGCGAATTCCTGTTCCGCCGCAACGGTGGGGAAGGCTGAACCAAAAGCCGATCAGACGGCCTTCTCGACTCCGCACCAGTCGGCGATAAAGAGCGCGATCGATTGCGTGATGCGCTTCATTGACGCGAGTTCCACGCGCTCGTCGAACCCGTGGATGCTGTCGGCCATCGGCCCATAGACCAGCGCCGGAATGCCGGCATAGAGCCCGAAGAACCGCGCATCGGTCGTGCCGGTGATCGCGAACTTCTCCATCTCACCGCCGAACACCTGGCGGTGCGACTTCTCCAGCACGGCAATTGGTTCGTCGGCATTCTCCAGCACGTACCCTTCGGCCTGGAACCCGTGATAGTGCACCTCAGGCGGCTGGTTCGAGAGGTACGGATCCCTGAGGGCCGCCGCGCTGATCGTCTGCTCGATCTGCGTGCGCACCCATTTGAGATCCATGCCGGGATAGATGCCGATCCGCACGTCGAAAGTGCACCAGGCCGGCACGCTCGAGGTCCAGTCACCGCCCACGATGCGGCTGACCACGAAATTGAGCGGATGGTTTACCGCGTGGAACGCCGCGTGCTTGTGCTCGTTCCATTGCGCTTCGAGCTCATGCAGCGCCCGCATGATCGGAAAGCACGCCTCGATCGCATTGGCGCCGGTGCCGGCGACGGCAACATGCACCGGCTTGCCGCGTACCTTGACCTGGAACCACATGACGCCGACCTGCGCCGTCGTCAGCCCGTTGCTGCTGGGTTCGGGGATGATGGCGGCATCGGCCCGGTAGCCGCGTTCGAGGCAGGCGAGCGCCCCGTTGCCGGTGCATTCCTCCTCGACGACCGACTGAAGATAGACGTCGGCGGCCGGCTGAAGCCCGGCGCGTTTCAGCGCATCCATCGCGAACATGCCGGCAGCGAGACCGGCCTTCATGTCGCCGCCGCCGCGACCGTAGAGCCAGCCATCGCGGACATGCGCGTCGAAGGGCGGGCGCGTCCACATGTCGGCGGGGCCGGTCGGCACCACGTCGATATGCCCGTTGAGGATCAGCGAGCGCCCCTTCGGCTCGCGCGGCCGGTGCGTCGCGACGACGTTCCATGCGTCGTCATAGGAAACCGTCACGGGCGAAAAGCCGGGCAGGTGCCTGATCGCATCGACATCGATTTTCCAGCGATCGACCGCGTAGCCGCGCGCCCGGTAGGCATGCGCCATGAAATCCTGCGCCGGCGCCTCCTGGCAGCGCAGCGACGGAATCGCGGTCAGCTGCCGCGTGAACTCGACCTGGCCGTCGAAACCCGCATCGACGGCATCCATGATTTTGCTGGCGATCGTAGCTTCCGGCATGTCTCCCGCGCTCCCGCTGCATCCCTTGCCCTTTGTTGTAGGCCAGCCCCTGCGCTACATCTAGTGGCATGACAGATCGTCTCGCCATCGCGCTGGCCCAGATCAACCCGACCGTCGGCGACCTCGACGGCAACCTTGCCCGCCTGCGCGCCGCCCGAATGGAAGCCGCGGCGGCCGGGGCCGATCTCGTTGTCGCCACGGAACTCTGCATCAGCGGCTATCCGCCGGAGGACCTGGTCCTGAAACCGTTCTTCCAGGCGCGCTGCCGCGAAGCGGTCGAGGCGCTGGCCAGGGACACGGCGGACGGCGGCCCGGCAATCGTTGTTGGCAGCCCGTGGGTCGAGGAAGGGCGCCTCTACAACGCCGCGCTGCTGCTCGATGCAGGGAATGTTGCTGCGATCATCCGCAAGATCGACCTGCCGAATTACGGCGTGTTCGACGAGAAGCGCGTGTTCGTGGCGGCGCCGCCGCAGGGACCGGTCGCGTTTCGCGGCGTGCGGCTCGGCCTGATGGTCTGCGAGGACATGTGGGGTCCGGATATCTGCGAGACGCTGGCGGAAAGCGGCGCCGAGATTTTCGTGGTCATCAACGGCAGCCCCTACGAATCCGACAAGCGCGGCGTGCGGCTGCAGCTTGCCGGCGCGCGCGTCGCCGCACACGGGCTGCCGCTCATCTATGTGAATCAGGTCTGCGGCCAGGACGAGCTGGTGTTCGACGGCGGTTCCTTTGTGCTCAACCATGACGGCCGCCTCGCGGCACAGATGCCGGTGTTTCGCGAGCAGGTCGCTTTGACGCGCTGGGAGCGCAGCGGCGATCGCTGGCATTGCCGGGAAGCGCCGCGCGCGACGATCGTCAACGGGGTTGAAGAGATCTACGGCGCGCTGCGGCTCGGCCTGCACGACTATGTCGAGAAGAACCGGTTTCCCGGCGTGGTCATCGGGCTTTCGGGCGGCATCGATTCCGCGCTCAGCGCCGCGGTTGCGGTCGATGCGCTCGGACCGGAACGCGTCTGGTCGGTGATGATGGGCTCGCCCTATACCAGCCAGATCAGCTACGAGGATGCGGCGGAATGCGCGCGGCTGCTCGGCATCCGCTACGACGTGCTCCCGATCGAAAGCGTCATGGGCACGTTCGGCCAGGTTCTCGGTCCTGTATTCGCCGGTCGCGCGCCCGACACGACCGAGGAGAACATCCAGGCGCGCAGCCGCGGCATCCTGCTGATGGCGATCTCGAACAAGTTCGGCCACATGGTGCTGTCGACCGGCAACAAGTCGGAAATGTCGGTCGGCTACGCGACGCTCTACGGCGACATGTGCGGCGGCTATTCGGTGCTGAAGGACGTCTACAAGACGACGGTCTTTGCGCTGGCGCGCTGGCGCAACCAGTCGGTGCCGGCGATGGGAAAGGGTCCGGCCGGCCGAGTCATTCCCGAGCGCACGATCGAACGCCCGCCGACGGCCGAGCTGAAACCCAACCAGACCGACCAGGATTCGCTGCCGCCCTACGACCGGCTCGACGACATTCTCGAATGCCTGATCGAACGCGACCTTGCGATCGAGGATATCGTGGCGCGCGGCCACAGGGCCGAGACGGTCATCAAGGTCTGGCGCATGCTCGACACGGCCGAGTACAAGCGGCGCCAGGCGCCGCCCGGCGTGAAGATCACCAGCCGCGCCTTCGGCCGCGACCGGCGCTATCCGATCACCAACCGCTTCCGCCCGCGCCCCGCATGAGGCGGAGCGCCGACCGATGACGCTGCGTGTGCGCTTTGCGCCGAGCCCGACCGGCCGGCTCCATGTCGGCAATCTCTATGTCGCGCTCGCCAACTGGCTGTATGCGGCACGGCATGGCGGCGAATTCATCCTGCGTCTCGACGATACCGATGCGGAGCGCTCGCGGGTGGAATTCGGCGATACGATTCGTGCCGATCTGCGCTGGTTCGGGCTCAATTGGGCGAGCGAGGCGCACCAGTCGCAGCGTCGGACGCTCTATGACGCCGCGGCTGACAAGTTGCGCGCCTCGGGCCGCCTCTATCCTTGCTACGAGACGCCGGAAGAGCTGGCGTTGCGCCGCAAGGCGCAGCTGCAGGCGGGCAAGCCGCCGGTTTACGACCGCGCCGCGCTGTCGCTGACGGCGGCGGATCGCGCGAAGCTGGAAGGCGAGGGCAGGCGCCCGCACTGGCGGTTCCGGCTCGATCACCGGATCGTCGCATGGGACGATCTCGCACGCGGTCCCGAGCGGATCGATGCGGCGAGCCAGAGCGACCCCGTGCTGGTGCGCGAGGACGGGCAGTATCTCTACACGCTTCCGACCGTCGCCGACGACATCGATCTCGGCATCGGCGCGGTCATTCGCGGCCACGATCATGTCACCAACACGGCGGCGCAGATTCAGATCTTCGAGGCCCTCGGCGGCGCCATGCCGCGCTTCGCCCATCTGCCGCTGCTCGGGGGGCCGGACGGCGAACCGCTGTCGAAGCGGCTCGGCAGTCTCTCGATCGACCGGCTCCGTGGCGACGGCATCGAGCCGCTGGCGCTCTCGATCTATCTTTCGGGCATCGGCGGCGGCGCGGGCAGCGGCACGTTGCCGGCTTCTATGACGGAACTGGCGCAGCATTTCGACCTCGCGCATTTCGGCCGCGGCGCGCCGCATTTCGACCCGGTTGCGCTGGCGGCGATCAACAAACGTGTGCTGCATGCGACGGAATTCGAAGCCGTTGCGGATCGCTTGACACCGCTCGGCTGCGATGAGCCGCTCTGGCTCGCGATCCGCGGCAATCTCGAGCGCCTCGCCGATGCGGCGATCTGGGTGGCGGTCTGCTACGGCGACATCCATCCGGTCGTGGAGGAGGCCGGTTTTCTCGGAGAGGCGGCCGCTCATCTGCCGGCTGGGCCCTGGACGGACGAGACCTGGGGTGCCTGGACCGCTTCGATCAAGAACGCGACCGGGCGCAAGGGACGGGCGCTGTTCCATCCGCTGCGGCTTGCGCTGACCGGCCGCGAGCAGGGGCCGGAGATGGCGACGCTGCTGCCGCTGATCGGACGCGCGCGCGCGCTGCGGCGACTGACCGCGGCGGCCTAAGTTTGTGCGCAGGCGCCGCCGCTTGAGCGGTCCGGGGGCCGCTGCTACGGTCGCGCCCGCCGCGGAATGAGACCATGCCGATCCGAATCCACAACACGCTGACGCGTCGCAAGGAAGATTTCGAACCGCTCGATCCGAAGCGCGTGCGCTTCTATGTCTGCGGGCCGACGGTCTACGACTTTCCGCATATCGGTAACGCGCGGCCCGTCGTCGTGTTCGACGTGCTGTTCCGCCTGCTTCGGCACGTCTACGGTGCGGCGCACGTCACCTATGTGCGCAACGTCACCGATGTCGACGACAAGATCATCGCCGCGGCCAAGGAGAACGGCGAGGCGATCCGCGACCTGACGGAGCGCACGTTCAGGGCCTATCGCGACGACATGGCGGCACTCGGTGCCCTCGATCCCAGCGGACAGCCGCGCTGCACCGAAACCATCCCGCAGATGGTTGCCATGATCGAGCTGCTGATCCAGAAGGGCCACGCCTATGAAGCCGAGGGCCACGTGCTGTTCCATGTGCCTTCGATGGAAAATTACGGGGAGCTGTCGCGGCGCAGCCTCGATGACATGATCGCCGGCGCGCGCGTCGAGGTCGCGCCCTACAAGAAACATCCGGCCGATTTCGTGCTCTGGAAACCGAGCACGGACGATCAGCCGGGCTGGCCGAGCCCGTGGGGCAAGGGTCGTCCCGGCTGGCATATCGAATGCTCGGCCATGGCGAAGGATCTGCTCGGCGAGACATTCGACATTCACGGCGGCGGCATCGACCTGATCTTTCCGCACCACGAAAACGAGATTGCGCAGAGCCGCTGCGCGCACAACGGCGCCCCGTTGGCGCGCTACTGGATGCACAATGGCTTCGTGCAGGTGAACGGCGAGAAAATGTCGAAGTCGCTCGGGAATTTTTTCACCGTGCGGGAGCTGCTGGAGAAGGGCCATCGCGGCGAAGCAATCCGGCTCGCCCTGCTGTCGGGGCACTACCGGCAGCCGATCGACATTACCGACGACGGGCTGCGGCATGCGAAGCAGCAGCTCGACCGGCTTTACGGCGCCTTGCGCGGCATCGGCGCAAACGGTGCAAAGGCCGCGCCCTCACTGCCGGTACTCGCCGCGCTTGAGGACGATCTCAATACCCCGCTGGCGCTGTCGCATCTCTACGAGACGATGGGCGCGCTCAACCGGGCAACGGCGCCCGACGCGCGGGCGCGGCTGGCGGGCGAGCTGCGTGCGTCGGGCGCGCTGCTCGGCCTGCTCGAGGCCGATCCCGAAGCCTGGTTCACGGCGACCGCCGACGGCATCGATGCCGCCGATGTCGGGGCGCGCATCGCGGCCCGCAACGCTGCCCGCAAGGCCCGCAACTTCGCCGAGGCCGACCGCATCCGGGACGAACTGACCGCCAACGGCATCCTCCTCGAAGATGGGCCGTCGGGGACAACCTGGCGGCGTGCGGACTGACGGCCCGCGTCCGCTTCGGTGACGTTCTCGCCGGCTCGCCCCGACCCGGCCGAACCCGCAGCCCCTGGTTTCCCGATGTCTCCCGGCCCGAATCAACGGCTTGCAGCCGCCTGTTCGGTTGACGCTTCGCGTTCGCAGGGGCAGAAAGGACGCCCTTCCGGGCCGCGCGGGGCGGCCCCGACGGTCTTGTGCCGGCAGGACGATGTCGAACCGCATGAGCGACAAACGCGTCTATCTCTTCGACAGCACGCTGCGCGACGGCGCGCAGACGCAGGGCGTCGACTTTTCGGTTGCCGACAAGCAGGCGATCGCGAAGGCGCTCGACCGGATCGGCATCGATTACATCGAGGGCGGCTGGCCGGGCGCCAATCCGACCGACGACGGGTTCTTCGGCGCGCCGCCCGCCCTGACGCGTGCGCGGCTGGTCGGGTTCGGCATGACGCGCCGGCCCGGCCGCAGCGCCGCCAACGATCCCGGACTCGCGGCCCTGCTCGGCGCGCAGACGCCGGCCGTCTGCATGGTCGGCAAGAGCTGGGACTTCCACGTCGACGTCGCGCTCGGCATCGAGCGATCCGAGAACATCGACATGATCGCCGAGAGCGTCGCGCTGGCGAAGAAGCGCGTCGGCGAGGTCATGTTCGATGCCGAGCATTTCTTCGACGGCTACAGGGCGAACCCGTCCTATGCGCTCGACTGCGCGAAGGCGGCATTTGCGAACGGCGCGCGCTGGGTCGTGCTGTGCGATACCAACGGTGGCACGCTGCCGCACGAAATCGAGCGTATCGTCGGCGAGGTGACGGCGCACATTCCCGGCGCCAATCTTGGCATTCATTGCCATAACGACACCGAGAACGCCGTCGCCAACAGCCTGGCGGCCGTGCGCGCGGGCGTGCGGCAGGTGCAGGGCACGCTCAACGGGCTCGGCGAGCGTTGCGGCAACGCGAACCTGATCTCGCTGATCCCGACCCTGGTTCTGAAGACCGATTTCGAAACCGGCGTGACGGACAAGGATCTGCAACAGCTTACGCACGTCTCGCATCTGCTCGACGAGCGGCTCAACCGCGCGCCGCAGCGCAATGCCGCCTATGTCGGCGAATCGGCCTTCGCGCACAAAGGCGGACTGCATGTTTCGGCGGTCGAGAAGGATCCGCGCACCTACGAGCATATCGAGCCGGGGCTGGTCGGAAACCGCCGCCATATTGTCGTGTCGGATCAGTCCGGCCGCGCCAACATCCTGGCGCGGTTCCGCGACATCGGGCTCGAGATCGACGCGCACGATCCGAAGGTCGGCGCGCTGGTCGAGATCGTGAAGGCGCGCGAATTCGACGGTTATGCCTATGACGGCGCGGAGGCCAGTTTCGAGCTTCTGGCGCGCCGCGCGCTCGGCAGCGTGCCGGAATACTTCCGCATCGACCGGTTCCGCGTCATGGACGACCGGCGCTGGAATGCGCGCAACGAGCTGGTGACGGAATCCGAGGCGACGATCACGCTGGAGATCGGCGGCCGGCGCCGCATGACGGTTGCGACCGGCAACGGCCCGGTCAACGCGCTCGACACCGCCATGCGCAAGGCGCTGCTCGAAGTCTATCCGACCCTCTCGGATATGAAGCTGGTGGACTACAAGGTGCGCATCCTGACCCCGGGCGACGGAACCGGCGCGGTCACGCGCGTGATGATCGAAAGCGCCGACCGCAACGGCACGCGCTGGAGCACGGTCGGCGTGTCGGCCAATATCATCGACGCCTCGTTCAACGCGCTCTACGACGGTATAACCTGGAAGCTGATGCGCGATGGCGTAACACCGCCGGCCGCCGCGAACCCGTGATGCCGGCCGGACCGGCCATCGTCCTGGTCGATCCCCAGCTTGGGGAGAATATCGGCGCCACCGCGCGCGCGATGGCAAACGGCGCGCTGACCGAGCTTCGCCTCGTGCGGCCGCGCGACGGTTGGCCCAACCGCAAGGCCGATGCCAATGCCGTCGGTGCCGTCGACATCCTCGAAGCCGCGACCCTGTTTCCGACGACGCAAGCGGCGATCGCCGATCTGACCGCGGTCTATGCGACGACGGCGCGCCATCGCGGCATGACCAAGCGCGTGCTGACGCCGCGCGCGGCGATTGCGGAGATCCGTCGTGTCATTGCGGACAGCGGCCGGCCCGGCATCCTGTTCGGGCCGGAGCGCACCGGCCTCGAGAACGACGATATCGCGCTTGCCGATGCCGTGATCTCGGTGCCGCTCAACCCGGAATTTCCGTCGCTCAATCTCGCGCAGGCGGTGATGATCGTCGCCTACGAATGGTACCAAACGATCGCCGACGCCCCGCCCGAACAGCTCGTGACCAATCGCAGCGCGCCGGCTCCGAAAGAGGCTCTGCACAAGTTCTTCGAGCATCTGGAGGCGGAGCTGGACGATTCCGGCTTCTTCCCGGTGCCGGAGAAGCGCCCGAGCATGGTTCGGAACCTGCGCAACGTCTTCGAGCGGGCCGGGCTGACGGTCCAGGAGATCCGAACCCTTCATGGTGTCGTCGCCCGGTTGGCGGGCTTCGGGCGGCGCAATCCGGGCCGTCCCGGGAGCGATGACCAGGCCTGAAAGCCTCCGACGGGCGGGTTTTGACAGGGCCCGGCGTGCTGGGCTAGAACCCCGCCCCATTCCCGAGAACGCGGATTTCGGCCGTTGAGGCCGGTATCCCGCCCGGGCCGCCCGGCAACGGGTCGGCCAGGGCCTATCGGGACACGAAAACGGCTAAAGGAACCATCATGTCCAAACGGGCAGAATCGAAGCACAAGATCGACCGGCGCCTCGGCGTCAATCTCTGGGGTCGGCCGAAGAGCCCCTACAATCGTCGCGAATACGGTCCGGGCCAGCATGGCCAGCGCCGCCGCAAGCCCTCCGACTTCGGCATCCAGCTGATGGCGAAGCAGCGTCTCAAGGGCTACTACGGCAATATCGGCGAGCGTCAGTTCCGCCGCTATTACGAGGAAGCCGTCCGCCGCAAGGGCGATACCGGCGCCCACATGGTCGGTCTGCTCGAGCGTCGCCTCGATGCCGTGGTCTACCGCGCGAAATTCGTGCCGACCGTCTTTGCCGCACGCCAGTTCGTCAATCACGGCCATGTCCGCGTCAACGGCAAGCGCGTCACGATCCCGTCCTATCTCGTGAAGGAAGGCGACGTGATCGAGGTGAAGGAAAAGTCGCGTCAATTGCCGATGGTGATGGCTGCCGCCGAATCCGGCGAGCGCGACGTCCCCGACTACATCGAGGTCGATCATCGCGCGATGAAGGCGAAGTTCGTGCGCGTGCCGGAACTTGCCGACATTCCCTACCCGGTCCAGATGCAGCCGCACCTGGTGGTCGAGTACTACTCGCTCTGATCCGCATTCAATAACCGGTTATGCAAAGAGTCGTCGCGAGGCGGCTCTTTTCGCATCTGCGTGCCGCCGTGCGGCTCTTTTTGCATTCGCAGGCAATCCGGGGATAATCGCCGCCTATCTGACAGCGCAGGGCCAGGGCATGGTGCGCAAGACAGGAACGCCGGCACCGAAGAAGAAATCACCGACCCGAACGACCAGCAAGAAGCGGAGCGAACCGGCGGCCAAGACCTCCGGCACGACGGAAGCGGTAACGGACGAGGCACCGTCCTTGCCGAATGCATTTGCTGCTCCGACTGCGTCAGCGGTCGAGCCGTTGCTCGTCAACGGCCATGTTGCGCTCAAGCGCTGCCGGCACGGCTGGTTCATGTTCAACCGCAACGACCGGTTCGTTGGCCGCTCGCTCGACCGTTACGGCGAGTGGTGCCAGGCGGAGCTCGAAATCCTGACGCCGTTGCTGCGTCCGGGACGGTACGTGCTCGACATCGGTGCCTTCATCGGCAGCCACACGGTCTATTTTGCCCAGCGGGTCGGACCGCGCGGGCGCGTCTATGCGTTCGAACCGCAGCGGCATGCCTTCCAGATGCTCTGCGGCAATGTCGCACTGAATGCGCTTACCAACGTCACCTGTCTGCCGTGCGTCGTGAGCCGGGAAGCCGGTTGGCGACGGCTCGGCGAGGCGCCGCCGACGGCAGCCGGCAATTTCAGCGGCACGCAGGCGCTCATGGTGCCGACGGGCGAACCGACCCGTGTCCTCCGCATCGACGATCTGGAACTCCTGCGGTGCGACGTCATGAAGATCGACGTCGAGGGCATGGAAACGGACGTACTCGCGGGTGCCGCCGCCACCATCGAACGCTTCAAGCCGATCATTTATTGCGAGAACAACCGGGCCGAGCGGTCGGCGCAGATGCTCGGCGCGCTGACCCGGCAGGGCTACAAAATCTGGTGGCACTTCGTGAACTACTTCAATCCGAACAATCATCTGGCCGAACGCGAGAACATTTTCACCCCGTTCAGGCCGGAAGCGAACATCCTGTGCGTCCATGAATCCGCGAAGGTGGTGGTCAAGAATCTTATGGAGATCACCGGACCGGACGATGACTGGAAGCAGGCCTATGAGCGCCTGAAGGCAGGCGTCAAAGCCTGAAAGGCGATCCTACCAGGGGATCGTTCCGAAGCGCTTGCGGAACGCTTCGATCTCCTGTTTCGACTGCCGTGCCGCATCGGAGTTCGAGCGGATCTGCTCGGTTCCGCTGTTCGGGCTCATGGTCCGCACGACCAACGGCACCATCATGCGATGCTGTTTCAGCGTAACCGGCAGCGGCTGGCCCTCGGCGAGATGCGCCAGCCATTTCCGGTGCTGCTTCAGGAACGCCCTATCGATCGGAAATCCGCGCTCCACCAGATGAACGCGTCGCTTGCCGGCCTGGTTCAATCGCCCGAGCCACTCCATATCGACATGGTAGCGGATGGTCTCGTCGAAGCCGCCCATCTCGCGCCATAGCGCGCGTCGCATCAGCCAGCCCGACGGCGTCGGAAAGTACATCGGTTCCCGCGGTATGCCGTGCTGATCGACGAGCATCTGGCTCGACGAGACGAAGTCGCACTGGCTGAGCGCCGAAACTGCGGTTTCCAGAAAGGCGGGGTGCCAGGCATCGTCGTCTTCCAGGATGGCGATGAACTCGCCTGTGGCCGCGGCGCCCGCGGCGTTGATGGCGGCCGCCTGGCCCCGCATCCGGTCGCGCGCCACATTCACGAAACGGATTTTCAGTCCCGCCGGCTTCCCGATCGCGGGAATGTCGATGCCATGATCGAGACCGACGACGATCTCGACCTTCTGTTTGGAAAGGATCTTCTGTTCGCCGATCGAGCGCAGGGCCCGTTGCAGCCAGATCTCGCCGGCGCGCGTGGGATTTTCAGCAAGCCGCGATGGAATCAGGACGGAGATCAATGTCGGGCTCCGTCCAAGGTCGTTTCGCTCAGATCGGCCGCTTCAGCGGCGCAAATCTCATGCCTGCTGCGTTTCGATGACGCCGCGTTCCGCGAGAAACTGCTCGAGCTCGCCGGATTCGTACATCTCGCGCACGATGTCGCAGCCGCCGACGAACTCGCCCTTGACGTAGAGTTGCGGGATGGTCGGCCACTGGCTGAATTCCTTGACGCCCTGGCGCAGGCTCGGATCGGTCAGCACGTCGATGCCTTTGAAGCGCACGCCGAGATTGGTCAGCATTTGTACGACGGCGGCCGAGAATCCGCACTGCGGAAACACCGGCGTGCCCTTCATGTAGAGCACGATCGCGTTGTCGGAAATATCCTGCTTGATGCGGTCGAAGACGGGGTTGCTGATCATGGTCGAATTCCGTGCTTTTCGAATTCTGGGAACCGGCGCCGTCAGGCCTCCTTGGGCGCGGTGGTCTGCAGCGCCAGCGCATGCAACTGGTCGCCCATTTTGCCCCGCAGCGCCTGGTACACCATCTGGTGCTGCTGAACGCGCGTCTTGCCGGCAAAGGCGCGACTGGTCACGTGGGCGGCATAGTGGTCGCCGTCACCGCGAAGATCCTCGATCACCACAACGGCATCGGGGATTCCGGCCTTGATCAGCCGCTCGATCTCCGTCGCGTCCATTGCCATGGCGTCAGGATACCCGTTTCACGTCCCGCCGGACATATAGCGCGGCAGCCAGCCCTCATGCGCCGTCCGGAGCTCCTGCAGGGATATGGCCGCCATGCCGGAGACTGTCAACGCATCGCCGCCGGTCCGCCCGATCGGCGCGATCGGCACGCCCTCTGCTGCCGCGCAGCGCCGGATTTCGGCGAGTGTCGCCGGCTCCGCGGCCATCAGATAGCGCGCCTGATCCTCGCCGAAGAGCCAGGCAACCGGCGCAATCCCGAGCCCGTCGGGAACCCGGATCGTGGCGCCAAGACCGCCGGCCAGCGCCATCTCGGCAGCGGCGACCAGCAGTCCGCCGTCGGATAGATCGTGGCAGGCCGTCACGCCGAGCTTGCGGATCGCCATCCGGACGAAATCGCCGTTGCGCCGCTCGGCCATGAGATCGACCCCCGGCGGTGCGCCTTCCTCGCGCCCCGCAATCTCGCGCAGCCAGAGCGAGCTCCCGAGATGGCCTGCCGTCTCGCCGACGAGCACAAGATCGAGATTCGGCCGATCGAAGCGTGCGAAGGCGACATGCTGCAGGTCGTCGATCAGGCCGACGCCGCCGACCACCGGCGTCGGCATGATTCCGCGACCGTTGGTTTCGTTGTAGAACGACACGTTGCCCGAGACGACCGGGTAGTCGAGCGCGAGACAGGCGTCCCGCATGCCTTCGACGCAGCCGACGAACTGGCCCATGATTTCCGGCCGCTCCGGGTTGCCGAAGTTCATGTTGTCGGTGATCGCAAGCGGCATCGCACCGACCGATGTCAGGTTGCGCCAGCTTTCGGCCACCGCCTGCGCGCCGCCGCGCTGCGGATCGGCCTGACAGTAACGCGGCGTGCAATCGGTCGTCAGGGCGAGCGCGCGGTTGGTCTCCGGAATTCGGACGACCGCCGCATCGCCGCCAGGCCGCTGCCGCGTGTGGCCCATGACGAGATGATCGTACTGTTCCCAGATCCAGCGCCGGCTGGCGAGATCGGGCGCGGCCATGAGTTTGACCAGGGCCAAGCCGACATCGGCCTTTCCGCCGACCGACGGCGCGTCGACGGAAGGACGCGGCGGCGTGGCGATCCAGGGCCGGTCGTAGACCGGTGCCTCGGCGACCAGCGGCTCGACCGGGATGTCGGCCGCGACGTCGCCGTGCCAACGGAGCACCAGATGACCGGAGTCGGTCAGCTTGCCGATCTCGGCGAAGTCGAGTTCCCATTTCTCGAAGATCGCACGCGCCTGCTCGCGCGCCTCGGGCCGGATCACCATCAGCATTCGCTCCTGGCTTTCCGACAGCATGATCTCGTACGGCACCATGCCCGTCTCGCGGCACGGTACGCGGTCGAGGTCGAGCTCGATGCCGAGCCCGCCCTTCGAACTCATCTCGACCGAGGAGGAGGTGAGGCCGGCGGCGCCCATGTCCTGGATCGAGACGATCGCATCCGTCGCCATCAGCTCGAGGCAGGCCTCAAGCAGCAGCTTCTCGGTGAACGGATCGCCCACCTGGACGGTCGGCCGCTTCTCTTCCGTACCCTCGCTGAACTCGGCCGAGGCCATCGTTGCGCCGTGGATGCCGTCGCGCCCGGTCTTGGCGCCGACATAGACGACCGGATTGCCCACGCCGGCAGCGCGCGAATAGAAAATGCGATCCGCCGGCGCCAGGCCGACCGTCATCGCATTGACGAGGCAGTTGCCGTTGTAGGACGGGTGAAAGTTGACCTCACCGCCGACGGTCGGCACGCCCATGCAATTGCCGTACCCGCCGATGCCGGCGACGACGCCGGCGACCAGGTGGCGGGTCTTCGCATCGTCGGGACTGCCGAAACGCAGCGCATTGAGATTCGCGATCGGCCGCGCGCCCATCGTGAACACGTCGCGCATGATGCCGCCGACGCCGGTCGCCGCGCCCTGATACGGCTCGATGAAGGACGGGTTGTTGTGGCTCTCGATCTTGAAGATCGCCGCCAGCCCGCCGCCGATATCGACGACGCCGGCATTCTCGCCCGGGCCCTGGATGACGCATTGGCCTTCCGTCGGCAGCCGCTTCAGCCATTTGCGCGAGGACTTGTAGGAGCAATGCTCGCTCCACATGACCGAGAAGATGCCGAGCTCGGTCGGGTTCGGCGTGCGTCCCATGATTCGGAGGATGCGCGCGTACTCGTCGGCGGTCAGCCCATGCTCGGCCGCGTGCTTGGCTGCGAGTTCATCATGATACCTAAGTGGCCTTTCAGAGGGTGAAACCCGCAATTGGTACGTAACCGAGGAAATCCGAAAGTTTTCACCCAATTCGAATTGCATTTTAGTGCGGCATTTGTAGCCCATATCAACGACAACCGAATGAAAGAAGCAGTTAGGTGGCGGCCGATGATTTGACAGGTTTATGTGTATCTCGCCTCGGTCGCTTGATCGGATGATTTCTGAGTTTCCAACATCCGGTTGTACCACAAATGTATTCTGTTTTCGTTCCGTACTTGGCGAGAAATAGCCATAAACTTTGCGCGTCACCACTTGCTCGGTGCGTTTCTTTCCGATGACGTACACCTCGGCGGAATCGACCGGAGTGCTGTTTACGAATAGTCGCTTGTTATTGTTGAACGTAACACGCAAATGTGCCCATCGATCTTTCGGTACATCTGTGTCAAGCCGGTCATTTGCAATTTTGTTTAAGGCCGTAACAACAGGTTCGTCGGAAGAGTCCTCGTACCTGAGGCGTAACGGTTCGGTGATCGCAAAAAGCTGTTCGCCTGCTACATGGCAGTCGCATCGGACATCTTTAACTTCTAGATAATCGATCCACACTCGGACTGGTGAGCCCCAATGAAGAATCTCGTCATCTGACAACTCATCCAATTGACGAAGCGAGACACTGAGGAACTTAGCTTTCTGAATTGCGGGCTTTGAGAACCCACTTGAAGATACAGCAATCACTTCGTCGGCAGACAGGCTCTGTCGCCGGCCGGCTAATTCTTCGATCCATTGCACATCTTGGGGACTGGAGTGGTCTCTGCATTCGACAATAGTCAAAGCACCCGCACGTTCAATTAGAACGTCGATTTGCCGCAGTCGCCCAGTGTGGGGATCGCGAACCTTACCATTCCATTTAACGCTAGTGTTCGGTTGGCTATTAACTTGCTCAATTCGAGAAACGACTTGCTCTAAGGCAGTAGCGCCAAACGTCATGCGAGGGCCTCCGCCATGCCGCGGAAGAGGGCCGCGCCGTCGGTCGAACCGAGCAGACCGTCGGTCGCGTTCTCGGGATGCGGCATCAGGCCGAGCACGTTCTTTGTCTCGTTGAAAATGCCGGCGATGTCACGGATCGAACCGTTCGGATTGTCGATATAGCGGAACGCGATCTGCCCGTTGCCCTCCAGCCGGTCGAGCGTCGCCCCGTCGGCGAAGTAGTTTCCGTCATGGTGGGCCACCGGTACGCTCAGTTCCTGGCCCTTCTCGTAACCGGAAGTGAACAGGGTCTGCGTGTTCTCGACCTTGAGCGTCACGTTGCGGCAGACGAATTTGAGCCCGGCATTGCGCAGCAGCGCGCCCGGCAGCAGCGCGCATTCGGTGAGAATCTGGAAACCGTTGCAGATGCCCAGCACGGCGGCACCCGCCTCGGCGCGCGACTTGACCTCGCGCATCACCGGCGAATGGGCCGCAATCGCGCCGCAGCGCAGATAATCGCCGTAGGAGAATCCGCCGGGCACGACGATCAGGCCGACCTTCGGCAGCTCGGAATCGCCGTGCCAGACCATGACCGGCGTCGTGCCGGTCAGGTTGACCAGCGCGTCGCGGACGTCGTTTTCGCGGTTGGAGCCGGGGAAGACGATGATCGCGGACTTCACGACGGTGCCCGCTCAGTCGACCAGTTCGATGGAGTAATTCTCGATCACGGTATTGGCGAGCAGCTTCTCGCACATCGCCTTGAGATCGGCCTCGGCCTTGCGTCGGTCCGCCTTGGCGAGATCGATCTCGAGATATTTGCCCTGACGGACATTGTTCACGCCGCCGAACCCGAGCGCCGTCAGCGCGTGCTGGACAGCACGCCCCTGCGGATCGAGCACGCCCGGCTTCAAGGTGACGTGGACTTTGGCCTTCATCCCGGTCCCCGGCTCATTGCATCGTATCGGGGCCCTGCAGATCGCGCGGGCCGCCTTCGGGGAGAATACCGAGACGCCGCGCCACCTCCTGGTAGGCCTCGGCGACATTGCCGAGATCGCGGCGGAACCGGTCCTTGTCGAGCTTCTCGTTGGTCTTCACGTCCCACAGCCGGCAGGAATCGGGGCTGATCTCGTCGGCCAGCACGATCCGAACCTCGTCGTTCTCGTAGAGCCGGCCGAACTCGACCTTGAAGTCGATCAGCCGCAGGCCGACACCGAGAAAGAGGCCCGACAGGAAATCGTTGATGCGCACCGTGAGCGCGACCATGTCGTCGATGTCCTGCGGGGCCGCCCAGCCGAACGCCGTGATGTGCTCTTCCGTCACCATCGGATCGCCCATCTCGTCGTTCTTGTAGGTGAACTCGATGATCGAGCGCGGCAGCGGCGTGCCCTCGGCGATCTTGAAACGCTGCGCGAGCGAGCCGGCCGCGACATTCCGCATGATGACCTCGATCGGAATGATCTCGACTTCGCGCACGAGCTGCTCGCGCATGTTGAGCCGGCGGACGAAATGGGTCGGCACGCCGACTTCGCCGAGCCGTGTCATCAGGTACTCGGAGATGCGGTTGTTGAGGACGCCCTTGCCGGTGATGACGCCCTTTTTCTGGTTGTTGAAGGCCGTGGCGTCGTCCTTGAAATACTGGACGATCGTGCCGGGTTCGGGGCCTTCGAACAGAACCTTGGCCTTCCCCTCGTAGATCTGGCGGCGTCTTGGCATGGGGGAATCGGCCTCCGGGCTTCGGCAGGCGGGTGATAGCAGGTGTGCCGGGGCAGTACAACGACACCGCCCGGCACTGCGGCAATGCGTCAGGCGAGCGCGACGGGCCGGTAGGGCGTGCGGTCCGGCGGGCCCTCGGCGAAGCGCCAGACCGGCTTGCCGGCGCCGGGTGCGGGCAGGGCGATGAGGGCGCTCGAGAGGGTGCCGAATCCGTTGGGGTATTCGACCGTCATGCCGTCGCCCGGGTCTGCGGCGCTCGCGGGCGCCCGGATCGCCATCAGCGCTTCCCAGGCCTTCCACTCGTCATGCGCCGGGTCCGGCGCGGGCGTCGCCCGGACGTGCGGCAGAAAGTGACGGATCCGCGCGCTGCTGACCGTGTCGTTGCGATCGTGCGCGGTCAGCATCGAATAGCCCGGCGGCAGCGGCCGCACCTCGACGATGCCGGCACCCGCGCCGCCGTTCTCGGCGCGATGACGCAGCCAGAACGCATCGCGATTGTCGGCGATCACCATGTTGAAGGCGCGATAGGCGCGGCCGTCGAGTTCCGCCAGCGCGTTGGCCGCATCGCGCGCATCGGCATGGTCGAGCGCCTCGAGCACGAGTTCGCCGCGGCTGCGTTTGCCGCTCTGGGGGCCGAGCGTGTTCATGCGGTTCATGATGCCGGCGACGACGCCATCGTCGTTGATGCCAAGCCAGCTTCCGCCCGCCAGATCGTCGCGTCCCGCGACGATGCCGGGCCGCTGGGGCCAGTGGCGGCCCGGCGGGCTCCACGGCCGGTCGGCCATTTCGTCGCGATTGGCGCCGATGACGACCGGCCAATCGGCCCCGGGCCGCAGCAGGATGACGAGGGTGCACATCGGCAGGCCTTCTAGCGGCGGAGGCCCGGATCGGCAATCCGGGCTTCAAATCGCGGGTCGTGAAGGCTATATCCGGTCGGAACATCGAAACGTCGGCAACCGGCAAACGAGGGCGGAATGGCGAGCTTCGACGATCGTAAGAAAAACTTCGAGCGCAAGTTCGAGCACGACCAGGAACTTCGGTTCAAGGTGACGGCGCGCCGGAACCGGCTGCTCGGCATGTGGGCGGCGCAGGAGCTCGGTCTGCCGGCCGCGGAACACGACAGCTACGCGAAGTCGGTCGTGATGGCCGATTTCGAGAAGCCGGGCGATTCGGACGTGGTCGAGAAGGTGCTGAAGGATTTCTCGGACAAGGGCATCGCGATGACCGAGCACCGGCTGCGCAACCACATGGACGAGCTGTTGAAGACGGCGCGCGAGCAGATCATGAACGAGGCCGGCTGAGGCTGCGGCGATTGTCGCGGTTTCGACGTAGCGCCCGCTGTTCCTCTTTCATTCACCGTGAGTACTGCGATACTCGAATGCTCACGCGGGCGTTACTTTCCGTGAACGGATTTTCGACCTGCCGTTGATTTCACGGGCTTTTTGCCGAAAACGCGGCGGAACAAGGCGTCAACATTCTTGAGGTGGTAGCGCAGGTCGAAGCACGCAGCGAGTTGCTTGCGCGTGAGATGCTTCGCGACCTGCGGATCGGCGGCCAGCAGCGACTGCAGGTCGCCCTGGCCCTGCCAGACCTTCATCGCGCTGCGCTGGACCGCCTGGTAGGCGTCCTCCCGGCTCATGCCGGCCTGGGTCAGCGCCAGCAGCACCCGCTGGGAATGGATCAGCCCGCCATGGAGGTCCAGGTTGCGCTTCATGGCCTCGGGGTAGACCAGCAGCCTCTCGATCACGCCGGCCATCCGGTGGAGCGCGAAATCGAGCGCGATCGTGGCATCGGGGCCGATCACGCGTTCGACCGAGGAATGGGAGATATCGCGCTCGTGCCAGAGCGCCACGTTCTCGAGGGCCGGTATGACCGTACCGCGAACCAGCCGGGCCAGGCCGGTGACGTTCTCGGTCAGCACCGGGTTGCGCTTGTGCGGCATCGCCGACGAGCCCTTCTGGCCCGGAGTGAAATATTCCTCGACTTCGCGGACTTCGGTGCGCTGCAGGTGGCGGATCTCGATCGCGAGATTCTCGACCGAACCGGCAACGACGCCGAGCGTCGCGAAGAACATCGCATGCCGGTCGCGCGGGATGATCTGGGTTGAAACCGGCTCGACCGCGAGGCCGAGCTTCTTGGCGACATGCGCTTCGACGCGCGGATCGATGTTGGCGAACGTGCCGACCGCGCCCGAGATCGCGCAGGTTGCGATCTCGCGCCGCGCCGCAACCAGTCGCTCTCGCGCGCGGGCAAAGGCCGCGTAATGGCCGGCGAGCTTGAGGCCGAAGGTCGTCGGCTCGGCGTGGATGCCGTGGCTGCGCCCGATGCAGACCGTCATCTTGTGCTCGCGCGCGCGTTTCTCGAGCGCCTTGAGCAGCCGGTCGGTGTCGCCGATCAGGATGTCGCTTGCCTGAACCAGTTGAACGGCAAGGCAGGAATCGAGCACGTCGGACGACGTCATGCCCTGGTGCACGAAGCGCGCCTCGGGTCCGACATGCTCGGCGAGGTTGGTGAGAAACGCGATCACATCGTGCCGCGTCTCGCGCTCGATCGCGTCGATCCGGTCGATCTCGAACCTGCCGCGTTTCCAGACCGCCCTGGCCGCGCTCTTCGGGATCACGCCAAGCGCCGCCTGCGCATCGCAGGCATGGGCCTCGATCTCGAACCAGATGCGGAACCGGTTCGCGGGTTCCCAGATCGCCGCCATCTCGGGCCGGCTGTAGCGCGGAATCATCGGGAATCGGCTTTCGGAGGGCACATCGACGGTAAAACGAGCCGAGCGACCAGGCCTTGTCAAGCAGACCGAAGCGGGGCCGAAGCGCGCCCTTGGCCCGCCGCGCCGGCGCCATTAGGCTCCGCCCGGGCACGAAATGGCAAGGCACCATGCCGCGTTACTCCGATGCAGACGCACCGATCAAAAAGGCGGACATGATTCCGCTGATGCTAGAGGCTTGCCCGGAGTTGAAGCCGCAATGGGAAGAATTTCTCCTTGAATGGGCAGATGATGCGGACCTGCCTTTGTATCTTTTCATTTACGTGATTGCCGATCACGTCGTCGGCAAGGTCGATAGGGGTGAATCGAACGGTCTGGACGCGGTCTTTGACGTGGTCGAGCGATGGCACCTGGAAGGCGAACACTATGTACGGGAAGCAGCAACAGTCGGCTTTCTGGAGGGGATCGTAAGTTGGGAAGACAAGCACCGCGAACAACAGAAAATCTTGGAAACCTATTTTCGTCCAGAAACGGCACGCTATTGGACAAAGATGCACAATTTCTGGAACACGGGCGCTATCATCACGGATGATTAACACGTCCGTGATGTCTTGCATTGGCTAAAGGCACGATCCGGGGAAACGGAACTCGCGAATGGCCGGGCACAATTTCAAGCATCTCTTCACGCCGCTGACGGTCGGCAACGTCACCACGAAGAACCGGATCTTTTCGACCGGGCACGACACGTCGCTGCCGACCGATGGCACGGTCAACGACAGGCTGCTCGCCTATCAGAAGGCGCGCATGGCGGGTGGCTGCGGCCTGATCGTGCTGCAGGTCGCGGGCGTGCACGACAATGCGCGCTACACCTCGCACATCCTGATGGCGACCGACGACGGTTGCATTCCGGGCTATCGGCGCATGGCCGAGATGGGCCGCCACTACGACTGCCGGGTCTTCGGGCAGCTCTTCCATCCCGGCCGCGAGGTGTTCGAGGGCAGCGACGGCAGTTTCCCGGTCGCCTGGGCCCCCTCGGCGGTGCCGAACGAGCGGCTGCACGTCATGCCGCGACCGCTGACCAAGAAGATGATCGACGAGATCGTGCGCGGTTATGCCGAGGCGGCGGCGCGGCTGCGCGAGGCCGGCATCGAAGGCGTCGAGATCGTCGCGAGCCACGGCTACCTGCCGTCGCAATTTCTCAATCCGCGCGTCAACCTGCGCGACGACGAGTATGGCGGCAGCTTCGAGAACCGGTTGCGCTTCACGTGCGAGATCGTCGATGCCATCCGCGCCAAAGTCGGCAACGACTATGTCGTCGGCCTTCGTATCTCGGGCGACGAGAAGGACGTCGACGGGCAGAAGGAATCGGAGGCGCTCGAGGCGATCGTGGCGCTCGATCGCGACGGCGGGCTCGACTATTACAACGTCATCGCGGGGTCGTCGGCCACGTTCGCCGGAGCGGTTCACATCGTGCCGCCGATGATCGTCGAGAACGCCTATGTGGCGCCCTTCGCGGCGACCGTGAAAGCCAACGTGAAGAAGCCGGTCTTCGTCGCCGGCCGCATCAACCAGCCGCAGCTCGCCGAGCAGGTGCTGGCCTCGGGCCAGGCCGATCTCTGCGGCATGACGCGCGCGCAGATTTGCGATCCGGCGATGGCGCGCAAGGCGGAGGCGGGACGGCTCGACGACGTCCGCGCCTGCATCGGCTGCAACCAGGCCTGCATCGGTCATTTCCATCTCGGCTATTCGATCTCCTGCATCCAGTTTCCCGAAAGCGGTCGCGAGACCCAATACGTGCCGCGCAGGAAGGCCGCGAAGCCTCGCAAGGTGCTGATCGCGGGCGGCGGTCCGGGCGGCATGAAAGCGGCGGCCGTGGCGGCCGAGCGCGGACACGACGTGCTGTTGTGCGAGGCGACCGAGCGGCTCGGCGGGCAGGCGCTGCTGGCGCAGCTGCTGCCGGGGCGCGCCGAATTTGGGGGAATCGTCACCAACCTCTCGCGCGAGGTTGAGCTGGCGGGCGCCAGGGTTCGCACGCGCACGCGCGTCGACCGCGCACTGGTCGAAGCCGAGAAACCCGACGTGGTGATCGTCGCAACCGGCGCCGAGCCCTATATGCCCGAGTTCGAAGGCCGCGACAGCGCGCATGTCGTGACGGTCTGGCAGGTGCTGAAGGGCGAGGCGAATGTCGGCGCGTCGGTCGTGGTCGCCGACTGGCGCTCGGACTGGATCGGCATGGGCGTTGCCGAGAAGCTCGCACGCGACGGCTGCCGGGTACGGCTTTGCGTCGATGCGCTGCACGCCGGCCAGCGCGTGCCGTTCTACGTGCGCGACAGCTGGAACGGCATCCTGCACAAGCTCGGCGTCGAGATCGTGCCCTATGCGAAGCTGTTCGGCGTCGACGGCGAGACGGTCTATTTCCAGCACGCCACCAGCGGCGAAGCGATGATCTTCGAGCAGGTCGACACGCTCGTGACGTCGCTCGGCCACCAGCGCGTCGCGCCGCTGGAGGACGACCTCGCCGACTGGACCGGCGAGCTGCACCTGATCGGCGACTGCGCGACGCCGCGCACCGCCGAGGAGGCGGTGCTGGAAGGGCTCAAGGTTGCAACCGCGATCTAGCGCGGCAGCTCCCGGTCGAGCGCGGCCAGCAGCCGGTCGACGTCGGCATCGTCGTTGTAATGCGCGATGCCGATCCGCACGACGCCATCCTCGGCGGTGAGGCCGAGCCCCTTGATGCAGCGTGCGGCGTAGAAATCGCCGAACCCGACCGCGATCCTGTCCCGGTAGAGCGCTTCGGCGATCGCCTTCGAGGAGCGGGCTGGCACCCTGAACGCGATGTTCGGCGACAGCCTGCCGTCGGTCGTCGGCAGACGCCCGTAGACCTGCACGCCCGGCCGGCTGCGCAGGAATGCATCCACGCGGTCGCCGAGCTTCTTCTCGTGCGCGGCCGCGAGCTCGTAAACGCGCGTCACCTTGGCGTGCAGGCTGTTGGCAGGCTGGTCGAAATGATGCGCGTCGAGCGCCTCGAAATAGTCCGCCACGCCGACCAGCCCGGCACCGAACTCGTGGTTGATGCCGCCCGGCAGCAGCTTCAGCGGGATCTCGTCCTCGCCGATGAAGAAATGGTTCTGCGCCTTCGCCCGCAGGAAATGCTCGCGCTTGCCGTACAGGCCGGCGACGTGCGGGCCGAACAGCTTGTAGGCGCTGAACCCGTAGAAATCGACGTCGAGCGCCTTCACGTCGATCGCGAAATGCGGCGCGAAAGCGACGCCGTCGACCATCAAGTTCGCGCCGACCGCGTGGACCCTGGCGGCGATCGCCGGAATGTCGTGCACGATGCCGATCACGTTCGAGCAATGCGTCATCGCGACGTGCTTCGTCTTCGGGCCAAGCAGGGCGTCGAGGTCCTTCATCGCCAGCGCGCCGGTCTTCGGATCGATCCGCCATTCGCGGATCGCGACGCCGAACTCGGCCAGCCGGCGCCAGGCGCCGACATTGGCCTCGTGATCCTGCTCGGTCACGATCAGCTCGTCGCCGGGCTGGAACCACGAGCGGATCGCCTGCGCCAGCAGGTAGACGTTCATCGTCGTCGACGGACCGATATAGATCTCGTCCGGCTCGGCGTTGATGACCGACGCCATCGTGCGTCGCCCCTCGGCTATGCGCGCAGCCGCATCGGCGCTCGGCCCGAAGTTCCAGGCCGGCTGCACCTGGCATTCGCGCATATAGGCCTCGGTGCGCCCGATCACGCTCTCGGGCACGTAAGTGCCGCCGGCATTCTCGAAAAAGGCCCAGCCGTTCCGCAGCGGCGGAAAATGCCGGCGTGCGAACGCGACGTCGAAGGTCGGTTTCATGGTCCGGTTCTCAGAGCGTCGGATGGATGCCGGCCCACGGGCGCGCCTTCTCGAACGCGGCGGCCGCATGGAAGACCGAGGCGTCGTCGAGCGGCCGGCCGACGATCTGCAACCCGATCGGCACGCCCGACTTGGCGAAGCCGCACGGGACCGTCGCGGCGGGCAGCGACCCGAGCATGTTGAACGGGAAGCTGAGGCACCAGCCGATGCCGGGCTCGACCTTCCTGCCGTTGATGCTGTACGAGAAGTCGATCGGCGAATGGGTCGCGCCGACCGCCGGCACCGAGAGCGTCGGGCAGAGCAGAATGCGGTTGCGCGCCATGAACGGCCGGAGCTTCTCGTACATCTCCATGCGAATGAGCAGCGCGTCGGTGTAGCGCAGATGCTTCGCGCGCGCGAGCCGCTTAGGCCGGTAGAGAATGTAGTCGGCAAGCTGCTTGCGTTCCTTCGTGGTCATGTCCTGCGGCCGGCGGAAACCGAGCTCGCGCGACTGCACGAGAAACGCGAGGACCGTGCGCTCGTCCCAGCCGAGATCGATCTCCTCGATCTCGCAGCCCAGCTCCCGGAACGCGTCGAGCGATTCACGCACCGCTTTTGCGACTTCCGGCACGATCTCGAAGAAACCGAGATCGGGCGAGTAGGCGACCTTCCAGCCCTTCAGGCTCTGGAACTTCTTCGGGATCGGCGGCCGGCCGGGCAGCGCTGTCATGTCGATCGGGTCGGGTCCCGCCATCACGCCATAAAGCAGCGCGCCATCGGCAACCGTGCGTGCGATCGGCCCGTGCGAGACGTGATCGTTGAAATTCCCCGGCGGCAGCATCGGCACCCGGCCCGAGGGCGGCTTGAATCCGAACACGCCGCAGGACGAAGCAGGAATCCGGATCGAACCGGCGAAGTCGCCGCCATCGGACAGCGTCGTCATGCCCGAAGCGACGGAAGCCGCACCGCCACCGGTCGAACCGCCGGTCGAATAGCGCAGGTTCCACGGGTTGCGCGTCACGCCCCAGAGCGGCGTGTGCAGCACGGTCGCCGAGGCGAACTCCGAGGTCGTCGAGCGGCCGATGACGATCGCGCCGGCACGGAGGATGCGGTCGACGAACGGCTGACTCTTCGTGTCGACATTGTGCTCGAACAGGCGCGATCCATGGGTCGTGATCTCGCCCTTCATCTCGTGCTGGTCCTTGATCACGATCGGCACGCCTTCGAGCTTCCGCGCGTTGCCGGCGCCGTAAAGGGCTTCCGCCCTGCGCGCCTGCTCGCGCGCCCGGTCGAAGAACGTGTAAGTGAAGGCGTTGACCTTCGGATTGACCTTCTCGATGCGCGCAATTAACGCGTCGACAAGCTCCAGCGGCGAAAGCTTGCGCGCCTTGAACGCGGCAATCGCATCGGTCGCCGGGATGTAGCAGAGTTCGTCGGCCATGATTCCCCCGGAGTGAAGCGCCGCGCAGCCTATACCGTCGCGGACCGGCCGGCCAGAACGCGAACGCGGCCGTTATGCCATGCCGCGACGCTGGCGCCAGTCGACCGGGAACAGCGCATAGCAGACGCGTGCCTTCTCGCCCTCGTAGCGCAGCGGCGTATTCTCCGGAATCCAGATCAGGTCGCCCGGCCCGGCTTCGAACGTCTCGCTGCCGACCCGAAGCCGGAAACGCCCCTCGAGCACCACGATCATCTCGTCGTACAGCACCGTCCATTCGACCGAACAGCCGTCGAAACAGGCGATGCCGGCGCCCATCGTCCTGCTGATGTCGGGCGTTGCCAGCCGCGCAATCGTCGCCTCGCCGGGCGGTCCGCCGAACGCGCTGAACGCCATGTCCTGCTTCCTGAAATGCCGCACGCCGCTCATTGGGTTCCCCCGTCGTTACGGTTTCGCTTTCTCAATTTGGCGCGACCCTACCAGACGGGCGAGCTGGCTTGCCAGAATGCCGCCCACGACCAGCGCGCCGCCCACGAGTTGCAGCGTCGTCGGCACATAGCCGATCGCGGCGCTCAGGCCGATGGCCACGACGGGCACGAGGTTCATGTACAGGTTCGGCACCACGATGCCGAATTTCTTGACGCCCCGGTTCCACAGCAGGATGCCGCCGATGATGCAGCCAAAGATGATCCAGACGACGAGCAGAATGTCGCTTCCGCGGGGCGCTGCGGGCGGAAAATCGGCAATGCCGATGGCGCTGGCACCGAGCCAGATGAAAGTAAGGAGAATGCCGCCGCTCGAGGCGGTCAACGCGGTAATCCGCAGCTGGCTGTATCCCGCCAACCAGCGCTGGGCGGCGAGCGAATACCAGTTCCAGCAGCACATGGCGCCGACCAGGAGCAGCTCGCTGCCTGTCAGCGCAAAGGGAACACCCTCGGCATCGGGATCGTAGGTCGCCAGCGCGGCACCGCTCACCGCCAGCACGACGGCCGGGATCAGGCGGCGGTCGAATTGGATGCCGAACATGACCCGGCCCACGATGCTGCCGACGATCGGCGCCATGGCGACGATGATGACCGCCGTTAGCGGGTGGGTATGCGCGAGCCCGATCGAGAACATCGGCGAGAAGAGCCCGTAGCCGACAAAACCCAGCGCCAGCAGCCGCCATAACGGTACGCTGGCGGGCAGCAACGGTCCGTGCTCGACGATTTTCAGCAGGAGCAGGAACGGGACGATCGCCAGCGCGTAACGGATTGCGGCGACGAAAAACGGGTCCCAGATCTCCAGCAGCACCACCAGCGACGGAATCATGGTGCCCCAGAGCACGGCGAGCGCAATCATGCCCAGATTGTTGACGACGAGATCGCGCGGCGGCATGCGTGGAGGTCCGGTCCGGAAGGGCCCGGCGTAGCAGGCGGCCGGACGGTGCGCCGGATGTTGCAGCCCGCCCCGGACTCCGTCAATAAAGTGGCGGCGTCGAAACCGGGGAGCCCGCATGACCGCGAGTAAATACGAAACGATCCTCTACGAGGCGAAAGGGCCGGTCGGGATTCTGACCCTGAACCGTCCGGAACGGCTCAACGCGCTCAACCAGGAAATGATCACCGAGGTCTTCGACCTGTTCGACAGGCTCGAGAAGGATGAGAGCCTGCGCGCGCTGGTCGTTACGGGCGCCGGGCGCGCTTTTTCGGCCGGGTTCGATCTCAAGGCCGCGTTCGACCGGCCCTGGGGCACGGTCGAGGCCGTGACACCGTACCTCAAGCGCGATCTCGATTTCATCATGCGCTTCTGGCATTTCCCGAAGCCGACCATCGCGGCGGTCAAGGGCTACGCGATTGCGGGGGCCTGCGAGCTGGCGATCGCCTGCGACATCACGGTCGCGGCGGAAGGATCGCGATTTGGCGAGCCGGAGCTGCGCTTCGGCAGCGGCATCATCGCGCTCATCATGCCGTGGCTGACGGGACCCAAGAAATCCAAGGAATGGATTTTGACCGGCAACGACACGATCGATGCGCGCGAGGCGCTCGATTGGGGCCTGATCAATCACGTCGTGCCGGACGGGCAGGAGATGACGAAAGCGCTGCAGATCGCGCGCCAGATCGCCGTCAACGATCCCGTCAAGGTCGCGATGACCAAGCGGGCGATCAACCGGACCTACGAGTTCATGGGCATGCGCGAGGCGCTCGAGATGGGTTGCGACATCGACATCCAGATCGAAAGTCTCGAAACGCCCGAGGGCAAGGAATTCAAGCGGATCAGCCGCGAGCAGGGGCTCAAGGCGGCGCTGGCGTGGCGCGACGACCGGTTCAAGAAGATGAACGAGGAAGCGTGATGGCTTACGAAACGATCGTCTACGAGACGAAGGGCCCGGTCGGCATCCTCACGCTCAACCGGCCCGACCGGCTGAATGCGCTGGCGCCGGAGCTGGTCGCCGAGGTCGGCGCCTGCCTCGATGCGATCGAGAAGGACGACGAGGTAAGGGTCGTCATCCTCACCGGCGCCGGCCGCGCCTTCTCGGCCGGCTTCGACCTCAAGGAAGAGGCCGGCAAGCCCTGGGGCTCGGTCGAGGTCGTGAAGCCGATACTCGAACGCTGCTTCGAGTTCATCGTGCGCTTCTGGCATTTCCCGAAACCGACGATCTCGGCCGTCAACGGCTATGCGCTCGCCGGCGGCTGCGAGCTCGCGCTCTGCTGCGACATGACGATCATGGCGGAAGGCGCGTTTCTCGGCGAACCCGAGCTGCGTTTCGGCAGCGGCATCGTCGCGCTCGTCATGCCGTGGCTGATCGGGCCCAAGAAGGCCAAGGAATGGATTCTCACCGGCGAGGATCGCATCGATGCCCAGCAGGCGCTGCAATGGGGCCTGGTCAACCGCGTCGTTCCGCTGCCCGAACTCATGCCGACAGCCTTGCGGCTCGCGCGCGAAATCGCCATCAACGACCGCATCAAGGTGGGCATGACCAAGCAGGCGATCAACCGCACCTTCAGTTTCATGGGGTTCGAGGCGGCGATGCGGATGGGCCACGACACCGACATTGCGATCGAGGCCTACCCGACCGAGGACAGCAGAACCTTCCGCACCATGATGCACGAGAAGGGCCTCAAGGCCGCGATCGCCTGGCGCGATGCGCGCTTCAAGGCGCTCGAAGCCGACGACAAGAAATGATCTGACGCGGCGACCGCCTCAGGTGGCGGTTTCCGGCGGGCGTGCGCGGCGCAGGCCGAGATGCCGCTCGCGATACGAAATATAGAGCCCGCTTGCGACCAGGATCGCGATGCCGATCCAGGTAAAGGTGTCGGGAAAGTCGCCGAAATAGACGTAGCCCACGAATGTCGCCGTGACGAGCTCGGCATAGGCGAAAGGTGCCAGCAGCGACGCCTCGCAGCGCTCGTAGGCCAGGATCAGCAGCCAGTGGCAGAACGCGCCCGACGCCCCCATGAACGCCATCAGGCCCCAGTCGCGGATGGCGGGTGTCTGCCAGTCGAACGGGACCACCATGCTGATGACGACGACTCCGACGACCGACGTATACATGATCGCGATCGCCGACGGCACCGAGCGCGCGATCTTGCGGTTCAGTATGTCGTAGGCGGCGATCATGATGCCGGTGCCGAGGCCGAAGAGTGCCGCCCATTGAAACAGGTCGGTGCCCGGACGCAGGACGACCAGCGCGCCGATGAATCCGATACCGGCGGCTGTAATGCGTCGCGTACTGATCCTTTCGCCGAGGAAGAACGGTGAGGCGAGCGTGATGATCAGCGGCGCAATGAATCCGAGCGCCAGCATGTCGACCAGCGGCAGGAAGTCGAGGCCCGCGAAAAAGGTGAGGGTGCCGCCGAGCAGGAAGATGCCGCGCAGGATCTGCGGCCAGAGCGGCTTGGGCAATAACGCCCTGGCCGGATACTGCCACAGCACCAGCGGCAGCAGCACGGCGAGATGAAAGAAATAGCGGGCCCAGGTGACCTGCGTCACCGAATAGGTCTGCGCGAGGTACTTGGCCGTCCCGTCCATGAACGGGAAGATCAGCGTCGCGATCAGCATCAGGCCGATGGCAAGGACCGGATGGTCGTCGTCGCGCTGTCCCGGCCTGGCCATACAGAAGATCCCCCGTTTGTGCGCCCTACCTGGCAGGCGCGCGCCGATGGCGTAAGCCGCGGCGGTGCATGGCAGGCCTGTGCCGCCCGGACGGCTCCGTCATTCGGGGCGAAGTCGGACGTTCAGTTGTAGGGTGGCCGGTCGTAGCCCTTGGGCGAGAGGGTGAAGATCTCGAACCCGTCCTCGGTGACGGCGATCGTGTGCTCGAACTGCGCCGAGAGCGAACGGTCGCGCGTCACCGCCGTCCAGCCGTCCTCCAGCACCTTCACCTCGTACCGGCCGGCATTGATCATCGGTTCCACCGTAAAGAACATGCCGGGTCGCAGGCGCGGTCCGCTGCCGGGCTTGCCGTAATGCAGCACCGAGGGCGCGTCGTGAAACACCCGCCCGATGCCGTGTCCGCAGAAATCGCGCACGACCGAGAAGCGGGCGCCTTCCGCCAAGGTCTGGATGGCATGGCCGACATCGCCGAGTGTCGCGCCCGGTCTGACGCATTCGATCCCGTGCATCATCGCTTCGTACGTGACGTCGATCAGGCGTTTCGCCTTCACGCCGACCTTGCCGACCGTGAACATGCGGCTGGTATCGCCGTGCCAACCGTCGAGGATTACCGTGACGTCGACATTGACGATGTCGCCGTCCTGCAGCTTCTTGTCGCCCGGAATGCCGTGGCAGACGACATGGTTGATCGAGGTGCAGATCGATTTCGGAAATCCGCGATAGTTGAGCGGCGCCGGCACGGCGCCGTGCGACACGATGAAATCGTGGCAAAGCCGGTCGAGTTCCGCCGTCGTGACGCCGGCCGCGACATGATCGGTGATCATGTCCAGCGTCTCCGCGGCAAGCCGCCCTGCGCGACGCATGCTCTGGACCTCGGCCGCGTCGTGAATCTTGATGCGGCGGTGTTCGGGATTCCAGTCGTAGGCGACGTCGTTCGGGTGCATGGCGGTCGGCGCGTTTCCGGGTCGGTTCCAGATAAAGGCTTCGGCGCCGGTTTTGCAAGGCACCGCCCGGTTATCGCCCGGGTTGCCAGCCCCCGCCCGGCGCGGCATGGTAAGCGCGTTCGGGCGCAGCCGCCGCGCCTGTCCCCAGTTCCCGTGTGCCGATGAAAAAGTCCCTGCCGCTGTTGTTGATGGTTCTGCTGGTCGCCGCCTGTTTCAACCCGGCGCGTGACCGGACCGACGCCTGGAGCAAGCCGGGTGCGACCGAAGACGAGATATACGCGGACATTTCCTCGTGCCGGCAGCAGGCCAACGCGATCATCGACCGGGATGCGCTGATCGATTCGGACATCAACAACGTGACGGCGAGCAACAACTACAGCGCGACGGCCACCGACTTCGAGGCCAATCTGGACGCCTACGACGCCCAGAAGCGCTATCGGCGCCTGCTCGCCGAATGCATGTACGGGCGCGGCTACGCCCTCTCGTCCGACGGCTGAGCTGGCGCGCGGCGATGCCGGCCGACCGGATCGTCACCGCCTGCGTCCTGATCATCGGCAACGAGATACTCTCGGGCCGGACGCAGGACGTGAACCTCAATTGGCTGGCGCGCCGGTTGACCGGGCTCGGCATTCGCCTGCGCGAAGCGAGGGTCGTCTCCGACGTCGAGGACGAAATCGTCAAGGCCGTGAACGAAAGCCGCGCGCGCTACGATTATGTCTTCACGACCGGCGGCATCGGTCCGACCCATGACGACATCACCTCGGAAAGCGTGGCACGCGCCTTCGGGGTGCCGTGGGAGCGCCACCCCGAAGCGGTTCGCATCCTCGAGGGCCAGTACGAGCCCGGCCAGCTCAATGAGGCGCGGCTGCGCATGGCGACAACACCGCGGGGTGCGACCCTGGTGCACAATCCCGTTTCGGCGGCACCGGGCTTCCGCATGGAGAACGTCTACGTTCTCGCCGGCGTGCCCTCGATCATGCGCGCGATGTTCGACGGCATCCGCGGCGAGCTGAAGGGCGGGTTGCCGGTCCAGTCGCTGACCGTCTCGACCTACCTCGGCGAAGGCGTCATCGCGCGGCCGCTGGAGGACATCCAGAAGGAATTCGACGATCTCGATCTCGGGTCCTACCCGTTCTTCCGGAGCGGCCGGTTCGGCACCAGCCTCGTCATCCGCGGCACCGATCGCTCGCGGATCGATGCCGCCGCCGGACAGTTGCGCACCGCCATCCGGTCGCTCGGCGACGAACCGGTCGAGGGCGAGCCGGCGGCGGGCTGAGCCGCCGCCTACTCGTAGCAGGCGATCAGGACCGTGAAGCGCCGCGCCACCTCGGCGGCATCGGCGGCCGAGAGCAGCGTGTCCGACGGCGCCAGCGCGTATTCGATGTCGTTGGCGTCGAGGAAGCTGCGCGCCACCAGCGACTTGATCGCGAAATTGATGTTCTGCGGAATGTCGCCGGTCGCCTCGGCAACCGCGACGGCATCGAGCTTGCTGGTGATGACGCCGACGACGTTGCCGGCGAGGTCGACCAGCGGACCGCCGCTGTTGCCGGGCTGGACCGGCACGCTGATCTGCATGTGACGCGTGTCGTCGTAAAGCCCGGCCAGCGCATTGACGCTGCCGGTCGTGACCTTGACCTGCGACGACAGCAATCCGGTCAGCGGATAGCCGACCGCGATCACCTCGTCGGCCAGCCGCACCGACCTTCCGTCCCGGAAGGCGGCATAGCCTTCGGCCGTGATGGTGTCGGATATCCGCACGACCGCGAGATCGTTTTCCGGATCGCTGGCGATGGCCGCGGCGTCGGCGATCGGCAGGCCGGGCAGTTGTACCGTCAGCAGGCGGCAGCCTTCGATGACGTGATTGTTGGTCAGCACCTGGCCGCGCGCATTCAGCAGGATGCCGCTGCCCGTCGCATCGGGTTCCGCGGCCGGCGGCGGTTCTTCGGTCGCCTCGGCCCGGTCCAGGCTTTCGTCCGGCGGCAGCGACGCGATCTGTTCGATGACGCGTTCCAGCGCCCCGATCAGCGCCGCGCTGATCTGTCCGTCCGTCGGCAATCCCGTGTCGCGCTGGAAGGCGCGGATCGCCGCCTCGGTTCTCGGACCGAGCAAACCGTCCGGCGCTCCGACGTCGTAGCCGAGCAGCGCCAGGGCTTCCTGCACCCAGCGCACGTCTTCGCCCTGGTGATAGCCGGGCGATCCGTCCGGCACGTAGCCGTCCGTGGACGGCTGCGGCGTGGCGTTGCCGCCGCTGCCGCTGCCCGCCACCGCGCGGCCGGTTTCGCCCGTCGGCGCATTGCCGCCGCCGAGCAGGCCGGTCGCCGTGGCGTCGGCCTGCTGGATCTCGGCTGCGCTCAACGACGGCCGCAGGCGCGTGCGCTCTTCGATCGCGAACGTTCTGGTTTCTTCGTCGACTTCTGTCGAACCGGCGACGACGCCATAGAGCGTGTAGGCAAAGACGGGATCGCGTTCGGTGCCGCGGCCCTCGGCAACCATGCGTGCCAGATAGTACATGGCATAGCGATCGCCCCGGTCGCTTGCCGTCCGGTAATACTCGACGGCCCGACGGAAGTTCTGTTTGACGCCGAGCCCGCTTTCGTAGAGGTAGCCCATCGCGACGGCGGCATCGACATCGCCCGCTTCCGCCGCCTTGCCGTACCAGTACGCCGCCTGTCGATAATTCTGGGTGACGCCCTCGCCGTACTCGTAGAGATAGCCGAGCGCGAACTGGGCATCGACGTCGCCCTGCTGCGCGAGCGGCTCCCACTCCCGGAACGCGGCCTGGTAGTCGCCCGCCTGGAAGGCGGCGAGGCCGGCGGCATAGTCGGCGCGCCCGGCCGTCGGCCAGGCGACGGCAAGCAGCACGACCAGCAGCAGGCAATGGCGCATGGCGGAGCCCCGCAACCGCAACGGCGCGGATTATAGCGGCTCGGCGCAGGGCCTCCAGCGAGACCGATCGGTCCTATCCGGAAAGCCCTTGCTTTGGTGCCACTTACCGGTTGGACTTCTCATAAGCGGTTATGTAGCATTCCCCTCATGAAGGGGATCAAAGCCATCGTTGCCGGCCTGCTGCTCGCCGCCGTCGTGGCGGCGCCGGCCGAGCCGCGCGCCGGCGAACGGGCCGACTGCAGCAGCAAGCGGCTGCTCGACGAGGATCCGGTTCGGTTCGTCGCCGCCTGCATGAACCTGGCGCAGGAAGGCTATCTCTCCGCGCTGTTCAATCTTGGCCTCGTCTACGACGAAGGCCTCGGCGTCGCACGCGACTACGCGGAAGCCTACGAGTGGTATCTGCCCGCGGCCGAAAAAGGCTTCGTGCCGGCGCAGTTCAATCTCGGCAACATGTTCTATTACGGCTGGGGCGTCCCGAAGGATTACGACCGGGCCGCCTACTGGCACCGGCTCGCCGCCGAGAAGGGCCACGCCTGGTCGCAGCACAATCTGGCGTGGATGTATCTCAACGGCGAGGGCGTCGCGAAGAACAGCGCCGAAGCGCTGCGCTGGTATCGTGCCGCCGCCGACCAGGGCTTCGTGTTATCGCAGCACGATCTCGGCTATCTCTACGCGACCGGTCGCGGCGTCGAGCAGAACTATGTGCGCGCGGCGATGTGGTACGAGCTCGCCGCGGATCAGGGCGATACGCTCGCCGCTGCCGATCTCGCCTACATGCAGGCGCGCATGTCGCAGCCCGAAATCGCCGAGGCGCGGGCCATGGCGCGTGCCTTCATGCCGATGGAGACCTACTAGTCTCTCGGCGTGCGGCGCGGCGTCGGCCGGCCGCCCAATCCGTCCATCCTTCTTTCGATTGCGGCGCGGGACCGGTCGCGCGATGGCGCGCACGTGCTACCCTTGGCCGGTGCGGCCGGATTTCCGACCTGCGATGCCCGCTTGGTGGAACTGGTAGACACAAGGGACTTAAAATCCCTTGGCCCGAAAGGGCCGTGCCGGTTCGAGTCCGGCAGCGGGCACCATCGCCGGAACCGGGCGATGCATGAAGGATCGGCTGCAATACCGGGTAGCCCGATGAACCGCCCCGTCATTGCCATCCTGCTCGATGCCTGCGAGCCCGCCTGGCTCGAGCGCTGGCTCGCGGCCGGCGAGTTGCCGACGCTCGCCTTGCTGCGCGATGCGAGCGCACGCGTTGACCTTGACGGCGTTCATCCCTTCACCGGCGAGCTGCCGACGCATGCGCTGCTCACCGCGACACTGCCGTGGCGCGCCGGCTATTGGGGCGCCTTCGATTACGATAAGGCGACCTACAGCCCGCGCTACGTGCGCGCCTACGACTATCGCGGCTTCCGCAATTTCTACGATTACGATCCGGCGCTGAAAGTCTGCCAGTTCGACCTGCCGAAATCCGGCCTGGCGCGGATGGCGCAGGGCATCCAGGTGCTCAACTGGGGTGCCCACAGCTCGCTCAACCCGTCGGTCTCCAACCCGCCTTCGCTCTTCGCCGAACTCGAAGCGAAATACGGCCTGCATCCGGCGCTGGAACAGGATCATCTCGAGCCGTGGCAGACCGATGCGCTCGACGCCTTGTTCGGCAAGCTCGCGGCAGGCGTCCGGCTGCGCACGCGAATTCACCGCGACCTGCTGGCGCGCGGCCCGTGGGACCTGTTCCTCATCGGCTACAGCGAGATTCATTCGTCCGGCCATTGCTACATGCATGTTGACAATGACGAATACGCGCTGCTCGGCGGCCGCAAGGCGGGCGCGCACATGTTGGCGCTCGCGCGCGAGATCGACGCCTCGATCGCCGACCTGCTGGCGGCGGCACCGGCAGACGCCGGCGTCGCGCTGTTCTCGATCCACGGCATGGTGATGAACGGCTGGGACATCGACACGATGTTCATCCTGCCCGAGCTGCTGCACCGCCTGGCGTTTCCCGAACGCATCCGAGCCGCTGAGGGCGCCCTGCCGGCGCCGACCGTCGGCAACTGGTACTGGGCCGACAGCGTCTGGGCCGTCGCCTTCGGCGATACACGACCGCGCCCGCGCTTCGAAGACGGCATCAACTGGATTCCGGCGACCTGGTACGCGCCGGACTGGCCGTCGATGCGCGCCTTCGCGCTGCCCGGTCTCGACGAGGGCATGGTGCGACTCAACGTGAGCGGCCGCGATCCGCACGGGATCGTGGCGCCGGCGGACTACGAGGCGACGCTGGCGGAAATCGCCACCGCGATTCTCGGGCTGCGCAGTGCGCGCACCGGCAAACCCCTGGCGCGGCGGCTGTTCCGTACGCGCAGTTACCCGCAGGAGGACGATGTCGACGTGCCGCCGGCCGATCTGATCGTCGACTGGAGCAACGAGCCGTGCGACGTGGCCGACAGCCCTGCCGTCGGGCGCATCGGCCCGGTGCCGCTGCGACGCACCGGCGGCCACAGCCGCAACGGCTTCGCCTGGTTTCGTCATCCGCAGATGGCGCGCGGCGAACGCCCGCGGGCAACGCCCTACGATATCGGTCCGACCCTGCTCGACATGATCGGCGCGCCGATCCCGTCCCATCTCGACGGGCGCTCGTTGTTCGGCGATCCGTCGCCGCGCGGCGGAAATCCGATGTTCCGGGAGTACGAGCCCATGGTGCCGGCGTTTCCGTCCGGCAACCGGTCGCAGGCGGTCACCGCCTAACACCAGACGCCCGCATCGAACGCGCCGCGCTGGTCCGGCCTACGGCACCAGGTCGGCAAAGATGACGATCCGCACCAGGCCCCGGTAACGATCGTCGAATCGGCCCTGGTCGCGGAGGATGATCTGGCCGCGCACGCGGACGCCAAACGCGCCGCCCTCCGACACCAGCTCCGGATCCTGCAGAACGATGCCGACCTGCTGGACGTGATGGTCGGTGTCATGGAACGCCAGGTCGAACGATCCGATCGCGGAGAACGCGCGGGTGGCTCGCCGCTTTTCGAGATTGACGACGACTACGAACGATTCGGCGGTGCTTTCGCCGCGGCCGCCCTCGAAGGTCACGCTGCGGCTGAAAATTTCCCAAGCCATGATGGCCCTCCTGCAGGTCTGCAGTTTCGGGCCGATCCGGGAAAGCGATGCCCCACGCTGGTCGGATTATGTCGCAGTCCGGGGTCGTTGCCCATCAAGCGATGACGGCCGCGGCAACCGCCGCGCCGGGGAGTTCGGGATGAGACTGGCCAGTCGCTTGTCGGCTGCCGCCCTCGCGACGGCCGCCATCGCGTTTGCCGCCCCGGCGGCGGAGTCTGCCGATCTTTATGTGCCCACCGGCCCGGCGATTCTCACCGTCGTCGGATCGATCGATTCATCGAACCGCGGGCCCTGCGATCCGAACGACGACAAGTTCTTCGGTTATCACGAGTACAGCTTCGACAAGGCCGTTCAGTTCGATGCGACGATACTGGAATCGCTCGGCATGCACGCGGCGACGATCGGCTATGAGGGCTGGCCGGCGCCGGCACGCTTCGAGGGCCCGCTGCTGGTCGATCTGCTGGCCGCCGTCGGTGCGCACGGAACGTCGGTGACGGCGATTGCGCTCGACGGCTACGCCGAACGGATCGAATGGTCCGGACTCGATGCGTATCGATGGATCCTCGCGACCCGGCGCGACGGAGAATTCCTGCCGATCGGCGGCCACGGACCGACATGGCTGGTCTACGATCGCGGCCCGGATCGTCGCTACACGCCCGACGACGAGGCCCGCTGGCCCTGGGCGGTGTTCCTCATCGTCGTCGAGTGAGCCGCCGATCGCGCTAGCCTGCCCGCAAATTGACGGACGATTTTCAGTTTGAGACCAAAGGCTTGGTCGGTGCCGCCGCGAATCGACATAGCATACCATGTTATGCCAGAATCCGGATGCCCTGCCGCTGACTTCGTCCGGCCGGGTCGGTAGCTCAGGCCCTTTAGCTCCACTCTAGGCCCTGGTACCGAGAGGGGGCGCGCCGAGGCGCGACGTCTGTCCCCCGGCGCGCCCCTTCCCTTCGCGGGAGGGGGGCGCCCGCTGAGTTTGGCCAAACCGCAGCGGAGTTTTTCAACCCAAGGTCGGTGCGCGCGCGGATGCCGCGTGCAGCATGTCGCCGCGCTGCCGCGTGCCGCGATCGCCTATAATCGCCGTTGTTGCGTGGCAACGCGTTGCGGAGTGGAGAAGAGTGGCCGCGAACCTTCAGAATCCGACCATTGCTGTCGCCGTCTTCGGCGGGCGCCTGCTCGCGCCGATGATCCTGCGCCGGATCGAGGCTGCCGGCAGCGGCCTGCGCTTCGCCGGACTGCTGAACGATACGGTGCCGGCCGGTTCGACGATCGACGGCGATCCCGTGCTCGGCCCGTTTGCCGCCTGGTCGAGCCTGCCGGCCGACACCCGGTTCCTTGCGCCGCTGCACAAGGCGAAGGAGACGAAGCGCCGCGCCGCGCTCGTGGCCCGGCTGGACGTACCGGCAACGCGCTGGGCGACAGCCGTCGATCCGCAGGCGGTGATCGCGCCGAACGTCGCGATGGGGTATGGCACCCTCGTCGCACCCATTGCGACCGTACTGCCGTCGACGCGGATCGGTCGTCATGTCGCGATCCGGCAGGGCGTGTCGGTCGGTCATGATTCCGTCGTTGGCGACTGGTGCATGATCGCAGCCAACGCGGCGCTCGGCGGCCGCGTCCGGCTCGGCGAGGGTAGTTACATCGGCATGGGCGCAACGGTGCGCGAGAATATCTCCATCGGACGCTGGAGCGTCGTCGGTATGGGCGCGGTCGTGCTGCGCGACGTGCCGGACGACGCTATCGTGGCCGGCAATCCGGCGCGCATCATCGGGGAAGTCCCGCGCGAATGAACCCGCAAACCTCCGCCCGGCCGGCCACGCCGACCGCGATCGATTTCGAACGGCTCGATCGCGACGGTTTCGTCGTGCTGCCCGGGCTGGTTTCGGCCGCGGACCTTGCGGAGTTCGAACGCTGCATTGCCGCGGCGGGCGAGCGGCTGGCCGCGGCGCGCGGCGTGACGGCCGACGGCGACGAACTGCTTTCCGCCGTCATCAAGGCGTCGGGCAAGCACCGCGCCATGCTGTTCGACCATGTAAAGCGGCTCTGGATCGTCGAGCGGCTGACCGGCGAGATCGGAAGCTGGCTGGAAGCGCAGGGGCTGTTCGCGCATGCGCGGATCGACGTGCCGGTTTTCTGGCCGACCCTCAAGGCCGATCTGCCGGGCGAGACCGAATATTCGTTTCCACTGCACCAGGACTATGCGACGACACGCTCGCAGACCGCCTGGCGCCTGTGGATTCCGCTGCGCGACGCAAACCGCGAGCGCGGCACGATGCGCGTTGCGGTCGGCAGCCACCGCAAGGGCCCCTACAACTACGTGGGGCTGAACACGACCTATCCGCATGTCGCCGAAGAGGAGCTCGTGCGTTACGGCTTCGAGCTGATCGCGCTCGACATGACGGCGGGCACCGGCGTCCTGTTCGATCCGCGCATGATTCACGGCTCGGTGCCGAACCGCTCCGCGGTCGCGAAATGGGTGCTGCTGCTGCATTTGCAGGATCTGGCGACGTTCCCGGATCCGTCGAACCCCGACGATCCGATGCGCCAGTTTCTCGATCTGACCGAGGCCAAGGCCGCGGCGGAGCGCAAAGCGCGATCGTAGAATCCGGCGCAAGGTGCGGTCCTGGCGCGTGATGGGCGCGTTACCGGACGGCCTGTAATACCGTTTCGACTACCCGATCGCATTCCGCATCGCTCAATCCGGCAAAGAGCGGCAGGCGCAGCAGTCGCGCCGCCTGGCGGTCGGTCGCGGCGAGCGATCCGCTGGCGCGGCCATGGCGCATGCCGGCCGGGCTCGAATGCAGCGGCACGTAGTGAATGACCGACGAAATTCCCTGATCCGCAAGTTTCTGTTTCAGCGCGTCGCGCGACCGCTCGTCCCGCAGCAGCAGATAGTAGATATGCCCGTTGTGCCGACAAGTTGTCGGCACGACCGGTCGACGCAGCGATCCCGATCGCTCGGCGTCCGCAAAGCCGGCGTGATAGCGCTGCCAGAGCGCGCGGCGGCGGTCGGTGATTTCGGAAAGGGCTTCGATCTGCGCCAGCAGCGGTGCCGCCGCGAGCTCGCCGGCGAGCCAGGACGAGCCGAGCGCGATCCAGCGATACCTGCCGACCTCGCCGCGTGCGAAGCGCAGCCGGTCGGTGCCTTTCTCCCACGCGATCTCGGCGCGTTCGATGAGCGCCGGATCGTTGACCAGCAGCGCGCCGGCTTCGCCGACCGACAGATTCTTGGTCTGATGGAAGCTGAACGCACCGAGCGAACCGATGCCGCCGAGTGCCCGATCCCGCCAGGCAGCGCCGATCGCGTGCGCGGCATCCTCGACGATCGCGATACCGTGCCGTTGCGCGATGGACGCGATCGCATCCATCTCGCAGGCAATGCCGGCATAGTGCATCGTCAGGATCGCGCGTGTGCGCGGCGTGATCGCGGCCTCGATCAGCGTCTCGTCGATGTTGAGCGTATCCTCCCTGATGTCGACGAACACCGGCACGCCGCCGCGCAGTGCGACCGCATTGGCGCAGGACGCGAAGGTGAAGGACGGCATGATCGCCTCGTCGCCCGGCTCTATGTCGAGCAGCAGGAACGCCATCTCCAGCGCGTGCGTGCCGGAGCCGGTCAGGAAGGCGCGCCGCGCGCCGGTGAGCTGCTCCAGCGCCGCTGCGCAGCGCCGGCCGAAGGCGCCGTTGCCGGCGAGCTGTCCGCCCGCCAGCGCCTCGCGCAGATAGTCCGCCTCGCGGCCGGTCTGGAACGGGCGCGTGAAGGGGATCGTCATGCCGGCTGCCCGGCGGGATCGGTGGGTCGCGGCGGGACGGGGCCTACCGCACCTTCGCGAAGCTGCTTGTAGAACCCGTAATGGAGCTTCGCATCTTCGAGCAGGTTGCCCTGCAACGTCCGGTAGGATTGCGGCAGCCACTTGGTGTCGTCGGTCAGATGCATCAGCAGGATCTTTTCGTGCGGCGGTTCCGGCTCGACGAACTGGCGCCGTTCCTCGTCCCACATCGGCATCGCGAGGTGGCTCTGCCAGTTGCAGATACCCGGCAGCAGCGCGGCCGGCATTCCTTCCTTGTAGATCATGTGCGTGAGAATGGCCTGGCCCGAACCGAACCATGGCGCATCGTGCCGCAGCGTCTGCCGCCAGAGTTCCGCCCAGCGTCCCCAATGCGGCGCCGCCGGCGTCATGGCGAAGATGCCGGCATTGATATACGGCTGGCGCACGAGCTCGTGCGCAGCCGCCTCACCGAACATGTCCCGGAAGAGTGCGAACCGGTAGCTGTACGCGGCGACTGGGTGCCGGTAGGACGGATGGACCTGCGCGCAGATCGCAAGACCGTTTCTTTGCGCACCGTCGATGAACCGCTCGACGCCGCTCCAGTCCTGCACCCAGACGTCGACGTCCGAATAGACATAGACATCGTAGCCGGGAAACAGCGCCGGCAGGAACGGTCGGACCAGCGAAGGGAGCGTCCGGCGACCGCCGTCGTTGGAAGGCAGCAGCGGCTCGAGCGGCGAGCGGGCCGGCACGATACGGGTTGCACGCTTCGACAGCCAGGCGCGCTCCTCCCGGCGAAAATCGAGGTCGAAGATTCCGAGATCGACCCGATCGAGGCCGCCGCTGTCGGCAACCGACCCGACGAGATCCTGCAGCAGCGGGAAATACCGCCGGTCGCAGCCGGTGATCAGGATGGTCGTGCCGGGCACGGGGGCCGATCTCCAGCTCCGATCTGAAGCCGCCACTTTCGCCCGACGGGCGCCGCAAGGCAATTGCGGAACGCGGATAGACGCGGCCCCGCCGCGCGTTTCCGTCGGCCCGCCGTATCGGAAGATCGGGATGGTGCAGCGAGCGATCGCGCCGCGCGCCTACGCTGCGCGCTCCGGCGTCGCCGTCGTGTAATGCTCCATGAAGCGCCTGTTGATGTCGGCATGGAGCGCCACCGCCGCCGGCTCGTAATCCGCCTTCGGCGCCGGTTCGAGATCGAAATGCCCGTACGCGTCGACGCCGCGCACCAGCATCGCGCTGTCGCGCGGACCCGTGCGCGAGATATGCGTCGGGATGTAGCGCAGCGAATAGCCGATGCGGCGCGTGTTGGACTTGTTCGGTCCCGATCCGTGCACGATGCGTGCATGGTGGATCGACATTTCGCCCGGCCTGAGCGGCATCGGCACCGCCTTCGACGCGTCCAGCATCTCGGTCACGGTCTGGCCGCGCCAGAGCATGTTCTCCGGCGAGATCCGCTCCGCATGCGCCATCGCCGAATGGTGCGTGTCGGGGATCACCTGCATGCAGCCGTTCTCGACGGTCGCCGGTTCGAGCGCGACCCAGGTGGAGAGGCCCTGCGCCTGCGACAGCGACCAGTAGGCCGAATCCTGGTGGAAGGAGACGAACTGCGTCGTGTTCGGCTCCTTGATGAACCATTGGGCGTGATAGAGCAGGATGTTCGGGCCGATCAGATCCTCGACCGCATCGAGCACCTTCGGATGCGTCGCGATCTCGTGCACCCAGGTCAGGAACAGATGCGACTTGTTGCGCACGCCGCCGGCGAGCTTGCCGCCCTCGCGCGCTTCGAACGCCTCGAACTCTTTGCGGAACCGCGCGACCTCGTCCGGCGACAGCACCGGCACCGGCGCGACATAGCCGTGATCGTGAAACTGGCGGATGGACGCATCCGACAACAGCCTGGGCATCCTGTCTCCTCCCGGGAGCACCGCGTTTTCCGGGACTCTAACCGCCGCCCGGCGCCCGCTTCAAGCAGCCCTCGGTAGCAATCGCCGCATGGTCGGGGCGCTCACGAAGCGGGGCGGTGGGCGCTTGGCCCCGTTACCGCTTCTTCAGCGCCGGGATCGGGCTGTCGTAGAGCGGCAGGCGCTCCTCGCGCGGCTGCCATGTTCCCGCGTCGATCAGAGCCTGCACGTGCCGGGCGATCTCCTCGCAGGTCGCGAACCAGACGCCGCCCTTCGCCTGCATGTAGTCGATGAGGTCGACGACCGCATCGAGCTTGGAGAGGCGCCCGCTGACGAACGGATGCCAGACGCCGACCCAGAGCGCGCCATGCCGCCAGGCCGAATCGAACTCGGCGCGGAAGACCTCGCCCGCCCGGCGCGGCGAGGCGATCGGCATCATGGTGCGGAAATCGCGGTTGTGCATGTAGTGCGGCCAGTCGTCGAGCGCCATGTCGCACGGCAGCTCGATCAGCGTGCCGCTCTCGTGCCGCAGCCGGTAGGGCACGTCGTCGCCCATCAGCGACGAATCGTAGAAGAACCCTTCGCCGATCAGGTAGCCGAGCGAATGTTTCGAGAAGGCGAAGCTCGGCGCGCGCCAGCCGCGCGGCCGCACGCCGATATGCTTGCGGAACGATTCGATGCCGCGCTGCAGCCAGTAAAGCTCGTCCTCGGCCGAGAGCTCGTTCGGCCGCTCGTGGATATAGCCGTGCAGCGCGATCTCGTTGTCGCCGGAGAGCAGCGCGTCGATCGCCGCCGGATAGGTCTCGATGCACCAGCCGGGAATGAAGAAGGTCTGCCGCATCCCGCGCTCCTTCAGGAGCTTCACGAGCCGCGGGATCGCGATCAGCGGCCCGTAGCGCGTCTGCGACTGCGAGGCGACGAGATTGTCGGCCCTGTCCGGGTTGTACCAGTTGAGCCCGCTGTCGGCATCCATGTCCCAGGTAATCGCGACCGCGCAGCGCGCGCCGTCGGGCCACGGAATCGGATTGGCGAGCATGGTCTAGCCTGTCGTTGCGGATTGCGCTCTGAGAAGATCGAGAAACATCACGGGTTCGTCGCGGACTTCGTTGGAGGGGGTATTCAACATCGTGAATCCGACGTTGTTGTAGAACCCGACGGACTGTCGCTTGGAATCTACCACAACGAACCGGCAACCGACGTAGGGAGAGATCGAATCGGCAGCAATCCCCAGCGCCAGTTCGACCAACAATCGACCGATGCCGTTTCCGGCATGTGCGCGCGCGACAGCCAACCTGGCAATCTTGATCGCAGGGTACTGGTTGTAAGAATACTGGAGCTCGTCTTGAACAAGTGCCGCATCGCCGTCATCGAGCGCGATCTCGCCACAACGCAAAGTGATGTATCCGACAATTCTTCCTTCCAGAAACGCGCCATAGGTGCGCGCAAGGCTGGCATGCTGATAGGCCTTGGCGTGGCGCTGAAGGAAGGTCTTCAGTGGAGTGAATGCCGCATCGCCAAGAGAAAGGCCGGTGAGTCGGTCACCGGCCTCTATTAGTCGGATTGTAACTTTGACATCAGGCAACTAGCGCTTGCCTCGTTTAGCTTCGCGCGACAATTTCACGGTTGCTTCACCCTTCGTACTCAGCTTCCGCGCCAGCGCGACACCGTTCTCGACGCTGCGCAACGCAGCCGCTTTGGGTCGGCCATAGGTCGCCTGGTCCCTGAACCTCTTGGCATCCGGCCCCGTCAGCGTGAGGCGGCCGAAAGTACTCGAGCGGATTGACATGTCGGCTTTCCTTTTCGCTTACGGTGGCGTCCGATGGACGGACGATCCAGGATGGTCATCTTTCGCGGAATATGCGCAGTTTCTCGCAGATTTTCAAGGTGAGAGATTAGCGTTCGTCGATTCGGGGGAGTATCGGCATGGCCTTACAGTTCGAACGCGCGGAGCACGAGGCGCGGATCGCGGCCGCGCGCAAGCGCCTGACGGAGAAGGGCCTCGATGCGCTGCTCGTCTTCGCGCAGGAGAGCCACTATTACCTGACCGGGTTCGACACCAACGGCTACGTGTTCTTCCAGTGCGCGATCGTGACATCCGACGAACGCCTGCCGATCCTGCTGACGCGCCGGCCCGACCTGGCGCAGGCGCGCATCACCTCGATCATGGAAGACATCCGCATCTGGTACGACACCGAGACCGCGAACCCGGCCGAGGATCTGAAATCGATCTTGGCCGAGCTCGGCCTCAAGGGCGCGCGCGTCGGCATCGAAATGTCGACCTACGGGCTCACCGCCGCGAACTATGTGCGCGTCGAGCGCGCGCTCGACGGCTGGTGCAAGCTCGAGGACGCCTCCGACATCGTGCGCGGGCTGCGGCTCGTCAAATCGCCGAAGGAGATCGAGTACACGCGCAGGGCCGCCGAGCTCGCCGACAACGCGCTCGAGGCTATGTGCGAAACCGCCGGCCCGGGCGTGTTCGAGGGCGACATACAGGCGGCCGGGCAGGCTGCCATCTGGCGCGGCGGTGGCGACGTGCCGGCCTCGGGCCCGGTGCTCGGCTCCGGCGAGCGCGCGCTCCTGATCCGCAACTCGACCGGCCCGCGCCACCTCGATCCGGTCGACCAGCTCACCATGGAATATGCCGGCGTCTATCGCCGCTATCACGCCTGCATGATGCGCTGCGTCGCGATCGGCAGTGCGACCGGCTATCAGCGACGCATGTTCGAAGCGTCGA
>Ga0187893_10000975_pt1 | contig 71524 bp, 51 predicted proteins | sample MA1701074metaG_FD_139574 | JGI IMG/M metagenome (GOLD analysis project Ga0187893, IMG submission 139574) | White microbial mat communities from a basaltic lava cave in the Kipuka Kanohina Cave System on the Island of Hawaii, USA - MA170107-4 metaG ...
CGCGCGAAGCCATCGAGCGCGAGATGAAGAAACGGCTCGGCGTCGGCGCGGACACCATCGACACGCTCGACGAGGAAACCGCGTTTGAAGTGGTGGACGAAACTGGCGCAGAGGACACCGATCTCGACAGCGCGGCGGAAGACGCGTCGATCATCCGGTTCGTCAACCAGGTGTTGAAAGACGCCATCGAACTGCGCGCGTCGGACATTCACCTTGAACCCTTCGAGGACGAACTGCGCATCCGCTACCGCATCGACGGTGTGTTGCAGGAAGTACCGGTGCCCGCGCAAGTGAAGCGCTTCCAGCCGGCCATCGTGTCGCGCGTGAAGATTCTTAGCCACCTGAACATCGCGGAGAAACGTCTGCCGCAGGACGGGCGCATTAGAATTCGAATCGACGAAAGCGAAGTGGACATTCGCGTGTCCGTCATCCCGATGCTGCACGGTGAGGCGGTTGTCATGCGGCTGCTGCGCCAGAACGCCACCTTGCGCGGCATGAGCGCCCTCGGCATGGACAAACGCGAGTTGGGTTGCTTCAAGCGCGTGCTCGATCTGCCGCACGGCATCATTCTCGTCACCGGCCCGACCGGCAGCGGCAAGACTTCCACGCTCTACACCGCGCTCAACGAGATCAACGATTCCGTCCGCAAGATCATCACCATCGAAGATCCGGTCGAATATCAGCTCAAAGGCGTGAACCAGATTCAGGTTTCTGAGAAGGCCGGCCTGACCTTCGCGCGCGGACTGCGCTCGATCCTGCGCCACGACCCGGACGTGATTCTGATCGGCGAAATCCGCGATCAAGAGACAGCGCAGATTGCCGTGCAAGCGTCGCTGACTGGCCATTTGGTTTTCTCCACGTTGCACACGAACGACGCGCCCGGCGCCGTGACGCGGTTGATGGACATGGGCGTGGAGCCTTATCTTGTTGCCTCGTCGCTGGAGGCTGTGCTCGCGCAACGCCTGGTTCGCGTGCTTTGCAAGCACTGCAAGCAGGAGGATCATTCGCCCACGGCGGAGGCGTTCAAAGTCCAGCTCGGCATCCCGGCGAATGTGACCATCTACAAATCCGTGGGCTGCCGCGACTGTCGCAACACCGGTTTCTTTGGACGCCACGCGATCTTCGAATGGATGGACTCCGACAATGAAATCCGCCAATTGGTTTTGAAAAGCGCCTCCGCGGATCAAATCCGCGACGCCGCCCGCCAGGCCGGGATGCGCACGCTCGCCGAAGACGGCTGGCGGCTGGTGCGGCTCAGCATTACGACTGTCGAGGAAGTGTTGAGCGTGACGACGGCGAAGGAAGTCGCGAGCACGACCAAGAACGATTCCGTTGATGGCGTAGCCGCTGAGGCCACGCCTGCGAGCGTTGCCTTGAGCCGCGATTGATTCAACGCCGATGCCCAGCTTCCAATACAAAGCGCTGCAAGGTGACGGCAAGATTGCCGAGGGCATGATTGACGCAGGCGGGCGGCAGGAAGCGTTTCGGCAAATGGAAAGCCGCGGCCTTCGTCCCATCAGCCTGGCTGAACGCAAGAATGGGAAATCCGCGAAGGCTGAGCCAAACGGCAAAGCCGCAAAAGCCGAGAAGAGCGAAAAGATGACTGAAGCCGCTCCTTCGTTCCAGTTGAGCTTCGGCGGCTCCAACAAAATCTCCGCGCGGATGCTGGAGAACTTCACGCGTCTGCTCTCCAGCCTGCTCGCGGCGGGCGTTCCCCTCAGCCGCGCGTTGGTGATTTTGACGAAAGAAGCGTCGTCGCCCGCAGCACAAGCGAAGTGGAAGGAGATCCACGATCATGTCGTGGACGGTATGTCGCTCGCCGATGCGATGGCCAAATCGCCGGAGACGTTCCCGCGCGTTTATGTGGCGATGGTCGAAGCGGGCGAAACCGGCGGCTTTCTCGACGTAGTGCTTGCGCAGATCGCGGACTTCCAGGCGCGCGAGAAAGAAATGAAGTCGAAAGTGATGACCGCATTGCTTTACCCAACAATTCTGCTCGTGCTCGCGCTGGGTGTGCTGGTCTTCCTGCTGGTGTTCTTCATACCGAAGTTTCAGACCATCTTCACCGGCTTCGGCGCGAAGCTGCCCTTGCTGACCCAAATCATCGTGGGAACAAGCGAACTCATGCGTTCGTACGGCCTGCTCGTGTTGCTGGTGCTGGCGATTGGCGGCTACATGCTGCGGACCTGGTTTGTTTCAGAAGCCGGGCGCCGCGCCTGGGAAGGAATGATTCTTCGCGCGCCGGCGGTCGGCCCGCTCGTCGCGCAGTTCGCGATGGCGCGCTTTTGCCGGATGCTTGGCACGTTGCTCGGCGCGGGCGTGCCACTGATCAACGCGCTCAATGTCGCGCGGCGCTCCATTGGAAACCAGGTGCTGGTTGATGCCGTCACTAACTCCATCGAGCGCGTGAAGGAAGGCAAGCAACTCGGCCCCAGCCTGGCCGATTGCCGGACGCTCTTCGCCGGCTCCGTGCTGGAAATGATTTCTGTCGCGGAGGAAAGCGGGCGTCTCGACCAGGAACTAGTGCGTATCGCGAACGTGACGGAGGGCGACCTGGACCGCCAGCTCAAGACGGCGGTCGCCATGGCCGAACCGTTGATGCTTTTTCTCATCGCTGGTTTCATCGGGACGATTTTCATTGGTATGGTCGTCCCCATTTTCACGCTGCAAGACCACATCAAATGAACCTCCCAAAACATACTCATAATCTTACTCCTAATCTTAATCGTACTCATAAATGCCCTGCTCCCAGATCGATTACGAGCAAGAGCAAAATTAGAATTAAGAACCGGACCGATGCCTTCACGCTCATCGAACTGCTGCTGGTGCTGGTCATTCTTGGCATCCTCGCGGCCATCGTCGTGCCGAAGTTTGCCGGACGCACCGAGCAGGCGCGGCAGACTGCGGCGCAGACGCAGATTGCATCGTTCGGCACGGCGCTCGACGCGTTCGAGGTGGACAATGGTTATTATCCCAAGGGCAAGAGCGGCCTGAACGAACTCGTGCAAGCGCCGCGCGATGCGCAGAGTTGGAAGGGTCCCTACATCAAGGATGTTCCCAACGATCCGTGGGGACGGCCCTACGTTTACACCGCGCCGGGCAAGCACAATCCCTCGTCCTACGATTTGATGTCGATGGGACCCGATGGCCGCGAGAACACCGAAGATGACATTGTCAACTGGCAGGCAAAGAAGTGATGCGCGGAGCCGGTCCTCGGGCCGCATCATCGTTGAGCATGAGAATAATTTTTCAATCGGAGCATGGCTTTCGAGACCTGAAACGGTTTGCGGACAGCCGCCGGGGTTTCACTCTCATCGAACTGCTGCTGGTGATGACCTTACTGCTGGTTGTGCTCGCCGTCTCCATGCCGACCTTGCGGGGTTTCTTTCGCGGACGGCATTTGGATTCGGAAGCCCGCCGCTTCCTGGCGCTCACTCGTTACGCGCAAAGCCGCGCGGTTTCCGAAGGCACGCCCATGGTGCTGTGGATCGACGCCAAGCAAGGCGCTTACGGCATACAGGCGCAGACCGGTTATCTCGACGTGGACGACAAGGCAGTGGAGTTCGACCTGCACGAAACCCTGGCGGTGGAAGTGCGGACAGCAGTCGTCTTGCGTACGGCCTTGCAACGAAATGAAACCGCATCCGTCGCGGGCAATCTGCCGGCGATTCGTTACACGCCGGATGGATTCATCGGGGAAACCAGCCCCGAACAAGTCATCTTTCGTCAGGGGACCGAAGAAGAAGTCTGGTTCGCGCCGAACGCCAACCGGCTGAACTATGAAATTCAAACCGACCAGCAGATCGCCCGACGTTAAGCGCGCCGGCACCGCGTTCACGCTGGCCGAGGTGCTGGCGGCGCTGACGTTCATGGCCATCGTGATCCCCGTGGCTATCGAAGGCGTGCGGATTGCGAACCGGGCCGGCGTGGTGGCGCAGCGCAAGACCGTGGCTGCGCGCATCGCCGACCGCGTGCTGAACGAAGCGCTGCTCGGCGGCCAGTCGCAAGCCAGCGCACGGAACGGCGTGGTGCAGGAAGGCGTGAATGAATATCGCTGGTCCATTCAATACCAGGCCTGGCCGGAGGATTCGATGCGGCTCGTGACCGTTGAAGTCATGTATCCGGTGCAAGGCGAGGATTATGACTTGCGTTTGAGCACGTTGGTGAGTAACTCGCAATGAACATCGCCCAACAACGGCTCCAGCAATGCGCCTTCACCCTGCTTGAAGTGCTAATCGCGGTGGCGGCGTTTGCCATCGTGCTCGCGGCCATCAACACGGTTTATTACTCGGCGCTTCGCCTGCGCAACAAAACCACGACCGCGCTGGAGAACGCGCTGCCGTTGGAACATGCCATCGGCGTCATCCGGCGCGATCTGGCGAACATCCTCTTGCCCGGCGGCGCCATGTCGGGCGTGTTGCAGACCGGTTCGACCAGCAACAACGTCGCCGGGCAGGCCAGCCCGAACTTCTTCACTTCGAGCGGCGTGATCGACGAAACGTCGCCGTGGGCCGACGCGCAGCGCGTGGCGTATCTGCTGGTCGCTTCGACGAATCGCGGGCCGGGCAAGGATTTGGTCCGCTCGGTGTCACGCAATCGGCTTCCTTCTCTTCAAGACCAGTCTGAAGAGCAATGGTTGATGACCAGCGTCCAGACGCTGACGTTCCTCTATTACGACGGCACGCAGTGGCGCGATTCATGGGACTCGACGATTGAAAATCCGACGACCGGGCTGTCCAACAGTTTGCCCAAGGCGATCAAAGTTCAAATCCAGATGGTTTCGGCGGATGATGTGAGCAGCCGCGGTCGTTTTGCCGGGCCGCCCGTTGAACTGGTCGTGCCCATCGTGGCGCAATCGCGAACGAACCAGGTGCAGCAAACCGCGGGAGGCACACCATGAAGTGTGTTTCCAGGATCATTTGCAGGAGCCGACGTGAGAACACTCACTCCAACACTCAGGAAAGTCAGAGCCTCCTGACGCCGGCTCCTGCAAAACGTCGGGAGCGTGGCTCCGTGCTCATCATTGTGCTTTGGGTCTCGTTTGGGCTGGTAGCGCTGGCGCTTTACTTTGCGAACTCCATGTCCTTTGAGTTGCGCGCATCCGACAACCGCGCCTCCGCCACTGAGGCCGCCCAAGCCATCGAAGGCGCCGCCCGTTATGTGAGTAACATCCTGGCGAACGTTCGGGATCCGGCCACGCTTCCCGACATCAACAACTATCGCAACGAGGCGGTGCGGGTGGGCGAGGCGACCTTCTGGCTGTTCGGACGCGGCGACCGCCGGCTGGCGGCGGACCAGCCGTACTTCGGGCTGACCGATGAAGCGTCGAAGCTGAACGTCAACACCGCGACCTTTGAAATGCTCGAGATGCTGCCGCGCATGACGGCCGAGTTGGCCGGAGCCATTATCGACTGGCGCGATACGGACAGCAACGTGAACGAAAACGGCGGCGCCGAGACGGAGACGTATCAGCGGCGCAACCCGGCTTATCGCTGCAAGAACGCGCCGTTCGAGTCCATCGATGAACTTCGTCTCGTGATGGGCGCGTATCTCGAAATCCTTTACGGCGAGGACGCGAACTTGAATGGCGTTCTGGATCCGAACGAGAACGACGGCGATTTCTCGTCACCCACCGACAATCGCGACGGCCGGCTCGACGCGGGCCTGCTTGAGTATCTCACCGTTTACAGCCGCGAGCCGAACCTCGATCCCTACGGCTCAAACCGCGTCAATGTGGCGAACCTCAACAATCAGGCTGCACGACAACAACTCCAATCACTTCTGAGCAACGCCGGCATTGCAAACCCGGAAGTCATCGTGGGCCGCGTCGCAAATACGACGCCCACCAGCGTCCTGCATTTCTACATCCTGAGCAGGATGTCCGCGGAGGACTTCGCGAAAATTGAGACGAGTCTCATTGCGACGAACGGGCAGTTCGCCGAGGGACTCGTCAACGTAAACACGGCCAGCGAAACGGTGCTGGCGTGTATTCCCGGCATCGGCACTCAAAATGCGCCGACGCTGGTGGCTTACCGATTGTCCAATACCGACAGGCTCAATACCGTGGCATGGGTGAAGGACGTGCTTGAAGAAAGCAGCGCCATTCAGGCGGGGCGTTATCTCACGGGACACACTTATCAGTTCACCGCGGACATCGCGGCGGTCGGGCGTCACGGGCGCGGCTTTCGTCGCGTGAAATATGTTTTCGACACAACGGAAGGGCCGCCGCTGATTCGCTATCGGCAGGACCTGACTCACCTCGGCTGGGCGCTCGGGAAAGAAGCCAGACAATCGCTGCTTCTGACACAAGGCATTCGACGATGATTATTTCGCTGACTAAAAAACGAATTCCCACGACCGTGCTTGGGCTGGCTTTCAATGGCAGCCGGCTCGAAGGCGTGCTGGTGCGGCGCTCGAACGGATCGCTGCAAGTGCAGAAGACGTTCAGTGTCGTGCTGGCGCTCAATCCGCTCACCGGCGATGCGGAACTGGTCGGCCGCGAAATTCGCAATCACTTGGAGCAAGCGGGCATTCGCGAACGGCGCTGCGCCATCTGCCTGCCCTCGAACTGGACGCTGGCGTTGCAGACCGAAATCCCCGACATGCCGGACGAAGACGTGGCGAGCTTTCTGGAAATTGAAGGGGAGCGCGGTTTTCCTTTCGGACTCGAGGCATTGTCCGTGGCGCGCTCGGTTTACCGTTCCGTCACTGGAAAGCGTTTTGCGACGCAACTGGCCGTTCCACGAAACCATCTTCAGCAACTGGAACGCTCGCTCAAGGCGGCACAGTTGCGTCCGGCCAGTTTCACGCTTGGCGTGTCCGTGTTGCAACCGCCCGAAAAAGATTACTCGAACGGCGTGCTGGCGCTGGTGGTGGGCGACGGCAGCGTGGATTTGCAGGTTACCTGCGCCGGCGGCGTGGTGCTGATGCGCTCGTTGGATGCGGTCTTTGAAAGCGAAGGCGTCCAGCACCGGCTTTCGACGGATTTGTTGCTGCGCGAGATCAAAATAACGCTCGGCCAGTTGCCTGCCGACTTTCGCGACAGTGTGCGGCGGGTGCGAGTATATGGTCGGGGCGAAGCGGCCCGGCGCTTCCTGAGCGAGGTCACACCGCGTCTTGAGTTGATGCGGTTGAAACCCGAGTTGGTGGGAGCATACGCGCCAAACGAATTCAGCAAGTCATTGCCACCGGATACGGAAGTGTCGCCGGCATTCAGTGTGGCGGCCCGTTGCGTGACAGGGGTCCCGCCCATGTTCGAGTTTCTGCCACCGAAGATCAATCCGTGGCAGCAGGTCACGAGGCGGTTCTCCTCGAAGAAACTCGGTTCCCTCGGCGCGGCGGCCGCGGTCTTGTTGCTGCTGGTGGGCGGCGCGTTTACCGTCCAGCAATTCCAGCTTTCCCGCCTGCGCGGCCGGTGGGCCGCGATGGAGCGCAACGTGCGCGAATTGGAGGACATGCAACAGGAAATCCGGCGCTTCCGTCCGTGGTTCGACGCCTCGTTCCGCAACCTGGCCATCCTTCGCAAAATCACGGAGGCGTTCCCGGAGGATGGTGTCGTTTCGGCGAAGACCCTGGAGATACGGGATGTGTCGTCGGTCAGTTGCTCCGGCATCGCGCGCGACAATCAGGCGTTGTTCAGGATGCTCGACCATTTGCGCGCGGCCAAGGACGTGCGCGATCTCAAGGTGGACAACATTCGCGGCAAGACACCGTTGCAATTCACGTTCAACTTTCACTGGGGCGAAGGAGGCGGCGATGCAAATTAAAAACCGCCAGCATCTGCTGGTGATTGTGGCGGCCGCCGGCGCCGCCATTCTCCTGGGCGACAAGCTGGTGCTGACCCCGCTAACGGCTCGTTGGAAGGAACGGAGCAGGCAGATTACAGAATTGACGAAACGGGTGAATCAAGGTTCGCTGATATTGGCGCGGGAGCAGACGATTCGCGACCGCTGGGACCAGATGCGGACGAACACGCTCCCGGAAGAAGTCTCCGCCGCCGAGAACGAAGTGCTGCGGGCCTTCGAGCGCTGGTCGCAGGAAAGCCGTATCAGCATTTCCTCGATCAAGCCGCAATGGAAGCGGGCTGGCGATGATTACATGACGCTCGAATGTCGCGCCGACGCATTCGGCAGCATCCAGGCGCTCACGCGCTTCCTTTATGAAGTGGAGAAAGACCCGCTGGCGTTGCGGGTGGAAGCGGTTGAGATCACGTCACGGGACAATGACGGGCAGCAACTGGGGCTTGGCCTGCAAGTGAGCGGTTTGCTGCTGGGCGTGGAAGCCGAATGAAAATAACAGCATTTTTCCTCATGCTGGTTTCGCTGGCGGCTCCGGTCGCGGGGCTGGCCATTGACTCGACGAACGGTTCCGGGGGCGCGCCTTCCCGCACGGATTACGTTTCCTTTCGCATTATCGCCGAGCGGAACATTTTCGATCCGAACCGTTCAGGGCGATCGGGTCGAAGCTACACCCGTGAGCCGGAACGCCGGGCGCCGGTCAATCGCTTCGCGCTCCTGGGCACGATGAGCTACGAGAAGGGGCGCTTCGCATTCTTCGATGGAAGCGATTCAGCGTATCGAAAAGTGTTGAAGCCGATGGACAGCATCGCCGGGTTTCGGATCGTGGAAGTCGCTCCTACCTGCGTGAAACTCGAAACGACCAACGGGCAGGTGCTGGAGCTTTGTGTCGGCATGCAGATGAAGAAGCGCGAAGAGGAGGATTGGGAACTGGCGGGCAGGGCGGAATCGGCGGAAGGCACGTCGATGACTCCGTCTGAAGCGCGCAGCAACGGCGGCGGAACGGCCGAATCCAGTGACGTGTTGACCCGGTTGATGCAACGACGCGAGCAGGAATCAGGCGCGCCTGCCACAGATCAGCCGGCGGTTTCCGGGGCGAAGGAAGTGGAAACAAAGCCGGCTCCGGCCCTGGAAGGCGAGTCAAATGAAGCGTTAAAGAGACTTTTACAGAAACGCGAACAGGAGTTGAACAAATGAAAACGATACAAGGGTTGATTCCACTGGTAGGCGCGATGGTCTGGCTGGCGGGCGCCACAGCGCAGCAAACTGACAATGCGCCAAAGCCGTCCAACGAAACGAACCCAGCCCAGACTGATCCCGCCCCGGTGCCTTCGCCCAACGACGGCGAAAAGGGGTTGCGGATGAATTTCCGCGGTGTGCCGCTGGAAATGGTGCTCGACTACATGAGCGACGCGGCGGGCTTCATCATCGTTTTGGAAACCGAGGTGAAGGGCAAGGTGGACGCCTGGAGCAACCAGCCGTTGACGCGCGATGAAGCAGTGGAATTGCTGAACACGGTGCTCAACAAGAACGGCTATGCCGCCATCCGCTCCGGCAAGACCCTGCGGATTGTCAGCCGTGAGGACGCTAAGACGAAGAACATTCCGGTGCGCAGCGGCAGCGATCCGGAGGTCATTCCGAAGACCGAGGAAATGGTCACGCATGTCATTCCAGTCCGCTATGCAAACGCGACGCAACTGACCCAAAACTTGATCACGCTGCTTCCCACCTATGCCACACTTTCGGCCAACGACAGCGGCAATGCGCTGGTCTTGACCGCTACGCAGTCGGATGTCCGGCGCATGGCCGAGATTGTCAAGGCGCTCGATACGTCGATTTCCAGCGTGGCCGCGATCAAGGTGTTCCCGTTGCGTTTCGCCGACGCCAAGGCGCTGGCAGACGCCGTCAGAGAGTTGTTCCAGTTTCAGCAGCAGCAAAACAACAACGACCGGCGCAACCAGTTTTTCAACCGCATGTTTGGCGGTGGGGGGCCAGGTGGTTTCGGTGGTGGCGGCGATGGGGGACGGGGCGGGCGTGGTGGTGGCACGGGTCCCGTGGGCAGCAGCACCGTGGCAAACACGCGCGTGGTGGCCGTGGCGGACGAACGGGCCAACGCTCTGGTCGTGAGCGCGCCGGAAGACGTGATGCCCACCATTGAAAAACTCGTGGAGGAGATGGATGTCAGCATCGCCGACGTCACCGAACTGCGGGTTTTCTTTTTGAAGAATTCAGACCCGGTGGAACTGGCGGGCATTTTCGCCGAGTTGTTCCCGGACGAAACCCGGACGCGAAACAACAACGATAACAACAACCAGTTCGGCTTTCGTTTCGGCGGACAGGGGGGAGGCGGCAACCGGAACCGGAACAACAACCAATCCAACACCAGCGAGCGCGCGAAGAAAATGGGCAAGGTGGTGGCCGTACCGGAGCAGCGCACTTCGTCCCTCATCGTCAGCGCCGCCAGTGAAATGATGCCGCAGATCGCGGCGATGATTGAGCAACTCGACAACAGCAACGCCAAACGGCAGAAAGTTTTCGTTTATTCGCTGGAGAACGCGGACGTGCAGCAGGTCGAACAGATTCTGCGTGACATGTTCGACCGGAGCGGCACCACGGCCAATCGCAATTCCCAGAACCAGAACAATGCCTTGCAGAACCGCAGTCAGATGAACCAGCAAGGTTCGACCACCAGCGGGGGCGTGGGCAACGGCGGCCAGGGATTTGGGAACAACGGCGGGTTCGGCGGCGGCGGACAACGCTAAGATGAGGAAGGATTGGCGGCAAACGTGGGAAAGGAAGAAGGAACTATGATGAGCAACCGTTCGCAGTGGAAAAGAGGTTGGGCGTGGGTGCTGGCGTTCGGACTTTGCGCGGCCGTTTCGGCCCATGCGCAGCGCACGACAACCGGCGGCGCTCGCGCGCAGGGCGTGAATCGAGGAGCGGGCGCGGCGAGAACTTCCGGCGGACAGAGTGGCAGCCGCCCGTATTATCCCAATAGCGAAGTAGGCGAGGCGATGATTTCGGCGGACCCTGAATCGCGCCGGTTGATTGTCATCACCGATGACGAGACGAGCCAGTACTTGTCCCAGGTGATCACTAATCTGGATCGCCCCAAGCCGCAGGTGCTCATCAAGGTGGTTTTCCTGGAAGTGACCCACAACAATGCTTCGGATATTGGTGTGGAAGGCGGATTTCGGAAGCGCGTGCATAATTCTCCGAACAATCCCGCAGACGCCTTGGGCGCAAACGTATTCGGTTTGTCGTCGCTGGGCAACTCAGCCACGGGCGTGGTGAATAATGTGTTCGGGCTACCCGTTCAAAGTTTTTCGCCTCCTGGGGCCGGATTATACCAAATCGTCGGCCAGGATTATCAAGCGACCTTGCGGGCCATCGCGCAGGCCGGGAAGACCGAGGTCTTGTCGCGCCCGTCCATCCTGGCCCGCAATAACCAGCAAGCCGTCATTACGGTCGGCCAGGAAATTCCCTTTATCACCAACACGCGTTTCGACGCTGTCAACGGGCAGATTAACACGGTCCAGTATCAGGACATCGGAATCATTCTGCGCGTGACGCCGTTCATCAATTCAGAGGGCAAGGTGGAAATGATCGTGTCGCCGGAGATTTCCACGCTTACGGATCAGACGGTCAACATCGGCGCCGGCGTCAATGCTCCCGTGATTGCGAAGCGATCGGCGGATACTGTAGTGGTCACAGGGGATGGTCAGACGGTGATCATCGGCGGCCTGATGCAGAACAACAAAACCGAGGTGGAGAACAAGATTCCACTGCTGGGTGACATTCCTGGCCTTGGCCTGCTCTTCAAGCGGAAGGTCAAGGAGACAACCAAGACCGAGCTGATGATTTTTCTGACGCCGCATATTGTCACCGACACTTCGCAACTGGCCGGCCTGTCGGCAAAGGAACGGGAAAACAGCGAGCTGGCGCCAAAAGCATTTTCCGACAAGGAACTGGACCGCTTTTTTGATACGTTGCCCGTGAAGGAAACGCCGCCAGCGAAGAAACGCAAATGACGGAGGCCAGCGCCCCGCCACTGTTCCGCCATGATTAAGCGAACCCAGCCGGTCTATGGAGTCTTGCTGGCGGTGTGGTGTGTCATTCTTCTCTGGCAACTGCTGGAGCATCGGCGCGTCACGGCTGCGGCGCGGGCGACGTTGATCAACCGTTCGCAAGACATCACCACCACCCTTGGCCTGGTCATCCGCTCGCAACGACGCTTCGGCGGCATGGTGACCCAGGAGCGGCTCGAATCCGCGCTCAATGAACTGGTGAAATCCGGCGAGATGATGTCGGTCGCCATGCTAAACGCGACCGGCGACGTTGTGGCCTCCGCGGGTGCTCCCATTGATTTTGAAACCACGGGGATGTTACAAACCGGCGAGCGGTGGGATGCGAAAAGCGTCACGCTCGTGAACCCGGTCGATCTCGGCGCCAGCGTGACGCGCGAAGGTGAAACCAACCGGCCCACCATTGTCCTGCCCCGGCGCGAGCCCGGCTCGTTCCCGCCACCGGACGACCGTGAACGGCCGCGATTCGGATTTCGAACAAACGATTCTTTGGCCACCAACGCGAGTGGTGAGTTCGTCAGCGCTCCCGGCGGCGATTTTCCAGACCGAGGCGGACGGGGAGAGCGCGGAGAACGCGGTGGACCAAGAGGCGGGCGTCCCCCCCGGATGAGCGAGGAAGAGTACAAAGAGTTGCTCGAACGCCGCGGCTTGCACGGCCTGGTGATTGCCATGTCCACTGAGGCGTTTCAACAAACGCGCCGCCAGGATCTCTGGATGCGTGGAGTTATCGTTGGCTTTGCCAGCCTCTCGGCCATTGGCGTGGGCGTCGCCTGGCGCAACATCGCGAAGTCCTCCGAGCTGCAAATGCGCCTGCTGCGGGCCAGCGAAATGAACACGCACTTGAAGGAAATGAACATCGCTGCCGCGGGCCTCGCCCATGAAACGCGCAATCCGCTGAACATCATTCGCGGACTGGCCCAGATGATCTCCAAGCAGACCGAGGCCGCAGCCGAAGTGCGCCAGCGATCCCGCGACATCATTGACGAGACCGATCGCGTCACGGCGCAACTCAACGAGTTCATCAATTACTCGCGGCCCCGCGAAGTGCGGCGCGCGCCGGTCGCGCTCAGCTCCGTGGTGAGCGAGGTCGTGCGCGCTCTCAACTACGATCTTGAAGAAAAACGCATTCGCCTCGAAGTCGTGGACGAGCAACTGACCATCGAAGCCGATGAGCAGCTTTTACGGCAGGCGCTGTTCAATTTGCTGATCAATGCGGTCCAGGCCGTGGAGCCTGGCGCGGAAATTCAACTCACGGCCGGAAAAACCGGGCCGGGGATGGCGGCCCTGGAAGTTCGCGACAATGGCCCCGGTGTGGCCCCGGAACATCGCAACGACATCTTCAAACCCTATTTCACCACTCACCAGAAAGGCACCGGCCTTGGCCTGGCGGTGGTCCAGCAAATCGTGCTCGCGCACGGTTGGGAGATTGAGTGCCTCTCCAATCAGCCTCGCGGCGCAGTTTTCAGAATTTCCCATCTCCTGCTCACCACCAAACCTTCCGGAAATGCCGTCTGATTCTTCCCACGGAACCGCGCACCCGCCGCGTGTGCTGATTGTGGACGACGATGCGGGCCAGCGCAGCCTTCTCGATTCTTTCCTCAAGAGCCAGGGCTTCGACACCGTTCCTGTTTCTTCCGGCGAGCGAGCGCTGGAGGCGTTGCGCGGCGACGGCTTCGACATGATGATTTCCGACGTGCGCATGCCCGGACTATCTGGCCTGGAGACGCTGCGCCGCGCGCGGCAGGAGCATGCCGTGCTTCCCGTACTTCTCGTCACCGCCTACGCCGACATCCGCGAAGCCGTGGGCGCGATGCGCGACGGGGCGGTGAATTATCTGGCCAAGCCGATTGACCTCGACGAACTGCTCGCCTCCGTCCGCAAGGCCACCGGCATCTCGAAGGCCGCCCCGCTCAAGTTCAGCGAGGAAAGGCAACTGCCCGGCTATGTCGTCGCCAAAAGCCCGCTGATGCAGGCGCTCTTCCATGACGTGTCACTTATTGCCCCATCGGAAAGCCGGGTGCTCATCACCGGTGAAAGTGGCGCGGGCAAGGAGGTCGTTGCTGATGTCATTCACGGCTGGAGCGCGCGCGCTTCCGGCCCGCTGGTAAAGTTCAACTGCGCCGCCGTGCCCGAAACGCTATTGGAAAGCGAACTGTTCGGACACGAGAAAGGCGCGTTCACCGGGGCCACGGCTCAGCGCATCGGGCGGTTTGAAGTGGCCAATGGCGGCACGATCTTTCTCGACGAGATCGGCGAACTGTCGGCGAAGCTCCAGGCCAAGCTGCTGCGCGTGACGCAAGACGGGCGCTTCCAACGGCTCGGCTCCAACGCAGAGATTCACACCAACGCCCGCATCCTCGCCGCCAGTAACCGCAACCTGGAGGAGGAAGTGAAGCAGGGCCGCTTTCGCGAAGACTTGTTTTACCGCCTGAACGTCGTTGAGCTCAGCGTGCCTCCACTACGCGAGCGGCATGAGGACATCCTCCCATTGGCCGCTCACTTCATCGGGCAGTTCTCGAAGGGACGCGCGCGGTTCCCGTCGTCGGTCGCCGAATGCCTGGAGCGTTATTCCTGGCCGGGTAACGTGCGGGAACTCAGTAACGCCATGGAGCGCGCCGCCCTGCTGTCGCGCGGCGAACTGATTCTGCCGGAGCACTTGCCGGCGCGGCTCCGCGCCGGGGAAACGCCGTCCACTAGCGCGCCTGCGCCCGGGGCGCAACTGGAGGAAGTCGAACGTCAGACCATTATCCAGGCCCTCCGCCAGCACGGCTTCAGCCGGACCGAGACAGCGAAAGCGCTGGGCATCAGCCGGAGAGCGCTTATCTACAAGCTGCAGCGATTCCGTGAGCAAGGTTGGGAAGTTGATCCGCCTTCACCTGCTTCCGACGAAGAATCTACCACGCGCTGAACCACGCAGTGCTGGTGGCACTGCCAGGACTTTGGAGTGCGGTGACTGGTCACCGCTTTGAGCAGGCGACTCGTCGCCCTCGAATAGGCGGGAGTGTGACATTTTTGCGAGCCGCTGAACGCGGCTCTGCCTTTCCGGGCCAGCCCGACAGGCGGTCAAAGCGGTGACCAGTCACCGCACTCCAGAATCGTCAACGGCCCGTGACGCGAAACCTCAAAAGGAAAACGCAAGAACTCATGGCGGATTGGGCTGTCCTAACTAGCCTCCTTTTGCAAATACTCCTGCTATGAATCACCACGGCCTTTCCAGCCATCTTGTAAACCAATGGCCAACTTTCACCGGAGTGCGCCCGTCCTCGGGCGCAGAACCCTGCTGCCATCGAACAGCCCAAGAAATTCCAGCCGCTTCGCCGTATCGGATGTTGCTGCGCCCGGGGACGGGCGCACTCCGGTGTGTTACGCGATCAGCAGTCGTACTGTTTCTTCTGTTTCTCGGCATTGCCCTGTGCCCGGCGGCCGAGTCATCCGCGCTGCGCGTCCTGTTCCTGGGCGACAATGGCCATCACAAGCCCGCCGACCGTTTCAAGCAACTCCAGCCGGTGCTGGCGAAGCAAGGCATCGAGTTGGTTTACACCGATCAGATGGATGACGTGAATCGGGCGAAGCTCGCCGGGTTCGATTGTCTCGCCATTTTCGCCAACACCACGCGCATCTCGCCGGAGCAGGAGAAGGCGATGTTGGACTTCGTTGCAGCGGGGGGCGGGTTGGCGCCGATTCATTGTGCGAGTTACTGCTTCCTCAATTCACCGAAATACATCGAGCTGGTCGGCGGACAGTTCAAGAGCCACGGCACTGGGACGTTCAAGGAAACGATCGTCAACGCGGACCATCCGGTGATGAAAGGCCTGGCGCCGATTGAGAGCTGGGACGAGACCTACGTTCACACCAAGCACAACACTAACCGCCTCGTGCTGGCTGAGCGGCGCGATGACAAGGGCGCCGAGCCTTACGTCTGGGTGCGCGAGCATGGCAGGGGGCGCGTGTTCTACACGGCGTGGGGGCACGACCAGCGGACGTGGTCGAATCCCGGCTTCCATGCGCAGGTGGCGAATGGGATTCGTTGGGCCTCGGAGAACTCGCCCAATCAACTCAAGGCACGCACCGGCTTGAAGCCGCTGGAATACGTCGAAGCGCCCGACAAGCTCCCGAACTACACGCCCAACGCGCAGTGGGGCACGCAAAGCGAGCCCATCAGCACGATGCAAAAGCCGCTGGAGCCGGCGGAGTCGATGAAACATCTCGTCACATTTCCGGAATTCCAGACGAGCCTGTTCGCGAGCGAGCCCGACATCATCAAGCCGCTCTGGTTGGCGTTCGACGAGCGCGGGCGGCTGTGGATTGCGGAGTCGGTGGATTATCCCAACGAGCTGAAGCCTGAAGGCGAAGGCCGCGACCACTTGAAGATTTGCGAGGACACCGATGGCGACGGCAAGGCCGACAAGTTCACCGTGTTCTGCGAGAAGTTGAGCATTCCGACGAGCTTCGTTTTCGCCAATGGCGGTGTCATTGTCATCCACTCAGGCAAAACGGAATTCTTCAAGGACACCAACGGGGACGACAAGGCTGACGAACGCAACGTGCTCTTCACCGGCTGGGGCATGAACGACACGCACGCCACCGCGAGCAATCTGCGCTACGGCTTCGACGGCTGGATTTGGGGCGTGGTCGGCTATTCCGGTTTCCGCGGCACGGTCGGCGGGAAAAGCATCCGCTTCGGCCAGGGCATCTTCCGTTTCAAGCCCGACGGCTCGGTGCTGGAGTTCGTCCGTTCGAGCAACAACAACACCTGGGGCCTCGGCCTCACGGAAGACAACATCATCATCGGCTCCACGGCGAACGGCAACGCCAGCATGTACATGCCGATTGCCAATCGTTACTACGAGGCGGTCAATGGCTGGTCAGCTTCACGCCTGGAAACGATTGCCGACAGCCAGCGCTTCTACCCGCTCACGGAGAAGGTCCGACAAGTCGATTTCCACGGACGCTACACCGCTGGCTCCGGCAGCGCGATTTACACCGCCCGCAGTTTCCCGAAGGAGTATTGGAACAGCGTGCAGTTTGTCGCCGAACCCACAGGCCATCTGCTCGGCAAGTTCCATCTCGAACGACGCGGCGCGGATGTCATCGCCCACAACGGAAGGAACTTCCTCGCTAGCGACGACGAGTGGACCTCGCCCATCTATGCCGAAGTCGGTCCTGACGGTGCATTGTGGGTTGTGGACTGGTATAATTACATCATCCAGCACAATCCCACTCCGAAGGGTTTCCGTCCCGGTCGCGGCGCCGCCTACGAAACGACCCTGCGCGACAAAGTGCATGGGCGTATCTATCGGATCGCATATAACGCGAACGGCGATTCAACGGTCTCTTTCCCCTCACCCCGGCCCTCTCCCTCAGGGGGAGGGAGCGACGTCGCCCGCGCTGCGACGAGCCCACGCGCTTCGGATTCTCGGGATGGCGGCAGAAGTTCCTCCCTCTCCCCGGGGGAGAGGGCCGGGGTGAGGGGGAAGAGACCGCTCACTCTGCAAGGCGCCTCAACATCTCAACTCGTCGCCGCGCTCAAGAACGACAACATGCTCTGGCGATTGCACGCGCAGCGCTTGCTCGTCGAGCGTGGCGCGAAGGACGCCATTCCCGCGCTTGTAAAGCTCGTCGCCGATACGAGTGTGGACGAAATCGGCTTGAACACCGCCGCCATTCCCGCGCTCTGGACACTGCACGGACTGGGTGCGCTCGACGGTTCAGACACGAAGATAACCGCTGCTGCCGTCGCCGCGCTCAAGCATTTATCCGCCGGCGTGCGCCGCGCTGCCGCAATGGTCTTGCCGCGCGACAACGCAGGACGCGACGCGTTGCTTGCTGCAAAGCTGCTGGACGATTCCGACGCCCAAGTGCGTCTAGCCACGTTGCTCGCGCTGTCTGAAATGCCGGCTAGCGAGGCTGTCGGCTCCGTGACGCTGGCGATGCTGCAAGACCCGCGCAACTCCGATGACCGCTGGATTCCCGATGCCGCCACCGCCGCCGCCGCGCGCAACGATGCCGGTTTCCTGAAAGCTGTTCTGGCCAGCTACAAACCCGCCACGCCGCAAGCCGCGAGCGATGCCCCCGGCAACCTGATTTCCAATGCCTCATTCGAGCAAGCCAGCGACGGCAAACCCGCTGGCTGGCGGACTTCGACTCACAGCGGACGCGGTGATCTTGCGCTTGCCGACATCGGCCGCACGGGCAGCCGCAGCGCGAAGATTTCTTCCACCAACGGCGGCGACGTGAGCTGGGCGGTCCAAGTGCCCGTGAAGCCGCGCACGGATTACAAGCTCACCGGCTGGATAAAAACTGAGAAAGTCCAGAAGGCGGGCCGCGCAAACGGCGCCATGCTGAACGTCCACGAATTGCAGGATCCGGTCCGTGGCGGCACCAAGGGCCTGAGCGGCGACAACGATTGGACCCAGGTGCAGCTCAACTTCAACTCCGGCGCCATGCGCGAAGTGACGATCAACTGCCTCTTCGGCGGTTGGGGCCGTGCGACGGGCACCGCGTGGTTCGACGACATTGAACTCACGCCCGCCGCCGGTTCGGAACTCGCCGGCGAAGTAGGCCGCGTGGTCCGTCTCGTCACCACGCATTATGCGCAGCGTGGCCCCATGGACAGCATCGTGCCCACGCTGGCCGCTCTCAAAGGCGCTTTGCCGGGCGTGGCGACGGCGGTGCTTGATGGTCTGGTGTCCGGTTGGCCCACGGACAAGTCGCCCTCGCTCGGGGCGGACGACAAGCGGACGCTTTCGAGTTTGATGGAAGCGTTGCCCGAATCTGCGCGCGACCGCCTGCTCTCGCTCGCCCAACGCTGGGGCCAGCCCGATCTATTCGGCACGAGCATTGCCTCGATTCTCGAAACGCTGCACAAGCAAGTCACGGACCCGTCACTCGCCGATGACAAGCGCGCCGCCGCCGCGAAGCGCTGGATTGGCCTGGAGGACAAGCGGGAGGTCGCGGAGACAATCCTTAAACAAGTGAACCGTCTTACTCCCCCGACGCTGGCGGCGGGATTGGTTAATGCGCTAGGTGAGAGTCGGAATACGAACACCGCTGGTGTCGTCACGGAAAACTGGCCGCAGTTCACACCGACGGTTCAACGCGCCGCCATCGCGGTGTTAATGCGCCGCGGCGAGTGGGCGATGGCCCTGCTGGACGCCGTTCAGAGGGAGAAAATCAACAAGGGCGACCTCGCGCCGGAACATTGGTCGCAATTGAAGCAGAATCCAAATCGCGCCGTGGCGCGCCGAGCCGAGCGATTGGCGGAAATCAATGCCGGCATCTCCGCCGACCGTGAGGAAGTGGTGAAGAAGCTCCTACCGCTGGCGAAGGAGAAGGGCAACGCAGCGCGCGGCAAGGAAGTCTTCACGGCGAGTTGCGCGGTCTGTCATGTCTTCGACGGACAGGGTGGCAAGGTTGGCCCTGAACTGACTGGCATTGCCGCGCGCGACCGCGCGGATGTTCTCATGGAGATCCTGGACCCGAACCGCTCTGTCGAAGCGAACTATCGCCTCTGGAATGTGACTACCAAGGGCGGCGACACCTTCTCTGGACGCCTGGAAGCCGAGACGCAAACCACGGTTGAGATTCTCGACACGACCGCGCAGAAGCATGTCGTCCAGCGCAAGGACATCGCCAACCTCGACGCATCGCAACTCTCCATCATGCCCACGGGCTTCGAGTCGTTGCCACCGGATGATTTGAAGGCATTGCTCGAATACCTGGCGCAACCACATCCGTGACGCAGCACAGATCATTTGCCCGGCGCTCCGCAGATGCCGCGCGATTCGTCGCGCTGTTCTGTCTGGCAGCCAGCGGATGTCCAGCAGCAGAAACGCAGTCAGTGATTCGCTTCGCTGGGCTGTCGGCCGAACTGACCGTCAGCGAAGTCAGCGAGCGCGCCATTCGGCTCCAGTTATCATCGCTCGATGAGGCCAGGCGGCCACGGAGTGCCACTCCCTCCACGGTGCTGGTGTCGTTTCCCTCCACCGAGAAGCTGCGCGTTCGAGAACTCTCCAGCGACAAAGAGCTGACGGTCGGCAAGCTCCGCGTCTTGATCAAGGCGCAACCGCTCACCGTTTCGGTGCGTCGCGACGGCGGCCAAGTGGTGCAGGAACTTGTGTTCGATGACGCGGCTGGAACGAATGCCAGCGTCGCGTTTCGCACGGAAGCGCCAGTCCTCGGACTGGGCGAAGGCGCGCAGCAATTTGATCGGCGGGGCGCCCTTTACCCCATGGAGCCGAGTTGGGGCGGGTGGAACCGTCCGGTGCTCGGCTCAGTGGTTCCGTCGCCATTTGTTATCGGAACGGATGGCTGGGCGCTCTTCGCGCACCGGCCTGAAGGTCGGTTCGATTTGCGTGAGGGAAAAGGGAAATTCATTCCGAAGCAGGAACCACAAGGTGGCGCGACGTTGGACTTGTTTGTCGTCAGCGTTCTGGAACCAGTCGATGCACTTGCCGAGTATCATCGGCTCACCGGCCAGCCCGTGATGCCGCCGAAGTGGGTACTGGGCTACTTCCAATCGCATCGCACGCTGGCTGGGCCGGAAGAGCCGCTTCAAATCGCTCGCACGTTCCGCGAGAAGAAGCTTCCCTGCGACGCGGTCATTTACCTGGGCACCGGCTATTGCACGAACGGCTGGAACACCGGGCACGGCTCGCTGACGTTCAACACGAACGCCTTTGTGCCGGAGAATGTCCAGGCGCTCCATGACTTGAACTTCAAGGTGGTTTTCCACGTGAATCGCGCGCCACGAAATCTCTTCGGCGCGTCCATCGCCGAGAATTCTGATTCGCGCTTTCATATCCGCAACTACTGGGCGCGACATCGCGACTTGCTCGCACTCGGCGTCGATGGGTGGTGGCCGGATGATGGGGATGAGCTTCCGCTCGAAGCGCGGCTCACGCGGCATCGCTGTTACTACGAAGGGCCGTTGCAGGACCGAGCGAATGTCCGGCCGTGGAGCCTGCACCGCACGGGCTACGCAGGCTCGCAGCGCTACGGCGGCTGGATTTGGTCGGGTGACATCGACGGCAAATGGGAGACGCTCGCGGCGCACGTTTCGATTGGCTTGAATCATGGCCTCAGCCTCACCCCGTTTTGGGGCAGCGACACCGGCGGTTTCTACCCGACACGCGAACTCACCGGCGAACTTTACGCGCGCTGGTTTCAGTTCTCGACGTTTTGTCCCTCATTCCGCTCGCACGGACGGACGTGGAAGTTACGGCTGCCCTGGGGCTGGAACACCGGCGAGTACGGTCCGGTGGAAAATAACACGAACGTGGATCCTGCCGAGCTGCACAACGCCGAAGTCGAACCCATTGCCAAAAAGTATCTCGAATTGCGCTACCGCCTTCTGCCCTACAACTACACGCTGGCGCGCGAAGCCGTCGATACCGGCCTGCCGATGATGCGTGCATTGTGGCTGCATTACCCCAGCGACGTTGAAGCCGTGAAGCTCGGCAGCGAATATCTCTGGGGCCGCGACCTGCTTGTGGCGCCCGTAGTGGAGAAAGGCGCGAAGTCGCGACGGGTTTATTTGCCGGCCGGAACGTGGTTCGACTGGTGGACGGGTGATAAACTTTCGGGCCAGCGCTGGATCGAACGGCCAGTGGATCTGGCAACGTTGCCTCTCTACGTTCGCGCCGGCGCCATCATTCCACTCGATCCCGTGCGTCAGTACACCGCACAAACTGTGAGCGAGCCGACAACGCTCCGCATCCATCCCGGCGCAGATGGGGCGTTCACGCTTTACGACGACGACGGCCACACTCTTGGTTACCGCGACGGTTCGGATGCGAAGACCAATTGGATTAGCCTCCGCTGGAACAACGCTGATCGCCGTTTAACGCTGGAGCCGGACGCGCGCATGAAGAAATGGCCGGGCGATGTGCGCGTGTTTGCGGTAGAGATGGCTGGCAGCGACGCGAAAAGGCGAATCGAATTCAAAGGAGAGCGAGTGGAGGTAAAGTTATGAACGCACGTGGCACAATACAAAGGGTAATCAAGGCAGCGAGCTTCCCTGTGCTTTTCCTGACGCTAGCCGAAGCAGACATTGCGGCTGCGGAGAACGCGCAGGAATCACCACAAGCTTTCCAGCGCGGGGAGCAGGGGCCACGCCGTGTCTTTCGGGACCGCATCACACCGCGCTGGTTCGCGGACAACACGCGCTTCTGGTACCGCAACGATCTGCGCGGCGGCGCGAAGGAGTTCGTACTCGTAGACGTGCAGCGTGGCACGCGCGAATTGGCGTTCGATCACACCAAACTCGCTGCGGCGCTGTCGAAGGCCAGCGGTTCGGAATACGCCGGCGACAAGCTTACATTTAACACCATCGCGTTCACCGAAGATGGAAAAGCCGTTCGATTCAAAGTCGGCGACACCGCCTGGCAATGCGGCCTGAGTGCCTATGAGTGTTCCAAAATTGACGCCTCGGCATTGATCGATGACAAGGCCGATAGCGAAGCAGACGCCGGTCAGGATCGACGCCCCCGGCGCGGTCAGCGCCAGAATCAGGACGCGGACGGTCCTTCTGATCGTTCGCCAGACGGAAAGTGGACGACGGTTGTGAAAGACCACAATGTGTTCATCCGGGCGACTGATGATGAGGCGAAGGAGATTCAACTCAGCCAGGACGGCAAAGAGGGACTGGCCTACGGCAGGTTCTCGTGGTCGCCGGATTCAAAGACACTGGCGGCGTTTCGCATCGAGCCGGCCGAACGCAAGGAGGTGTATCTGGTGGAGTCATCGCCTCGGGAAGGGGGGCGAGCCAAACTGCAAACGCGCGGCTATGCGTTGCCGGGCGACAAGTTTACTCGCTATGAGTTGAGCGTTTTTGATGTCACCGAACGCAAGCAGCTCAAGCCGGAGGTGGACCGGTTCGAGCACGAGTGGCTCAGGCCGCGGGTGCGTTGGAGCCGGGATGGACGGCGCCTTGCGTATCAGCAGGCCGACCGCGGCCATCAGCGCTTCCGGGTGATGGAAGTTGAGGCGCAAACCGGCTCGGCACGGAACATCATTGACGAGAAGACCGAGACGTTCATCTGGACGGCACACGCTGAGAACGTCGGTCTGAGCACTGTCAACTGGCTGGAGCGGAGCGACGAAATCATTTACGCCTCCGAAAGCAATGGCTGGCGGCATCTCTACTTGATCGATACGAAAGGGGGCAAATTGAAGAACACCATCACCACCGGTGAATGGGTGGTGCGCGGCGTCGAGCGCATTGATGAAACGAACCGGCACGTGTGGTTTCGCGCGAGTGGGGTTTTTCCCGCCCAGGATCCGTACCTGATTCACTACGGACGGGTGGGCTTCGATGGCGGTGGCTTGACTTGGCTGACCGCAGGCGACGGCAACCACTCAATTCAATACTCGCCGGATGGGAAGTTCATGATCGACACCTGGTCGCGGGTGGACGCGGCGCCGGTGAATGAACTGCGGCGCGTCTCGGATGGTGGACTGGTGTGCAAGCTCGAAGAGGCGGATACCACGACGTTAAAGGAGAGTGGCTGGCAGGCGCCGGAGGTGTTCGTCACCAAGGGCCGGGACGGCAAGACGGACATCTGGGGCATCATCAGCCGCCCACGCGACTTCGATCCAAACAAGAAGTATCCGGTTATCGAAGATATTTACGCCGGGCCACAAGGCTCCTTTGTTCCGAAGGCGTTCAGCCCAAGCTCCCGCTATGAATCGCTGACCAAACTTGGCTTCATCGTCGTGAAGATTGACGGCATGGGTACGGCGAACCGCTCGAAGGCGTTTCATGACGTTTGCTGGAAGAATCTCAAAGACGCCGGGTTCCAGGACCGCATTCTATGGATGAAGGCTGCTGCTGCTAAATATCCCTCAATGGATTTGACGCGCGTTGGCGTGTACGGGAACTCCGCCGGTGGACAGAACGCTGCGGCTGCCGTGCTGTTCCATCCCGAGTTCTACAAAGTCGCCGTTGCTTCGTGTGGTTGCCACGACAACCGCATGGACAAGGCTTCGTGGAACGAGCAATGGATGGGTTATCCAGTCGGACCGCAATATTCAGAGTGCTCGAACATCGACAATGCGCACCGGCTGCGCGGCAAACTGTTTCTCATCGTCGGCGAGATGGACAACAATGTGCCGCCGGAATCCACGATGCGTGTCGTGGACGCGCTCATCAAAGCCGGCAAGGATTTTGACCTCCTGGTGGTTCCCGGCGGCGGCCACGGCATGGGCGGCGCTTACGGGCAGCGCCGGATGCAGGACTTCTTCGTGCGCCATTTGCTGGGCAAGGAGCCACCGGATCGCAATGGCGAGAGAACGCGCGCGGAGGGTTCGCTTTGAACAAAGTTGCACATGAATTCATCCAGACAATTCATTGCGTTCGCGGTTCTGACCGCCCTCGCGTGGGCGAGTGCGGCCAGGATGTGTGTGCGAATATTTTCCCTCGTCCTCGCGTGGTGGCTTTGCGGTCTCTCCAGAACAATGGAAGCGGCCGGTGTCGTTGGCGATACACACTTCGAGCCAAGTCGCGGCTTTTACTTTGCTCCGCTGGACGTGCGCATCAGAGTCAACACTCCCGGAGCCATAGTCGTCTATACAACGGACGGCAGTAGACCGTCGTTCAGTAACGGGAACCGTGCCGCGGGCACGAACGTCAACGTCCACATCACAACCACTACCGTATTGCGCGCTGCCGCCTTCAAAGACGGCGATGACCCTGGCGGGGTAGCCACGCACAGCTACATCTTCCCCACGAAAGTGGCGAATCAGACGCGCCCCGCGAGCGTCGGCCCGCGCTGGCCTGGCGGTTATCCTACAGATTTCGAGATGGACGCGCGGGCAATCAACAACGCTTTACCCGGCTATGGCTTGACCAATGCGCTTCTGGCAATCCCTTCCATCAGCATTGTGATGCCGCCGGATGACCTTTGGGGCGCGGCGAATGGGATCTATGCCAATTCAACCGTCGAAATCGAACGTGGCGCAAGTTTCGAAATGATATTTGCTGATGGGCAGGCTGGCGTGCAGGAAAATGCAGGCGTGTCCATGCGCGGATACGCCGCGCAAATCAAAAGCTTGACGCCGAAACATAGTCTCACTGCCGTTTTCCGCCGGCCTTACGGAGCGCCGAAGCTGAAGTTCCCGGTGTTCCCTCACACCGAGATTCGGGAATTCAACGCCCTGGTGCTCCGTGCGAACGCACTCGACAGTTGGGCCAACTCCGAAGTGGACTGGAACCACCGCATTGACGGGGAACTGCGCTGGTATCGCAACCGGGCCAGTTATGTTCGTGACCAATGGATGCGCGACGCCCAACACGCCCAGGGACAACCTTCGGCTTACGGCCGATTCGTTCACCTGTATCTCAACGGATCCTATTGGGGGCTTTACAATCTCATTGAGCGGCTGGACGAAAAGTTTGCCGCCCTGCATTTCGGCGGCGATGCGGCAGAGTATGACGTTCTGGCGGATTCCGAAGTAAGGGCCGGCAACTCAGACGCGTGGCGCCAGCTCATGGCGCTGGGTGGAACTGATCTGTCGATTGACGCAAATTATCAACGCCTGATGGGGAACAATGCGGACGGCACGCGCAATCCCAGCTATCCGGTCCTGCTCGACGTCACGAACCTGGTGGATTACATGATTCTCCACATCTACGCGGGCGCGGACGACTGGCCGTGGCACAACTGGGTCGCCATTCGTCGTCGCACTGGCCAGAGTAGCGGCTTCAAATTTCTGGCGTGGGATCAGGAAATCTCGATTAACTCCCTGGTCAAGCGGCATACGGACACAGGCCAGCGTTATGCGGAGGTGAACGCGCGCAATACCCCGGCCTACGTTTATTCCCGCTGCCGCGCCAACGCGGCGTTTCGCCGGTTGTTTGCGGACCGGGTGCAGCGGCACCTTTTCAACGATGGCGCGTTGAGCGTCAGCAACAGTATCGCGCGTTATGACACTCGCATCAGGGAGATTGACCGTGCCGTCGTTGCGGAATCCGCGCGCTGGGGTGATTTTTACCGTCCTGCTCAACCGTATCTGCGCGAAGCCGAGTGGCTTGGCACCAATCAGTGGATGTGCCAGGTGTTCTTTCCTTCAAACCACTTCATCGCGGTGAAGCGTTTTCGCGGCGCGCGGCTTTTTCCACCACCACGATCCGATCCGTGAAACGCGCCTTTCCGTGCGTTGTTGCTCCCGTCTTTCATGGCGGGAATTTGCCAACCACACGAGACTCAAGCTGGTCACGGAGCCAGTCGAATCCGATAGAAGCGCACGGCGACCTGGGCTGCTTCAGAGTCCACGACTTCCATTTCCGTGGTGGGTAGCGTGATGGTTTGAATGGGAGTCCAATGCAACAGGTCGGTGGAACATTCGAGAACACAGACGCCGGCAGTTTCGCCGCAAACAATCAGAGAGCGTCCGGACTGCTGAACCTCTTCGCTGGTTTCCGGCTGGAGGTGCAGATGCGCGCCTTCCTGCCGTCCACAATTTGAACGCGCCGCCTGGCCGACGATGACGCGCCGGGCGCTTGCCGTAATCAAGCCTTGGCGGTAAAACCTCCATGCTCGATCGATTACGCAGCGGACATACTCAGCATGGTTCCGCCATGGGCGATCACACGGACAGAGTTGGGCGATGCTGCAGCCATCGGCATTAACCACGGCGTCTGCTACGGTGTCGGGGCACGGGTCGCGGTGATCCGCGACTCCGTCGCCGTCTGAGTCCACGGGCGGTTCAACAAGGCCAACTCTTCGATAAGTCAGCCACACTTGTCCGGTTCGCGGATCGATCAGGTAGATGCGCGATTCGTGCGGCTCGCTGGAGAAAAGGTATTCCGGCCCCAGCAACAGCACGAGATACTCCCCGACGGAGACCAATTCGGACCGATGCCGAGCCGGAGCGATGTCGAATGGCAACACAGGCAGCCGAATCTCACGGCGCAATGCACCCTCTGGACTGAATTCATACACAGACGGAGCGCCATAGTCCGCATGGCTAATCCTGACGGCGTAAAGCGCGTCGCCGGGCGCGTGGTATTCCAGGCAGTCCACATCCAGGTTGTTCATGCTGGCCAGACGCGTCCATTCGCTTTGGTTCGCAGCCAGAGCGTACAGGAATCCTTCGCCGCCTAACGTCACCAACAGAATCCGTTGCCGCATCGAATCGAATGCCGTGCCCATCTCCCAACCCAGGTCCTCCCGGATGGACGTGAACACGACCGCCTCGGCCTGCGCGGTTTGCGAGTCCACTCGTGTTGCCTGACGCAGGCCGGTTGGACCATCCGAGCCGTAGTAATAGCGTTGAGCCGAGTCGGGCACGACACGCATGTCGGGCAGCAGCTTGCCGCCATTCTGCGGTCCGCGCAGAGTGTAGTTCTGGACGAACAGGCGGCCATTGCCCGGAACTCCGCCCTGGTAAAATGTCATCCGGAAACTCAGGTTCGGTAACTCCGACAGCGGCGTGGGTTGCGGATAGTCGCAACGGAGGCGCTCGTCGCTTTGCACGGCATCGATAACGAACGGCGCTGGATGTGGCGCCTGATAGCTGCCGTGGAAACTGGAAATATCCAGCCCGGTCATCGCGCAAATCCGCGGCAGCGCCTGGAAGAACCGACCGGAGTCGAGCGTGTAGCCGACAAAGATGTAATCCGGCGTTCCTTGTTCGGGCGAAATGAAGATGGTTTCTACACCCGGGCCGACGCCCGTCAACTCCTGCCGGTAGGCGCCGCTGAGAATCACTTTCTCCAAAACCGTTCCTTCACCCGCCGTGACATGCCACAGCACCGGCTCGTAGGAACTAAGGAACAACGTCACGCTCTTGCCCGGACGGTTTACTGTCACCGAGGCATCGCCGCGTTCGTTGTGCCGGCTTGGACCGCCATCGCTCACCGTGCCCGAATAGATTCCAACCACGTGCAGCTCCCGGTCGCCGGGTGGCGATCTTCGGACCGTGATATTCACGGGGCTGGAGATGCCAGTCGCACCGCGATCATCGCGAGTACGCGCAGTCAAACGATGTTCGCCAACCGGCGCGTTGGCCCAGTTGAACTCGAACTGAATCGGTTCTCCAGGCGGAGGCGCCTGGATAAACACCACTTGTGACTCTCCGATCTTCACGCCGTTCGCGAAGAACTCCACCGTGTCAGCGTAGCCGTCGGCGTCCCGCGTCACGGCTTGGATGGCAATGCCTGTTGGCGCTTGAAACACCGCTCCGTTTGCTGGCGCAACAATTGAAACCGTTGGCGGCCGGTTGCTGACGACATTGCTTCTCTCCGCCACCAGACTGAAATCGAAACTTAGATCAGAGCTGGCGGGGTTATTCTGGTGCATCTGGACCGCAACAGTGTTGGCACCGTCCACAAGCCGATGAGCCGGCACTTCAAACTCCACGTTTTCATTCTCGGCCGCGATGATTGCGAGTGTGTTGAACGGTATCGGCCCAAATGATGGCAGATTGCCGCGGAACACTTCGGTTCCATTCAAATACACTGCACCACCGTCGTCCTGAAGCAGCCGGCCGGTCAATCGGACGATGTTCGCTGCGCCGGACACGTTAAAGGTGCGTCGGAAATAAGTGGTGATGTGCTTGTTCGCCGGGTTGTCTCCGAAGCTGACCACAGTGGCTTCGTCGCCATCGCCGTAACCGAGTTGCGCTGGGCCAGCCGCCCAGGCGCTGTCGTCGAATTCCGGCTCGCGCCAGGCAGTGCCCTGGTCTGAGCCGTTGTCCAAATACTTCCAGATGGCGCCCGTTGGGATCAGGGTGTTTGACGTGCTGTCGCTGTGAACCGTGATGTGAATGGGCGAGGAGACCGCGCTGGCCCCGGCTTGATCGATTGCCCTCGCCGCGAGCGTGTAGTTTCCCGGCGGAACATTCGACCATGTGAGCGCAAAGTAGGGACAGTGAGGGGACGGACACAGGCTTGGCACGAATGTTCCGAAGCCAAGGCTGTTGGCGCCTTCAAAGAATTCGACCCGGAGATTGAAGTTGTTCTCCCGGTCCTGCGCGTAGGCCTGCAACTGGATGTTTGCCGGTGCGATGAATGCTTGCCCATCTTGCGGCTGATTCAACTGGACAACGGGTGGCTGATTCGATGGCGTCGAAAAATCGGCGATGTAAACCGTTGCCCGATTCGATGGGCCGACGACGTAACATTCCGGCGGAGGCGGGACAATGGCGATGCACACTGGCGGTTCCAGCGTGAGCACCACGGTCTCGGTTCCTTCCGGCAGGGTATCGTAAATCGGATTGATATTCAGGCGCGCCTCCATTGCTCCGGCCGCGAAGGACACCCGGTTGGTCACGCGGACATAATCCACCCCGTTGCTCGCCGAACCTCCCACACTGAAGAACGCGGTGACCGGTACGTGCAGATTGCCGCTTCGATAAAAAGTAAAAGTGCCGGAATGAACCACGGTCAGCAAACCCGCTTCGGCGGCGTCTGGATCGGTTGCGACGACGTTGATGATCGTCCGTTCAGGCGGCCGTGGGCCTCGATGGCCAACCAACTCCAGGTCGAAGCCCAAGTCAGAACTGGCTGGATTTACTTGATGCACCTCCGCCGCTACCACGTTGCGTCCATTAACGAGAGCGCTCGCTGGAATGCTTGCCGTGAGATACGCATTTTCATCCGGTGCAGCGGCCAACGCCAGCGTGTCGAAAGTGATCGACCCCAACGGCATGTTGTCACGAAACACTTCAACTCCGTTCAAATAAATCACGACGCCGTCATCGCGGAGCACACGCAGCGTCAGGCTTTCAAACGCATCCGCACTGACCACATCGAGCGCCCGCCGAAAGTAGGTGGTGACATATTTGTTGGACGGATCGGGTCCGAAACTTACGAAGGTCGCTTCGTCGCCATCTCCGTAACCAAGCTGAGCCGGGCCGGCAGTCCATGAGTTGTCATCGAAATTCGGCTCCCGCCACGCGGCGCCCTGGTCTGTCCCGGTGTCCAGATATTTCCATACTGACCCCGTTGGAACCAACATCACGTCGTTCCCAGGCGGACTCGTCACCGTGACATGCACCGGAGCGGAAGTCCCGCGTGCGCCCTGATCATCGGTTGCCACTGCCCGCAAAATGTATTGGCCCGGCGGAACATCATTCCAACTCAGCACATACGGCCCGAGTGGATTGAGCACTGGCCGGTTCGTCGTGATGCCAAGGCTGCGATCACCTTCAAAGAACTCCACTGTCTGCACCGTCATTGCGCCGTCCGCATCGTTGGCGTTAGCCACAAGCAAAATGTTCGTTGGGCCGGCGAACGCCGCGCCATTGGGCGGTGCCACGAGCTGCGCGGTCGGCGGGGTATTGCTTGATGTATCGTTGTCGAGAATAGTGACGGTCGCCACGCTTCCCGTTCCGATGCGGTAACAGCCCGGCACGATTACATCGATGCACGGCGAAGGCGCCAGCGCCAGATGAACTGTCTCAGTTCCCTCAATCGCACCGTCATCCCGCACGCTCACGGTGACGTCCGCAAATGACGCACCTGCGGGAATGAGCACAAAACCTGGAAGCGTCACATAGTCCACCCCATTGCTCGCGGTGCCGGACAGACTGTAGCGTACGGTCAGCGCGTCGTTGGTCGGGCCAGAGCGCAACATGCGAAACACTCCCGGATTCGGGAACTCATCTATAAACGTTCTGGCCTCCGCCGCCGTGGCATCCGTCGCCACGACCGTTACCGTAGGTTGGTTTGTCCCGGCGAAGTCCTGACTTAACTCCAGATCGAAACTCAGGTCGGAACTGGTCACGTTGACTTGATGCACCTCGACCGCGACGACGTTTACGCCGGGGACGAGCACCGCTGGATGCAGCATGGCCGAAACAAACACGCTTGTCTCCTCCGGCCCGCCCACGGCCACCGTGGCGAAGGTATTGTAGGATACTGGGCCGTCGGGAAGATTGCTCCGGAACACCTCGACTCCGTTCACATACACGACTGCCCCGTCATCCCGAAGCAGGCGCAACATCAGGCTCCCGCCCGCGATGACCTGCGTGACATTGAACTGATGCCTGAAATACACCGTCACGGGACGGCTGGCCGCACCAGCGATTGTTGCTTCATCGCCGTCCCCAAACCCGAGCTGCGCAGGTCCGGAAGCCCAGGCGCTGTCGTCGAAATTCACCGCCCGCCACGCCGCGCCTGGGTCCTGCCCATTGTCCAGGAAGCGCCAGACCGCCCCCGTCGAAATGAACGTTTGAGCGTTCGCGGAGGGCAGGTGGCTCAAAGGCAGGACAGAGCAAGCCAGCCAAAGAGCGAGATGACCATGAAAATTGAGGAATGGCTTGATGTTCATAACGACGCAACAGGGTTCTCAACACGCCACCGCTCTGTTTGTCATCCTTGGCTGGCATCATCCAAGTATCAGCGCAGCCCGGGAAGGCAAGCAAACAGAATCAGGCGTTATGGACGAACCATAGGAGACTGGCACAGTCTGACAAGTGGATTATGAAGCAGTGTTCGCATGATTCAATCGCGGAGCAGGCGTCTTCTCTCGGGCAATCCGCCTTGCCGCTGGCGTGCCAAGTATGTTGCTGTCTTAACTGCTTGCGGCGGCTGCCGCGCGAATGTTGAGACCTTTCACAAACGGTATTTTGATTCTGATTGCCTTGGCCCTCGTCGGTTGCATTGTGAGTCGAAACAAGCCCTCTCCCGCTGCCGTCATTGAGTCGAAGGCCGTGGCGTTTTTGAAACGGGAAGTGCCGGCATGGTCGCGGGAGAACCATTGTTTCTCCTGCCACAATAACGGCGATGCTGCGCGGGCACTGTACGTGGCGAGTCGCATGGGCCATCGCATCCCGGCACCTGTTCTCGAAGACACGACGGCGTGGGTCGCGCGGCCCGGCCGCTGGGACGAGAACAAGGGCGATCCCGGCTTCAGCGACAAGCGGCTGGCCAACATTCAATTCGCGGCTTCGCTGCTCGCAGCCATCGAAGCAGGGCACGTCAAGGATCGCAACGCCTTGCGCGAAGCGGCGCGGCGCGTCCTCGGAGATCAATCCACTGATGGATCGTGGCCGATTGATGACGGCAACGCGGTCGGTTCTCCCGTAACCTATGGAACGACCCTGGCGACATTTATGGCGCTGCGGACGCTCAAAGCGGCGGGCATTCCTGAAACGACGACGGCGATCCAGAAAGCCGACGGATGGCTGCGGCGAACGAAGCCTGACACCGTTGTGACGGCAGCGACGGCGCTGCTGGCGTCACAACAGAACAGCGGAGAATCACTTGAGCTGATCCGCCGCGCGCAGACCTCCGACGGCGGCTGGGGGCCGTATCCTGACTCACCGCCAGAGACATTCGACACCGCGCTCGTCCTGCTCGCACTGGCGGAGTTGCGGGCCGCTCCTGGCGTGCAGGAGATGATTCAGCGCGGGCGTGGTTTCCTGATGACGCAACAGCAACGGGACGGTGGCTGGCCCGCCACCACGCGGCCAGCAGGCGGACAAAGCTACGCGCAGCGGATCTCGACCGCCGGCTGGGCGTTGCTTGCCTTGCTGGCCACACAAAATGAAGTCACCGAGCGCTAAAGCTCACACGTCTCGGGTGATCGGGACCACCGCACTCCATTGCGCTTGTTACGATCACTTGCGCGGTTCGCCCGCGTCGAAGAGGACGACTTCATCCACGCAAAGCTCCACCGGCTTCTCGCCTTCGGGCCGGACAAAAAAGAACAGGTCATCAACCTTGTTGCCCGCAGTGAATGACGAATTCGGCGTGCCGTCGTTGCGGCGCGAGTCGCGGCTGAAGTCCATGTAGCGCGTCGTCCATTCGCCCTGTTTCAAGCCCGTCAAGTTGACGTGACGGTTGTCCTGCACGGTAGCATCGAAGACTTGAACGGTCATGGCCGAGGTACCGGTCAGGTGATAGCGAAAACGCAGTTTGGTGTGCGCGCCGACCGGGCGCGGCGGTTCGATTTGCAGGCGGACCAGCTTGCCCTTGCCGTCCTTGCGGGGCACCGTGCGGGCCGCCCGCCAGAAGGCATTCGTCGGAGGCTGCTCCACCAGTTCAAAATCGCCCGGCCAATATTTTTCCTTGGGCCCCGTGTCAAATGCGGCGAGAAAGATCACGCGGTTGGGAAACGGTTCGGGTTCCGACGGCAGCGCCGGATCGTTGGCGAAGAAAATCACGTCGTCGATGTAGAGGCGGTACTTCGCGGCGTCGGCGGCTTTGCCGGCAAAGACTTTGAAGTCATCCATGCGCTCGCCTTCAACGAATGGCTCTGCGCTGCCGTCGTTGCGTTGGGCGTCGCGGGTGAAGTTCAGCGTCAACTCCGACCAGCGTCCTTCCACCAGCCCGTTCACGCGGATGTGCCAGTTGTCTTCGCGCGTGAGGCTGAAGTGCTGGAAGGTCGCCTCGATCCCGCCTTCAAGCCGATAGCGGACGAACAGTTGGTTCACCTTGCCCATACGCGGGCCGGGCACGGGATTGACGCCGGTCATCACCGCGCTGAAGTCTCGATACGGCCCCGGTGCTGCGGCGAGAGCAGTAGTGTTGCCGGGATATTTCGGCGCCATGTTCGTCTCCACGCGACCGAACCATCCGTAGTCCGGCGTCTGGCCCTCGAAATCGCATGCGGCCCAGATGCGATGCGGGAAAGTCTCCGGGCGCGAAGCGTTCGCCTGCGATGTGCCGCGCTGGGCGGAGGTCAGTGGAGCGGGGACTGCGATTAGAACGACAAGCGCGCTGACAAGGAGAACGGATACGCGGGTCATAACAGCCGCAGTGTTGTCTTTCCCTCGGGGAAATCACAATAGAAAGTTGAGAACGCACTTGCCTTGAAGCGCCGTGCGATTAGCGTCGTCAACGTAAGAGCCAGCGAAACGTATGAAGACGAATTGGATGATGCCGCGCCGCGCCTTTCTGCAAGGATTGGGAACGACGCTTTCCTTGCCGTTGCTCGAATCGCTGGCGCCCGCCGCGAAGGTTCTGGCCGCCGAAACGGAGGGTGTTTTAGCCCCAGCGCTTCCGCGCCGCATGGCCTTCATCTACGTCCCCAACGGCGCGAACATGGCGGACTGGACGCCGAAAGCCGAAGGCACCGATTACGAACTGCCCTACATCCTCGAACCGCTGAAGGCGCACCAGAAGGAATTTCAGATTCTCAGCGGGCTTGCCCATCGCAAGGCCGATCCCAATGGGGACGGCGCTGGTGATCACGCGCGCGCTTCCGCGTCGTTTCTCACCGGAATGCAAGCGCGCAAGACCGCAGCAGTGAATATCCGCGTTGGTGTTTCGGTGGATCAAGTCGCGGCAGCAAAGGTGGGGCGCCAGACGCGCCTGCCGTCGCTCGAACTCGGCTGCGACAAAGGCCAGCAGGCCGGCTCATGCGATTCCGGCTACAGTTGCGCCTATCAGTTCAATCTCGCGTGGAAAAGCGAAACGACGCCGTTGCCGCCTGAGGTTGACCCACGGCTCGTTTTCGACCGGCTCTTTTCCAACGGAGTGCCCGGAGAAACTGCCGAGGCCCGCGCCCGCCGCCAGCTTACGCACCAAAGCATTCTCGACTTCGTGATCGAGGATGCGCGCGACTTGCGCCGGCAGCTTGGCGCGACGGATCGCCGCAAGCTCGACGAATACATGACTTCCGTGCGCGAGATCGAGCAGCGCATCGAACAAGCCGAGAAGTTTGCTGTAGCCGACACGAAGTCCGTCAGGCCCGCGTCCATCCCGAAGGACTACGCCCAGCACATCCGGCTGCTTTACGATTTGCTGGCGCTGGCGTTCCAGACTGACTCGACACGTGTTTCGACCTTCATGATCGCGCACGACGGCAGCAACCGGGCGTACCCGTTCATCGGCGTGTCGGATGGACACCACGATCTGTCGCATCACGGCGGCAACGCGGAGAAGAAAAAGAAAATCGCCCGCATCAACCGCTTTCATGTCGAGCAGTTCGCCTACTTCATCGACAAGCTCAAATCGATCAAGGAAGGTGAAACCACGTTGCTGGACAACTGCATGATTGTCTATGGCAGCGGCATTGCGGACGGCGACGCCCACGCGCATCACGATTTGCCGGTGCTGCTGGCCGGCCGCGGCGGCGGCACGCTGGCGCCAGGCCGCCATATGCGCTTCGCCAAAGACACGCCCATGACCAATCTGTATCTGAGCATGCTGGATCGGATGAGTGTTCCCACCGAGCGCCTTGGCGACAGCACGGACAAGCTGGCGGGACTGGCGTAGCCGTATGAGCGTAGCCGCCGACGTGAGGAGGCGGATCTCGATGAACAAGCAAAGTTCCGCTTCCTCACGTCGGCGGCTACAAAAAATCATTATGAACTTCTCGCCCCACGATGCTTCGTTGGCCCAGTCGCGCCGCGAATTCCTGGCCCGTTCCGCTTCTTTCGGCGCGTTTGCTGCTGTTACTGCATTCCACTTCTCAGGAGCGGCGCCACTGTCCGCTGCGGACGGGGAAACCCTTCGCGCCGCGGTCATCGGCCACACGGGACGCGGCGACTATGGACATGGACTGGATGTGGTCTTCAATGGCCTGCCCAACGTGCAAGTCGTCGCGGTCGCCGACTCTGATGCCGCGGGCCGTGAGGCGGCGGCCAAGCGGTGCCGGGCCTTGCGCTCTTACGCCGACTACCGCGAAATGCTCAGGAAGGAAAAGCCGCAACTGGTTTCCATCGCGCCGCGCTGGACGGACCAGCATCACGCGATGGCCATGGCAGCGCTTCAGGCCGGCGCGCATCTTTACATGGAGAAGCCCATCACCCAGACGCTGGCCGAAGCGGACGAAGTTCTGGCGCTGGCGGATGAGCGCGGCTTGAAGATCGCCGTCGCGCACCAGATGCGGCTCGCGCACAGCATCGTTCATTTGAAGCGAAAGCTGTCGGAAGGTTTGATTGGCGAACTCGCGCGAGTCCGAGCCTGGGGCAAGCAGGATGACCGCGCGGGCGGCGAAGACATGCTTGTGCTCGGCACGCATCTGTTCGACATGCTTCGCTATCTCGTCGGCGATCCGACCTGGTGTTCTGCAAGCATCCTCCATCAGGGCCGCGAATTCACCAGGGCCGATGCGCGTTCGGCAAGGGAACAGATCGGACCCGTCGGCGGAACCGACATTGAAGCGCAGTTTGCGTTCCCGAATGGAGTGATGGCCAGCTTCACCAGCCGCGCGGCGCTTCGGCAAACCGTGGCCCATTGGGGCATGGAACTCACCGGTAGCAAGGGAACCGTGCGCATTCTCATGGATGTGTTTCCCGCCGTGCATCTGCTGGCGCCGGGCAAATGGGAATCCAACGGCAAGACCGATCAATGGGGCCCGCTCAAAGATGATCCCAGCCTGAGCCTCTCTGCTGAAGAACGCGCTTTCGGCCAGGCCAACCGTCGCGTGGTGAATGATTGGCTGGACGCCATCCACGCCAAACGCGAGCCCATTTGCAGTGGACGTGCCGCCATGCGGGCGCTGGAAATGGTGATGGCGGTTTACCACGCTGGCCTCTCCGGCAAACGCATTCCCATTCCTCTGGCGGATCGGCGCCATCCGTTGGCAGGGTGACAATGCTAGCAGAGTCGCGGGCTCTCTCAGTCGAAAACGATGCGATTGAGTCTGGGTGGAACGGCCCACCCGTCCTCCGTAGCAGTGGCTCGGAGTTCAACGCCCAAGTGAACCCGGGCGCCGGCCCATATTTACGGGCATTCCGGAGACGCGGAGCGCGGGTCGCCGAGCCCGCGTTCGGGAGAAGGTCAGATCACCATCGGCTTCTTCGCCGATCGGTTGGACGACGCTGTCGCGGCGGCTGGCGTGGCCAACGGCTTGGTAATGATCTCCGTCTCGTAAGCCTTGGGTTGGGCCGCCTGCTTGGCAGCTTCAAGCAAGGCCTTGGTCAAAAGTTCTGTCTGGCCTTCCGTCAGACGAATCGGCTCGCTGGATTTCGTTTCCATAAAAAGTTCATCAGCAGACTGCCAGTTGCCTCAAAACAGCCCATCCGGGCTGTCCCCACGCGCCAGTTCCACGCTTTACAACGCCGAAGCACCCCGGCAGCTTCAACCGGTTATGCACCAATACCTCGAACACGTCGTAGATCTCCTCGATCCCGCCTCCAATCAGATCTACAACATGACCCTCGACGAAGCTCGGTCGCGCGTGCTGAACGGTTCGCCGCAATCGGTGTGCCAGATTGAAGGCTCCTTCGCGCTGGTCGCCCGCGAGGGAAAACGGGTGCGACTGGCGCGCTCGATGGACCGGCCGCTGCGCTACTTTCTCGCCAAGCGCGCTGAAGGTCCGGCGCTTGTCGTGGCCGACCGCATCGATGCCATCCATGCCTGGCTCAAGAGCGAAGGATTCGAGAACCAGTTTCATCCCAGCTACACGCGCATGGTTCCGGCGCATTACGTCATCGAACTGCAACTCATCGGTTGCCCGGACCCCGATCCCGTTTACACGCGCTTCTTCGACCCACAACGCAATCGGCTTTCAACCGACCTCGACGAGATCGGCCGCGCCTACATTGGCGCGCTGGCGGATGAGATCGCCAAGTGGCTGCAACGAATCGATGAAACTGGGCACCTCCTCTCCCGCCCTTCGGGCACCCTCTCCTCCATTCTGAATGGAGGAGAGGGACGGGGAGAGGAGGCCCGTCCTCAATCGGCATCTCAATCCCCTATCGGTGTTTGCTTCAGCGGCGGCATCGACAGCGGCGCGGTCTTCCTCACGACTTACCATGTCATGCGCAAGCTCGGCATGGACCCATCGCGCTTGAAAGCGTTTACACTCTCCTTCGGCGACGGACCGGACCTCCAGCAGGCGCGCGAATTTCTCGAACGCCTCGGTCTCGGCCTGTTTCTCGAACCCATCGAAGCCGACCTCGCCGATCTTGATGTTGCCGAGACCATCCGCGTAGTGGAAGACTACAAGCCGCTCGACATTGAATCCGCTTCGATGGCCCTCACGCTCTGCCGCGGCATCCGCGCGCGTTACCCTGATTGGCGGCACCTCATCGACGGCGATGGTGGCGACGAGAACCTCAAGGACTATCCCATCGAGGAGAATCCCGAACTGACCATCCGCAGCGTGGTGAGCAACCAGATGCTTTACCAGGAAGGCTGGGGCGTCGGGCGCATCAAACACTCGCTCACCTACAGCGGCGGCCTGAGCCGGAGCTACACGCGCACCTACGCGCCGGCGAAACATTTCGGCTTCGAAGGTTTCAGCCCCTTCACCCGCACGAACGTCATCGAAGTCGCCGAAGGCATCCCCTTCACCGAACTCACCGGTATGGACGTGGAAAAGCTCTACGCGCTCAAAGGCGACGTCGTCGCGCGCGGCGTGAAGGCGATCACGGGGATGGACATGCCTGTATTCCCGAAACGCCGCTTTCAGCACGGCGCGGTGAAGGTGGACCAACTGCGGCAACGCGTGCCGGGCCGGGAGTTGGAACTGCGGAGACAGTTTCTGGCGATGTATCAATGAAGCGACCGTGGTTGATCTGGAGTCTTATTGCCTGCGCAACGATCTGGGCGCTCTGGTTCGTCTTGTCTGGCCGAGCGATGATTTTTTACCACACTCGTGGTTGGCACAAAGCCATGCGTAACCTGGCGACGAGCGAGCCTTTACCCTTGGCTGAACAATTGTTGATGAATCCAGTCATGCCGGGCGTGTACTGGAATGAAGCAGCCCGCCGCCACGAGAAATCGCTGCTCGAACTTGGCTATCTCACCAACTGTGAATTCCGCCTGAGGAACCAAGTAATCACTCGCGAGTTTTCTAGCAACTTCTTCCGGCTTATTCATCAACGGTTGGGCACTAACACGGATCAAGTGTGGATGTGCCCTACCCTGACAAACCGGGATGGAATTGCTCCAACTCTGCCGGTCAGAGACATCGCCACATGGGAGCAAACATTTCGAGAATGTGCGGCTCGTTACGCCTCGAATTTGCCACCGGCGATGCCTACTAATTCCGTAAGGTGATTTGGCGTCAAAGCAGAGTCTCCGGGTTTTCTCGGAAGAGGTCCTTCCATTTCATTCACCCCACCGCTTCAGCAACCCATTCTCAATCCCGAACAGGCCGAGCGCGCGGCCAATCAATGGAGGGACGAGCTCCGCGAGTCCCAAATTTCTTCGGCGTTGGCAGATGACTATTTGATCAGGGACTCCCGGAGGTCGTCCTTCCACCATTGAATGCGATGGAGGGACGAGTTCCATGAGTCCCTGATCTCACGAGAGCTTGGAACCCGCATTAAGTTTGGGACTCCCGGAGGTCGTCCCTCCATGAGTTCACGCGGGTTCGTGCCACGAGAGGACATTCAATTCTCCCTGCCACGGCCAGTCTTCCGGGCGAGAACAGAACCGGGCCACCACTGGATTCTGCCAGAGGTAGAGCCATTTCTGACTGTAGCTTTCACCGGAACGCAATTGTCGATCGAAGAAATCCTTTTGCCAGATTGGCTTCTCATTGTCGCGCGGCCAGTGACGGGTGGCTGTCGATTGCCAGAACTGCATCCACTGCTTGAGCGTGGTGGTGCGAACCACCGGTGCACAGAAGAAATGGATGTGGTCTGGCATGATGGCGTAGCGGCCCACCAACCAGTGATTGCCCTCATTCCACGCATCCAGAACCGCTTTGACGGCATCCTCGCGAGCCAGTAAACGTCGGCGGCTTTTCACGTTTACTGTCACATAGATGAGGATGCTCTGGTTGTCGAGTTCGAGCGGTGGATGGTGAGGGAGAGAACGTCGCCCGGGATCGGCTCCGGTGTGTTCATGCGCGGATGGATACCTTGGAGGGACGAGCTCCGCGAGTCCGAAATATCTTCTCTGGCGATGGCGACATGAATTTGATCAGGGACTCGCGGAGCTCGTCCTTCCAATTACGTGGAGGGCCAACGGTGTGGTCCACGAGGTCATCAATCGTCTTTGGCCGGCCACAGAAGATGGGGATTGGTGGCATGATGATCGCGCCGGCTTCGGTCGCTTCCAGCTTCGGGCACGGTTCGTTCAGCCAGCAGCAACTTGTCCGGTCGTCATGGCATTGGAAAACCCTGCTGATCCTCAGGGTTCACAAAATGCAATGAAGCCTGTCCCGGCTCCTCGCGGATCAATACCGCGGGCCGGCCAGCCAGCAGCGTCAGCAATTGATCGTCGTCGATCTCCTGGAACAAACGCTTCGCGGGATCGGTCTTGATCACCGCCACGCTGTCGGCCAGGGAAGTGATCACACGAACCGTCCCCGGTTTGGTTTCCACGAACATCGCTGGCCGCAGGGACTGCGAATGAACGAGGCCGTGCTGCGGCACTTGAACTTCGGTCGGAGCGGATGGGATGACCAACCTCCAAACCAGGACTGGTATCACTATCGCGACCGCCACAGCCAGGACCGCGCGGTTGCGCCGGCGGGCGTGGTTACGGTGGCGCACAGCTTCCAGCGTCTGCTGCCAGAGCGTCTCTTTGAAATCAGGCGGGGCTGCTTCGTCGAGCAGGTCATCGAGCAGTTGTTGGCGATCAGACTTCATGTTTCAATTGCGTGAGTACGGTCTCTTTCAGTTTGCGGCGGAGGCGCACCAGCCGGGAATCAATCGTCTTCTCGGTCGTTTGCAGTTGGCTGGCAATTTCTTTGACCGCGAGGCCATCAAAATATTTTTGCTGAAGCAATGCGCGTTCATCCGGGGGCAGGAGAGCAAGTTCCTGTTCGAGCAGCGCCAGTAAAGTGTCATTTGCGTCGCGGGACGGACCGGAATGGCCGCGTCCAGTCCAAATGACAAAACGATCGAGCAAGCCAAAGTAGCGTTTCCGTTTGCGTTCTTCATCGACGATTGAACTGCGCGCCAGCACGGTCAACCAGCTCCAGAAAACCTCTTCCGCGTCGAACCGCCGGATGTGGCGCACCACGCGCATGAGCGTCAGTTGCAGCGCTTCGCGGGCTGCGTCTTCCCGTCCGCTGGTGAGCACGAGCAGGTACCGCAGCAGCCGGTGGAAGTAGAGTTCATAGAAGGTGCGGTAGGCCGCTTCGTCGCCGCGGGTCATCCTCGTGGTGAGCGTCGCGAGGTCAGCCGAGGAGAGCGGCGCGTTTTCGTCCATCGCTCTCCGTTTGGTCATTGCGCCGTCGCATGGCCACAGTGCGGACTGTTCGACGACCATTGGATGTTCACTTGGTTTCGGCGTGACGATAAAGAGGAGCGGCAGGCATCCCTGCCGTCGCGGCAGACTTCTTGCCGAGTTCGGACAGGACCGTGTCAATAAGCGCCAGCTTCGCGTTCTCGCCCACGACGATCAGCAGTTTGGTGTCTTTGTGGTAGTTCATCACGGGCGGCGAAGTTTCGCCCAGCATCTTCCAACCGGTCTGAACCGCTGTCGTGATGTCTTCGACTTTGTAGGTCTCCAGGTAGGGCGCAAGGTTGTAGAAGCGGCAGAACCTGGGTTCCGCGGGTTCCACTGGTTCGGTGGGGGCATTCTTGGAGAAATACCAAATCGACTCATAATCGGGCGCTCCTCGCGTCTGAAAACCATACGAGGTTGTGAACTGCTGAGTGCCTCCGATCTGATGTCGGTCGCGGAGCCGGACGGTTGTGCTGCTGCTCTGCTGGAGGGCGTCAAACAGGTCTTTGATGGTGACCGATTTCATTCGGAGCGCGGGCAGTTGCTCATTGGCGAACCCGGCCGGGATAATCGCGTTGAGCGGTTTGCCAGCCGATTTTTCGATGGCCTTCACCAGTGCGGCAGGAGTGCCGCCGGGAAAGTCGAGATCGAACCGCACATCAGCGGATTTCTCCGGTGGAGTTGCGCCGGTGTGGAGCGGCCGAGTAGGTGGCTGCCCCACCGCTGTGCCTTGAGCGAAGGCAGCAGGCATGGCAAGCAGGGAACAGCCGATCAGGAGTGGAATCAGTTTTTTCATAGCCATAAGTTTGTTCATTGTCTTCACAACGACACACGCTTGCCCCGGCCAAATCCTGCAACAAATCGTATCTGAGACTACCCGGCCTGCGAAGTTTGAGCTTTCAGACTAATTCCCCAGACGACGGCGGATCACCCCACCGCTTCAGCAACTCATTCTCAACTCCGAACAGGTCGAGCACGCGGCCGATGGTGTGGTTCACGAGATCGTCGATCGTCTTGGGCCGGCCGTAGAAGGCGGGGACCGGCGGCATGATGATCGCGCCGGCTTCCGTCGCTTCCAGCATGGCCTTGAGATGGCCACGATGAAACGGCGTCTCGCGCACGACGAGCACCAACTTGCGGCGCTCCTTCAGCGTGACGTCGGCGGCACGGGTCAGGAGATTGTCCGTATTGCAATAAGCGATGGCGGCGGTGGTGTGGATGGAACATGGCATCACCACCATGCCCATCGTCTGGAACGATCCGCTGGCGATGCTTGCGCCGATGTCTGCCGGGGAGTGCGCGACGCTGGCGAGCGCTTTCACGTCGTCGATCTTCCAATCGGTCTCCTCGGCGATGGTGCGTTCGGCAGGCTTGGTAAGAACGAGATGCGTCTCCACCTCGCCGCGCTGGCGCAACACCTCCAGCAACCGGATGCCGTAAATGACTCCGGACGCGCCCGAGATGCCGACGATGAGGCGTGGTTTCATCTTTTACTTCCCGCCTAGCGAGCGCGTCACGATTTGCTGCGCCTCGTCCACGATGCGGCTGAGGTGCGCCTGGTCTTTGAAGCTCTCGGCGTAGATCTTGTAGATGTTCTCCGTGCCGGAAGGCCGCGCGGCGAACCATCCATTCTGCGTCGCCACCTTCAACCCGCCGATGCCCGCGTTGTTGCCCGGTGCTTTGGTAAGTTTGGCAGTGATTTTGTCCCCGGCCAATTCGGTCGCCGTCACAGCTTCGGGTGTCAGCTTCTTGAACGCCGCCTTTTGTTCGGGCGTTGCCGGCGCGTCGATACGCGTGTAACAGGGTGCGCCGAACTTCGCGGTCAGTTCCTGGTAATGCTGGCCGGGATCCTTGCCGGTGCGCGCTGTGATCTCCGCGGCGAGCAGGCCGAGGATCAAGCCGTCCTTGTCCGTGCTCCACGCGGTGCCGTCCATGCGCAGGAAACTCGCGCCCGCGCTCTCTTCGCCGCCAAAGCAGATTGATCCATCGAATAAACCGGGCGCGAAGAATTTGAAGCCCACCGGCACTTCGAGTAACTTGCGACCAAGAGCAGCGACGACGCGGTCAATCATGCTGCTGCTCACGGCGGTTTTGCCGACGGCGGAAGTTGCGGGCCATTTCGGGCGATTCGCGAGCAGGTAGCGGATGGCTACGGTGAGATAATGATTCGGGTTCATCAGCCCGGCCGAACAGGTCACGATGCCGTGGCGATCGGCGTCCGGGTCGTTGCCGAAGGCGATGCCGAACTGCTCTTTAAGCTTCACGAGGCCGGCCATGGCGAACGGGCTGGAGCAATCCATGCGAATCTTCCCGTCGTGATCGACCGTCATGAAGGAGAAAGTCGGATCCACCTTTGGATTCACCACCATCAGGTTCAGGCCGAATTCGCGTTGCACCGGCTCCCAGTATCCCACGGCTGCGCCGCCGAGCGGATCGACGCCGATCCTCAGTCCTGCCGAACGAATCGCCGCCATATCGATCACCGAAGAGAGATCCTTCACGTAGTCGCTGACAAAATCCTGCTGATGCGTCGTGCCTGCTTTGAGCGCAGATTCGTACGGCTTGCGCTTCACGTCCTTATTGCCAGCGCGGAGCAGGACGTTCGCGCGATCCTGAATCCAAGTCGTCGCGTCGCTCTCGGCAGGGCCGCCGTTGGGCGGGTTGTACTTAAAGCCACCGTCGGTCGGCGGGTTGTGCGACGGCGTGATGATCAATCCATCGGCAAGACCGCTCTTTTGCCCGCGATTGTGGACGAGAATCGTGCGCGAGATGACCGGCGTGGGCGTGAAGCCATCGTTGACCTGAAGAATCGTCTCGACGCCGTTGGCCGCGAGCACTTCGAGCGCGGTGCGCTGTGCGGGCGTGGACGCGGCGTGAGTGTCCTTCCCCATGAAAAGCGGGCCGGTGAAGTCCTGCGATTTGCGGTATTCGCAAACAGCCTGCGTAATGGCGAGGATGTGCGCTTCAGTGAACGTGCCGTCGAGCGGCGTGCCGCGATGTCCGCTGGTACCGAAGCTAACGAGTTGATTGGGGTTCGCGAGATCGGGCTGGCCTGTGTAGTAATCGCGTTCGAGTTTGGAAACATCAATCAACAATTCCGCTGGAGCGGGCTTGCCGGCGAGTGGATGCGTGGGCATAGGCTGCGTGCTGCAAGAATGACGAACCGTTTATAGCCTTCGCTGAAAGTGATGTCACTCCATCAATGTCTGTATCCGATCGCCAGTCGATCTCGACGGGAGCGACGCACGACTCTGCCGGCAAGACGCCGAAAAGCGCGTTGGCCGCTCACGCGGATTCAATACGCATACACATTGTTTTCTCCTCTTGTCGCCTTCGAGTGCTTTGCCTAGTCTGGCGCCTCACATGTTACGACGTGCCATCGCGCTGGCTGGGTTGTTGTCTGCCGGCGTTGCGTTTGGAGCGGAAAAAGTTTTCGACTTCCGCCAGGACAAGTTGAACGAAACCCCGCGCGGCTTTCGCTCCACCCTCGCCGGGACGGGCCAGCCGGGCGAATGGAAGATTGTGGAGGATGAAGTGCCTTCCCTGCTCGCGCCGCTTTCGCCAAACGCGCCCAGCCGCGGTAAACGTCCGGTGCTCGCGCAACTTTCCCGGGATCGGGCGGATGAGCGTTTCCCGATCCTGTTCTATGAGGGGGAAACTTTCGGGGATTTCACGCTCACCACGCGTTTCAAACTGGTGGATGGCATCGTCGAACAGATGGCCGGCATCGCCTTCCGCATGCAAGACGAGCGGAACTACTATTACATCCGGGCCAGCGGTCTGGGGAATACGTTCTACTTCTACAAGATCGTCAACGGCCAGCGGAGCGCGCCGATTGGGAACAGGTTGGAGATCCGCAAGGGCGTCTGGCATGACCTGATCATCGAGTGCAAAGGGACGCGCATCCAGGCCTGGCTCAACGGCAAGGAAGTGATTCCAGCTTTGGAGGATAAAAGCTTCAACAGCGGACACATCGGGTTCTGGACGAAGTCTGACGCAGTCAGCTATTTCGGTGACACCATTGTTGTGTACAAGCCAAAGGAAACTCTGGCGCAGACGCTGGTGAAGGATGCGTTCCAGAAGTATCCGCGGTTGCAAGGGTTGAAGATTTTCGCTCCTGCTGACCAGAATGGCGAACTACGAGTCGTCGCCAGCCTCGATCCCAGGGAAGTGGGGGAGGCCGCCCCGACAGAAGTGGCAAAAGTCCTTCTCGAGCGGGGCTATTATTATGGCAAAGGCGATGGGGAGGTGATGCTGACGCTGCCGTTGCACGACAGCAACGGCGACAAAGTCGCTGCTGTGCGGGTGGTCATGAAGTCTTTTCTCGGCCAGACGGAAAAAAATGCCCTGGCTCGGGCCATGCCGGTCGTGAAAGGCATGGAATCACGGATACAGGCATTGAAAGATCTGACGCAGTAACCCAGACAAGTCGTAAGAAGTAATCTTCCAAGAATAATCAGCCGCAAGGATGGCGCGCCTCGGTGAGCAGCCATGCGGAGCTTGTCTCCGCATTCTGCCGCCGGGGAGGGTTGGATGCGATGATTCCGCTGAACTGGATGTTCTCAGCGCGGAGTCGTGAAGTTTTCGGCAGTCCAAATGAAAAGCGCGGTTCAGTATGACGCAAGGCCAGGCGAGTCCGCCTCTCGGCGAGAGCTTGCTCTCAAATCTGAGAGCGGTTCGGCGGAACGCATCGTTGTTTCTACGGAGCTTTTGGATTTTTTCAGGCTGCCGATGAGTAGGCTAGAAAGTTGCTAGTTAGCAAAATTATGAAGAAAGCCGTATTCATCGAACGCGATGGGGTGCTCAACGAGGTCCAGGCAGGGCCGAAGAATCCAATTACTCCGCTGACTCTGGACGAGTTCAAGGTGCGCAAGGACGCCGAACCGGCGATGCGCAAACTCAAGAAGGCGGGCTTCGTCCTGATCGTCACCACCAACCAGCCCGGCTTGTCCCGCGGCTACCAGTCGCGACGCGAACTGGATCGGATGCACGAGATTTTGCGCCGCTGCTTTCCCATCGACGACCTGCTCGTCTGCCCGCATGACGAGTCGGACCATTGCCCCTGCCGCAAGCCGCGGCCCGGCCTGCTCATTGAGGCGGCGTTCAAATGGCACCTGAATCTCGACCACTCCTTCGTCATCAGCGACAAGTGGCAGGATTCCGAGGCGGCCCGCACCGCTGGCTGCACGTCGCTTTTGCTGCAATCTCCCTGGGTCGGGAAAGTTCACCACGATTTCGTGATGGCTGACATTGATGCCATCGCGGAAAAGATCCTGACCCTCAAGCACCAGGTCGAGTTTGTCTAGAATTTCAGGCCGATGGACGACCGCAATTGCAAGTCGTTCTGGCCCACACCCTGCGCGGTTATCGTGTCGTAAAGGTTGATCACGGTAAAATTCAGCGAAAGATTGCTTCTCAGCCAATACCGCACATTGGCTTCCATCCGCAGCTTGTAAACGTTAAAGTCATTCAGTTCGGGCAGGAACTCCGCTTTTTCGTCAAAGCTGAACTGCGTGCCGATGTTCCACTTCATGTCCTGGGCCAGCCGGTGGTAAAAAAGATCGTCCTGCCGGTCGCCCTCGAAATTCTGCACTTGGTAATGGAAGCCGCCCTCAACGCGGAGCACGAAGTTGGTGAGCTTAAGCAGATGGTAGCCTGAACCCGGTCCCATTTCGCAACGCCAGTCAATTTTGCGAATTTCATCATAACCGGCTCCACCGAGGCTGTAGATATAGACCTTCCGGTTAAGGTCATAGTCGGTTTTCATCAAGCCATCCATGCGATTGGCGGAAAGCTCGCTGTCCGTCCGGCCATAGGTGAAGAGGTAATCCAGGTTGTTTCGAAGCGGCGTCCGAACGTAGCTGAGCTTGAGCCGCCCGGTGTAAAGTTCCCGGTTCTTCTCGCCAAAGGCCATGTCCGTGCCCAACAGCACTTCACCCGCCCAGCGTTTCGGCGCTGCCGGTTTGACTGGAGCGGTTGGGGCCTTTGCCGCCGCCGGCGGAACAACAGCGATCCCGGCTGGCTTTGCAATCTGGCCGCCAGGCTGGTTAGTGATCCCCGCTGAGCCAACAGCTTCCGACAGCAGCCTGGCGCGTTGCCGCTGGTACTCCTCTGCGGAAACCTGTCCGGCCAGATAGACTGCCTGCAAATGATTCATCTGCTTCTGCAACGATGGCGGAAGTGGCGGGACCGGGGACGCCACTGGAAGGTTGGTCTGAGCGACAGGTGATTTCGCCAAAACGGTGTCATTGGTCACCAACTCGCGCCGTTCGATCTGGGCGAGCGGGAGCACCATCCTGCCGAGGATGGCATTGCTGATGGTGATTTGACCCAGTTCCTCGGACAAAACACGTCCGCTCAGCCGATCCCCATTGCGCAGATGGAGCAGAACTGATTGGCCAAGGACAGTTCCCGAACAGAGATGGCTGATAACGAGCGTGAGGCAAAGCCCCAGCCTATTTCTTCCGGGTCTTGTCATCGTGAGGTGCTTCACCCGCCTGTCTGGTCGTCGCGGGCAGGTTGGTGGTCTTGAGCTCGGCCTCGCGACCGGGCAAGGACGCGGGAACATCGCTGGCGGTCAGGCGCCGCACGCCGCCCGATACGAAGATGCGACCTTCTTCAGTCGAACGGAGGGTCGGACGAGTGGCGGTATAATCGTAAGTCTGGCGAAGAATTACTTCGCCGTCAGGATTGATCATATAAAAAAGAAACGAGCGCGCTCCGGTTTGAGAAAGCACGTGCAGTTGGCTGGACTTATCCACTTGCGCTTCCGGCTGGCTGAAGGAAACCAGTGGACCGAGAGGAAACACGCCGAAAACCTTTTGCTCGTTCAAATCCGTCAGCCGGAGATAGAGTTTCAACTGCTTGCGGTAATTGGCCTGTTGCAGCGTATATTTGCGGGTCTCCGGAACGCCGGATTGAGTGGGCACACCGAACACCTGTTCCCATAGCCGCGTGCCGCGGACCACCTCGAATCCTTTCGGCTTGCTCGACACTTCGTCGTTCCACTCTTTGATTCTCAAAGTGGCAGTGACCTTGTAGCGGCCGGGCTGGCTCAAATCAAAACAGGGCATCAAATCCACCTGGCGCGTGGCGACCTGCGCGGATTCCAGCGCGAACGCGCCAGCCACCGGCGCTTCTCCCAGCTTGCTGATCACCGCTCCATCCAAGCCCTCTACGGCAAAGGCCAGCCACTCGTTGTCCCGGCCGAGTTGCAAGGTTTGTCCGGAACGGTTTGTGATCCGCACCTTCACGGGCAGCGGCTCGTCGCGCAAGAATTGCTCCTGCTCGACGACGACCTCGACAGAAATCTGCGCCGCCGAGAAAAGCGTCGTTGTCAGAAACAATGCGACCGTCAATGGAAGAATTCTCATTCGAGCAGTCTAGGCCCGGCCAAATCTAAGGCAAGCCGCAAAACCCGCGGCAAGGAGGGACACCACCAACGCCGCGCGTTCAATCGACGCGACCCACGGTAGAGCTATTCAACTCATCACCGGATGCGATCGTTCGAGAATATGCGCCACGCGCACAGCAACGCGATCCGGCGTGAGGGCGCGCAAACATTCCAGCGGCTGATGGTAACTGCAGGAGTCCTTCATGCATGGAACGCACGGCAGCTTGTGTTGCAAAACTTGATCTACCTGGCCGTAAGGTCCGGTGCGGCGAGGCTCCGTGGGACCGAACATGGCGACCACCGGCTTGCCCAACGCCGCGGCCACATGCATGGGCCCAGTGTCATTGGTCACCATCAACTCGCAAAGTCGGGTCCATTCGACCATCTCGGTCAACGTGGTCCGGCCTGTCAGATCCAGGCAACGCTCCGGATCTGTTTTGAAAATGTGTCTTCCCAAATCGTGATCCGCGCTTCCACCCAGGATCACAAAGCGGACGTCATCGAAACGATTCCTGAGCTTCTTCACCAGTTCCGCGAAATACTCGACCGGCCACCGTTTGTTCAACCAGCGGGCGCCCGGCTGCAATGCGATCCAGCGGCCTGAATCGGAACGCCATTTTTCACGGACTATGTGTGCCGTATCTTTATGCTCCGGCAGCCAGGTGAAATTCCAATGCACTGGCACGCCTAGTGGCGGCAAGGCTGCAAGATACCAGTCCACCGCGTGGGTGTGATACGAAGGTCGCGGCACAATGGCATCGTAGAAGCCCCGGGCCCCTTCGCGCGCATCGTCCAGCCCGATGGTCAGTTTGCCATTGGCCAACCAGGCCATCAGCCCGCTGCGCATCAGACTTTGCAAGTCGATGACCCAATCGAACCGATGCTCGCGGATTGCACGGACGCAGTCCCATAACTCCGCCCAGCGAAGGGGCGATTTCCAGCAATGGCGATCGAATGGAATGACGCCCGTCAGATCCGGATCCCTTGCAAGCAACGGGGCAAGGCCCGCGTCGATCCACCAGAAGATTTCACTGGTCGGATGCTGAAGCTTGATCAGCCGCAGGACAGGGAGGGCCTGCACCACGTCGCCCAGCGAACTGGGTTTGAGGATGAAGACTTTCACGCGCGTGAAACGTAGTGCCCAAAACGCAAAGCGGCGGCCCCGGCCAATGGCGGAAGGATCACGTTTTACGTTTCACATTTTACGCTTCACTTCCCCAGCGCCAGCCGGTCAGCCAGGCGCTGCGGCAATCCTGCCTCCATGATTTTTTTCTGCGCCTTGGGAATGTCGTAGTCCAATCGGCGCAGTTCAATCGTGCCTTCGTTCAGATCGTACACGACATAACCGGCCTTGGGATTCCCGTCCCGCGGCTGGCCGACTGCGCCCACGTTGACGAAGTATTTCTTGCCCGGCTCGACGCGGAACTTCGAGTAAGTCCCTCCGCGCACCATGCTGTCGCGCACGAACGCCACCGGGACGTGCGTGTGACCAAAGAAGCAAACCGATGTGTTTTGGTAAGTGAAGCTCGCTGCGGCCGCCAGTTTGTCGAAGACGTAGCCCCAACGTTGCGGGCCGTCGAGCGTGGCATGAACCATCGAAAAGCTCGCCACCAGCCGGACATACTTCAAATCACGCAGCCATTGGCGGTCTTCCTTGCTGAGTTGTTTGCGGGTCCAGTTCACCGCCTCGGCGGCGTGCGGGTTGAACCCCTCCAAATCCTCCTCGCTGGAACAATACTCGTCATGGTTGCCCTTCACCACCGGCATGCCCATGCTGCGGACGATGTCCAGACATTCCTTGGGATTGGCGTTGTAGCCCACCACGTCGCCAACGCAGCAATAGTGAGTGCATTTCTGCTCCTTGGTGTCCGCCAGCACCACTTCCAGCGCCTCAAGGTTGGCGTGAATGTCTGCGATGACCGCGTATCTCATTTCCGTGCTACTCTACCGAATAATCTCAAAACCGCGAAATTCATTTTTCGCCGCAGACCACTGCGCTTCTTCCTGCCGGACAAACCGTCCGACCTCCGAATCCTGAATGACGCGACGGAGAGCTTCCAGTTCCGTTCGTTCCCCTTCGGCGATCAGTTCGACCCGCCCGTCCGGAAGGTTGCGGACAGTCCCCGTGACTTCAAAACCAAGGGCCGCGCTTTTGGCCGTGTAACGAAACCCGACCCCCTGCACCCGTCCCGAATAAAAGATATGAAGCCGTTCGCGACTCATTGCCACAGAGCCGGCCGAAGTTTGCCCCCCGCTCTGCGGCTCAACAACCAGCGTCTCATCAGCGTGATTCGCCGCGGATCAAGCCACAATCGGCGTTGTTTGCGCAACGATTTTGTTCTGGCTGCGCAGGCGAGAAAATGCCAGCCAGTTTCTTGAACATTGCCGGGACAGCTTGTCGAGATCCTTGAGTTCTCCGGGTCGCAGTTTTACCTTGCGGCGTGTCTGACCCTCTCAAGCCCGCAGTCGATCCACTCGTTTCTGTCGATCCCTCGGTCGCGGCGCGCATGAGACTGTCTCCCTTCGCTGAACGATGGCACAAACCGGTGTTCATCGTTTTTCTGATGGTGTGGGCCGTAAACTGGGTGGTGCTCCTCCTGCGTGTTGAATTGTCGGCAGGGGGCCGATGGCTGGAAGCGCTGCTTCCCATCCTGGCAGCGGCCACTTCATTGCTGGCGTTGGGCCGGCGGCTGCCGTTGCAGAACGTGCTAGTGGCGGGCGCGGTGATCGTTGGGTTGTCCACCGCGATTGTAGCGGTGGGCGCATTGTCAGGCGTGCCTTTCGGGCCGGTGATCTTCAGTGATGCGTTCGGCGAACGGGTGTTTGCCGTGGTGCCGTGGCCGATGCCGCTATTGTGGGTCGCGCTGATCGTCAACGGCCGCGGGGTGGCCCGTCTCATCATGCGGCCCTGGCGCAAAGCGAACTTTTACGGCTATTGGGTGATCGGCCTGGCCTGCTTGCTGGCGGTGCTGTTCGATCTTGGCCTGGAGCCGTTCGCTGTGCAAGTGAAGGGCTGGTGGATTTGGCTATCGGGCATGTCCACGCTTTCCTGGCATACGGCTCCGTGGGTCAATTGCCTCGGCTGGTTCATCACCGCGCTGGCGATTCTGGCGCTGGCAATTCCATGGTTGATCAACAAACAGCCGATCAAACAACCCATCGACTACCATCCACTCGTGGTCTGGCTGTTGTTGAACCTGTGGGTCGCAACGGGCAACGCCGTGGAGCACCTGTGGCTGGCGGTGGGGGTTTGCCTCGTCGGCAACACGGTCGCGGCGATCTATGCAGTGCGTGGGGCGCGCTGGTAGAAAGCAAAAAAGCCGGGACAGGAAGGTGTCCCGGTCGCGAAAGTCCATCGAAGCACTAGAACGGCTGCGTTCCCTTCTGCCTCAAATCAGGATCGACGAACCAGAGGTTGATCGGATCCAATGAACGGCCAAAGCGGAGATAACGAGCGCCGCCATCGGCAAAGCCGAAGACTGACCCGCCGGTCTGGGACTTGGTGAATCCACCGTGCCGCGACTGCTCCAGTTCCTGGTAGTCATCACCCGGCCAGTAATCCATCCACCAGTGCCCGGATTCATCGTCTTTTTCGCCAAACAGGACGGTTTCGCTTGGTTCTCGCACTGCGCTTTCCGGAACGGCTGAGCCGGGAGGAGGGAAACTCTTAAAGTGGTCATTGAACCCGTTGAACAAGTAACTGCGCGGCGCCTCTAGAGCGGGAATCTTGGAGCCGACTCCGATGTTCTTGGAGTCTGCCAGCTCACTCGGGCACTTTAGAATTTTGAAGTCCTTGTAATAGTCCTGAAGCTGGACGGGCCATCGATAATAGCTTGGATCCGTTTGGGCGCCGGGCGGGTTGGGCGATGACGCGGCCATGAAGTCCGGGGGAGAGAGAGAGGCCACGGGCGGGGCATAGCCACGCTGAGGGTAATATCCGTTGAAGTCGTCGGCGTACATCACCACGGCCAACCCCAGTTGCTTGAGGTTGTTCGTGCAGGCGATGCGCTTCGCTGTCTCCTTCGCCTTGGCCAGCGCGGGCAATAACATGCCGGCCAGAATGGCAATAATGGCGATGACCACCAGCAGTTCGATCAAAGTAAACGCACCCCGGCCTTCATTTGACCGGCGAGCTTGTTGGTTTGTTGGACGTCTCATAGCTCTTCCATCGATCCGGCGGCGGTGTGCGAACTGCCGAACACGCGGAATTGGACTGGAGCAGATGGGGACAAATTCGACCAAAAATGGGGTGTTGTCCGTATTGATTAATCGGACCCGCAGCCCCCTAAACAGCGACTGGCTTGCCGTAGCCGCCGAGGTACCGAGGGGGATTTCCACGTGGAATCGCAATAGGACTTCCGCCTTCTCACGTCGGCGGCTAAGGCCCTTGAGCGCACCGTGCAGGCCGGACAAGACCTGCCGGACGAAATCATCGAAGTGAGCAATACAGGCGAGGGCGTGCTGCACTTCGCGGTGAGCGACAATGTGACCAGTGCTGAACGTGTTTTAGCCGATCTCAGCGCCAGCGCAGGAGGCTGAGGCCCGCGCTCTGCAGCGCGACGTTTACGCGGCCTCACCGATCGCCGCCTTGGCCATTTGAACTTCCATTCGGGGATTCTTTTGCAAGTGCCTTCAATTCGGCTCCGCAAATAACGACCGAATACGCCGGCCCTGGCATGGCGTCGAACAAAACAACTCATGAAAAAACATCTTAAGGTGATCACCCGTCGCCATTTCCTCACCGGAACCGCTGCCGCGCTTGCCACTGTCTCCATTGTGCCGCGGCGCGTGCTGGGCGCGCCGGAAGTGCCGCCAAGCGAAACGATCGGTGCGGCGCTCATCGGCGTGGGCGGCCGCGGGCCGGGCACTTACAGCGAGGTCGTCAAAAGTTTCCAGGGCGTTGGGATGGCTGTGACGAAGCTCGCCGAGTGTGACGTGAAGTGGCTGGACCGCGCGGACAACAAGACGAAATACACCGACTTCCGCCGCGTCCTGGAACGGAAGGACATCGACGTGGTGGCCATCGGCACGCCGCCGCATTGGCATGCGTTGATTACCGTCGCCGCGATGGAGGCGGGCAAGGATGTGCTGTGCGAAAAGCCGATGACGCGCTTCATCGCCGAAGGACGCGCGGTGGCCGATGCCTCCAAGCGTTACGGGCGGATTTTTCAAATCGGCACGTTCGGCCGGTTCGGCGCAAGCCGTGACCCGAAAAACATTCTTACGCGCAAAATAATGAAGAGCGGGCTGCTGAAGAAGTGCGAAGCGGTGGTCATCAAACGCGGCGGGTTGAAGGTCAAGGAGTGGAGCGGCCTGGTGAATGCGAAGCCGCAGACCGTGCCTGCGAACCTCGACTGGGACATGTATTGCGGCCCCTCGCCGCTGAAGCCGTATCATCCGCACCGCTTCGGCGGCACGCACCGCGGTTATTGGGATTACGAAGGCGGCGGATTGTGCGACATGGGACAGCATTATCTCGATCCATTCACATGGACCTGGGGCAAGGACGACACCGCCCCGGTCGAAATTGAGCCACACGCGCCGCCAGCCCATCCGGAAGCGTGCGGCATGTGGGGCTGGGTGGAACTCAAATACGCGGACGGTTTCACCCTCGTGTTCGACAGCGGCGAATGGGGCGCGCCATACGACCGCAAACAATCGCGCGGCCTCAGCCTTGACGATCTTGACGAGGAGAGCCGGAAGAAAGTCGCTGAGATACCTGACCCTGAGCCGCTGCGATCGTTCGCGCAAGCAGTCAAAGCACGCCTGCCCGCCGGCGGGAATGCCGATGTTGCCACCCGCACCGTGACGATTCTGCACCTCGCCAACATCGCTATCCGTCTCGGCCGCAAGATTCGCTTCGATCCTGTGAAGGAAGTCATCGTCGGCGACGACGAGGCGAACCGATTGGTCAGTCAACCCATGCGCGCGCCATGGCACCTGTGACCACGATACAAACTAAAGAAAGGATTTGATATGGGAGCCACGAAACCCAACGTCGCCGCGCTGGTCGAGCAGATGCCCGAGACAGACAACGATATTAAGGCCAAACAAGAGGAGGCGAAGACACAGGCCCAGCCCGACCAGCCCGACTCTCCCGACAAACCCAAAGCGCAGCCGGCCCGCCGGGGCGCGGCGAGCAAGTTTACCGGCCCCGACCCCGGCGCCGCGGAGAAAGTCTTCGTAGAGATTTTGTCCGGTGGGCGCGAGAGCATCACGGAGCTGCTTGGATTGGTGCGCGAACCGAGCGATCCCGATTACAGGGATTACAAGGCGAGTTACGTCCTCCACGGCCTCGTGATTCTGACTGGCCGCGCAGGCCAGGAAAGGCGGCGGCGCGTTCTCGCGGACACGCTGGCGTCGCAACTCGGCAGCGACAGACACTCGAAAGCGGTGAAGGCGGTTTTCGTCCGCGAACTGCGGACGCTTGGCGGCAAGGAATCCGTGAGCGTGCTGGGCAAGTACCTCCTCGATGACGAATTGTGCAGTGATGTCGCACTGGCGTTGCTGACCATCCGCGACGGCGCGGCCTCGCAGTTCCGTAGCGCACTGGCGAAGTCCAAAGGACGGAATCGCGTCACCATCATTCACGCCCTCGGCACGTTGCAGGATACTGACTCGGCCACTGCGCTCAAGAAAGCCTTGAGCGAACCGGATCGCGAGGTAGGCCGCACCGCTGCCTGGGCGCTGGCCAACATTGGCGATGCGAGCGCCACCGATGCGCTTCTCAAGTCCGCTGAAAGCGCCGAGGGTTGGGAACGAACGGAGGCGACCCGCCACTGCCTCCTGCTGGCCGAGCGACTCGCCGCGACCGGGAAGCAGTCCCAAGCGGGGCGCATCTACACCCACCTGCTCGCGACACGGAAGGACCCGTCGGAACGCCACATTCGGGAAATAGCAGAAAAGGCGTTGGGCATCGGCCGGCCATGAAAGAATCCCGCGCGCTATTTGGACCGTGGCTCGCAGGACTTCTCTCTACATTGGTGTTCACGCGCGCGACCGGAGCGGAGTTTCGCAATGTTTCTCGTCTGATTGACCGCGGAGGACTGCCGCATCGGGTTCACGTCTTCGAGGATTACGAAACGGAGATCGAAAAGCGTTGGTGGCTGCGCGGCGTCCCAGAGACGAATAATCTCGCGCCCAGTCTCTCGGACTCCATCGCGAATCGCCGTGCGTGCCGCGCCACGGCGACAAAAGATTTCGATGACAAGATGGGTGATCCGAAGAAGGACTTCAAAGCGGTCATCTTTAACCCCGTGCCCGGCCCGCCGATGGGCGCAAACACGCGGTTGAGTTTCCGTTACTGGCTGCAAGGGATAGATACGCTGCGCGTGCAAATCTATACTCTCTCGAAGGGCTATCATCGATGGCTTACCCTCACGAATCTGCCGCAAGGCTCGTGGCAATCTGCCACCGTGGATATGACGCAGGCGCGCCGGCCCGATGGCAGCGGCGGCGCCCTTGCGGAGGACGAACGCATCGATGACATCCAGTTCTACATCGCGCCTGATGCTGAACTGCTCATCGATGACATCGTGCTTTACGACGCCGCACCGGCTGGGGAGGGCGAGCGTCCCCGTGAGCCGTTCCCGAACCGAATTCTTTTCACCGGCTGGTTCGACACCGGCAAACAAGGCGCCGAATGGCCCGGTGATTTTGAAATCGCACCGCACCAGCCGCCGTTGACATGGAAGGCCGCCAAGTACGTCGCAAACCCGAAGACCAACGAAGCATGGATTCGCGTGAACCTGCGCGGGCAGCGTCCGCTCAGCGCCGTGAATCGGCTGCACTTCCGCTATCGCGTGGCGGGCACGGGAGACATTCGTCTCACGCTCGCGGACAGTCGCACCGGCCGGGAATGGCGCAACGTCGTGAGCAGCGCGGCGCGCGGACGATGGGCCGAGGCGACCGTCGATTTCGACGCGAGCGAGCGAAATGCCTTCGCCGACGAACTGCGCTTCGCGGTTGCGAACGGCACGGAACTGTTCGTGGACGACCTGCTGTTGTTCGAGCCTGCCGGCGAACACACCACGCGCATTGAATCCGACAAACTCCGTCTCATCATCGCGGACAACGAAGCCTTCGGCGCCCATCATCGCGCCGGCTATAACGGCGTGGCGGAACTATTGCTGGCCAAGCCCGGTGCGAAGAACCTGTTCGTGTCCACAGTGGCCGGACTGAATTTCGAACACATCTTCAGCGGCGATGCGGAATCTTTCGGCTGGAACATTTTCGAGCCGCGTCGCGCGCCGATGCGATTGGCGCGCCGTTCGTCCACGAGCGTCGAACTGCGCCAGGACCGCACCGAACACTGGCCGTTGCGCAGTTGCTTGACCTACGAAGTCGAAGGCGACGCCATCGACTTCACTTACTGTGGCATGCCGCTCGCCGACGCGTGGAAAAAGCACGGCTACATCGGCATCTTCTTCGCGTCGTACATTCAACAACCGAAGGACATGTCGCTGGAATTCATCGGCCGCGCGCGCTCCGGCCGCGGCGACACCAACGCGCATTGGATCAAACACCTGCCGCCAAGGCACGGCGTCACCGCGAATCATCGCCCCGCCGGCAGCGCCTGGGACCCGCCCCTCGACGAAGGTTTCAACATCCCGCTCGTCAGCGGTATTTCGGATTTCGAGTACCTGTATCCGTTCTACTTTGGCCGCTCCGGCGAGAACATGTTTGTGATGATGTTCGAACGCCCGCGGGGCGGCGGCGAACTCCGCTTCGCCCAATCGCCGTCCGGCGGCGGCACCGGGAATCCCGCGTGGGACTTTGTTTATTTCCAACGCGGCTACGAAGTGAATCGGGAGTTCTGTTTTCGAGCGCGCGCCGTCTTCTGCGAATTCAAGGACGCCGAGGAAATCATCCGCCTCTTCGAACAATGGTCGGGCGAGAAGGTCGTTCGGCCGAGCATGGGGAACTCCGAAGCGAAATCCAAAACTGAATGAAGGGGTCTTCCCCGGAATCATCGCCGGACGGGGTGGGAGGAAACTACTTGAAACGAGACTTATGAGCCGGCCAGGTGCGAACCACGAACGCACCTGATTCGTGGTTGCACAGAAGGGACAGGTTCAATCACCATTTCATTTGTGAACTCGTTTGCCGCCGCCGCGACTTCGCTCGTCACGATCTGGAGTGTCATAGGTTCATTCACCGTGAGCGCGGCAGTTCCGCGGACTCACGTTTCAATTGCGGATGGCCGGTGGCACATCAATGGCGAAGTGACGTATCCTGGAACTCAAGCCGAAGGGCTGCTTCTAAACGTCCGCATGGTGAACGCTACGTTCGAAGACCGGAAGCGTCCTGACTTCGACGGCGTGGCCAACACGGAAGAATTCGTCCAACGGATTCCCGACTACGTCGCGCACGGGGCCCGCGCCTTCACGTTGAATTTACAGGGCGGCATGCCGGGCTACGAAGGCGCAGTGAACTCCGCGCTCAATGCAGATGGTTCGTTGCGCGACGCTTACATGACACGCATCCGCCGCGTCATTGAAGCGTGCGACGGGCACGGCGCGGTCGTGATTCTTGGTTGTTATTATCAACGGCAGGACCAGGCGCTCAAAGACGAGGATGCCGTCCGCGCCGGCGTGGTCAACGTGGTGAAGTGGATTCAGGCGAGTGGATTCAGCAACGTCGTTCTGGAGATCGCCAACGAATTTGGACACGGCGGCTTTGACCATCCCATCCTGAAAACCGCTGCTGGCCAGGTCGGACTCATCCAACTGGCCAGGCGCACCGCGCCGGAGTTGCTCGTGTCCACGAGTGGTTTGGGTGATGGCACGTCGCATGAGAGCGTTGCCCGTGCAAGTGACTTTCTGCTCGTCCACTTCAACTCGACCCGTCTGGATGACATTCCGAAGCGGATCACGTCGTTGAAGCGATACGGCAAGCCGATTGTCTGTAACGAAGGTCAAAAGTTCGGCGAACAGGGCGCAAAGGCGGCTGAATTATGCGTCACGAACGGCGCTTCATGGGGATTGATGTTGGAGAGATTGAATCAGCATTTCCCGTTCACGTTCCGAGGCATGGCGGATGACCCGGTAGTTTACGCCATGTTAAAACAGCTAACGTCCGTTCAGGCTGCGAAATCGCGCGACGCAACAGTGGAGGATGGGCTGGCGGGGCTTCGCAGGTTCTTCGCTCAAACGGCCCGGGCGGACGGTTCGTTTGCCAACGGCCTCGATCCGGAATATCGCGGAATGTCCGACAGTGTTTACAGCGATCTGGCCGCGGTGACTTATGCGGTGACGCTGCACAGGACGTTCGGCTGGAAGTTGCCGCACGAGGAAGCGACGCGACAGTTCCTCCTTTCACGGCAGCAGCCCAACGGCGACTTCTTCAACGTCGCCGGAACGGTTGATCCCAAGTCCGCAGAAGGTCGCGTTTATAACACGACCCAGGGCATCGTCGCGTTGCGCGCGCTCGGCGCCAGGCCGCGTTACGATCCGCTGCGGGTGTTCGAGGAAATTCTACGGCAGGACTACAAAACATTGCCCGCCTATTCGACGAGCTTCTTTCCGCTGGCCTACCTCGCTTACGGTCACCTGATTCCTGCCGAGGCAGACCGCCGAATTCGCGCCACGATGGTCCAGGCACCAGACGGCTGCCTGAACAACCATATCGCCGCGACGTTCCACGCGGCGCACTACTACCGGCTCGTCGGAGAACCGACCCCGATGGCCGACCGCATGATCGAACGTGTGTTGCGCGATCAGAAGCGGGACGGCAGTTGGCTGCTCAACATGCCTTCGCGCGACCGCCACGCGACGTTCGACGCCGTGTTTACGCTCCGGCAGCTCGGACACGAGCGCGCGGATTGCCGGGCGGCCATTGAGCGCGCGGCGCGATGGGCGTTGTCGTGCCGCAATGCCGACGGTGGCTTCGGCCATTTCCCCGGTTCCACTTCCGACGCAGACGCGAATTACTTCCAGGTGGGCACGCTCGTCATGGCCGGATTTCTCAAGCCCACAGAGCCTCTGCCGCCGGATGCGCATTTGCTGTCGTGGGGACATCTGATGCCACTTCCGGGGACGGATCGAACAAAGCGTTAAATGGTGAATCGTTAAATCGTTAAACCGTTACCTGCATCGGCTTGTCCAGACGCGGACAAGCCTGATCCTGATTCCCATCTGGAATTAGTCGCAGACCCTGGCCGGCGCGGGTTCTTCAAGAAATCGCCGAAACTTCCGCCGCTGGAGCAAGTATTCCACCCGGCGGCGGATTTGTCGTGCAAACGGCTTGTCCAGCCGTCCGGCGTACACTCGCAAAAAGCAGACGCGTTCCCGTGCCGTTGCCTGTCGCAAAGGGGCAGTGACGTTCAACGCCGCCAGGTCGCGCGCGCGCCACCGCGTCGGGAGCGGTTGTTTGCGGTTCAACCGTGCCATGTCGATGAAGCAAAACCGCGGGCGCTCCGCCCGGTCATCGACGAAGACATGACGAGTAAACAAATCCGGTGTGGCCAGCCCTGCGTCATGCATCTTGCGAATGTCGCGGGCCAGCGCGGCGAACACCCGCCCACGGTGTTTCCGATCGTGGCACTCGTGGAGGAATTTCTCCATGGTCTGCGCGCCGATTGCCGCCTCAGTGAGAATGAACGAAAACCTTTCCCACAACAGCCCGCACTCCTCTCCGTAAGCGACGGGTTCGGCTGTGTTCAGTCCCGCCGCCGCGAGCAGCCTGGAGTTCTCCCATTCCTGCCGCGAGGTGGACCACACCTTCCCCCGGCGAAGCAGCGAGGAGATACCGTCTTTCTTGTACGGTCTCCAACTTCGCTTGAGAAAAAGCACGAGCGTGCGTCCATCGTCCGTCGAGGTTTTGATGCGAAAGATGTCGCGCCGGCCTTTGTGATCCTTCACCAGGTCGCCCTTGAATGCTTTCACCCCTTCAAGCGTGGACAACCCCAGTTTGTCGAGCAGGGTTTGATGTTTGGCGACGACGATCACGCCGGATTAAAGGCCGGGAACGCTGCGCGTGACAGTCGAAAGTCACGCTGCCCGATCGCTGGAGCCTTCAGCCAATGCCGGCTTCATCAGGCCAACGGCGGCGCTTGTAAACCAGGATTTCCCGCGCCAACTGTTTTGTCTCTTCATCCAGACGGCCCCTGCCCAGGTAAGTTTTCAAGAACGCGAGCCGTTCCGCGCGAGAGCAATGGCGCGCTGCCTCCTTATCCAGCGAGGCCAGATCCTTGAGTTGAAGCCGCCGGCATCCTACCCAGGCGAAACGCCCCCGCGGGCAATCAATCCACCAAAACTCCGGTGCGCCTTCGGGCGGACGCGTGATCAGAATGTTCCGCCACACCAGATCGTTATGGAAAAAATGTCGCAGGTGCATTCGAGCTACCATCGGCGCAAGGCGAACGATGAGTTCCTCCCGCAGCTTCCGCAAAGCGATCGTAGTGCGGCCGGGACAACGGGTCTGTACGAACTCAACCAACGTTTGCGCGTCTGGCACAGCCCGGGTCAGGATGAAAGCCCGGCGCAATCGGCCCAACCCGTCGCGCAATTCGCCGCAGGCCAGGGGTTGGGCGCAGGGAATGTCCATCCGCCGGAATGCCGCGTAGCTTTCAAACTCCCGCCGCGCCTTCGACCGTCGGCCGATGAACATCCATGCGGGCGTGGAGAAAATGTACTGTTTGAAGAACACCCTCTCCGCCGAACCGTCGTGAAAACGGAACGTGGCTGGCGCGACGGCGGTGCCTGGGAGAACAGTTGTCTCTCCGCCGACGAAGCGGAGGACAGCGGCTGCGGAAATCAGATTCAATTCCTGGAACCGCTGCCGGAAAGCGGGGTCAACCATCAACAAGTCGCTCATGGAAAATGGGGCGTCTCACAAAACGCGAACACGCGCGAAATCATCGGCAAACCAGCGGTGCGTTGACAGTGGAAAATGGCTCTTCCACAGTCCGCCGCGTGATTCAACGAGAGCACGACGGCACGCGCTGGGAACTCCAGCCTGACTTCGCGCCACTCCTCGATGAAGTGCTGAAATCACCCGGCGAATTGATGAAGGAGTCGCCAGTCAAGCGCGTCTCGCGGCGTCAGGCTGGTGGAAAAACCTTCTACATCAAACGGTATCTTCACCGCGCCGTCCCGCTGCGCCCGCTGAAGTTTCTCTTCAAAGCGACGCAAGCCCGGCGCGAGTGGGAACTCGCCCAACAACTCGACGCACGGTCCATTCCCATTGTCCGCCATGTCGCGTTCGGCGAGCGGCGGACCTGGTTGGGCGTGCAGGAAAGCATTCTTGTCACGGAAGGTTTCGATGGAATGCCCGTCGCGGCGGCGCCGAATGTCGATCTGGCCGCTGTGCTCGCATTCGTCCGCACGATGCACGACCAGGGTGTGCTGCAAGAAGACTTGCACCCCGCGAACCTGTTGATGCGCCTGGAACCGTTTGAACTGAGACTGGTTGACCTCGACGGCACCCGCGTCTCTGCCAGCCTCAGCGCGGAGCAACGACGGAAGAATCTCGCTCTGTTGCGGGTCTTTTTGCCGGTGCCGGTGCCACGCGAGATCGAAGAACACAGCCGGGATCTACGAAAACAATTGCTCCATGAACGTTCGCGGCGCTGCCTGCGCAGCAATCGCGAGTTCGCGGCGGAGCGGCATGGCGGGCTGAAATGGCAGGTCCGACTTCCGTTCATCAACGACTCCGTCCGCCAGGTGTTGGACGGGCCAGATAAATTCCTGCAGGCACGGGCGACGCTGCTCAAGGCCGGACGCACCTCCACCGTGGGCAAGGGGGACGGCGTCGTGTTGAAGCGATTCAATTTTCGGAAGGTAGAAAATTTGTTCAAGGACCTGTTCCGGCCCTCGCGCGCGCGGCGTGCGTTCCGCAAGGCCTATCATCTCGAACTGGCCGGTATCCCAACGGCGCGCTCCATTGCCACCGCCGACTGGCGCTTTTGCGGATTTCTGATTCGGAGCCACTTGTTGATGGAGGAAATCCACGGGGCAACCGACCTCACAAAATACTTTCGGGAGGGCGGAAAGCCGAAGCCTGGCCTGGTCCAGGACGCGGCCCGGCTCATCGCGAAGTTGCACGACGAAGGTTTCTCGCACCGGGATTTGAAGGAGTCCAACCTCGTCATCAGCGGCCAGGGCAAGATCTACCTGATCGATCTGGACGGGGTGACGTTCGTGCAGAGCATGCCGGATGGTCGCGCTGCTTTGGAGCTCGCGCGGCTCCACCGGGGAGTTGCGAAGTATCCCGCCGTCACGGCAAAGGATCGAATTCGTTTCTTGTTGACCTATTATCGCGCCCGAAACATCCGGCGTTTGCCTCGGGTTCCTGAATCCGCTTAAGTTTGTTCAATCAATCCGGTGGCCGGATCTCAAATCCGAGCCTCACGTTTTGCCAGCACGAAGTATTTTTGCGAGACCCACGGCAGACCCGTCGGCACGATGGCCTGGACGCGAAAACCGGATTCATCTGCTTCCGCGGAAAACGCTTCGAGGGTCAGTTGGTTGGCGTAGGGCGGCTGGCGGCCCTTCAGTCGTTTAAGGAATGCGCGGATGCGGCCCAAGGCTTTGTAGTTGAAGAACGAGACAACCGTCCAGTGACGGCAGACGCGGTGAAACTCGCGCAGGATGGCCTGGCGCTCCGCGGGCACGAGGATGTGGTGCAACAGCCGGTTGCTGAACACGCAGTCCACCGCGCCGTCCATGAGCGGCAGTCGCGAGGCGTCACCTTGGAGAACGCAGGCGTTGGCCCGCGCTTTGGCGGCTTTATCGCGGGCAAATTCAAGAATCTCAAACGCCACGTCGATTTCGATGACGCGCCGGCCGTCCCGGGCCAGCGTGCCGAGGAACCGCCCCGCTCCGGAAGGAACGTCGAGCACGCTGCGGCAGCCGCGAAGTCCGTCGAAGATCTTTTGCACCGCGCGTTGTTCCCGCTGGTCGATGCGTTTGCGCGAACCTTGCTCGAAACGTTTGGCGTAGCGTTCCGCCTTGGCCTTGCCCTGCAAACGGCTGCTGTAACTCTTGATATCATGGGCGCCTTTCTTCATTGACGCGCCCATGGTAGTTCAGCGGAGCCTGGGAACTCAACGGAATTGAAGAATCCGGGAAGAACCAAACGTTCCAAAGCAGATTCCAAGCAAGCTCCAAGCCGGAACGATGCAGTTAAAAAAAGAGCGCGGCCGCCCTGGAGCGCAGCGGCCCTGCCGTGCAATCTCGCTTCTCTAACTCTGCAAAATCCGAGCTAAGCCCACTTCCTTTTGCACCGATAGGTAGATGGCACTCGGCATGAGGGCGTTTCAACTCAAGTCCGCGTGGCTGTTTGGCATTCTAGTTTGGCTGGGTTTAATCGCCGGCGGCTACGCCTGGCTGCTGCGGTACAGTTTTGCTGCCGGCAAGACATCCGCAGCACCACGCATTATTCCGGCAGCCCTGGGCTTGCGGGCGCCTTTGGAACGGCCGCAACTTTTGCTGGCGCTGCATCCGCGTTGCCCGTGTTCACGGGCGACGATGAGCGAACTGGCCAAGATCCTGAGCCGTGTGCCCGACGCCAGCGATGTCACGGTGCTCATGTACAAACCACAGGACCAACCAGATAGTTGGTTGGAAGGCGTGCTACTGGACGCGTGCCGCCGGATGAACTGCCGGGTTCGCCCAGACCCGAATGGGCGGCTGGCGGCTTCACTGGGCAGCCTTACTTCGGGCAGCGCCGTGCTCTACGACACGAACGGGGAGCTTCGATATCAGGGAGGAATCACTGGTTCCCGAGGCCACGAAGGAGACAACGCAGGGGAGCAGGCGATCATCGAAATCCTGCAGAAGCGTCGGAGCAGTCATCGCTCGATGCCAATCTTTGGATGTCCCATCCAGCCGCAGCCAACAAATTAAACCAGAATCAAGTCATGTCTTCCCAAGCTGCTTCATCCGTTGCTTCGGTCATCGGCCACGCCGGGTGTGAGCGGCGTCCATCAGTGGACGAGCTATACCGCGCTTACGAAGACAAGGTTTATCGGCGCACGGACCGGCTATTTTTCATTCTGCTGGCCGTGCAATGGGTCGTTGGAATTCTGTTCGCCGTCGTCATTTCACCGCACGCCTGGAGCGGGTCTGTCAGTTCGGTGCATCCCCACGTGTATGCCGCCGTTCTGTTGGGCGGGGCGTGTTGTTTCTTTCCCATGATCTTGATCTGGCGGATGCCGGGCCAGGCGGTGACTCGGCAGGCCGTGGCCATTGGCCAGGTGTGTTTTTCCAGTTTGTTGATTCATCTGACGGGCGGGAGAATTGAAACGCACTTTCACGTCTTCGGCTCGCTGGCGTTTCTCGCCTGCTATCGCGATTGGAAAGTTCTCCCCACTGCCACGGTGATCGTTGCGGTTGACCATTTGCTGCGCGGTCTGTGGTTTCCGGAATCAGTTTATGGCGTCGCTTTCAGCACGCCGTGGCGATCCCTGGAACACGCCGGTTGGGTGATCTTCGAGGACGTAGTGCTCATCTGGTCGTGTTTTGTGTCACGCCGCGAAATGCGCAGCATTTGTGAGCAACAGTTTCAAAAACAGGAGTTGCTGGACGGTCTGGAAAACCGTGTTCGGGAGCGCACGCGGGACCTGGAATCCGAGATCGTGGAACGTAAACGCGCCGAGCAGGAGTTGAAGGAATTGACCACCCAACTGGTCGAAGCCTCGCGCCAGGCCGGCATGGCGGAGGTGGCCACTGGCGTTCTGCACAACGTCGGCAACGTGCTCAACAGCGTCAACGTCTCGACCACGCTCATTGGCGAAAAGCTCCAGCAATCCCGCCTTTCGCACATGACCAAAGCCGTTGGTCTGTTGCGCGAACACGAAGCGAACCTGCCTGCTTTCCTCACCAGCGATCCGAAGGGCCAGCAATTGCCCCAATTCCTCGCCCGGCTCACGGACCATTTGGTCGAAGAGAACAAGGCGCTGCTCCAGGAAACCGATGCGCTGAACCAGAACGTGCAACACATCCGGCAGATTGTTTCCACCCAGCAGAGTTTCGCGTGTGTTTTTGGGGTCACTGAACAACTCGGCGCCAAGCGCCTGATGGAAGAGGCCATCCAACTCAACGTTGCGGCCTTCGACCGTCACGGTATCAAACTGGTGCGTGAATATTCATCCGTGCCGCCGGTGCTCGTGGATCGGCACAAAGTGCTGCAAATCCTCATCAACCTGTTGCGCAATGCCAAGCAGGCGTTGCGCGAGGTGGATCGAGCCGACAGACAAGTCACTTTGACCATTACTGCTGCCGGTGACCGACGAGTGCGAATGGTGGTAACGGATAACGGCAGCGGCATCGCGCCAGAGAATTTGACGAAGATCTTTCGGCACGGTTTTACGACCAAGAAAGATGGCCACGGCTTCGGCTTGCATTCCGGCGCCCTGGCGGCCAAGGAAATGAACGGCAACCTCACCGTCCACAGCGACGGCCTTGGCAAAGGCGCCACATTCACCCTCGAGCTTCCCGTCGCCGCCGAACAACTCGCCGCATGAAAGACAACGTCAATCGCCGCATTCTGTTGGTGGACGATAATGCGGCCATTCACGATGATTTTCGGAAGATTCTCGCCGCAGACGATGCCGTCGCGTCTGAAATCGATAGCGAGGCCGCGGCGTTGTTTGGTGAAACCAAGCCGGTCTCCTCCGGCGCTGTCTTCGAGTTGGACTCTGCCTTCCAGGGCGTGGAAGCTCTGGCCAAGGTTCAGCAAAGACTCGCCGAAGGAAAGCCTTATGCCATGGCCTTTGTGGACGTGCGCATGCCGCCGGGCTGGGACGGAATTGAAACCATTGCGCGCATCTGGAAGGACTATCCGGAGTTACAGGTCGTCGTCTGCACCGCTTTCTCGGATTATTCGTGGACACAGATGATCGAAAAACTCGGCCAGTCCGACCGGCTGGTCATCCTCAAAAAGCCATTCGACACCATTGAAGTCGTGCAACTGGCCAGCGCAATGACAGAGAAATGGCGACTCTATCACGAAACCAAGGCCAAGCTGGACAACCTGGAGCGGTTGGTTCACGCACGCACGGCGGAGTTGAAGGATGTTAATGCCGAACTCGCCGCCGCCAATCAACGCCTCCTTGAAGAATCCCAGCGGGCCAGGCAACTGGCCGCCACGGCACTCGTCGCCAGCAATGCCAAGAGTGAATTCCTCGCCACGATGAGCCACGAGATTCGTACGCCGATGAACGGCATCATCGGGATGGCCGACCTGTTGCTCGCCGGCGACCTGACCGCGGAACAGCGCGATCAGGCTGAAACCGTAAAACAGAGCGCCGATGCGCTGCTGGGCATTCTCGATGACATCCTGGATCTCTCGAAAATCGAAGCCGGCAAGCTCGCTTTGGAGATGATTGATTTCAATGTCCATCAAACAGTCAAAAGCGTGGTGGCGCTGATGGCCGGCCGGGCGCAAAGCAAAGGTCTCAAACTGTTTTCTTCCGTCGGATCAAACATTCCTGTGTGGTTGCGTGGCGACCCGTATCGGCTCCGTCAACTGCTCTTGAACCTTGTGAGCAACGCGATCAAGTTCACTGAGAAAGGGGAAGTCGCAGTGGAACTTTCCTGCTCGACGGAAACGCAGGACGTCGTCGAGCTTCATTGCGCGGTTCGCGACACGGGCGTTGGATTGTCTGAGGAGACACAACGGAAATTGTTTCAACCGTTCACGCAGGCGGCCGCGTCCACGACTCGCAACTTCGGAGGCACCGGCTTGGGTTTGGCCATTTGCCGGCGCCTTGTCGAGTTGATGGCCGGAAAGATTGGCGTGACGAGTATCGAAGGCAAAGGCGCGACTTTCTGGTTTAGCGTGCGATTAGAGAAACGCCCGACTCCCGACCCTGTCTGCTTACCGAATACCACCAGAGCGCTGAGGAGCGACCGCCCACGCGGACAGACGGTGCGAATCCTTTTGGCGGAGGACAACCGCCTGAACCAAAAGATCGCGGCGGCGCAGTTAGGCAAGCTGGGCTGTGAAGTCGAGATCGTGAACAACGGGAAAGAAGCCGTCAGCGCTTGGGAACGAGCTGCGTTCGACGTGATCTTTATGGATTATCAAATGCCGGAGATGGACGGTTTCGAAGCCACGCGAAAAATCCGCGCGCTGGAAAAAGAGCGTTCAATGCAACCCACAACCATCATCGCTATGACGGCCAATGCAATGCAACGCGACCGCGAAAGCTGTCTGCAGGCGGGCATGGACGACTATGTCTCCAAACCGGTGGACATGGCGCGATTGCAGGCCGTCCTGGCGAGAAACCTGTCTGGATTTCGAGGCACCGGCCAGACGGACGGCATCGTGCTTTCGGAACGCGACAAATGATATCCGGCTGATGGCACTCCCCTTCCGACCCGAATCAGACTCTTGCACTCAAAACAACTTCTTGCATGAGCGACATCTATAAGCCGAACCGACGCATCCTGTTGATCGACGATAATCCGGCGATCCATGATGATTTCCGAAAGATTCTCGTGTCGGAGGACACTGCGATTTCTGTAATCGACGCCGAAGCAGCCGCATTTTTTGGTGAAACAAAACTGGCGCGCGCCGCAGTGGACTTCGACCTGGATTCCGCATTTCAAGGAGAGGAAGCGCTGGCCAAAGTGCGAAAGGCCTTGGCCGCCGGCGAGCCTTACGCGGCTGCATTCGTTGATATGCGGATGCCTCCCGGTTGGGACGGTCTGGAAACCATCCGGCGCGTCTGGCAGGTCTATCCCGACTTGGAAACCATCATTTGCACGGCTTACTCGGATCATTCCTGGCAGGAGATTCAGCGCGTCCTCGGCACTTCGGATCGGCTCCTGATCCTAAAGAAGCCCTTTGACAAGGTTGAAGTGCAACAGTTGGCCCTGGCGCTCACCGAAAAATGGAACCTGCGTCGTTTGGCTCGGCTCCACACCGAAGGCCTCGAGGAACTGGTCCGCCGGCGTACGAGCGAAATGGTGCGCGCCAATCGGTCGAAGAGCGAGTTTCTGGCGAACATCAGTCACGAATTGCTGACGCCGATGAACGGCATTCTCGGCAATATGGAGCTTTTGACCGCGACGGCACTGAACGGGGAACAGAAGGAGCTGCTTGCCGACATGCAGCAATCAGGTGAACGGCTCCTCAGTCTGATCCACGGCGTGCTCAAGTTCAACACCATCGAATCTGGCAAACTGCAACTTCAATCAATCCCCTTCGATGTACATGCATTGTGTCAGTCCGCCGCGAATAGCCGGGCCATTAAGGCCCGCGCAAAAGGTCTGGAATTGTCAGTTTCCGTGGCCGCAAACGTTTCACCCCGGGCGTACGGGGACCCGGAGCAAATCAAACAAGTCCTGACTCTGCTCCTGGACAATGCCATCAAGTTCACCAAACATGGGAGGGTCAGCGTCTGCATCCAGCCAGCCACGACGATGGCTCAGGCCTTGGAATTTTCGGTCAAGGATACCGGCTGCGGCATTTCGCCGGACCGTCTCGAAACACTCAAATACCCTCTTTCGCAAATCGACAGCGGTCTCACTCGCGCTACGGAAGGGGTCGGGATGGGCCTGACGCTGGCCAGACAATTGGTCGGTGTGATGGGCGGATGGCTGGAGTTTCAAAGCAAACCAGACCGCGGCTCGACGTTCCGTTTCACGCTGCCGCTTATCGCTCCAGTTCAAGCCAGCGCTGCGTAAATTTCATGGAGCGCCGGCTCTTCCGGCACGGCGCGTGGGAGAAGCCAGGACTTCGAGCCGTGCTGGAAGCCGGCGCTCCAAAGGCTGGTTCACGGCCCCCTCTGAACGAATGGCCTTTGGTCGGAGCTCCCCAGGCTTCGGTGTCCGCCTGTAATAGTCCCCCGCCGTATTCTTAATAGCTGTGTGGACGGCCTCAGATGGCCCGCGAGTATGGAAGTCCCTCCCGCGCGGGCAAACGGAATGGCCGGTGATAAAACAGTTCAAAACAGACCACACGAATCATGAAAGCATCCAGCTTCCTCTCTCGACGCCAGAAAACCTCGCTAGGCTTCGTTTTCACCCTCCTTCTCCTCCTGTCCGGCATGTTAGCTGGGCGCGCCGAGACATTGCTGGTCTGCACCAATGCGTCAGTCGGCGACCGGATTGATCGTGGATTCTATGTCCCGTCGTATCCGGGCAACAGCCTGACCTCCGCGCGACTGATGTTCGGGGCGAACGTTAGCGGCAGCTATACCATCCAGCTTACCGTGCGCAGCAACACCTACGATGGTCCGCTGCTTGCCCAAGCCAGCCGGACGTTCACCATCACCACGCCCAATGACACCGCTGTCACGTTTAACTTTCCTTCCGTGCGAATCCGCGAAGGTAGCCGGGTGTGTTTTATCATGACGCATCTCGGCGGCCCCACCGAAATCGTATTCTTTGCCGTTCACAACGGCTTTTCCGGTGGCTGCCCAACTGTCGTCGAGACGGAGAGCACCACGCCGCCGCTGAGCACGTTTCGCCGCAATGGAGTCCACCTGATCTTGAGCGGCGAAGACACGCTCATCGTCACGCCAGGCGAAACCATTCAGGCTGCCATTGACGCAGCGGATCCCGGAGACACCGTGCGCGTCGACCCCGGCACCTACACCGAGAACCTCCGCCTGCGCAGCGATGTGAACGTCGTTGGGTCCGGCTATGCCTCCACGATCCTGCGCGGCGTGGGCAACACCAACGTTGTCACGTCCACCGGCGTCACCAACTCGCGCTTTGAAGGTTTCAAAATCACCCGCAACGGCAACAACGAGAACAACGGCGTGATCATCAATGGCGGGAGCCTGCTGCTGAACAACAACTGGATCACCGGCAACCGGAACGGCGTGCGCGTCAACGGCGGCAGCCCGGTCATTCGCAACAACATCATCAACTTCAACGGTGACGCCGGCGGCTCTTTGAACTACGGCGTCATTTCCTTGAGTGCGACGCCGCTCATTGCGAACAACCTCATCGTGAGCAATTCAGGCGCGGGCATCTACCTTGGCTGGGCCGCTTCGACCGGCACGCAGGTGATCAACAACACCGTGGCCCATAACACCGCCGACGGCATCTGGTGCTACAACGGCGCCAATGCCACGATCAAGAACAACATCTTCGCTCGGAACAACACAGGCATCACCGCCTCGCACGGCTCCGCGCCGCTGATCTCGTTCAACAACGTGTGGGGCAACACCTGGCTGAATTACAACCCACAATCGGGTGGCGTGGCCAATCCGGGCCCCGGGGACATCTCCGCCGATCCGCTCTTTGAATCCGCCTCCAGCCCGCCGTTCCATCTCTCCATTGCCTCACCTTGCATCAACGCCGGCGATCCAAACCCGATCTTCAATGACCTTGACGGTTCCCGCAACGACATGGGCTGCTTCGGCGGACCCGGTGGAATCCTTGGCGGCGTCGGCCCGTCGGTGACCAGCGGCTTCCTCTTCACCAGCATTGGCAAGATTCCCACCTCCGAAATCACGCAAGCCGGCGCGAGGGCGGGACTGGCGAATGTTTCCGTCCCAGTCTCCAGCGCGCTTTCGATCTTCCGCCACAAGGATGCCCCCTTCGGCGGCAACCTTTGGCTCAACGGTCTCTTTGGTTCCAGTGACACCAGCATTCGCCGCTACCGTCTTTATGCCGCACCATGGGTTGGTAGTTCTCCGCCGGCGGCCGGCGCGTTCCAGCCCATTACCGATCCGCTCTCCAAGATCAAATACACCATCAACCCTGGCGGCACGGTCACCGCGTCACTGGAAAGCATCGGCCCCGATGCCGATGGCCTCTACCTCCGTACTGATTCCGGCTACTGGGCACACCCCGATCTCATGGCCATCTGGAACACCCGCGCATTGGCCAATGGACGCTACGACATTCTGTGCAAGGGTTACTTCCAGTTTTTTGGGATTTGGCTCGAAGCGTCGTTGCCGGAGAACGAACTGACCCGCATCACCGTTTGGGTGAACAACGACCCCGTCACCACGACCATCAACCAGGTGCGTGACGCGTCGGGCATCCCCATTCCTGAATGCGGCCACATCCCGCTGGCCAACGGCACGCAGAATCTGCAATTCGACATCACTGCGTCGCATCCCGGCGGTTTCCTGATGAACTTCAGCCTCGACGTTCTCTATGGCCGCAACCAAAACGCCGGTTACATCGCCCGCACGCAATACGACGGTGCGAACGACTCTGCGCCTCCCGTCTGGCATGGCGTCACCGGCGTCGTCTCCAACTCCGCTCCGGCCCACGCCGCCGGCACGTTGCAACCCTGGACAAGCTGCGCCTAC
>Ga0187893_10000976_pt1 | contig 71524 bp, 53 predicted proteins | sample MA1701074metaG_FD_139574 | JGI IMG/M metagenome (GOLD analysis project Ga0187893, IMG submission 139574) | White microbial mat communities from a basaltic lava cave in the Kipuka Kanohina Cave System on the Island of Hawaii, USA - MA170107-4 metaG ...
AATGGTTTGGCATCACGCAGTAGGAGAGCATTCGCGTCCTGAATCGGTGAACCGTTTGCTCGAGCACGCCCTCAAACGCCTCGTAGTCCGCGTCTTTCACGAAAATCGTTGCACGACCCGCCGCCCGATTGAGCACGTGGTACACCAGCCCGCCCATCGCCTCCCGCGGTCGCCTTGGCATGACGGCCAATCTACCCCAGCCCCGTCGACTCGTCAAAAGACTCCCGACCCCTTTTTCCCAAACGGAGTTTCACTACATCGTTCATGCTTCCGCTGCGGAAGCCGCGGAGGTCGAGTGTGGCGTAGCGAAAGCCGAGTTCGCGAAAGCGAGCGTCGATACGGGCGGCGAGGCCATCCTGGAGCAGCCGAGCGAAATCGGCCGGGGGAATTTCGAGTCGGGCGATCGAATCGTGAAGCCGCACGCGGCACTCGCGAAAGCCGAGTTCCCGCAAAAACGATTCCGCGGCCTCGATCCGGCGAAGTTTTTCCGAGGTGATGGTCTCCCCGTATTGCACGCGGCTCGATAGGCAGGGCGCGGCCGGCTTGTCGTGAATGGGAAGACCCCACCGCATGTGCCATTCGCGAATTTCCTTCTTGCCCATGCCCGCTTCGGCCGCCGGGCTGCGCACGCGGTATTCTTCGGCCGCTCGAAGTCCGGGACGGAAATCGGTGAGGTCATCCGCATTCGTGCCGTTGACGACGACCCGGAAGCCTTTAACGCCCGCGATACGGCTGAGGTGTTCGTAAAGCGTCGTCTTGCAGTAGTAACAACGGTTCGTCGGGTTGGCGACGTAGTCCGGGTTATCAAACTCCTCGGTATCGATGATTTCGTGATCCGCCCCGATCATCCGGGCGTATCGTTTCGCGTCCTCCAGTTCTGCGCTCGCTACACTCGGGCTTCGCCCGGTTACGGCCAAGACGTTGCTTCGGCCCAGCGTATTCACCGCCGCCTTCAAGATAAACGTCGAGTCCACCCCCCCGCTGTACGCCACCACTACCCGGCGAAATTCGAGAAGCAATTGCTCGACTTGGAAGTATTTCTCCTCCATTGTCCCCATGATCGAGTTTTCACTTTCGGTCGATTTCCTTCTTTTCGACGTCTCGGCGTTTTGACGTTTCGACCTATCGACTTTTTGACTTTTCGCCGTTTCTACGCATAACTGTGCAGCCCGGTGATGATGAAGTTCACCACGATCCAGTTGAACATCATGACTTCGAAACCCACCACGGCCAGCACGGCCGTCCAAAAGGCCTTGTCACGCACCTTTAACCGTACGTGAACCAGTATCAGGAAGATGAAAAACGTATTGAGAGCGAATACCTCCTTTGGGTCCCACCCCCACGGCCGGCCCCAGGAATGATCGGCCCAGATCGCCCCCATGACGATCCCGGTCCAGAGCGTCAAGAAGGATAGTTCCAGAATCACCATGGTGGCCGCGTCGAGAACTTCGCCCGATGCAGGAGCCGCGGGAGTCAGAAACCGATTTCGTGGAGTTGACGCCAGGAGGAGCGACGAAGCCCCGCCAGACGAGGCACGCTCGAATGGAGCGCCGGCCGACCGGACCGTTGCCTCCCAAAGTTCGAGCACCAGTACGGCCAATGACGCCACGAAGGCCGCGGCCGTCGCCACCGACTTCAATCCCGCAAGACCGCGGTTGTCGGAATCGATGAAATGCATCAACAGCAAGTACCCCGTCCAGTTCGAGACGGCGATCGCGATCGGGACGACGGCCAATCGCAACCTCGGGACCGTTTCACCGTCCCAGGCCCGGCACCAACGATGCCGCAGGAAGAGGAGAGCGGTGACACAGGCCACGCCGATCAGTGCGTAGCTGAGAATGATCATGTTGGTGTGGATGTAGAGCCAGACGTCATTTAATGCCGCCATTTTGTTGTTGATCGTCGAATCGAGGTGCGCGGGCAGAAAGTACGCGGCCATCAACGCCGTCATCGAAACCACCGAGGATCCCAGGGCGAACAGACTGCGCACGGGTTTTCGACGAGTGAGGAACTCGAGCACCAGGGCCACAGCTCCTCCCAACCAGGCGGACGTGTGCACGGCCTCGAACATGTTCGAGTTCGGCCAGCGGCCGGAAATGTACCAGCGAATCGCCAGGGAGGCCGTGTGCCCCATGAACGCCAAGACAAAGAGCACCATGGCGATCTTCCTCGCCCCGCTCCACCCGTAAATCACGGAAAGCAGCAGAGGCACGACGGCCACGGCGTACAGCCACCAGACCCAGGTCATGCTCTTGTTGCGGAAGTACCAGCTTTCCATCGCCAGACGACCGGGCGACGGGTATGCGTCCGGGGCGATCCCCGGCAGCATCCCAGCAAGTTTGACGATCTGCACGTTGGCCTCGGCGGCGTTCTCGGCACGCCACGCTGCACGCAAAGCGGCCCACGACGAGCTAAGCATTCCCTGAATTTCCGGCGGAATCCCCGATGTACGTTGCTTCGCCCGATCGACCACGGATGCGTCCGCCGCGGGCTCTTGGGTTGCGGCCGCAAGTTCCATCGGCGAAATCCAAGGAGACTCGGTAGCGGCCCGCGGCGGTACGGAGCGAAGGTTTTGCTCGAGAACCATGGAATTCGAAACGCCCAATGCCGAAGGAGACTTGGTAGCGGCCCGCGGCGGTACGAAGCGAAGGTTTTGCTCGAGAACCATGGAATTCGAAACGCCCAATGCCGTTTGAATGGCGTCCACGGGCTTGGCCGTGCGGATCAGATCTTGCCCCAGTTTCTGGAGCAGCGCAACGACCGCGGGATCGTGAAACAACTTTGGAGCGAAGAGCCCGGTGTCGCGGATGATCGCTGAACTCTGCGCGTCCAATCGCCCGCCCGCCAAAAGCGTTTGGAGGATCTGGGCGCGCACACCCTTGTTTTTCACGAATACGATGGCACGGTCGGTGTACTCTTCCGGCCGGAAAAGCAGGTCGAGATACGTGAAGCCGTGGGATTGTCCGCCGATCTCCCGCGGGCCGGTGACAAAGCCCATGAATGTCCGGGCATGCGATTCAAACGACCGGAGCCTCCCATCCGCCTGCACGGCAACACGATGCAGGGGCGAAAGGTCCAAACTCTTCGAAAAAGTCGATGGCTCCGCGGGGACATTCGGCCGACGAATTCCTATCCAACCGGCATAAAGAACGATTGGAAGTATGACCATCACGTCCAGCAGACGCACACGAAAACGTCTTTGCAACGGGGAGATTTCAGGATATCCAGCGATGGGGTTCATACAGCGGCCGTAGCGTCGATCGGTTGAAACGCCATGTCCGATTCCTTTCTCAAGTTCGTCGCGAGAACGCGCCAGGTCGCCCGCTCAATTCGGCGACGGATCAGCATGGGCTTGACATAAAACGCGAAGATCATGCCCAACACCACCAGCGAACAACCCGCCAACTGTACATGGACACCCTCTCGATTCCCCACACCCAAACCTGTGTAACTCATTCCGCCCGTCGGATCTCCCGGCCCGGGTTTGTCCCAGGAGGATTGAAAGTACCACAACCCCCCATACTCCGTCGGATGATTGACCGAAATCGGGGTCGGCTCGGTCCATTGTTCCCGATCCCAGAAACGGAGCCGGCTGATGTAGTTTCGAATGGTGGCGACGCTTCCGGTGTAGCCACCGACGTGCGTGTCCAGCTCAAAGCCCTCCATCGCGATCGCATGGGGAAGCGGGCAAGACCGGCGCGAAAAAAGGAACTCCACCGCGGTCCCGTTCGGCAGGCGCAACTGCTCGGGCGCATAAGGAAACCGGCCGGGATACGCATACTCTTCGCTCGCCAGCGGGTAAGGATGAAAGTTTAACCACCGAAACTCGGTTCCTTCGGCCGTCGAAACCTCAAGTCGAATCATGGCCGCGCTTTCGCCCATGTTGCGCTCTCGTGCAGAGGGCGGAACCACGTAGGGCTTCATTTCGCTCTGGGCGTGTTTCCAATATCCGTCAACGCGCAAAGACAAGCCCGCGGCAATTTCAACGGCCTCACCGGTCACCACGGCCCTGGACAACATTCGACCCTGAATTCCGTTGACGACGAGGTGCAATCCGCCCGGATGGGCCGCGAGCAGGATGGGGGCGGACGCCGGTTGATAGGTCATCTTGATCCGCGGATCGAGAGAAACCCGTCTGGCGCGGGGATTGTGTGGATCGGAATCGTCGCCGTGAATGTCTTGGGTGGCCTCCGCCCGGTCGGCGACCATCCGTGTGAATCGGGCGTCAGGAGTCTGGACCTCCACCATCGCAACGGAAATGTTCGCCCCGGAGGGCATGGCCAAGTCGTCCACGACGTTGAGAAGTCGGTACGAGTAATGGGTTCCTTCGATCGAGGTGAAGGCGCCCGCCCGACCTACGACGGTTTCCGCTGTAACGGGGATGATGAACCGGAGGTCTTCCTGAGGCACATGAACGTTGATGAGGGCGCGTGAATCGCTCGGGAGTCGCTCTACACCGGTCGAGTCGTCAAGCCATAGAAATTCCACCGCACCATTCTCGATGGATTTTCTCACAGGATCGAAGGCCATTAGATCGAAGGAATGAGGCGATTCCGGCTCCGATTTGATGCTCACCCGAGCCACGGGGTTCAGCCGCTGCCCTCCATCCAGCCAGCGTTGCCGTTTCTGGGCGTAGCGAAGATAACCGGTGACGCGCATTTTGGCGTTCGCCAGGACCCCGGCCGAGTCCCGCGGTTCCACGGCGTGGTCGATGGGCCGAATCGGAAGAATGTGCGTCGGCTCCATGAAAACCTGCTCACGTGAAGCGATGCGGTCGTTGTAGCGCGGCAGGCCGGCAAGCGGCGTCTCCGTCCATTCGGGTTCACCCACGCGCCGGTAATACAACGCCCAAGAATGCATCAAGTAGAATCGATCCTGCGGCTCGTAATCGAGCGTCAGGATCAGTTCTTCCTTAAGCAGGCGCGTGCCGGCGACTTTGATCGCGCGGCCCTTACCGGGCAGGATGTCCTCCGTGTATTGAGGAAAACCGTCAAGGATTTGGCGAACGAAGGGAGTACCCACCGGCGGATTCACCAACACGTTTACCGCGTAGGCATCCTTCCCCACATCCGGCTCGGAAAGGATCGGCCAGCGTGAGTGAGTCCCCTGAATCTGAAACTGCCACTCACCCTCGGAGGTCCGGACCGCCTTGCGGCTCCCGGGAATCACGGCGAGCGTGGCCGGCACGGGGAGTCCGGGAACTTCGATATTGATGCGCCTGCGGAAAACTGTTGTGTCACCTTCCAGCTTCGCTGTGAAATAGAAGTAACTCCCCGCCACGAGCAGGATGACCCCCGAATGAATGGTCCATACGCCCGCGTTGACCCAACGCAACGGGATTCGCCGGACCGTGACCAGGATCAAGTTCGAGCAAAGCAGGACGACCAGAACGCTGAACGGCCACCAGTGAAACCATTCGAACTCGGTCAATTCGATCCAGGGAAGCTGCCGCACGGAAGCCACCGCACTGCCAATCGAACAGTAAACGAATAGCAAAGAAAGAAGCGTAATGCCCAGCCAAACGCTGCTGAACATCGCAATGAGAAAGCGAATCGGGCGGAGTTGCGCCGTCGGGACCCTCCCATTGCCCGGTACGATGTCAGGTCGCGCGATCAACGTTCCCCCCGCCGGTTGGGTTTGATTGCAATGCGCGAGCTTCCTGAGAAGGCAGAATGAGCCACTGGTCCGAAAACCCTTTCCACCTTTGCCGGTCTCTCCACTCGCGATCCTACCCCAAGAGTTTATATGCAGAACCGCCGGAGGGACAAGCCGAGTCATTTCAGGAAAGTACGGAATCCGAAGGAGCCCACCTAAGCGTTTCCCGATCCAAGCTGAAAGGAAAGCTGCTCGAGATGGACCCCAATGTCCACGGAGGATACGGCGACCCGGGCATCGACGCGCAACCTCACCGCCGCGAAGTTCAAGATTCCACGAATTCCCGCGGCGACCATGGCATCGGCGGCTTCTTGGGCGTTGGCGGCTGGAACGGCCAGGATTCCCAGTCGGATCGAATGGGAGCGTATGGCGCTGGACAAGTTTTTCATGGGTTGAATCACGATCCCGTCGCTATGGGGGACGACATGGCCGATCTTTGAAGCGTCCGTGTCGTACGCAGCCGCGACCTCGAAGCCGTGTCGGGCGAACCCGCGGAAGGCGATCAAGGCCCGACCCAGATTGCCCGCGCCCACGACGATGACCTGCGCGAGCTTGTCGGTTCCCAGGATTTGTCGAACTCGTTGAATCAGTTCCGGAACGCGGTAGCCGATGCCGCGGCGACCGAAATTTCCGAAATAGGCCAGGTCCTTGCGCACCTGTGCATCGGACAATTGAAGGGTCTCGCCGAGTTGTCGACTCGACACCGTTCGTTTGCCCAGGGCGTGAAAGACCTCAAGTTGGCGAAGATACAGGCTCAGCCTTCGCACCGCCGGCGCCGGAATGTCCTCCGACTTGTTCATGCCCCGAATCAGGTGGATAGGCGGCGGTCGTGTGGCCCTCTTTCCGTACCGGCAAACTCAACTCCATCGTCCCAGAAGCGGCGAAAACACGCAATCCGGGAGTGGCGCGATGTCTGGCCGAATCTTGTAACGAAGCAGGTAGGCATTTCCTTGACACCCGGGACCCCTTGTCGTTAGCTTTCGACGAATTCGACCCCGGGCGGGCCGATGGCGTGGGCGAGCAGACGCGGGCGAACCCACAACACCGTTGCAACACCCGCAGGCGCCGGCCCGGTTTTTCCGCCGATGGTTCACCCGGCTCAGGCGCCATGCCGGTGGGGAGCCTCTTCATGGGTGAGCGAAACACGGTCTGTGCCGTGCTCTATGTTCTGTGTCTTGTTTTCTCCGCCAAGGGTCTCCATGCGCAAACGGAACCCTGCGGAACAACCACAATCAACTCGATCCGAACACTTGCGACCATCAGCGCGGGCGATCAGGAGCGGATCGGGGAGTGGATCCGCTGCGAGGTTGACCAGGTAATCGCCAGGGAAAATGCAAAGGGAGGCAGCGGTTTTCCGGAATTCATCGCGAAGGTCGGGCAACAATACTCGGAAACCACAAACTCGCCCGCCTTCCGCGCGCAATTGGCGGCCCAGGCTGGGCAAGTCGCCGCATTGGAATTGCCCAAGCCGAACCTACCGCCCATGGCCGGCACGGCTATTGCGCGAATCCTGGTCGATTTCGGGACCGTGGAAACCCTCCCCGGTCTATTGGCGGGTCTGAAATCTCCGATCCCCGCGGTCCGGCTTCTGGCTCTGCGTGGCCTCACTGAACTAAAAACCGCGCTTACGAAAGACAAAATAGCGCTGGCTCCGCTGATCCAAGCCATGAAGGATGCAGGAGTCGCGGAAACAGACTCGATCGTGATCCGGCACGTATATCGTGCGATGGCGTATGTCACCAATGCGCCGGAGGTCTTCGCGGCATTCTTGGCCGTTTTTGACGCCCGGCTCGCGGCCCGTCGGGCTCGTGTCGCCGCAGACGGCGGTGAGCTGGAGGCCTTCGAGTTTTTTCGGATCCCGGAAGTTTTTCAAGCCTTGTCCGCGGATCAGAAAACACAGCTTGTCCAACGTTTTGCCGTCTTTATTCGGCTGGACGCCCAGCGGTACAACACGCCCGATCTGACGACTCAGGAGATGGATCTCCTTGAACGGAGTCTTGAGGCCGTCGAGGCAATTCTGGCACTCATCACCCGCCAACCCACGATCATTAACGATGAGTTGGTCAAAGGCGGGTTCAGTCGCCGGGCGGAAGTATGGGCCGCGGTGCTGAAGTGGGTAGGCGACCCGCAGAGCAATGCACCCGGAGTTCTAAACGCGGCTCCGTGGAACGTTGCTCCGGGCGCTCCTTGATTCCCCTGCACATTCAGGAGGAGGAGCGGCGGGGATGTTGCACCGTTTGCTGTTGCTCATCGCGTTTTTCCTGGCCGTCATTTGTTGGGGGCACAGCCGGTCGCGTCTGGAGTTACGCGCCGACCTGACTTACGTCAATCCGTCCGACATCCACACCCTTGACCCCGCACGGATGAGCTGGACGACGGATTTCCGGGTGGCGCTAAACATCTGGGAGGGTCTTACTTCGTGGGACCCCGAGACACTGCACCCGACCGCCGGGGCGGCGTTTTTCCCGCCGCGCGTTTCCGACGACGAAGGGGAACTTGTTTTTACGCTGCGTAACGATGCCCGCTGGTCCAATGGCGAGCCGGTCACGGCCGACGATTTCGTCAGAGGGTGGCGCAGGGGGATCGAACCCGGCTGCGCGGCGGATTACGCATTCCTGTTGACCGATCACATCACCGGAGCCGATGAGTACGTCCAATGGCGGCAACGTTGGGTCTCCGCCCTGACCGCGCTGGTTCGATTGCGGGATGGATGGGACATCGATGTTCGACTGGCCGGATCGCTTCTCGATCCGGAAATCGTCCTTAACTTAAAGTCCTTGGGGGAGTTGGCCCTTGCCCAACAGTTGGAACGACTTGCCGGCAAGCCCGACGACGCTCTCGGGCCGGCCATTCGCGAACTAGGTGCGGGTTGGTCGCGAATACACTCGGAACTCCTTGAGGTCCACGGGAACCGGCTCGACGTGGAATTCTCCCGAGTCGGCATTCGAGCATTGGATGAAAGAACTCTCACGGTGCAATTGTCCAAACCCTGCCCCTACTTTTTGGATCTCACCGGGATGCCCGTTTTTCTCCCTTGTCACTCGAGCATCGAACTCCTTCGCGAACGGCATGGCCGCGCCGCCCTGTCGGAAACGGGACTGGTTCTCCACGACCCGCAATGGACAAAGCCGGATTACCATCGAAACGGATATCCCGGGCTGATCACTAACGGAGCCTTCCAATTGACCGAGTGGACGTTCAAACGCAGGGCTCGGATGGCGAAGAATCTTTTTTTCCACGGCGCGGATGCCATCGGCTGCCGAACGATCGACATGGTGGTTTACGATAATCTCAACGCTGCGCTGATGGCCTATGAGGCGGGCCAGGTTGACCTCCTGCCCGATTTGACTGTTCCCTACGTTCACGAACTCGTCCGTCGGGCGGAATCCGGGGAGCGAAAGGACATTCTGCGCTGTCCGGTGTCGGCCACATATTTCCTGAATTTCAACTGCCGAAGCCGGTCGCTCAACGAAGCTCCGAACCCGATGAGCGACCCGCGAGTTCGTCGAGCACTGAGCCTATCCGTCGACAAGGAAATGCTCGTAATCAAGGTTCGAGCGAGGGGCGATCGGATTGCGCATTCCTTTGTTCCGCCGGATGCAACGGCCGGATATGTTCCCCCAAAGGCTCCGGGGTATAACCCGGATGAATCTCGGCGGTTGCTTTCCGAGGCCGGATACTCGGGAGGCGCGGGACTACCGCCGATCTCCTTGCTGCTGACCCAGAACGACGAGCGCCTGGGACAGGCTCTGGCCCGCACCTGGGAGCGAGAGCTCGGAATTCGCGTGGAGTTGACGGTCAAGGAATCGAAATCGTTTAGCGAAGACAAGGCGGAGCGGCGGTACATGGTCGCCCGGGGCAATTGGTTTGCCGATTACAACGACCCCACGACGTTTCTCAATTGCCTGGCCTCCGGAAACGGAAACAACGATAGCGGATATTCCAACGCGGAATACGATCGTCTCTTGGACGAAGCGAACCGTATCGCCGATCCGGAATCGCGCTTCCAACTGCTTTCCCGGGCTGAAGCCATCGTCGTACAAACCGATTTCCCCATCGTGCCTATCCTTCATTTTTCCGAACCGATCGCAATCAAACCCTACGTCCACGGCATCCACGCGAACGCCCGATTATGGTTTCCGTTTCGATTCGCTCGAGTCTCCCGATGATCCGCCGGGTTGCCCGCCGATTGTTGTTCGGGCTGTTCACGATCTTCAGCGTGTACACCTTGACGTTCCTGATGGTGGTCGCCCTTCCCGGCAACCCGCTTCAACAGGGGGAGCGAACCCTGTCGCCCGAGGTCGCCCAGGCGCTTCGCGCACGCTACAACATGGACAACAACTGGCTATACTATTGGCAGTTTCTTCGCGGAGCGCTGCGCCTCGATTTCGGCCCCACCTTCACCTACACCGAATGGACCTGCAATCAGATACTTGCCTCCGCCCTTCCGGTTTCCGCGGTCGTGGGTGTGCTGGCGATTCTACTGGCCGTCGGGATCGGGGTTCCGGCGGGCGTCGTCTGCGCCGTTGGCCGAAACGGGTTTTTGGATATGGGGTTGATGGTGATGGTGCTTGTGGGCATCTCCCTTCCGAGTTTTGTAACCGGCTCGCTCCTGCTGGCGTTATTTGGTGTTTATCTGCGTTGGACACCCGTGGGCGGCTGGGGGACGTTGGCGCATCTCCCCCTTCCCGTGGTGACGCTCTCGTTTCCCTTCATGGCCGCCATGGTCCGGCTGACGCGAATGTCGATGCTCGATACTTTGTCGGGAGAATTCGTTCGCACCGCGGTGGCCAAAGGCGCAGCGCCCTACGCGATAATAAGTCGGCACGCGCTCAAGCCGGCCTTCCTGCCGGTGCTGACCTATCTCGGTCCGGCGACGGCGCAGGCCATGACCGGCTCCTTCATCGTGGAAAAAATTTTCTGCGTCCCAGGACTCGGCCAGCACTTCGTCAACGCAGCGCTCAACCGCGATGCCGGCCTGATTCTCGGCACCGTGATCTGTTTCGCGACGATGCTCGTGCTGTTCAATCTGATCGTGGATATCCTCTATTCCTACCTGGACCCACGGGTGGTGGGCGCTGTGTGAGGCGGAACGGCATTGAAAACCCCTGTCATCACCATTCCCGGTGCCTGGCGTCGTTTTCGGGGCAACCGTTCCGCCCGCGCGGGACTATTCTTATTGGGGTTGTTATCCATCCTTGCGCTGGGAGGACTTCCTTTTTCGATTCGCTGGTACAACACGCAGGCCCTCGACCGCGCCGTTCGTCTGCCACCCGCGTTTGAGCCATCGGTGCCCTTGGATCGTTTTACAGAAACCCCTGAAACCTCACCGGGGCGCGGAGCGTCCGTCGCCCATCGCATGACCTCGTGGCTAGGTCACGACGATCTGGGACGAAGCCTGCTTTTTCGGCTGCTTCTCGCCTTGCTCATCAGCTTGGGGATCGGATTGGCCGCAGCCACGCTGACCGTTCTGATCGGAACAACCTGGGGCGCTGTCGCGGCGCTGGTCGGAGGGCGCCTGGATTTTGTTCTCATGCGCTTCGTCGATGTGCTGTACGGCTTGCCGTACACGCTATTGATTATTCTCATGAAAGTGGGGCTTACCCGTCCCGTTTCCAGCTTACTTGGATTCCATCAAGCCGCGACCGACATGGTGATCCTTTTCACTGCCATCGGCAGTGTCAGTTGGCTCACCATGGCTCGCGTCATCCGCGGACAAGTACTTTCGCTGAAATCGCAACCCTTTGTGGACGCCGCCCGCGCGGCCGGGGCGGGCCCGGGCCGAATTCTCTTCCGCCATCTGCTCCCCAATCTTGCCGGACCCATTGTCGTCTATGCCACGCTCGCGGTTCCGCAGGCCATCTTGCAGGAATCGTTCCTTAGCTTTCTGGGAATTGGGATTCGCCCGCCGATCCCCTCCCTGGGTAGATTGGCCTCCGAAGGGGTCTTCGCGGTGAATGGGTACGTGTCCTATTGGTGGCTTTTGCTCTATCCCTGCGGCACATTATTTCTGACACTGCTGGCGTTGAACTTCGTGGGAGATGGGCTGCGCGACGCCGTCGATCCCAAATCGACTTCGGCGCTGGTTGTGTGACCGTCTCAATCAAATGGAGTCAGGCTTTGTCGCACTTGATCGGCACTGCGGCTCGATCCATGTGAACGGACACGGCCCGAAAAACCTGCTCCGCCGAGACGCTCGACAGGCATTCCCACCGGACCGGATTCGTGCATGCCTTCCAACCGGCCAAGAACGCGCATGGGCTGCAAGGGAGATCGGCGCGGACGACGATCGTAGTCGGCGGAATACCCACGACTTCGGGAGCCGTCGGTCCGAGTATCGCCACGGTGGGCCGCGACAGAGCATGGGCAATGTGGAGCGGGCCGGTGTCGTTCATGATGCACATCGCACTTCGCTCGATCACCGCCGCCAATTGCCGCATGTTCAGTCGCCCGCAAAGATCAACCAGTGGAACCGAGGTTTGACGTCGAATCTCCTCGATAAACTTCCGTTCCGCGGGCAAGCCTGAAACGGCGATCGGAATCGACCAGCGACCGCGCACTTTGTCGATCAGTTCCGCGAAGGCCCTCGGCGGCCACTGACGAGAAACCGTCAGAAAATTGCCTCCGGGGTGGATCAGGATGAAGGATTGACCCGGAGCAACGTCGAACAGCTGAAGAATGCGATCGGCGTCATTTCGTTCCGAGGAATGCAGGTGTACTTCGGTTCGCGTTCCGTCGGCGGATGCGCCCACGGCCGTGACCAGCCGGTTAAACTGGTCGATCCATGAACCTTGTTCGGTGAGACGAACGCCTAGGGTACTCCTTGATATCCCATGGCCGAAATCAAAGCGGGCGATTTGCTTGACTCCAATGGCGCGTAGGAGGAATGCTCCCAGGATCGCCCAATGCGGGTCGGCCTCCAGCAGAACGCCCAGGTCCCACGACTGGCGACGCATTCGACGAATCACCCGCATTTGCTCGCGAATATCGAAGGGAGAGCGAACCGGACAATGTTCGTCGATCCACGGGTTTTCGAGCAAAATCGGCGCCGCCCGCGCCGCGAAAACCGCCGTGATGCGGGCCGATGAGAATCTGCTTTTGATGGCACGGATCGCGGGCGTCGAGCGAATGACATCGCCCATCCGGTCCATGGACCAAAGAAGGATGTTCTTGGTTTTTCCCGGATCAGAAATGACCGAGCCGTTCGACCCGAAAGACTTTCCACCGAAAAGGCTTTCAACCCTTCCGGCCAGACTCAAGACCGACTTGGCGAGATTCCGATACACGGCTTTGTCACTCGCTCCTGGAAAAAAGACGCTCACGTTCAACGATCGGCCACGGCCGTGGGACGCGCTTGAATCTCGTGGGTGTTGACCGGGTGGCGTCTCGCTTCGAGCTCCGCGCGGACGATCGACCGCGGCCAAGGTGTCAGACCCAGAAGCCTCTTCAACCGTTTCCCGATGGAATGAATCGCCGCGGGCACGAAGCCGGACAACGTGGGATTCCCCAACGCAACACCATGGAGAACTCGGCCGGCCACCGTCTGAATCCGGAGACCGGGAACCTCTTCCTCCAATTCGTGCAGATACCGCCGCGCGACCCACGAATAAGGGGACGTATCCATGCTGATCCGGCTGGCAAAGTTCCTGCCTTTCTTCTGATCGTCCCTCTGCGGGACTACGTTCCAGGGTTTGGGATGCACTCCGTGAATCAGCGGCGGCAAACCCGACCCCAGATTTCGAATTCGTTCCCCGATCGTATAACCGGCGGGGCCGATGCTCTGGACAATCTCCCGTCCTCGCCGCAAGTAAACGACGGGGATGTTTCGAAAAGCGGCGGCGCCCAACAAGGCCGTCAACACATCCTGATCGCCTTGAAGATGAAGCGGGCGGCAATGCATGGGTTGTAGCTTCTGTGCCTCACGATACTCGGGTCGCGCGAGGAAATCCTTCCAGGTATTCAAGAGTTCCCGATGGGCGGCGGTCACACGCACAAATCCGGAGTTGGCCGTAAACGGCAGTACGCGGCCCGGTTCCAGACCCCAAAGTCCGGTGCGAACCGAGCTTCCTTGATACAAGCCCCAATACTGTTCCTGAGCCACAACGATTTCATCGGCCCGGCGTCTCTGTAACAGCGGTCGAAAATCCGCGGACAAGATCACATCGGAATCGAGCCAGACAACCTCATCGGCTCCGGCATTCAGGGCACGCAACAACAGCAGCGGTTTGGTGTTCCAGCCCTGCCCGCGAAGTGCAGGATCCGATTCGGTCGTCGCTTGCGGGCATCGCCGCGCCCACGCCCGAAAGCCGCCGTCGGCTAGCGCGTAGGTGATGAAAACCGGCACCTCCGGGCAATAGGATCGCAAACTGAGCAACAGGAGCTTGACGCCGACGATCGCATTCGGGCGGTCTTCGTAGATGCAAATTCGCATGAACGCGGCTCAGAAATTTGGGCTCACACGCGGGTCCGCACATCCAGCACCGGCTCGCCCCGGCCGGCGTGCGGCGAGGCCGCCGATTTCGTTGGCGTACTTTTGGTGATTGGGTTCCGCGGACCGCGGCTGCCCAAGGGTCTGGTCTGCGAGTTCTTCTCAACCCAACGGCCCAAGTGAACTTCGATCAGTTTCATCTCCAATTCGAGCAGACGGTTCCAGTCCCACTCCTGGCTGATTCGAATGGCGTTGGCGCGATATTCCTCCATACGGCCCGGCCGGCCAAACATGCCGAGAACGGCGTCGGCGACTGACTTCGGCTCATAGGCCGCGGCAATCCCGCAATGGTACCGCGTGACCAACTCGCCCGCTTCCGTTCCCTCGGTCGCAAGGGTCGGCAATCCGGCGGCCATGTACTCGGCCAGCTTGAGCGGTCGAGCATACTTGCGGTATTCGACAGGCTCGGAATTGACCAGACCGATATCGGCCTGGGCCAACAAAATCGGCAGTTCGCCGTTGGGCCTTTGCCCCAGAAACGTGACGGCGGATTCGACCCCATTTTCTTGTGCCATTTTTTTCAGATGGTTGACGTAGGTACGGGGACCGTCGCCCACGACCATTAACCGGGCATCGGGAAACGCCGCCAGGATTCGGGGAAGGGCCTCGAGCACGACGGAAAGCCCGCACCAAGAGATCACCTTCCCCACATGAATAAGCACGTGCCCATGTCCTTGGCGGTCTCGGGCCGATGCGAAATCGGCCCATTGCACACCCGTGGGTACAATGTTCACCTCGCGCTCGACTTGTCGACGACGAAGGGCCGCGAGACTTTCGCTGACGCAGACGACCAAATCCGCTCGACGAAGTCCGAACCGCTCCAATGCAGACGTGTACCCCCGCCGAATGCGGTCGGGGACCAACCCAGGTTCAAAATCCCGATCTTCATAGACCGTGAACTTCACTCTTCCCCATCGTTGCAGCACCCACGCGGTTAGAAAGCCCCACGGACCGAATCCAATGCAAACATGATATGGCCTTCGCAGCCGACGAAGCGCAGTGGCCAGCACGCAAGGTACCGCGAACACGTCCCGCAGGATCCGCAAGGGAGACATGAGTCGAACGATCAGGTATTTGGGCGACCATCGAACGGCTCCCCCTTGCGCCTGGGCATCGGCCTCGACGCGAATTCCGGCCGCATAATTGAAGAACGAATCGACGCAAACCAATCGGTGCCGGCCCTTCCATCGCTCATCGACTCGCCAGGTGCAGGTATCACCCATCAGATCGCCGATTCGCTTGGAGGAATTCACGCGGCGATACAGCATAGTGACCCGATGGCCGCGGGCGGCAAGAAAACGGAGAACGTTGTGCTCGCGGTTGTTCCAGGTTCGATCAAAGTCGAGCGGTGTGGCCATCAGGATTCGCAGATTTTTCGGTTCGCTCATTGACGGGCCCGCGCGAATCGATCCGCGGCCTCCTGGAATGCCCCTTCGAGCAGGTCCACGTGGTGCCGCACGCCGAACCGCGCCGACACCTGCTCGCGTCCTGAATGTCCCATTCGCGTGGCCAGGTCCCGGTCGGCCAGCAGCCGATCCATGCGCTCCGCCAGCCGCCGGAAATTTCCGTGTTCGACGAGGAAACCGTTGACCTCGTCCTGCATCCATTCGGTCACGCCGCCCGAGGCGTAGGCCACGACGGGACGGGAAAAGGACATGGCCTCCACGCCGACCATGCCGAACGATTCGGGAATCAACGAAGGCATCACCATCATGAAGCAATTCTCATAGTGCCGATGAAGCTCCGCAGGGGACGCGGGCCCGACGAATTGAACGCGAGATGAAAGCTTCTTCTCCTCGACCAGCCGAGTCGCTTCCGCCAAGGCCGGCCCCTCGCCGATGATCGTCGCCTGCCAATCCATCGCCCGCAACAATCCCAGCGCCCGAACCACCTCCAGAATGCCTTTCTCGACCACCAGCCGGCCCACAAAGAGAATGTTCTTGTTCTTCGGCAGGCCGCTCGACGTTCCGTTGCAATCGGCGAACCGCGAAAACCCGGGAACCACGCGAATTCTTTCGGGGGGAAAACGGTTCACGATCAACTGTTTCCGCAGATACCCGCTGGGAACGGTCATCACCGGCAAACGACGATGGCCCGCCAGACGAACGGAATCGCGAACCAGCCGATAGACGTCGCGAACAGCGCCGTGACAGGCCCCCAGTTGATAACATCCGCCCGTCAGACACGTGAAACCGACCGGCGCATCGCACAGCCGCCCATCGCGCCGTAATTTCGTGGACCAGTAACAAATGGGCGTGACGTCGTGCAACGTGTACACCAGCGGCTTCGTCCGCGCCAACTCGTCCAACATGGACGCGCTCATCGAATGGAACACCGAATGGACGTGGACCACGTCGGGGTCCTCGCGCTTCAGGATTTCGCGAAAGGAACGCCGAACGCCGGGCCGGACTCGATTGTACACTGAACGAAGCTCGTAGTAATGGGCGGGTGCGTCGGAAACCGATTTTGCGTTCTCCACAAAGCGAATCATTCCGACGGTCCACCCGCGATCCCGCATCGCTTGCACCAGTCCGGTGAGGTGGACCGAAATCCCGCCGTTGCCGCCCTCACGATCCGGCGGGTCGGAAGGAGACGGCAAGCGGGCATCCTTGGCATGTACAAGCAAGACCTTCATTATTGCCGCTTCCGTAGCCGCTGATGGAGCCGTGCGAACTCTTCCGGGGCGGATTCGAATAACGCCTCGGCGTAGCCGCGTCCGCCGGAAAGGTAGATCGAACGATACGTGTTTAGACCCAGGGTCGTGCGAACGTAATCCGTCGTGGCCAACTGGCTGACATACTGTTCAAGGGCCTGACGCTTGGCGTCGACGACGTCCCCGATATCCACGGCTCGGTTCGGAAACAACGGCGTCCACACCTCGAATTCGCGACAGGTCCACGTCCGCTCGGCAACATCCAGGGCCAGCGCGGCCCGATCCAGGATGCAGTTCGCCGCCCAATGATCGGAGTGCAGGTCCAACATGCTCGGCACGTACACGACTTCGGGACGTTCTTTCGCCAGCAACGCCGTTACTCGTTCTACCATGGCCGCGGAGGCTTCCAGGGCGCCGTCTTCTCCACCCAGAAAAAACAATTCCGCGATTCCCAGGATTGCGGCGGCGCGGCGGGCCTCCTCGATCCGCGTCTTTTCGAGAACTCGTTGGGCCACATCGCGAGGCAGTGAAGTTCCTGCATCGCCCTCCCCGCGCAACTCGCGGTTGCCTTTCCTTCCATCGGTCAGAAACGCGACCGCGACCCGTCCACCCCCTAGCACGTGCCGGCGGATCGTTCCCCCGCATCCGATCGTTTCGTCGTCCATGTGCGGAGCCAGGACCAGGACGCGCGATTCCGTGAAGTTTTCGATCGCCATCGGCGGGCGGTCCGGCTCCTCCAACGCAAGCCAGTGTCGCAGGGCGCTTTTGGCTCCGGGCGAGAGCGTCCGCCGGTAAAGAAATCGGGCTAGCGCGCGAGTCGTGGATTTCATCAATGGGGCCTCGCGCTTCTTTCGATCGGGCCTTAGTATTGAGACAGCGTCCCGGTCATCTTCGTTCGATGCACCGCGCGGTTGAATGAGAATAGCCCGAGCGGCAGCAAAGCCACGGCGAAGATCCCCAGCATGGCGATTTGCGGCCACAGATCCGCGATGCCGTAATTTCGGAACAGGGCCAGGCGCATTCCTTCAAGGGCGTGGGTCATGGGAATGAAAGCGGAAACGCCGGACACCCATTCCGGCAGAGCCCGCGTGGGGAAGAGCACACCCCCGCACACCAGAGAAAGCATGGACATGATCGCGTTGAGGCCCAGCCCTCGCTTGACCACCACCGTCACACTGGCGCTAAGAATGCCGAATCCGGCAAAACCAAAGATGGATAGAAAAAGGATCAGCATGGCCGCGGGTAGATTCGCTTGGCCGAGCTCAAGGCCGAACAACGCTCCGACCACGAGATACAGCACGAACCGGATGGTCGCCAGCAGATACACCCAAAGCGAAGAGCAAAGGAGGATGGACGACAGCCGCGTCGGGGATAGCAGGACGAGTTCCAGCGTTCCCATCAACTGGCTTTCACGAAGAGATTGCTCAAAGATGTGCAGACTGACGGCCAGATAGTCCAGGAATCCGATGCCGATCAGAACAAACGCGAAGTAGTTATCCCCGGCCGGACCCAAGCCCCCCACGCTGGTGTCGGGAACCAGACGCCCCAGATAGAAACAGATCGGAACGACCGCCGCGATCCGCAGCATCTGAAACGCGAAGGAGAGCTTGTAGCTCGTCGCGATAAGGAAGTCGCGCTGAAGAAATGTCCTCGCCAATCGTATCATGTGGCTCGATTACCCCCGAATCTCCATCGGTTCGCGGGAGACCGGCGCGGTCGATACCGCATCTCCGTCCACGACCAGCTTTTGAAAAACGTCGTCGAAGGACTCGGTGACCAGCGTGCAGGTGATCAGATCGCCGCCGGCTTCGACAACGTTTCGGACCCAGCGAGGAAATCCTTCCGAACCGTGAACGAACGCCATGTCCAGCTCGACGGCCCCGGTTCGATGGGCGGCCTCAAGAAGCCGACCCGAACTCGCCACGGCGATCGACTCAAGGAGTGACCCGCTAAGCCGCCGAACGGTCATTCGGTATACGTCGGCGGGACGGACTTTTCGTCGCAGCTCTTCCAATGTTCCGCAGCAGACGATGGTCCCCCGGCGCATCAGCGCAATTCGGTCGCAGAGCCGTTCCACTTCCGTGAGATTATGGGAAGTGATCAGGATCGTGGGTTTCCAGGATGCGATAATTCCCCCTCGAATCAAACCGACCAATTCTCCCGCTCCGACCGGATCGACCCCCTTGGTCGGCTCGTCCATGAACAAAAACCGGGGACGACTAAGCAATCCGCGAGCCAATGCCAATCGTTGCTTCATTCCGGTCGAATACCCGTCAAATCGGGAGTCCGCGGCTTCCCGCAATCCAACCAAGGTCAGCAGTTCCTGAATCCAGGGACCGGACTCTCGCCGTGGGAGCCGGTAGAGGTCGGCAAAAAAGGACAGGTTCTGCCGTCCCGACAAGCGCCAGTAGAAACTCCGCTCGTTGGAGGTCACCAAGCCGACCAGGAGGCGGACCCTCGATGCGTCGCGCACCGTGTCGAAACCGGCGATCGTCGCCCGCCCCGATGTGGGAAGCAGGAGCGTGGTCAGCATTTTGATCAACGTCGTCTTACCCGCACCGTTGGGCCCGACCAATCCCAACACCTCCCCTTTTCGGATTTCCAGGCTGACGCCGTTAACCGCGACCTTAAACTGGTGCGTCGCTCGCCGGAGTTGGGCAAAGAAGGACCTCGGGAGCGGAAACGACTTGGTGAGATTCTCCACCGAAACCACGGGAAACATGTCCGCGGCCGATTGGGTGGTTAGGTAGTCGGGCGGTCGTGCGGGAACGGCGGTGATGGACATTCCGTTTACCAACCCCGAATCTCGTGTGCCGCCGTCCACCCGCCCCACCCTTGGTGGGATTGCAAATCAATTACCCACGACAATGGTGGCGCTGTCAATTCGGGTTCGATCGTTGATATCAAAGCCAAGCAGGACTGCGGATTCCGCTCGCAGGATGGGGGACAGCCAGATGTTCAAATGGCTGGCGAACCGATCGATGTTGGCCACCGTGCTCTTCGGTACAAATAGAATATCGCCTTTTTGCATCGTCACGTTCTGGGCAAAGTCCTCACCCTTCAGCACCTTCCTCAAATCCAAGACCGTAGCAGCGGAGTCCTGTCCCTGTTGCCGAAGAAGCACGACGCGGCGGCGCGTGGCCTCGTTGGTAAACCCACCGGCCTGGGCGACCATCTCCAGGGCCGTGACCGGATCATCCATTGCAAACACGCCAGGCCGCTGAACTTCTCCCAGCACCAAGATGCGTTGGCTACGGCGCACCGTAACCGCAACGTTCACTTGTGGATCGACCACGAAACGGTCCAGCTTTTCCGTGATGGTCCGGCGCAGGACGGTGGGGCTCTGGCCCGACGCCTGAATCTCACCGGCCAATGGCAGAAAGACGATTCCCGACGGTGGAATCGACAACGAAGCGCTCAAGTCCGGATGGCGATAGACGCTGACGGCAATGACGTCGCCCGGTCCGAGCGTCGTTTCCGAAATGACGATTTCACTCGGAAGAGGTTCTTCGACCTGCGCCGTCAACTCGGTTTCCGGAGCGGGCGGATCCGGAACTTCGGAAGTTTTTTCGCGGCGCGTGGTTTGACAACTCGTTGCCGCGACGAGAACAAGGGCTAACGAGAATCTGAAGAATCCGGTTGCCCCGCTCCCACGACCAAGCACCATGATTCCGTCAAGCCTTCCTGCTTCTTACTTGGCCCCGTTGCCGACCACCGCAGTACCCAATGTCTTCAGTAGGATCTTGAAATCCAGCCACAAACTTCGTCGCAAGGCGTAATGCACGTCGTATTCGATCCAATCGTGGAAATAGGGGCTGTCGCGTCCCTCCACCTGCCAAAGTCCCGTGATACCGGGTTTCACGCTCAATCGAATGTCCCTCCAGCTCGGCGAACAGCGCATCTCATCCATGGCCAGCGGCCGCGGACCGACCAGACTCATCTGGCCCTTAAATACGTTGAACAGTTGCGGCAACTCATCCAGACTGGTTCTCCGCAACACACGCCCAATCGCCGTCACCCGCGGATCCAGTTCCAGTTTGAACATCGGTCCGTCCGTCTCCTTGACGGCGGAAAAACGCTCCTGAAGCCGCTCGGCCCCTACAATCATCGTCCGAAACTTGTGAATTCGGAATTCCTTTCCCCCCAATCCGCATCGCGTCTGGTGAAAGAATACCGGACCACGGGACGTCAGCTTGATGAACGCGGCAAGGAGCAGTAGCAGAGGCGCCAACAGGATCAGACTCACGGCTGAAAGGATCAAATCAAATCCCCGTTTGACCGCGGGATAAAAAAATCCAGTTCCCCGGCCCCGCCCCGGCGAACCCAGGGTAACCTCCGGGGCCGCGCCTGACGTCCCGCCGAACCGACGCGGGGAGGGCGATTCAGCACGCTCGAAGCGATCTATCGAATCAGGGCTCTTAACGACAACGGCGTTGTGGACCACGGATTTCTCGGGCACCGAGTGCCCGCCCGCGATCACGGAAAACTCAACCCGGGCTCCTTTCCCGACCCGACAACCGGGCCAAACGATACTCTCGCGCACGTGGGAATTCGCTTCCAGGCGCGTGCCCTGACCGATCGATGCCGGTCCGATGACCTCCGCGTGGTCATCGATCATGCAACCTTCTCCAATGACCAGAGGACCCAAAAGGTAGGCCTCCGGGGAAATACGAACATTGCTCCCCACCCACACCCGGGGCCGAATCTCCGTAAGAGGCTCAAAGTAAGGATCCGGCTTGCCGACGCCGTTGAAAAGATATTCGCCGCTCAGCCGCAAATAGTCATCCAGCGTGTTCACCCGTTTGACTACGCCGTTCATATTCACGGCGTGTACGGGGATATTCGATCGCTGCAACAGGGGCAACAATTGCTCCTTGATATCAACGTATCCCTCGTCATCAAACGTGGTCAGAACGCGCGGGTTCATGGCGTACACACCCGAGCAGGACAAAGGTTCGTCCCCCAGGCAGGATCGATGAAAAACGTCGACGCGTGCGACGCGTCCTTCACCGTCAATTTCAACTTGTTCCAGGTCCATTCGCTCCCGGCGTCTCGGTTCCACCACGATCGTCAGACCCGATCCGCGGGTACGGTGAGTTCGGGCGATTTCCGCCAGATTAAGCGACTCGATGTATAGATTGGCTTGCAATACCAGAAAATCATCAGTGCCAACGAACCCGGACACGGCTTTCAAGGCTCCCGCCGTCCCTTTGGTACCGTTGTCGAAATGCCAGGTTACTGACATTTTCCGTTGAGGCCCGCAAACATCGGCCGGCAGGGACTCTTTGGACCAATTCTTGTGCTCGGAGAACAACACGGCCACATCTCGAATGCCGTTCTTCCGAAGATACGACAGCATGTGCGTCAAGAGCGGCGCGGGCCCAATGGGAAACGCCAGCTTGGGCCAATGGTTGGCCAAAGGAAGCGCTGCTGTGCCACGCCCTCCCGCCAGAATTACCGCCTTAGTGAATCCTTCCCATCCCATCTAACGTGCTCCCCCCTGCCATCCTTGCCCCAATGTTCCAATCGATCCCGGCCGTAGGCGCCGCAGGCGAAATGCCAAGCTGCGGATGCAGCGCTCCCGCGACGCGTGGCGCCTGACCCGATTTGGCCAAGACCGCCGATTGATCCTTGGAGCGAAGTGCAAGATTAAACGAGGAAGCGTGGCGAAGTCAATAGCCTTGCAAATATCCAGCGCCAATATCGCCACCGCACGACCTGGAAAGGCTGAAACCGAGATGTTACAGGACGCGTCCATTTCCCAACCCCGTTTTAGCCTTGCTTTACAATGCCAAGGTCCCATTCGCCCAACACTTGCAACAAGGAACCGACCCATTTCGCCCTCCAAAATGAGGTCGATTGTGGGCATTTTTTCCAAGCTACATGAGTCGAGCGTCGAATCCCGGCACAACTCACGAGCAAAGCGGGCGACTTGGATATGAATAGCTGTGAACCGCTAGGCCCCTGCCCATGATCAAGCCGCGAAACTTCGCTGGTCGGGCAGGGGATGGGCCGTGGACTCGCGGTTTGGCGAATTACCCGGGCAAGAGAATTTGAGAATCTGCATATAGCTAAAACGGCGAAGAAACGGCAAAGTGCGGTAAATAACCTTGTCGATTGGCGCAACGATCTTGCGGCCTCGAAATAACTTCTCATCCAGCAACCGGAAACACCAAAAGTAGGGGTAATGAATCTCACAAGGAGAAATCAAGTTCTCGAGCCTTCGAATCTGGGCTTGCCGCAGGGGATACTCGTCGTCCGTGCTCCATTTGGAAATCCCGAAGTGCCCGCACAGTTTCCGAGCGAGCATGAGCAGTTTGTTGTTGGCGGAGTTCTCAACGAAGACCGCGATTCCATTTGGTTTTAGAATTCGGGATATTTCGCGTCCGGCACGTTCGGCGTCCAGATGATGGAGGATGTTTTCACCGTGGACCAGGTCAAAACTACGATCCAAATAGGGGAGCTCGTAAGCCGAGGCCGACTGCGCCCGAACTCGATCCGAAACCCCGTGGAGCCGTGCGCGAGCCAGGGTCAACTTGATCCCCTCGACGGAGACATCCACCGCATTGACGTTGGCCCCACGCTGCGCAAACCGAACCGACCACATTCCCGTTCCACATCCCAAGTCCAGCAGTCTCAGCCCGGTAACATCACCCAGGAGCTTTTCACGATGAACCGCCCAAGGGTCCCAGGCAAGCCAATCCGGGAGGCGTAAATCCCCTGCGGCGCTCCATTCCCGATCGTAATGGCGCCGTTCTCGATCTATGGTTTCCTGTTCGCGCGAGGCTGACGTGCGAAGCGGAATGTCCGATCGGACAACACTCATGATACAAATCCTACCCTGAAGGTTTTTCCAAGTAGCGGAATCCAGGGCACAGTCCCCACTCGAACGATCCACACCCCGGCCCAACTCGACCGACAAGCCGATCGAGATTACTTAGGCGGTCACAAGTGTGGCCGCCAAAGGAGGATTCATTAGACTCAATAAGGCCTAGTCAGTCAAGATTCGGGCAAGATTCTGGATCGAATCGATTCGCGACTCAGGTTGATGGGTTGGTTGAACTTCGGCTCTGTTTTTGCGGGCACTGCGCCGTTTGGGGAGGGCCGTTCAAATTCCCACCAAGGATGCCACTATAAACATCACAAGCATCGAGATGACAAAAGAAACCACGATGAAAAGAAAAAGTTCGATGAACCCCATCCGACTCTGACGACGCAGGCGACGGTACTCTTTCACGACGTCGGAAGATGGCATTCGCTCCAATTCGAACATGAGTTTCCCGTCGGTCGCTGCCAGCTCCTCCAACCTGTGGACCATGCGATCGCGCCGCACAATCAGCGCTTCGTGTACTTCGGGCGGGCAATTTGGATTGACCGGCTTTCGTCGGGCCATTCCCAGTCCTCACGCTCGTTTCAAGGGGCATTCAAATGTGAAAAAGGCTGTTGAAAATCAAGAACGTCACCACGATGGACAAAAACGATGTAACCACTCCGAGAAATATCGCGCCGAGTGCGGCCAGAAGCCTACCACTCTTTCGAATGATCAGCCTGGAGGCATCCGGCACCAGCCCCCGCTCCACGAGCAGCCGCTGGTAGGCTTCCACCGCCTGCAAGCGCTCCTCGGCCAGAAACCGCACGATCTTTTCCTGATAGGCGGTCATCTCACGGTTCCCCGGTTCTCCACCGGCTTGACCGCCTCCACCAACGCCTGGGTCCATTCCTGCGCTTCGAGGTGACGGAGACGACGAACATGACGGCGGACTTCGATGTAATCCAACAACAGCGCGTAGAGAATCCCCGCCACCATGCCCGCCAGCGCCGCGATGGGGACATTGAGCCCAATCAACGGGAACACCGGCTTTTTCATCGGCTCGGCGCGCTGAATGACGACCACCGACTGGCGAAGCCGAAGCGTCTGTCGCAGGAGTTCATTTCGCTCGTCGCGCAACCCGGCCAGTTCCTTTTCGTCCACGCCGATATCGCGATCGAGTCGCTCGATTTCCACGGCCAGATTGGGCATGGTGCCGATTTCCACCTGAAGTTGCTGCGTGGCGGTGGTGAGCGCCTCCAGTCGGGCGACGGCCGACCCTTTGTCCACATGAAGATTCGTCTGCCGGGACCTCAACGATTCGTAAAGAGTACCCGGGGCCTTTGCCCGACTTGCCGTCAGCCGGTCCTTCTCCTCCTGATAATTCCGCTTGGCCTCTTCGTACTTTCTCTCAAGGGCCACAACGTCTTTGTGTTCCGGCTTGAGATCGACCCGTGCGGCGGCCAGATCAAGCTCCAATCCGACCAGCCGCTCTCGGACTCTTTCGAGCGTGGTGCTGGTGATCAGGAACTCGCCGGCTTCGTAGGCGCCGCCTTCGAGGCGCAGTTGTTCGTCGATGCGGATTCGCTGCTCTTCGATCGATTTGAGGTCGATCTCGGCCATTTGCCGCATCTCACGAAAGGCCTGGTACCGACTCTCCAACTGCGACAGTTTCGTCCCCAGCGACGCGACTCGATTCTCCTCCTGAAATCGCCGTCTTTGGTCCTCCCGATCCTTTCGCCGATCGGTGACGGTTTGAATGGTTTTCTCGACATTCGCGAGGGATTGCCCAATCCCGCCCTCAACGGACCGGCGGTTGAATTCATCGAAGTATTGCACAAATCCGTTGGCCACATCCGCGGCGAGTTGCGCGCTTGGATCGCGAACGTAGATTTGAACAATTCCCAAGCGGTTAACGGAGATGTCAGCGTCCCGATTCAAGTCCGAAATGGATTTTCCCGGAAACCGCTCGTGCAGTTCTTTCCTGGCCTCCAGCCCTTTCAAGATGGCCATGTACGCCTTCGCCAGATCCCGTTCGCCGCTGGGCAGCCTCGGTTTGCCCTCTTCCGGGCCTGGCACAGGTCCGCCCACATCCGCCGGAACATAAAACTCGGTCAAGGATTCGAACTGGGGGTCAAATCGGGTGCTGATGATCCCCGCGCTGACCCCTGAAACCACAGTGACGAGCAGAATAATCCCCCGATGCCGGTAGACTGCCGACCCATAGTCTCCGAGGGTTCGATCCAGCGGCGTTTCCGCCTCAAGTTGTCGGGAGTGGCCGCTCATGAGTCAACCTCTTTTCCGAAGCATACTCGTTCCTGAACACGAGCGCCGCACTGATCGCCAATCCGAAAAAAGTATAGGTCATGTAATCGTTGGCCAGCGGCGTGGAAAGGAAATGCACGCCGACGCCGATCATTCCCAAGGCAAGTCCTGCGCACCAGCCTTGGTCCCTTTCTTCCTTGGCACGCCAGGCGGCCAGCATTGCCGCCGCAGTGACATAGGCCACCAGTATCGTAAAAAGAACACCCCCGGCGATCCCCAATTCCGCGCCCATCTGCACATACGAATTGTGCACCGGTAGATGCAGGACACGAAGACTGTTTCTCACCCCGATCCCGGCCACCGGGTATTCCTGGATCAGCGCAAAACCGCCTTTGATCAGTTCGATTCGTTCCGATAGTCCTTCTCCGGCCCCCTTCTCCAGAAAGCTCAATATCTTTTCCCACAAGTTCGTGAAATAGACGATCAGACCGGCCGTGCTGACCAGCCCCAGGTAATGCAGAACGTGCGACGGCCATTGTACCAGGGGCCAAAGGATCACCACCACCCCCGCGGCAATGTACGACCCCGTGCTGAACGTGGCGACGATTCCCGCGAGAAAAAGTCCCGCCAGCGCCAATCGCACGATCAACCGGCCCGGTTGCAGCAAAACGAGCGCCACTCCCACAAGCAGTAGGTGCCCCAACGATTGCGTCGCGGGCATGAACGCCGTCGCACGAAGCATTTTTCCGATCGGCGTGGACTTTAGCCTGGAAGCGGGCGTGTCGTCGAAAGAAATCTGAATCCCCGTCAGAATGTACAGCACTTCGGACCCCAGCGCGACCAAAGCAGAGATGATGCAGATCACCACGAGTGTCTTGAACGCCAGTCGAAGCAGGGGTGGGGTCGAGACCAACTCGACGATCAAGAAGACGGCCAGAAACTTCACGATCAAAGTATGGAGGCCGAGAATGCTCACCACCAACCCATTGACGACCGACACCACCGTCATCACCGAAAGCGCCATCAACAGAGCCAGCACCGACCGGGGCGTTCGCACCGGTCGTCGTTCGACCATAGCCGAGGCGAACCAGATCAAAAGCGCAAGGGCAAACGACGCCTCGAAGGCGTCGCGATTTCCAATGTTGATTCCGGTGATGGCCGGCGAGGCGGTTACGGCTATGACGATCAGAGGATAGCGATTCTCCGCGGCCCAGCGCCACGAAAGTACCGCCGCCCCGATCAAGGACAACGCCGCAACCACCGTGGCCGTCCACAAGAAGGGAATCCGCGGTAGATACGATGGGGCTATGCCCCAAAGCGGATGATACGGACTTAGCGACGGATCCAAACACGCCATTACCCCTATGCCCACCCCCAGAATCGCCGCCGCCAGGAGAATCGGGAAATATCCACTGGGATTGAACCGGCCCCTGAGGGCGGCGTCGGGTCGATGCTCGAAGAATCCTGCATCCGTCGGGCTCACGAACTCATGGCTCCCTTCGCCAACGAGCGACAAACCGGCGCAGATTCTGCGCGTTCGGGTGGACCTACCTGCCCGTAGATATCGCCCTCTCCGACAGGCTCATAAACTCCGTTTCCCCCGCCGGCCGGTCGATTCCGCGTCTACATTCACATCGACGCCGTGGCGGTCAAACCAATCCCTTTTTCCGCAGTTCCGGGATTCGGTCTTCCGAAACAAAAAGGTAATTCAGATTCCGGTAGGTCCGATCACCAACGATGCTCGATTTTTCAACGAGGCCCGCGTCGGTCATCCAATAAAAACGGTAGGGCAAACCCCGCATGACCGACTCGATGTCTCGCTCCGTGCGCCCGTGAAGCACTTCGCAAATCACCAACGGTTGCTCTCGACGCAACAGCTCCAAACCGCCCGCCAGGACCATCGGCTCCGTCGTTTCGGTGTCCATCTTGATCAAATCCACCCCTTCCAGACGGCGCTCGGCGACGAACGAATCGAGTGTCACCGCGGGCGTCACGATGGTCCGCGTGCAATCCCGAAAACCCGGCCGAGTCGAGGCGTCCGTGGGGAACGATGTGTCCGCGTGCATCGGAATGTACAACGTCGCTTCGCCGCTGCAGTCTCCCACGGCAATGGGTTCAACCCACAAATTGCTCAATCCGTTCATTTCCGCCGTGTGGCGCAGGCATTCCGCAAGCTCAGGAAGCGGTTCGAACGCATGGACCCTCCGATTGGGGTCGTCCTTGGCCGCGTACAATGCGAAGATCCCCGTATTGGCTCCGATATCCAGGAAAGTCCGCGATCCTTCCAGCAAACGCACAAAGACGCGAAAGGTTTCCGGCTCATAACTGTCGATCCCGTCCCAATAAAGCCGTGTGACAATGTGATCCTTCCCCGTGGCATGAAATTTCAAGCGCCGCGAACGGGGGAGCTGAAATGCGATATGCCCCGCGACCGGAATTCGTCGCACGATGCCCCGCGGCGCCAACCAGGAAAGCGGCGGAGAATTCAGCGCGCCGCGCAGGATCGTATTGACGGGTTGCGTGCACAGCGCCCGTCGGAGCAGTCGTTTGATTCCCGAATGTGCCATCTCGTTTTTTCCGGCGATTTCTCTTTTGTGGGCCTACGACTCGGCATTCGCTGGAATCGGACGGTCTTTCGCGGGTCCGCAGGCTCGCGATCGTTCCTTGACCCCACTCCATCCTACGTGCCGTTTCAACACTTCCACAAAGCGCTCAATGGAGTCCTCCAGTCTGAAATGTTCGTGCACCCTTTTCCGGCCGGCCTCGCCCATCCGTCTCGCACGCGCTGGGTCGGCGAGCAATTCCACCAGGGCCACGGCCAACGCCTGGGGTTGACGCGCCGGGACGAGAAGTCCGGTTCGTTCATGCTCAACCACTTCCGGAATGCCGTCGACCCCCGTGGCCACGACAGGTTTGCCCAACGCCATGGCCTCAACCAGCACCAAACCAAAAGATTCCCAATGGGACGACAGGCAAAAAACATCGGACGCCTGGATCAATCGCGGTACGTCGTTCCGCCACCCGGTGAAGAGAACGGCATCCGATACGCCCTTTTGCCGGGCACACTCTTGCAGATTCTCGCGAAGCGGTCCGTCGCCAATCAGCAACAGCCTCGCCTCGGGCAATTCTTTCCGAACAAGGGCCACGGCCTCGATCAGATCGTGCAAACCTTTTTGCGGCTCGAAGCGACCTGCCGTGGCGATCAGTGGCGCGCCGATCGGGATTCCCAACTCGGCGCGGGTTTGTTCGGGACTTGCATCCAACGGCTCGCTCAAAGCGATTCCGTTAAGAACAACATCCACCTTTTCCGGTTTGAACAGGCGAGCCTCGATTCCGAATCGTTGTATGGCCTCGGAAACGGCGATGTAGCGGGTGGTAAATGGGTCGAGCATTTTTTCAATCCCGTGGTACATCCACCGGGCGAACCGCGGCTGATGCGGATGGGACGCGAATGCATGAATGATGAATACCCTCTTCGGCACTCCCGAAATCCAGGCGGCGAGCCGACCGACAAGGCCCGCGATCGAACACGCCGCGCAAACCAGATCAAATCGATTTGAGCGCATGAGCCTGAGCAATTGGACGAACGCCGCAAGATTTTCCCGCGGAGCAAGCGAGCGCGAAAGCCTCAGATGGACGACCGCGACGTCCAATCGAGCGAATTCCGGATCGAGGGGATATCCTGGCCCGAACGCCACCGTCAAGTCAAAAACATCCCTTGGAAGATCTCTGGCGAGATAATAGGCGTGTTTGCCCGCCCCACCCGCCGTGGAGGTCAATACCAAGAGAGTCTTGATTCTTGCGTTTGGCACTCAATGCGATTCCGTTTCGACCCATTCCCGGCAATAGGACGCTCCCGAACATTCAAGATCGGATTGTTTTTCTAGAAAACACGGCTACGTTAGCGTCATCGTGAGGCAAAAAAACCGAATGGTAAGTCAAGGATGGAACAACAACAAGTGATGAAATCAGAACGGATCGGCGTTAGAAGAGGGGGATTGCGGTTTTCCAGAATTGATTCGAGCCGCAGCCGGGTTCATCCCATAATGTTGATCCCTCAAGAGCATGGCATCGCGAATTCGACCGGACATTCGCAGGACTTTAGAATCAAAAGTAGTAGCCCGATGATTTCCTACGCTTCAATACTTTTCCCGTGGTTAGCGGCCGTTGGTGTTGGCGCAGAGCGATCCGCGCCGCCGGTGCTTTCCGAGCGCCCATCCGCCAACCGATCACCATTCACCGCGGACGATGCCGAATCACTCCCGGAAAGCGATTGGGTACGAGATATTTTCGGTTTGTGGACCGTCCTGCCGGACGATCTAGACCGCTGCGTCGACGACTTTCTTCCCCAACTGGCGAGAGGGCAAGGAGAACGGGTCGATCGTTTCCGTGTCGCGGCGGCCACCGCTCCCGGCAAAATGGTATTGGGTCGCAAGGTGGACCGCGCTGCTGATCACCTTCGCTCAAAACGAATTCGAGACGCCCTGGATGAGTATATCGCCGCCCGTTTCACGCTCGAGAACGGCACCTACAAGATACGCGACGATCAAACTCGATTCCGTCAAACCGTGCACGATGAAACCGCGCGATACGACGCGGACCTTGCCGCACTGAGCCCCATCCTGCGCGAGATCACCCACAAACTCGCCGGAGAGTCGGATTCGGAGCGAAGCCTGCAAGACCTCTTGTCGAAAGAGGAAGGACCGCATTGGTTGTATTCCATGATGGTGCGCCCGATCTTGCGGCCCGATCCGGCTCGACAGTCGCTTCAGCGAAAGTTCACGGAGAACGATTTCGGGCGCTACGAAATCCCCAAGGTCTATCGACAAGCCGCACAACAGCAGCTCGATGACACCCGCTCCGAAATCGCTCGGTTCAGCCGCCTGGCCCGACAGGCTGCCAAACTGACGGAAAACCTTAATGACCGAGACACGCTGGAAGCGGGACTCATGAGCGCTTCGGTCGATCCCGTCTTCCTTGGGCTCCGATACAAGGAATGCCTTCGTATGAACGGCAATCCATCTCCAGACCAGGCCGAGGCACTTGTTGTCGCTGAATTGACCGACATGGTCGGCACGCTGCGGAACAACGAAAGGGGAACGGCCTCTCGATTGGACTCCATCGCGCAAAAGCTTTCCCGCTACGAAGAGGTCAAGGCCTCGCTCGAACCCATTCGGGCCTCCGCCGGACGGTTTGCATCCTTGATCGAACCGGGTGACGCACTTCATGAAGGATGGCGAAGCGCATTGCTGACCGAGACGGCCTTTCTTGACTCCGCGATGTCCGCTCCCGCGACTCTCGATCCGGTCCAGGTCCTGTTGAATCAAACCGCGTTGGGAGTCGGGCTGCAAAAGGGCGAGGATGGCACGTACCGGGTCATTCGGCACGTCGAAACCCACATGGAGGATCTCGTCGCCCGGCTGGAGGCGAGCGGTCGCGGGCAGCAGCAACTCTTCGCGTGGATCGATGAATTCGCATCGAAAATCGAGGACGCCGAGGTTCGAAAACGCCTCAAGGGCTTCGCGGGCAAGCACACGATTGCGATGGCGCTGCGGTCTTCGTTGCTTCGCGCCCGCCTGGATGGTTTCCAAGAATGGGTAGATCAGCTTTTTGTCCAATCCGGGCAGGAGTTTGTCCTTCGAGAAGCCGCCCGTCCGAAGCTTGAAGCGATTTTGGCCGAGATCGATTCCGAAAGGAGACCGGGGGAGACTCCGCCGCTGGAAATCAATCTTTCCGAGGTGGAGTTTTCCGCCGACCGATTGAATCTTTTCCGTTCGTCCAGCTTTTATACAAAACGGACTTCGGCCGGCGAACTCCCTTATTGGATGGAATACGACGACCATTTTGCCGCCCGACTTTTTCACGTTTTCGAATGGGAGACCTATCGCTCGACCGATCTGGAATCGTTCAAGAAAATGTTGTATTCGCGGCGTCCGGCACTTCGCGAACTGGCCAATACGCATCATCGCTTCATTGTGGTGATCGCGAAGACTCCCGCCTGGCTTTCCAATTCCAATGACAAAACGCCGATCCAACCCACTTGGGAAAACCGCCATGCGCACTCGCCGAAGAGCATGGCCGACTGGCGGGAATTGGTCCGCGTGACTGCGGAGTTTTTCAAGGAGTTTGATCCGGTCGAGCGGTACTACGAGTTCTGGAACGAACCCGATCTCGGTTTCTGGCTTGAAGGAGGCGAAGAGTACCTGAAGCTTTACAAAGAGACAGCCTCCGCGATCAAAAAGGCCGATCCCCGCGCCCGGGTGGGTGGGGCCGCGGTCAATCAATGGGACGGAAAACTGAAGAGCTCGTCGGCGCGCGAGCCGCTGAATCACCTCCTGATTCGCGAGGCCGAAGAACGCAATCTCCCGCTTGACTTTCTTTCCTGGCATCACTTCGGCGGGCGGCCGCACGAATTGCGGGAAGCCGCCGCCTCCTTTCGGCAGGCCCTGGCCGATCGCTCTCTGAACCCGGTACCCGAGTTCTACGTCTCGGAGTGGAACAACTCCTCCGGCGTTCGAGACTCGCGCCGCGCCGCGGTCGGACTGGCGGAGCATTTCCTCACCATGCACGAGTCCGGAGTGGACATGCAAACCATCTGCTGGGAGGATATCGAAGCCAAGCCCAATCCCTCCGAATATGCCCCCTACGGACTCATCACCCAACTGGGTCGAAAAAAACCGGAATACTACGCTTATCGATTCTTTGATCGCCTCAGTCGGGATCTTACCGGGGTAGGGGTCGTGCGCCGGCGTGACGATTCCACGGTGTGCCTGATCGGCAGGAAATCGGACGGATCCTTCGATCTGCTTTTCTGGCAAGCCGGACCCGACGAGGCACTCTCCGCGGCGGTTGCGTCGCTCAAGACTTCAGGACTTTCCGCAGCCGATATCGGCAAGTATGGCGGAACTTCGCAGCTTGAAAGGGCCGTTCGCAACGGCCGGGCCGCGTCCGACCGCCATCGCGACGCCTTCGCATTGGCTCGCAAGGTTTACCAGGAGCGAAGTACCGCGGTCCGCAATCAAAGCGTGCGAATCCTCGGTCATTCCGGCGTGGAGGTGACGCTCGCTCAATCCGTCAAGTTTGCCCTCGAGCCGAAACGCGTGGCGACCGAAGGCGATCTGCTCTCGTTCGAGCTGCCCCAGTATGAGCTCCTTTGGGTTCGCGTCCGCCCTAGGAAATAACGGCGCCGGACGAACGGCGTCGGCCGCATGAATGGCGTCCCAAGCAGGGCCGTTAACCAATCACTGCGAACGCCACCCACAGAAGCAGCGCGGCGGCGACTCCGCCGAGGGCGCATCCCCAAAGAAAATGGAGCGAAGAAAACCGCCCGGATGACCCGGCCGATCGATTCGGTCGGAATCGGTTTATTAGTCTGGACCGCATCGTCGCCACGCCTGCCGAGTCGAAGGATGCACTCGGCGCTTTGGTTCCCGATTTGACTCCGGAAAAACCGGAGTCCTTCCCCGGCTCGACGCCCGATCGTACGGCGTTTGAGGCGGCGGGAGCCGACGCCAGCGCCAGTTGCAATTGCGCTTGCCGGTTATCCATAAGGGCCGCGTCGAGCGCTGAAGGCAGGAAATCGGCTCGGCGCCCCATGCGGATATTGGAGCACCGCCCAAGCGGCGTCCGCGGCTCCAGAAAATCCTCGATCAATTCTGAACTAACCGCTCGGGACGCTCGCTCGCTCAACCGATAGATTCGGGCTTTCCCCGACAATCCTCCGCGACGACCATTCGCCATGGTGGAACCTCCCTTGAAAATCCCCGAACCCCCCCGACGTCATCACGCTCTTGAAATGATCGTCCTGACGCATTGGTTTCAATCAGCGAAAAAGCGATTCGCCCTCGACCGCGAGTCAGAACGTCGGTAATCGAACCAATCCCGCGACGATCTAAGGTCCGCGGATCGGCTTGCAGGACCGCCTCTCGCAGGCCATAGTCAGGATATGGGAAAACCTGATTCGAAATGGAGGGCGCGGCAATGAAGAGACACTTGGCGCTTCCCCTTGGATTTTTGCAGGTATTGTCGGGAACCGCCTGCCTCGGTGCCGGTCGATACGAATTTGAACGCCTGGTGCTCGACAACGGCTTGACGGTGATCTCGCTCGAGGATCATTCCTGCCCGATCGTGGCCGTGCAAGTCTGGTACGCGGTGGGATCCAAAGACGAAGACCCCGCCCGGCAGGGGTTCGCTCACATGTTTGAGCACATGATGTTTCGCGGAACGGAGCGGCTGGGGCCGGAAGCGCATTTCGAACACATCCGCCGAACCGGCGGGGAATGCAACGCATTCACGTCGTTCGATAACACGACGTATGTGAATCAATTGCCGGCGAATCAACTCGATCTGGCCCTCTGGCTCGAAGCGGAGCGGATGGCCGCATTACGCATCGACTCCGAAGGGTTTCACAAGGAACGCGCCGTCGTCGAAGAAGAGCGCCGACTGAGATCGCTCGATGCGCCCTACGGCACGGTTCCCGAAAAGTTGCTTGCCGAACTGTTCAAGGCGCATCCCTACCGATGGACGCCGATCGGGCAGATTCCGCATCTCCGCGCGGCGACCATCGAAGAATTGCAAGCGTTCTGGGACCGGTACTACGTACCTTCCAATGCCACGCTGGTCGTGGTCGGCGACGTCAGTCATTCCGAGGTACAAAGGCTTGCCAAAAAGAATTTCGGTTGGATCCCCCGGTCGCCCAATCCTCCTCGGATCACGGTGCGGGAACCGCTTCCCACCGAGCCTCGGACGATCACCATCCCGGAAAAAAAAGGTCCCGCCCCTCTCGTCGGCCTTGTCTATCGCGGGGTTCCGCAGGGACACCCCGACCAAGTTCCGCTCGACCTGTTGATGTCCATACTCGGCGGTGGCGAGAGCAGCCGGATGTACAGGGACCTGGTCAAGGAACGCAAGCTCGCCCAAGTCGCCATGGCGGGCGCCTTTTCGCTCCAAGACGACGGGATCGTCGGTGCCGGCGCCGCGTTGATGCCCTGGGGGGACAAGGAAGGCGCGATCGAAGCCCTTCGCACCCATCTTCGACGAGCGCGAGAGGAACCGGTGGCAGCGCGCGAGCTGGAAAAGGCGAAGAACCAGATGCTGTCCACGCTGATCAAAGAGTCGCTGACCGTGGAGTCCAAGGCCGGACTTCTCGGCAAGGCCCAGACGATCGAAGGCGACGCCGACAAGGCCAATTCAAATATCGAACTCGTCCGTGCCGTCAAAGTGGAAGACTTGCAACGAGTCGCGCGTACCTACCTTGACGCGGATCGTGAATCCGTGGTCAAGGTCCAGCCGGGATTTGGCGGAATGCTGAAATCGCTGTTCGGCGGAAAGAACGACGCAGGCGACGAAGGCGCGGCCCCGGTCCCGAAACCGGCCGAAAACCGGGTCGCGGTTCGCGGCGGACCCCGGGCGGAGCTCAAACGCCCTGAAGAGTTGTCTTTTACCCCGCCCAACGCCCCCCTCTTCGAGAGTATCTCCGAGGTCCCTCACCGGATCTCAGCTCTCGAAAATGGGATGAGGATCGTGGTCATTCCCGATCACGAGGTTCCGTTCATCACGATCACGCTCGGTCTCCGCTACGGAGCTTGGACCGAGACCAAACCGTCAACGGCTTCGCTTGCATCGCAAATGATCACCAAGGGTTCGCAGCACCACACGGCCGCGGAACTCGCCGAGGAACTGGAATACAACGCGATTTCGCTGAACGGATCCGTGGGGCTGGACATGGGGACGGTGACGGCCTCTTGCACCAGCGACAAGTTTGAAAAGGCCCTGGGGCTGCTCGCCGAAGTGGCGCGGACCCCGACGTTTCCCAAAGATGAGTTGGATATCCTCCGACAGCAGATCCTGCTCGTGCTCATGATCCAGAGCCGAACTCCGGAATACGCGGCGGATCGCGAATTTCGCAAGCAGATCTTCGGCCGGCACCCTTATTCGCGTACGCCGGCCGGAGAACCGGCCGACGTCCGTGCGGTCACGGCGGAGGACCTTCGCCAATGGTGGCGGTCGTTTGTCGCCCCGGAGACGTGCGTGTTATACGTTGCCGGAGATATTTCCGCCGAGACCGCCGCCTCCCTGATTCGCTCGGCTTTCGCGGACTGGAAGCCCGGGGAAGCGAAACCGGCGATCCGATCCATGACTCCGCCCGCCCCATCGTCCACGCGAATCTTTCTGGTCGATCGTCCGGGATCGGTTCAAAGCCAAATCCGCGTCGGGCACCTGGGGATTACCCGGGACCACCCACAATACTTCAACGGCCTCGTCCTGTCTCAAATCTTCGGCGGCGCGTTCAACAGCAGGCTCAACAAGGCCATCCGCATTGAAAAAGGGCTGACCTATGGAGCCCGGGGAGGCCTTCGAGCGGATCGGTTCGCCGGTCTATTTTCGGTAAGCACCTCCACCAAGACGCCCGCGACAGTGGAAACGCTCAAGATCATTCTCGAGGAAATCGCCCGTCTGCAAGCCGCGCCGACCGAGAAAGCCGAGGCCGACGACGCGCGCTCGTACCTCGTCGGCAGTTTTGCGGGAAATCGGGAAACGCCCGCCGCGACGATCAACGACCTCTGGCTCGTCGAGTATGCCATGCTCCCGGCCGATTATTTCAAAATGTATCTCCAGGCCGTTCGAAACGCGGAGCCGGAGAACATGCATCGGGCCGCTCGGGAATTGATCGATCGGAATCGGTTGACCATCGTAGTCGTCGGAGAGGCCGAAAAGCTCCAAGCCGAACTGGAGGCCATCGCCCCGGTTACGCTGGTCGCGCAGGAATCGTTGGAGGGTGCTCCAGAAACGAAAGACAAACCGGGTTCGTAGGTCCCAGGGCACCGTCAAGGATCGAAGGCGTTCTGGAATTCCGCCATATCCCGAAGGTCCAAAACATTGTTGACATCGAAGTCGGCGGGATCGCATTCAGCGCTAGCCGTCACTCCGCGGCTTTGGCAGGTGAAAAACAATCCGTAATCCATCAAGTTGACCAGGCCGTCCTTGTTCATGTCGCCGGGCCGCGCGCAGCCGTCCGAACACAACGTGCGGTTTCCTTGGTACATGCCGCCGACCGTACGGCAGTCGGAACGATATGCGGCATTGGCGCAAACCCCCTTGTGGAAGCAACAGGCTCCGATGGTCGGACAACCCTCGTCGTCGATAAGGAACCCCGGTGGAGTTTGCGGGCACAGATCGTGACAGTCCACGACGCCGTCTTGATCGGAATCATTGTCGCGAATTCCGCATCCGCACAATCCCGGCGTGGTTTTCAGCGGATCGGCCGGACAGCCGTCCACCGAGTTGCACACGCCGTCTCCGTCAAAATCGTCCGGATTGTCGCTTGGGCACGGATCTTCGGAATCACAGATTCCGTCGCCGTCGGTATCGTTCGGATGGTCCAGCGGGCAAGGATCCAGGGAATCGCAGGTTCCGTCGCCGTCCGTGTCGTTGGGGTTGTCGAGGGGGCAAAGATCGATGCAGTTTGCCGAGCCGTCACCGTCCGTGTCCGTATCCGGAACGCCGCAGCCGCAATCTCCCGGTTGAGACTTGTGGGGGTCGTCCGGACATCGGTCCGCGCACCCGCGTACCCCGTCTTCGTCCAAATCCGAACTGCACGTCAATCCATAACCCAGGAAGTTGCCATTCAGACCCCTGCACGCGAAGTCGGCCAAGTCGTTGAAACACACTCCGGCCGTAAAACAACAAGCCCCTCGAAGCGTGCAGCCGAACACATCGACGGGAATCTGCGGAGGGGTGCCGGGGCAGCGATCACAGGGATTGATCACGCCGTCTGCGTCGTCATCGGGTTGGCAATCGTCCGGTCGCCCGTCGTTGTCGCAATCCGCGTTGCAATCCACCGTGCAGAAATAGGGACCTCCGGTCGCACTCGATGTCGCTCGGATTTCGCATTCGTCGGGGATTTCGTTTCGATTGCAATCCTCGCTGGTCCGGTCGGCCACGTCTTCGTCGTCCAAGACTGAGTTTCGGTTGCAGTCGCTCGCGACCTCGTAGGGCCCGAGATCGACAAAGGGGGCGCTGCCCTCTCCCGTATTCGGTGTGTTGGGTTCTTCAAAAAAGCGAGTGGTGCCGTCGAGGTCCACCGGAGTCCGCTCCGACCGGTTGCCGTCTTCGTCCAGATCGGCCACATCGGGCGGTACATCCCCATTGCTCCCCGCGTCGATGGCGGGCGAGTCGAGCTTCAGCCGAAGGTCGTCGTCCAACGATCCGGCAAAGCCGTCTTCCCCGAGGGGTTCGATGAATCGAGGATCCCGCCCGGAAATCGTATCGATCAACCCATTGGGGATTCCCTGTACGATACAAAACGAGATGGCCGGAAGGCTTTGTGTGTCGGAACGGATTTGGGCGAGAAGGGATTGGCCGGTAATGTCGGTATTGCCCCAAAAGATCGAGTTCACAATCGCCGGTCCCGACCCCAAAAGATTGCGGATGCCCCCGCCCAACACACCGCGATTCGCGCTAAACGCGCAGTTGACGATGGTCGGGCTGGATCCGAGATTCCCCATGGCCCCGCCCCCGGAATCGCCCGCGGTGTTGCCGCTGAAGACACAGTTGGTGAATTGCGGCCCCGCCCCTTCATTGAAAACCGCCCCCCCGGCGAGAGCCGAATTCCCCAGGAATCGGCAATTCACGATTCTCGTGGTCCCTTTCTGATAAATCGCCCCCCCCGCGGTGAGCGCATGGTTCTCAATGAAGGTACAATTCCGGACCGTCGGTCCTCCGCCCTCGACGATCATTCCCGCGCCTCGCGCCAATTCAAAGACGTCGCCGTTGGCCCGCCCGGCTGTGATGACGAATCCGTCCAGCATCGCCGACCCATTGGCGCCCCGAGAGGTGACGACGTGATAACTGTTGTCACAGAACGTGCTGCAAAGATTCCCGCAGGCGCACTCGGTCAGCTCGACGCACGATAGATCCCAGCTTTCGTTGCAACAAAAAGGATCAATCGCACAGACCGCCTCCTGGCACGCCGCGTCGTTGCAGCCGCGCTCACCCAGCGCCCGGCAGCAGGTACTGTTGCTGATGGCCTCGTCGTCGTTTCCGTTCAAGTCGCCGCTGAGTACGCTTCGATGGTCGAGTGGGCGCCGCTCGCCGACATCGGTCTCATTTCCCGAAAAGCCACCGAACAGGGTGACTCGATTGACCAGTTCAAAGCTTGCCAGCCGGTCTCCGCCGGGAACGTCGGGCCGATAGGTTCCCGCTGCCACCCAGATTTGCCGGACTTCGAGGTTGGAGCGGGCGTTGTCAAGCGCCGCGCGAAGATCCACGAAGGCATCCGCCCAGCTTGTGCCGTCCGCGTCGCCGGCGGCGTTTCCATCAACGTAGGTAACCGGGCCGGCGAATCCGTCAACGGTGAAGGGCAAGGCGATCAGGATCGCGCAAACAGAAGCACGGAAACGAATCTTCATCGAGCCCCTTCCCCGGCTGAAGCGCGGCGCTCGTAGTGTTCGCCCGGGTCGCACCATGGCGACGGCCTTATCTTTTCCCCTGAAAAGGCCGAACGACGCCTCGGGAATCTACGTTTTCACCAGGACCGGAAAGCCGATTTCGCCTACCGGCCGCGCCAGACACCAATAACCGCGACGGCACACTTCAACCGCTCGTCAGATTATCAAACCGGGGCCACAACTGCAAGAAGTTGACCTTACCGCATCCGCGTCCAATAAGGCGGCAAGAAGGGGCAAGCCATAAGGGCAAATGCGATGTGTGGATCACCGTTGACGCCGGTGAACCCATGAAGAATTCATCCATGAACGTCCGCGATCGTTCGGTGAAAAACACGTCGCCCCACCCTGCGCCGTGCACAGGGTGGGGCGACCACGGTTGCCTAGGAGATTATTCCCTCCGCTCCCGTACTACGGCCGGCACTCCCCGCGGTATCGAACGGGTTCCTCCGCCCGATCCGCCTCGCATTCATTCCTGTACGTTTTACCGTCGCATCCGCAAACGGGCTCTCGATACACTGGGCACTCTCGCGGAACCTTTTGGCAGGTACCGGCCGCATCGGAAACTTCGCACATTCGCGCCGGGAGCTTGCAAAACTCCCCGGCGTCGCATGTCAATCCGGCAATCGTGCCGCAAACCTGTTCGCAAGCCCCGGCGTGATCGACGGAAACTCCTGCGGCGGCGGCAGCGCAACGGCCTCGATAGGTTTTCCCGTCGCAACCGCAAACGGGTTGAACGTTGGGATCCGGCGGGCATTCTCTTGGTCTCGCCTCGCACGTACCCGCTACATTGGGATCCCCGCAACTTCCCGGCGGCGTGTGACAATATTCGTTGTCCGCGCAGGACGACCCGTTGTCCGAATCCGAGGGATCGCATCGTCGCTCACACGGGCCGCGATGCTTGATGGAGACCCTGGCTCCATCGGCAAGGCATGGATTGTCGTACGTACGCCCGTCGCAGCCGCAGACCGGGTCGACTTCTCGCGTGCAGGCCCCCGGGGTCTTCGTGCAAACCCCCAATGCGTCTCCTTGACCACAGGTGCCCGTCGAATACTTGCAGAAAGTCGTGTTGTCCTCGCAGGTCAGCCCCTGAATTCCTCCGCAGCGACGTTCGCAAGCTCCGGGCGCACGAATCGACACGCCCGCCCGAACGGCCTCGCAACGATTCGAATAGGTCTGACCGTCACAGCCACAGACCGGCTCCCAAACGTCGGGACACGCTTCCGGGCGCGGTGCACACTTGCCGGCCACTCCGTCTCCGCACGTTCCGGGTGGGAAATGGCACCAGTAGCCCTGTTCACATGGATGTTCGCGGTTGCAGGACCGATTGCACTGCCCCCGGTAATCAATTGAAGCACCATGACGGGCGGCCTCGCAGCGGTTGGTGTAGGTCACTCCGTCGCAAGCACAGACGGGTTCCAGATTCGCCGTGCACCTGTCGGGCATCGGCGCACACAATCCCCGCGAGGCATCGCATTCACCCGGCGGCGTCTGGCAGAAATCGCCCTGATCGCAGGGGGAAATATCCGCTTGATTGGTGGGGTCGCACACTCGCCCGCAGGCGCCGCGGTGGTCGATTTGGGCACCGGCGCGATCCGCTTCGCACTCGTTCCCATAGGTCATGCCGTCGCATCCGCACACGGGATCGTAGTTGGCGGGGCATGCGCCGGGGATCGGCCGACAGATTCCCGTTAGATCGGCAACTTGGCATTGGCGCAAGGGGTATTTGCAAAACTCACCCTTCTCGCACTCCACTCCCGCGATTCCTCCGCAGATTTGTTCGCACGGGCCGCGGGACCGAATGGAAACCTTGTTTGCGGCCGCCTCGCAGGCGTTTCCGTAGGTCATTCCATCGCACCCGCAAACCGGCTCCCAGACATCCGGGCACCCTTGCGGGACCGGCGCGCACTCACCAGCCGGGTCCGAGTTCCCGCAGGTACCGGGCGGAAGCTGGCAATACTCCCCGGCGCCGCACGAGGGCATCGAGGAATCGTCCGGATCGCACTTCCGGCGGCATTCTCCATGATGGGCAACGTTGACACCGGCCATCGCCGCTTCGCATTCACCGCAATAGGTTTTCCCATCGCAACCGCAGACCGGCCGGCAGGGAATCGCCGGATCGAGCGGACACATGGACGGGATGGGCGCGCACACTCCCGGCGTGCCCACGCTGCGGCATGTACCCTGGGGAAGTCGACAGAACTCTCCGGCCGGACAGGTGGCCATCGGCCCCATGCTCCAGGGATTGCAGCGCTGTTCGCACCGTCTCGGATGAGCGATCGAGACACCCGCCGCGGCCGCATCACACCGATTGGAATAGGTCATGCCGTCGCAGCCGCACACGGGATCGACGTTGTCGGGGCATCCTGGTGGAACAGGAATGCACGACCCGACCCGGTTCGGATCTTCGCACGTTCCGGGTAGAAACTGGCAAAAGCTGCCTTGTTCGCATTCGGCAGTGTTCTTGCAACGCTGTTCGCATCGGCCCCGATGATCGATGCTCACTCCCGCCTGAGCGGCGAAGCACGGATTGTCGTAGGTCTCACCGTCGCAACCGCAGACCGGCTCGGCAAACTCCGGACAAGGATCGGTCGGCACCCTCTTGCAGGCTCCGCGCAAGTCTTGCAGGTTACAGGTGCCCGGAGGAAACTGGCAATACTGATCGTCGGGGCATTCGCGCTCACGGCTACAGACCTCAGGACACCGGCCTTCGTGCAGAACCGAAACGCCCGCTTTGGCCGCTTCGCATTTGTTGGCGTAGGTCCGCCCATCGCACGCGCAGACCGGCACGAGGACCTCGCGGCAATCCAGCGGAACTTCCTTGCACAACCCCACGTCCCCTTCACGTCCGCAGGTGCCGAATCGAAACTCGCAATACTCATCACCGGGGCAGGCGTGCTCCAGGCTGCATCGTTGCGGACATCGGCCGTGAAGTGCGATCGAGACGCCCGCGGCCGCCGCCTTGCAACGGTTCGTGTACGTCATACCATCGCAACCGCATACCGGATCGACTACCGCGGAACACTCCTGCGGAATCCGGGAGCACTCCCCCACCGCGGCCGGATCCGCGCACGCCCCCATGGGCAGCGAACAAAACTCGTCGGAATTGCAGGTCAACATGCCGTCGCGCTGGCAGCGACGCACACACGAGCCGCGATGGGCGATCGACACACCCGCCCGCGCCGCCTCGCACCGGTTGCGGTAAGACGTGCCATCGCACCCGCACACCGGCCTCGTTTCCTCAGCGCAACGCTGGGGAGTCGGCAGGCAGATTCCCCGGACGATTGCCGAATGACACATCCCCGCGGGCACGGCGCAGAACATGTCCCGCCCACAAAAATCTGGATTGGAAGGATCGCAGGCCCGCAGCGGCCGAATCCGCGCCCCCACATCGGTTGCGGCGTTGGACATCCTTTGCCCGGCGCCGACCGTGGATACGCTCAGGAACAACCCCGTGATGCCGATGAATCGCGAGAACTTTGTCGTCATGATCTTCTTTTCTCCCTTACCCGTCCCCCACACTACTTATCTATAGGCTCGTTTTTCCGCCTGATCCCGCTGAATCGTAGCCCGTTTCGGACTGTTGGACAACCATTATAAGACGAGTTTAATGGTGCGGAGGGTCTTACGCTCGGACACGATTCAATCGGCGGGGCCTCGCGAAGGAACTCGACGCGAATGAGATATTCGGACTAGCCCAGCGGTCGCTCCATCACCTTCTTCCGACACGCGTCGCAAAGGTCAAACCGGAAGTTGCGGTATGTTCGATCTTCAACGTCGTCCGGATTGGCCGACGCGAGCGTCTTCAGCACATTGTTCATTTCCTGTCCGGCGTCTTTGCTCGAATCAAGGTCCAATTCCACGGGCCCGGCGGCGGCGAAAATCTCGATGCGCACGACATACCGTTGCCCATCGTTGGCCCCCAACGAAACACCGCATCGGTCGCATTCATAGCGAATTGTCACGACGCTCGACCGCTCCGATCCATGTACGCGGCCCTACTCATTCGCCGCCAACGGCTCAAGGTGTCCGCCGCCGCGCCCGAATCAACCGATTCCGCCGCCATCGCAACCCCCATTTTCAAATCCGCCGCACGCCCCGCGACCACGAGCGCCGCGCCGGCATTCAACAGCGAATGATCCCGCCGGGCTCCTTTCCGCCCCTGGAATATCTCTTCGATGGCCGACGCACTCGATTCCGGGGAGTCCACCAGCAATTCCTCCAACGTCCCGCGCTTCAATCCGACCTCTTCGGGCGATACATTGAACCGGTGAAGTTTGCCGTCCTTGATCTCCACCACGGTTGATTTCGCGGTAATCGTAAGGTCGCACAACCCGTCGGCGCCGTGCACCACCCAGGCATGAACCGCACCCAATCGCAATAGGGCCTCTCCCATCGTGACCATGAGCGGTTCCGCCGGAACGCCGACCAGTTGTCGCCGGGCACCGGCCGGATTCGTGAGCGGGCCCAATAGATTGAATATCGTTCTCCCCGGAATCGCCTGCCGAGCGACTGCGGCGAATTTCATGGCCGGATGAAGCCGGCGGGCATTCAAATAGCCAATTCGAACATCACGAAGAGAACGCTCCACCGTTTCCGGATTCGCTTCCACATCCACGCCCAGCACCGCAAGGACTTCGGTACTCCCGCTCTTGCGCGTCGTCGAGCGATTGCCGTGCTTCGCCACCGTCGCTCCGGCCGCCGCCGCGATGATCGCCGCCGTCGTGGAAACGTTGAAGGTACTCAGCCCATCGCCGCCTGTCCCGCACGTATCCATGCACTCCGCATCGCACGCGATACGTGTACATCGTTCTCGCATCGCTTCCGCGGCGCCGACCAGCTCCTCCACAGTTTCCGCTTTGACCGACAGCGCTCCCAGTAAACCCGCGACCGCGGCCTCCGAAGCCTGGCCGGACATGATCTCGTCAAACACCTGCCGCGCCTGAATTCGAGCAAGACTGCCGCCCGAGCGCAGAAGGCAGAACACCTCGCGCCACAGGTCTGAATTCGTCGCTTTCATCGTGCCCCAATCTACGGCTGCCGCTCCATTCGCCCATTCAAACGAAGAGGATGTCTCCGTGAAATCCAGAATCCGCCAAGGGCCCCGCGGTCGCAACGACCCGATACGTCATTCAGGAAGCAGCCGTCGCATCTGGTTCAATACTGCCCGAAAATCCTTGGGGACCGGAGCTTCAAAGCTGACCCGCCCGGTTCCCGAGGGATGATCAAACGCCAGAAGGCTTGCATGGAGAGTGAGCCTCGCGATCAACGGGCGCTCCTCATGCCGCGCGCTGGCCCGATAGTTGGCCTTCAGCCGCGACAGGTACAATGCTTTGCATCGACCGTACCTCGCGTCGACCGCCAAGGGATAACCGATCGCCGCCAAATGCACCCGAATCTGATGCAGACGGCCGGTCTTCGGACGGACTTCCAGGAGCGTATGGGCCGGCAAGCGCTCCAGAACACGATATTCGGTCATGGCCGGCTTCCCCTTGTCTTGATCGACGCGAACGATCATTCGGTCGCGATCCACGAAAAGCGGAAGATCAATTTCGCCTTTTTCCGAAACGAAGCCCTGCACGAGTGCCCAATAGACCTTTTCCGTCGAACGATTGGCGAACTGGGCGCTCAAGACCTGTTGAGCCGCTTTTTGTCGGGCGAGCACCATCACACCGCTGGCATCCCGGTCGAGCCGATGCACGAGCCGAAGTTTTTCGTCGGACCCCAGCCCGAAAAGCTCGCGAATCTCTTCCACAATCGAACGTCCGCCGGTGCGACCGGGAATGGAGGCCACTCCCGTCGGTTTGTTCACCACGACCACGTCCGAGTCGGCGTGGAGGAGTTCGGGAGGTCTTCGTTTTCCGTGTTTTGACATCCGCGCTATCATCCAGCGGTTGAGGCGGCCGGGGAAGCCGTCCGTCCTTCCGGTTCGGTTCGACACGATTGCGCATCGTGGACTTGCGGACTATGACCGATCCGTGGATAATCGCGGGCTAGAGGTTCGGTGACTCTGGTCGCCGCCTGATTGGGATGGCCCACGGATCCGCGAATGGGTGAAACGCTCGACGCACTCGACCGGTTGCAAGGAGTGGAAATCAAGCTCGCCGCCCTGCGTCAGGGAAGGGAGGCCAAAGCTCGCCAGGTTGATGCCAGGCGTCGCATCCTCAAGAAGGCGGAAGAAAAACTTCAGGAACGGCTCCACGCCATTCGTGATCTGAAAGTCCGAATCGATCAGATAACCTTGGAACTCGCTTCCAAGGAAGAAGCCATTTCCAAACATCGTGAAGGGCTCAACAAGGCCAAGACCAACAAGGATTACGCCGCCATTCTGGCGGCCATGAATACCGAAAAGGCCGACAACAGCAAACAGGAAACGGACCTGCAAAAACTTCTCGAAGAACTTCAGACGCTCCAAGCCGGCGAAACCGCGATTCAGACCGAGTTGCAGATCGCCCAGGCCGATGTGGCACGCACCGAGTCCGCGGTCGCGGCCTACGATTCGCAAACCTCCGCCGAAACGGGCCGACTCACGGCTTCACGCAACCAATTGGCGGCCAACGTGCCCGCGCACGCGATCGCTATTTTTACGCGCGTGGCCGAGAGACATGAGGGCGAGGCCCTCGCCTCCGTCGTCAAAGTTCACCCCAAACGCGACGAGTATTGCTGCTCAGGGTGCAATATTTCGTTGGCCTTGGATGAGGTCAACCTGCTCATGACCCGCGACGATATTCGCATCTGCCAGAACTGCGGTCGAATCCTCTATCTCCAGTCAAGCGGGACGTTCAAATCTGCTTCGTAGGTAAGTTCGGCTCAAGACCCGGGTTTCCGCGTACCCGGGCGCTCCCTCCAAGAATCAGTCGAATTCCATCGTCCGGGGCACTCTTTCGCCGTCGGGGAACAGTTCCCGGTCCAGACGGCGGATGGTTTCTTCAAGCCTTTCCTCGGTGTCATAGACGCCGGCATGCAGCAAGCCCTGAATGGCGCGAATTCGGTCCGGTCTCTCTTGCGGCAATTGTGAGATCCTCTCGCGCCAATAAGTCACCGTGGCTGCCATGGTCGGTTCCAATACTCGGCTGTTCATGCGGTCCTCCCTGTCCAACGAAACTCCAAATGCAATTTCCCGGCCATTCGCGGGTCCGATATCTTGGCCATCCCCCTATTGGATTCGTATCGAATGGAATGACCGCTTGGTTAAGGAAACACGTCCGGTTTCACCTGCGCGGCATGACATAAAGAATGCCTTGCGGAATCCCCTTGACGCGGGCCGTCCACTTGACCGATAACGTTCAGCGCGGCAGCACAGGGAAGTCCTCCATGCCGGACAAGACGATGGGTGAACCAGGAGTTGGGAAATGAACGAGTTGGACGGGCAGGATGCGCGTCTGAATCGCTCTCGGCGCGCTAGAATCGCTTCGCATAAACCTCTCTTGATCGATCGCGGCGACGGCATGGCCGGATACTGGACGCACCGTTGGCTTCCAATGGCGCGGAGGATTCGGATGGTCCTGGGTTTTGCATGCCTGATCGCCATCTCAGCGTCCCTGGGGTGCACGGCCCGGCATCGATCCACCGAGGTACCGGCGCAGCCGTCCACCGCCGAGCGCCACGTCCAACCGGCGCCCTCGACTTGGCGCCCCCGGACGACGCAACCAGCAGCCGCACAGCGGGCTCCTGCGGGCGCTTCTGGCGGAGTACTGGAATCGTGGTTTCCGCGAGGCCGGCCGGTCAGCCCTCGTTGGACCTATGTCGTTATCCATCACAGCGCCACAAACGTCGGATCGGCACGAAGTTTCGATGCTCATCACCGAGCCAAAGGATGGAACGAGCTAGGGTATCATTTTGTCATTGGAAACGGTTCCGGTTCGCCCGACGGAATGATCGAGGTCGGTTCGCGTTGGGACAAGCAAAAACACGGGGCCCATTGCAAGACGGCGGACAATTACTACAACGATCACGGCATCGGGATTTGCCTCGTCGGAGATTTCACCAAGAGCCGCCCCACGCGTAAGCAGTTATCGTCCTTGTATCGACTCACCCGGTTCCTCAGCCAGACTTGTCGAATCCCGCCGAACCGGGTCACGACCCACGGGGACTTGACCCACAAGACGGAATGCCCCGGTGACAATTTCCCGATCGCGGCGCTGCGCAACGCCCTGGCCTCGCCCGCGACGGCTTCGAGTATGAAGTAGGGGTCCGGTTTTGGGAATAGACCGCCGGACTTGCTTGAGCCATCGTCGCGCCCACCACCGGGATCAGCCAAGTAGGGTGGGCCGTGCCCACCATCAGCCTTGGCATCAAACATCGAGTTGCAAGTCACTTCGACATCGGGCCGGTGAGGAGTCAGTAGGGTGGGCCGTGCCCACCATCAGCCTGGGCATCAAACATCGAGTTGCGAGTCACTTCGCCGTCGGGCCGGTGAGCGATGCGGAAATCGGGGCGAAATCAGCCAGGTCGAGGGAGATGTCCAGCGCCAGGTCGAACGCGTCGTAGCCGGGTGTGCAACGACGGTCCCGTAGCGACTGGAAGTCTGCCGCTCTCGATCTTCGCGAACCCACCCAACCTGGAGTATCGGGATGGATGGGGCACCCGCAACGGGCGAATGGCGGCCGCGGCCGAACCGCACTGGCCCGCCGGCCCCGCCGACGGACCCATCTCCACCCAGCGCCATTTGGCTACTTTCTACAATCGCGTGAACTCCGACGCCGGGGCCGGCGATGATTTTTCGTTCCAGCTTCCTCCAAACGAGGTCTCGCTCCGCGATCCATCCGCCGGCGAAGGGTTCATTGTTTCCGAGTCGTCCGTACCCGTACGAATGCACGTTGCGGCACGTACGCCCGCCGAACGGAAGGCCGATCGCTGGGCTGCGCGTGACCGGCCGAGCGCCCGCCGAATGGGAGGGTTGGTGGAATTGCTTGGATTCGGCTCACTCGTTTGCAAGTAAAGTGCCACCGAGCGATGGATTGACAGGGTGAATTACCCAATTATAATGCCCCCTGTCAGGGAGATGGCCAGGCTTGATTGCGCCCCTCCGCGGAAATGCCGTGGCGATGGGGGATCTGTCAAGCGAACTCGCCTGGTGGTAAAGTCTCTCTCCGAGGGTGGGGCTCGAAGTGAACCATGGGCGGTGTCGGCGTGGAGCGTTTCCAGCGCGGTGCCATCCGGGTCGGTGGCGGACGTTGAGTTTCGCGAGGTGGAGCAACCGATGAACTGAATCGGTTTTGACCATCCCGCCGGTTTGTTCCGCCACGTGGGTCGGCAATGCGCGCCCACGTTTTTTTTGGGTTAGGTCGATTCAGGTTTTGAAGGCCCAGGGCGGTCCGGGTTGCCCGATAAGATCAGGCCCGCCGCGGACGGAAAACGAGAATGAGGCCGTCGTGGCCGGAGACCCCCGGACCCGCTGAACCAGACGAATCGAAAGAACGTAGGTCGAACGAGGGATCATGAGCACCGACCTGATACGCATCGTGGATTCGATCAGTCGCGATAAGAACATCGAAAAAGAGAGCGTGTTCCTCGACCTCGAGGCGGCCATGGTCTCCGCGGCGCGGCGTGCATACGACACGGCCGAAGAGGTCGCCGTCAAGATCGACCGGATCAACGGCGACATCCGCGCCGCGGTCGACGGCGAGGAGATTGACCTGAAGACTTTGGGTCGAATCGCAGCCCAGACGGCCAAACAGGTCATGATCCAAAAAATCCGCGAAGACGAGCGGGAATCCCTTTTTCAGGAATACTCCCAGCGGGTCGGGCAAGTGGTCACGGGAACCGTGCTGCGCCATGAAGGCGGCGGCGTGGTCATCAATTTGGGACGCGGCGAAGCCTTTCTTCCCCGAAGCGAACAGATTCCCGGTTCGACCCATTCGCCCGGTAGCCGGATCCGCGCCATGCTCCTCGACGTTCGCGACGAACAGCATCGAATCAAGATCGTCCTGACCCAGACCCATGCCGACTACATCCGCCGGCTGTTTGAAATGGAAGTACCCGAAGTTGCCGAGCGAATCATCGAGATTCGGGCGCTGGCCCGGGAAGCCGGATACCGCACCAAAATCGCGGTATCCTCCATCGATTCGAAAGTCGACGCCGTGGGCGCCTGTGTCGGTGTTCGCGGGAGCCGAATCAAGAACATCGTGGACGAGCTCGGCGGGGAAAAGATCGATATCGTCCGTTGGAACGAATCCTCGCAGGTCCTGATCACCAACGCTCTCAAACCCGCCGAAGTGAAGGAGGTTTTCCTCTGCTTTGAATTGGGCCGCGCAACCGTGATTGTCAACGAAGAACAACTGTCCCTGGCCATCGGCAAACGCGGCCAGAACGTGCGCCTGGCCGCCCGCCTCACCGGGTGGGATATCGATATTCAAACTCCCGCGGAATACGACAAGAATATCGATGACATGGAGAAAAGCCTCAAAAAGATCGAAGGCGTGGAGGACGTTCTCCTCGACAAAATGCTGGCCATCGGCGTGGTATCGCTTTCGGACCTGGAGGAAATCGGTCCCGAGCCTTTGACCACCGAGTTGGCGCTCAGCGCCGAACTCGCCCGGAAAATCGTGGAATTCGCCACCGAGGAAGCCAAGCGAATCGCGGTGGAAACCGAAGCGGCGAAGCGCGCCGCCGCGGAGAAACTTGCCGCGGAGAGGGCCGCTGCGGCGGCCGCGCCCCCCGCGGAACCCCTTGTCCATGCTGAAAACGAGGCGAACTCCCTGAGTTTGACGCTGCCCAGTGCCGAAAAAACGGATGAGTTTTCCCCGGCGCCGACCGATGCCGAGAAATCAATCGAGGAGTCCGAAGCCCTCGCCGGTGGCGCCACCGTGGCGGGAGCTTGACGAATCAGCGAACCTGGGACGGTAGGGTCCGATGTGCGCGTGAAGGGTGGAGGATTGGCTGTCGAAGGGAGAATGGGTTTGGCTGTCGCTGACAAGATGCGCGTTCATATCCTCGCAAAGGAATTGAACGTCTCGAGCAAGACCATAATCGAGAAGTGCCGGGCTGAGGGCATCGACGGGGTCAAGAACCACATGTCGACCCTCAGCGCGGGACTCCACGCCACCATTCGTGAATGGTTCAGCGAAGGTTCCCACGACACCGCGGTAGAAACCAGCGAGCGTATCAATCTGGAAAAGGTCCGCCTCCGGCCTAAGCGCCGAACCAAGACTACCGAATCCGCCGCCGATGAGACGGAATTTGACGAGGCGGAATCTACGGAGGAAGCGCTCGGCGATTCTCCGGAGTACATTGGGCTCGAACCCGACCAAGGAATCCTGACTCCGCTTGAAACACAGCGACCGGTATCGGTGGAGGAGCAGGCGCATGTCCAGCCCATGGCCGAACCGGAACCTGTGGAGGTCGTGGAAATTCCGGTGACTTCGGTGCCAGTGGCCGCTCCGCCAGCCGAACAACCCCCAATTTCGGAGGCACCTCCGATCCCCGCCGCCACAACGTCGGTGTCCAGCCCAGCGATTCTGCAAAAATCGGTCACCCCGGCCGGTCCCCAAAACGTCCCCGCCCCGGCAAAACTTCAGGGTCCGCGCGTCGTTCGCTACGAAGCCCCGGAGCGTGACGTGGGTCCCATCCGCCGAGTGCCGCCGGGTAGGCGCCCGGGAGACACCGGAAGCCGTCTGGACCCGGGTTTGGGCGCCGGCCCGCCCCCGCCCGCAGGGGACGATGCCAAAAAAGGCGCTTCGACCGTGGACAGTCGCCGAAAGGGCCGGGCGAACCCGCGAAGGACCGTTGGGCGGGTTGCGGAGGCCGGCGAACGGTTGTCCGAGTGGCGGGACGCGGACCTTGCGGAACGCCGCGAACGCCTGGCCAGTGCCACCGGAAGACGCATCCACACGCGACGTTCCACCCCCGTTGGACCCACGGCAAGGAATCAAGTACCCGCCGGACCGAAAACCCGTGCGATGGTCCATGAGCCGGTTCGCATCAAGGAATTCTGCGCCGCCACGGGAGTAAACTTCATTCAGGTTTTTAAGGTGTTGCGCGACGAACACGGCCTGATGGTGAACATCAATATGACCGTGCCCACCGATACCGCTCAATTGCTGGCGCTGCATTTCGGAATGGATCTGGAAGTCGTTCCGGCCCGAACGCTTCTCGATCAGTTGGAAGAGGATTTTTCGGTGATGCCGCGTGGCGAGTTGAAGTCCCGCCCGCCGGTCGTGACGATGTTGGGACACGTCGATCACGGCAAGACCAGCCTCCTCGATGCGATTCGTCGGGCCAAGGTCGCGGCCGGTGAGGATGGCGGAATCACCCAGCACATCGGGTCCTACTCCGTAGAGACGTCGCGCGGACCGGTCACGTTCCTCGACACTCCGGGTCACGAAGCGTTCACCGCCATGAGAGCCCGCGGCGCGCAACTTACCGACGTCGTCGTCCTGGTGGTCGCCGCGGACGACGGCGTGATGCCCCAGACCGTTGAGGCCATCAATCATGCCAAAGCCGCCAAGGTCCCCATCGTCGTCGCGCTCAACAAGATTGATCTGGGTGATCAAAACAAACTCAAAGTGTATGGCCAGCTTTCCGAGCACGGCTTGGCTCCCAGCGAATGGGGCGGCGACGTGGACGTCATCGGCACGTCGGCCACCACCGGAGTGGGGGTCAACGAACTCGTCGAACATCTCGCCGATCTAAGTGGGCTGCTCGACTTGAAGGCCGATCCCGACCTTCCCGCCCGCGGAACGGTCATCGAGGCGGAAACCAAATCGGGCGTGGGAGCGGTGGTCCGCGTGCTTGTTCAGGAAGGTACGTTGAACGTGGGCGATTTCGTGGTCTGCGGAAGTTCCTTTGGGAAAGTCCGCGCCATCCTCGACTCCCGCGGAAATCGGCTCCAACAGGCCGGCCCATCGATTCCCGCCGAAGTCTGGGGTCTCGACGATGTGCCCATGGCCGGCGACAAGCTTTTCCAGGTGGACAAACTCGAGCGGGCGAAGGACGTCGCTGCCGAGGTCAAGCGCCGAAGGGTCGAAAGCGGCCGCATGCAGATTGCCAAGGCCAAAACCTTGGAAGACATGTTCCGGCAGCGTGACAAGGGCGAGGTCCCGGAGCTCAACCTGGTGATCAAGGGCGACGTGGATGGCAGCGTATCGGCCCTAAAACATGCGCTGGAAGAAATCCCTTCGGACGAAGTGAGATTGTCCGTGCGGCACGCGGGAGTCGGCGCCGTCACCGACAGCGACATTCTTCTTGCCGCCACTTCCGGCGGAATTGTCGTCGCCTTTCGCGTGGACACGTCGGTGGGTGCCAGGCGCCTGGCGGACCAGCACGGCGTCGACGTGAGGACGTATCGCGTCATTTATGACGTTTGCGACGACATCAAGAAAGCGCTGGAGGGGCTCCTGGCTCCGGAGGAGAAAATCGAGCAGCGCGGGCAGGTGGAGGTCCGGCAGGTGTTCCACATCACCAAGGTCGGCGTGGTCGCCGGTTCCCTGGTTACCCAGGGTCCGATCGATCGCAGCCAATGGGTCAAGGTGATTCGCGACGGAGTCGTGATCCGCGAAGGGTGCAAGTTCTCGTCGCTGCGCCGATTCAAGGACGACGTCCGCGAGGTTCGTGCCGGAATGGAATGCGGGATCCGTCTCGAAGGTTTTGATGACCTTCACGCCGGCGACGTACTGTCCACGTACGAAATTGTGAAGATCGCCCGAACGCTCTAAGCGGGGTGCAACTTCCAGCCGCGGACGGGTGTCTTGTAGGAATCGCGGTCGATCGGGTGTCCTTGGGCAATGATTGAGTTCAAGGCTGAATGTGGTCATACGGTCCGGGCCAGGGACGAAGACGCCGGTAGTTCGGTGCGCTGCTCCTACTGCGGTCGCACGGCCAACGTCCCCCAGGATCAGGACGAGGGCCTGGACCTGTTGCTCCGCGAAAGCGACCTCACGGCCCGGGCCCCCCTTCACATTCCCGCTCCCCGCAAGCGTTTTCTGGGCGGCTGGTTCCGCCGCTCCGACCGCGCCGCACCGTTCGACCCCTGGCCGATCATCATGCGGATGATCTACTTTGCCGTCCTGGTCAGCGTGATCGTCGTCATCACCACCAAGTTCGTCCTGCCGATGTTTGAGCCTCGGGGCCCGAAGTCTCCCACGACCGCCGCCGCCGTTCCCTCGGATACCGGCTCGATTCGGAGGCCGCGGCACGTGGATTCCGCGGATCCGGCGCGGACGTCCGACCGCGGCTACGTCCACCGCCAACTGCTCTCCGGACTGCTGGTGCTTTCGGTTCCCAGCGGAGCGACCGCCTATGTCGTCCCCGCCGACAACGCACCGTCCGTGGGAAGGGTCAACAAGGCGGGCAACGCCGTCGTCTGCAAGACAGGGACATCCGTGCCGCGCCTCGGCGACGGCAACTACGTCGTCGAAATCGCGATGCCCTGGAACGATCCGGGGCTCAAGAGGTATGCGGACTACACCGACTTCCGCCGCGAAGTGGAACGCTCGTCGCAAAACCAGCGGCAGAACTTGGTCGAGAGATATTTCATTCCCGACGAAGCCGGCACCGTGTTATTTGACGAAACCGAAGAACAAAAGTTCATCGTCCGCCAGTATCGCAACGTGGAAGTTCAGGAGGGACGATCCAGCGGGGTTCGTGCCTTGTTCCTTCCCAGGATTCGGCAAGGCGACGAGCCGGGGTTCCAGATCGAGCCGCTGGTGGTCCAATACATTCCTGACGTGACGACATTCGTTTTCGATGAAAAGGATGCCATCGATGAGCTGGAATACTACGGAGTGGCTCCCGGCGATCGCCCTTGGATGATCAAAGCCCTGTCGCGCATGGGCATCGTGCCCTACATCACCGCGAATCGCCGGACGATCGTGTTCAAGGTGGGTTTGGAGGACGGGTTGTTCTCCGCCAAAGTGGTTCGCGAATTTGGAAGATGATCGTGGGGATTATGAGCGTCGAGTTGGCCATCCTGGAGTCCCATTCCCTGAAGGACAAGCGCCAGGTGATTCAGAGCCTCAAGCAGCGCATCGCGAACACATTCAACGTGTCCATCGCGGAGACGGCTCACGGGGACTCGCCGAGGCGATGTCAATTGGGCATTGCGTTGGTCTCCAACGAAAGCCGCGCCGTGCATTCCCAGCTCGACAGGGTGATCGACGCGATACGCCGATCGGCCGGCTGCACGCTGATCAAGTACGAAAGGGAGATCGTGTGACCCTGCGGACGGTAAGGCCAAACCGGCGAGAGCCCAAACCGAGCTTTGGATTCGAAAGTGGTTTTGGAATTGTCCCTTCAACATTCTTGATTCGCCGTTCGTCATTCACCCATGCGCTCTTTTAGAAAAGAACGAGTCGGTAGCGCGATTCAGGCAATCGTCAGCGAGGTCGTGCTCCACCGACTGAGCGACCCGCGTATCCACGCCATGACCACGATCACTCGCGTCGTCGTCACGGGCGACCTGCTGTTGGCGACCGTTTTTGTCGGCGTTCCCGGCGGCGACGTCGAGGAACGCAAGACGCTGCAAGCCTTGCAGCACGCCGCGGGATACGTTCAACGAATTGTGGCCCACGAACTGAACATCCGGCAGTGTCCCGAAATCCGCTTCGAAATCGACGAGGCCGTGAAGGACGTGCGCCGTATTCTGGAATTGCTGGATCGGAATCGAAAACTGCACCCCGAATGGGCCGCGCAGGAATCGGAGACGGAAGAAGCCTCCACTCCACGCGGGCAGGACGAACCCCGCTCGGCGGAACCCCACGACCCGAAAGTGTGACCATGAAAAACGGCACATTGTACGCCGGCAAACTCAAAAAATTCTTCACCCGACTCAGGCACGCCGGACCCCGACCCGACGTCCCCGAGCCCGACGATCCCCTGCGCCGACTGGCCACCGCGATCCTGGGCGTGGGCCGCGGCGCGGAGGAGGGTTCGAAGGCCGTGGACCGGCTCCTTTCCACCATGGTCGATTGGAACGAGGTTCGCGTCAGCAGTGCCCACGAAGTGGCCTCCGCCGTGACCGACGTGGTTCCCGGTGGGCTGCCCCGTTGCCAACAACTGATCTCCGCTCTTCGAGCCATTTACCGATTGGAGAACAAGCCGTCCTTGGAACGACTGCGTTCCATGGGCCGGCGAGAAGCCCGGCAATACCTCGAAAACCTGGACGGAGTGGACGAACACGCCGTAGCGTCGGTCTTTCTGTGGAGTCTCGGGGGCCATGCCATTCCCGTCGATGATCGTTCGCTGGATGCGCTTCGCGTTTCGGGTGTGGTAGAACCGAAAGCCGCCCGTGTCGAAGTGCAAGCCTTCCTGGAACGGCACATCAACGCCACGGATGCGAAAGAGTTCTGTCTCCTGCTGGCATCCTACTCACCCGATGCGACGCCCTCGACCGGAAAAGCGCGCACCACTTCCGGCGGAAAGGCCAGAAAATCGTGATCCGCCAAGGTCCCGTACATCTCGTTCCCGTGTCACGTTTGCAGGAGTTGGCGATGGCGACCGTGTTCGCCGCTGCGCTTGTGGGCTGCGCAAGTCGTTCCGGTTTGGGTATGGGCGACCCCGATGCTCCCCAGACGCAGGCATCGGCCGACGTGAACCCGGCTCGCGCCGCTCTTGCCCTCGAGAAAATCCTGCCCGAAGTTTCCCCTCCGAAACGTCCCGAATCGTTGAAGCCCCTCAGCGAGCGCGCCGCCGCTCAGATCGCCGCCGCCCAATCGTTGGTTTCCGAACAACGTTACACCGAAGCTCAGATCGAGTTGGATAAGGCCCTGCGCTACGATCCCAACCATCCGACGATTCACCGTATGGCCGCAACGGTTCAGTGGGATGCGGGTAACCCGGAACGAGCCCGAGCATCGGTCCAACGCGCGCTGGAGGTCAACCCGGATGACGCCGCCGCCCATTACCTGCTGGGAAGATGTCACGCCTCGAACGGCGATTCCGCGGACGCCATTCGTGAATTCCGTACAGCGCTGCTTTCCAGCGACTTTGACCAGGATGTCGAAACCGCGGCGATGACGCATTACCACCTTGCCGTATCCCTTGCGGCGGAAGGGTATATCGAGGCCGCGCTTGGCCAATATTCCACCTGCGCGTTGAAGTTGCGGAGAATCCCTCCGGCGGCGGTCCGCGGTACCGAGCTCGAAGCGCTGGCCGGATCGAAGTCCGCATTGGCCGAATCCCAGGCAACCCTCCTGGAACGGCTTGGCCGTTTCAACGAAGCCGCCGATACCCTTGCCGCGTCAATCGGCCCATCACAGACCGACAACGCCGTTCGGTTGCGGTATGTCCGACTCCTCGTTCGCGCCAATCGAACGGACGAAGCATTGCGCATCGTCTCGGAGATTCCCGACGACGCCGACGAAGTCATCGACCTGCTCCGAGATATCTACACGACACAGGGCCGCGCCGATCGAATCATTGACGACCTCCGCGGTAAAGCCCAGGCCCGACCTTCCGATTCCCGGTTGGCCCTGCGGCTCGCTGACGAACTGAACAAGTTGGGCAGAACTACGGATGCTCGCCATGAGCTCGAGACCTTTCTCGAGAAACATCCCGATTTCTGGCCCGTGCGATCCCGCCTTCTCGAGGACTGCCTCGCAGCCGCCCAATGGCAGGCGGCCTTGACGATCGCCGGTGACGGAATTCGTCTTCATCCCACGCGAATCGACGAAATCTCCGCCCGGTTCGCGAAACTCGCGTCCGATCCCGCGGCCCGTTCCGCGCTGATCGCGGTGGGGATGAGTGGCAATCCGTCCGTACACGCCGCCTACCTCTGCGGAGTCGTCGCTCTCGGGGCCCGGCGATTCAATGATGCGGAAGAGTTGTTCCGTCGCAGCTTGTCCGTCGATGCGCGTTTTGTTCCCGCACGAGCTGCCCGCGGCGGGATCTTACTTCGTTCAAATCGTTACGACGAGGCGCTCGCCGTCGCCGCCAGGGCCGACGAAGACGTTCCAGAAGATGCATCCCTTGAGCTCGTTCTCGGCCGCACCCATGACCGGTTGGACGACGTCGAACGTGCCGCACAACATTTCAAGGCCGCCTCGCAACTCAACCCCGCCGGCACCGCGGCCATGATGGAACTCGCCCTCTTGTATCGTCGTACCGACGACGAACTCAGCGCCCAGCGCCAATTTCGACTGATCCTCGAAAAAGACCCCACGCGAGACGATGCGAGGGAATCCCTCGCGATGCTATATCTTACCGATGGAAAACTCGACGCCGCCGCGGAAAACCTCGAGGAACTCAAACGCAAGACGCGTTCTTCCATCGTGAAGGCCCGCGCTGACGCCCTCCTGAAACTCGTGCACAACCGCGACCCGGAGCTCTTTCGAAAGACACTGCTCGATTCGATTGAATCCCACGGGGCTGACGCCGCGACCTGGGTCGCAGTGGCCGAAAGCTACGACGAGTTCGACCAGGAGAAAGCGCGCGAGGCCTATCTCCGTGCTTTGGACATCGATCCTGATATCGAAGAGGCCGCTCTTGGAGTCGTCTTCGCGGATCAGCGCCTGCTGAATCTCGAAGCCGCCGCGGAGCGGATGGCGGCGCTGCTTCCCCGCCGCCCCAACCGTCATGCCTGGCGATTCGGCTGGCCCGGGGCCACGTGGCGAATGGGAATGATCGAATTGCTGTTTTCGATTCAGGATTACGAGAGGGCCTATCGGCTGGCCGAAGAGCACGCCGCTCGAACCGTTTCGAACGAAGCCGCACGGACCCGATACAGGCTGACCATGGTGGAGGCGCTGAACGCCCTCGATCGCCGGGCGGAAGCGATGGACCTGCTGAAATCGTGGTGCCCCGAGCGTCCGGACGAAATCAACGAGTGGTCCCTTCGTCTGGCCCACGAATATCTCCGTCAGGAAAAACCCGGCGACGCCCTGTCGATTCTTGAAAAATCCTATGCCGCCAAACGGTCGGATCGCAACGCCCTAAGCGATCTGGTGGAAACCCTGTCCGCGTCCGGTCGCCACGATCGGGCCAATCAGTATGTCCTCGATTGGATCAGTGAAGATCCCGAAAGCGATGACGCTCTTTCCCTGCTCATCGTCGCCCTCGCCCAACAGGACAAGATCGGCGACGGCCTTGAGCTCGTTCGCAACAAGCTCCCCTTGTCACGTTCTCGCGAGCGTTTCCAGGATCTGCAGCTCGCTTTGCTGGACCGCGCCAAACGGCACGATGAGGCCGTTGAATACGTGGAAAACTTGATCGCCGAAGCCATTCGCATCCTCCGTTCGTTGCAGGAGCCTGGCGGACGAGTTGCCGCGGCGCAAGCCGGTCCCGACCGACTGATTCGAATGCCCAACGAGCCTTTCGCTCCTCAACAGCTTCACGCTCGACTTGAGGATCTTCACCTCCGTGTGGCCGATCAACTCGTTGCCGCGAAAAAGTATCGCGATGCGGAAAGCCGGCTTCGCGCCCGGCTGGAAGATGCCGCCAACCCCCGAAGCCGATTCCGATACCTCCTCGCCCTCGCCACCTCTCAACGCACCCGGGGGGACGAGTCCGAAGCCGGAAAGACTCTGGAAATCGCTCTTGCCCTGCAGCCCGATCACGTCGGACTCAACAACGACGTTGCCTACGGCTGGATCGACCGCGGCGAACGCCTGGCGGAGGCCGAGCGAATGACTCGTTACGCAGTTTCCCGCGAGCCCCGCCAGATGGCCTACCTCGACACGCTGGGCTGGCTGATGTACAAGAGTGGACGGTTCGCCGATGCCCGCAAATGGCTCGAAAGAGCGGTTCGCACCCGACTTCGCCGCGATGCCGTGGTGCTCGATCACCTGGGAGATGCTTGCTGGAGATTGGGAGTCCGCGATGCCGCCGTGACCGCCTGGACCGATGCCGTCAAACGGATCGAAGAATTGCCCGCGGAAAACCCCGCACCGGATGAGCGCCGCGTTCGTGAACAGACCACGCGCAAATTGGAGAGAGTTCGGACCGGCGAGGAACCGGCCGTCGCCCCCCTGGGGCAGGAAGAATCGCCGGCCGCGGCATCTCCTTCAGGGGGCAAGCCGTAGTGATCCCTGAACGGCGCGTGCAGGAACCCTGGCGAGTCCGTCGGCCGCTACGGCTCGCCGAGATCGTTCATGGGGGACAATCGATTCCTGATTCTGTAGCGCCCAATTTCCAAAAGGAGTGAAGCAGTGTCCGGCCATTCCAAATGGTCCACGATCAAACACAAAAAGGCGATTCTGGATGCCCGCCGCGGCAAAGCCTGGAGCAAGTTCGCCAAGGCCATCACCGTCTCCGCCAAGACCGGCGGCGGAAGCATCGCCGACAACCCGCGATTGCGCCTGGCGGTTGACAAAGCCAAAGAGGCCAACATGCCCAAGGACACCATCGAAAAGGCGATCAAGAAGGGCACCGGTGAACTGGAAGGCGAGTCCTTCGAAGAAGTCATTTACGAGGGATACGGCCCCGGCGGAGTGGCCGTCATGTGCAGGGTACTCACCGACAACCGCAACCGGACCGCGGGTGAAATCCGAAAAATCTTCGACCGCGCCGGCGGAAACCTGGGGCCCACCAATTGCGTGGCATTTCAGTTCTCGCAAAAGGGCGTCGTCGTCGTCGCCGCGGAGAAAGTCGCCGAAGATCGGATACTGGAAATCGGATTGGAAGCCGGAGCCGATGACGTGACCTCTTCGGCGCACATTCACGAAATCCTTTGCAAACCCGATCGATTCGAGGCCGTCAAATCCACGGTGGCCGCCGCCGGAATCGAGATCCAATCCGCCGATATTTCCATGGTGGCCTCCAACCTTATTGCGCTCGAGCTCACCACCGCAAGAAAAGTCATGAACCTCGTCAACACGCTCGAAGAGCACGACGACGTCGACGCCGTTTATTCCAACTCGGATATCTCCGACGAGGTGGTCGCACAATTGTCGAAGGAATGACGCCTCAGGCACCATCGTTCGGAACATCACCGTGAACAAGACCGACGTGAAGATCGCCCCTCCTTACTCCATACTCGGCCGGTTTTATGACTCCTTGACCCGGCAGTCGCCGCGTATGAACCGGCTCGCCCGAAGGAAGATACTGGGCAAGCTTCTTCCACACCTTCACACGGTGTGCGATCTCGGCTGCGGGACGGGCACGACGGCCGTGACGTTGGCCAAGGCCGGACACAAAGTCTACGCGGTCGATGCTTCGTCCACCCAATGCCGAAACGCCAGACACAAAATCCGCGAGGCCGGTGTGACCGTGCCCGTCCTTTGTGCCGACATGCGCCGGTTTCGATTGCCGGAACCCGTCGACCTGGTGATTTGCGAATTCAACCCGCTCAATCACCTTGCGCGAAACAAGGATTTGGTCGTCGCGTTTCAAAGGGTCGCGCGGGCGCTTGCGCCAGGTGGTCGGTTCTACTTTGACCTCAACATGCAGCCCACCTATGCCAAGTATTACCCCGTCACGCGCTGGGAAGAACACGATGGATTCTGCCTGATCACCCGAGGTGGATTTGACGCCCGCCGCCGAGAAGCGTGGTTGGATTTGGATTGGTTTGTCGCCGAGCGGCAGCGCTGGCGACGTTATCGCGAACGCATCGAAGACACCTGGTGGACAAACGCGGAGATCCAAGCGGCACTGCTCAAAGCGGGCTTCGAGGGCATTCGCTCGTGGGACGGCACCCGCATCCGCCCGCCGGAGGTAAAACCGCGCCGCGGGTTCGATCGCTATTACCTTGCCCGGAAACGAACTGCAAAGTGATAAGGTTGAATTGGGGCGAGCCATAAGCTGGCGACTTGGATTCATACCGATCAGCCTTCCTCATTGCGGCCCTGGAGCATGGTGATTTTGGAACAAATCCCCATTCCGGACGGATTCGCACGCGTTTCCAATTCTTGAAAACGGGTTCGTGATAGGAAAACTCCCAAATTCATTGGTTCTCGCAAGGAGTCCGCGCAATTCGTGGCGCCTTTTTGCGTACCATCGCTCGCTCCGCGCGAATCGGCGTCAACGCTCCTTCGCAGGTCGAGGCTCTTGGACCGCATGCACTCCTTCCGAACGCCAGGGGTATCTCGGCCACGGCCGCTGAACGACCCCGCTCGCCCATGCGCGCAACCGGGTGATCGTGGCCGCGTCGGTCTCCTGGGACGACAATCGCCGGATCTGAAATTCCAGGTTTCGGGCGATATGTCCGTGGTAATAGGTCAGGTCCCACAATCCCAGCATCTCGTCCGCGCCGCCGGATGCCAGAGTCTGTCCGTCCGGATGAAAGGAAAGCGCATAGACTTCGGCGTCATGCCCTTCGAACGATAGGAGATGCTTGCCCGATTGGGCCTCCCAAAGCTTGATATCGGGACCACGGCCCGCCGAAGCAAGGATTCGACCATCGCGGTGAAACGCGAGCGCGAAGATATCGTAGCCGTGGCCCTCCCAAGACGATTGAAATCGACCGTCGCGCGCATTCCACAAGCGGATCATCCGATCGTCACCGGCCGAAGCGAGCATCGTCCCGTCCGGACTGAACGCCATCGTCCGCATCGCGGCAACGGAGGGCTGCGCGGACCAAAGTGTCTCCCGCGTCGAAACGTCGCGAACGGTGATTCGTGCATCGATATCGCAGGACGCCAGCAACTGTCCATCCGGGCTGAAGAGAACTTGCGGGACGCGGCGGTTATGTTCGGTAAAGGTGTGAAGACCATCACCGGAGCTCCGATCCCAGAGGCGCACGTTGCTATCGGAGCCGCCGGTGGCCAGGAACCGGCCGTCGGGACTCAAGGCCACGCCGCACACAATGCCGCCGTGGCCCCCCAGCGTTCGTTCGCATAGACCGGTTTCGGTATCCCAAAGCCTTACGGTCTCGTCGTAGCTCGCGGAGGCAAGGACCCGGCCATCGAGGCTGAAGGCCAAGGCCGAAACCGTCAAACGGTGCCCGACAAGCCTGCGAACGAGCTCGCCGGTTTGGGAGTCGCGAAGATCGATCGACCATCGCTGCGGGTCGTGATGCATATCTCCCCCGCCGATCGCGAGCCATCGGCCGTCGGAGCTGTGCTGAATGCAAAGCACCGATCGTCCCAGATCGGGGACGCGATGAAGATGGCGCTGCGGGCGTGGTTCCCAGAGTCGGACCACGCCATCGTTTTGCACAACGACAATCGTTCGGCCGTCGGCGGCAAACGCGGCATACGACCCGGTCCGCCGCGAACTGGTGTGAATCTGTTCCACGTTCCGGGAAAGGGTGTCGGCCAGTTTGACGTAGTTGTCCCCGCTGGTCGATACAAGGAATCGGCCGTCGGGGCTGAACTGCATCATGCTCACCCGGCCGCCGTGGACATAGTTCCAGGATGCACCCGTTTTCGGGTCGACAAGATGCACTGACTTGGTGAACGCCGCGGCGATGGTCTTGCCGTCCGGTGCCACCGCGACCAACCGGCCCGGACTTGTACCGGTCATTACGTGATCGAGAGCGCCGTTGTCCGGGTGCCATTGGGAAAGATCGGCGCCGGCAAGGACCGCGACCGTGCTTCCATCCGGCCAGAAAGCGGCGGTGATCATTTCCTTGGGTTCCGTGCGCAGCGTATGCGTCGGGCGAAGGGATTCGATTTCCCAGATCTGGATCAGTCCCTGCGGGCTGCATACCACAACCTGATTCCCATCCGGTCCGAAGGATATCGAACGGAGAGATTCCTCCGAAGTCAATTTTCCGACGAAGTTCGGTCCCTCGGTTTCCCAAAGATCCACCGTTCCGTCGTGTTGAATGACACCCAGTCGCGAGCCGTCGGGACTGAGACTCAATCTCTGGCAGCCTTGTTGACTCACGGTGCTTCGGATTGAGGCCGAGGTCATGTCCCAAATCCGAATCTGTCCGTCGTGACACGCCATCGCTATGATTCCCGCGTCGCCGCTGAATGCCAATGCACAGTGGCCTAGTTGTGTGGCGGCCCAGGTCGCCAGTCCTGGAGCCCGCGAGTAAAGCTCCCACAATGCCCAAAACGAGCTGCTCGGTCCGCCCGCGCCCACCAGTTCCATGGGCGGTTCCGAGACCCAGCCGGACGGCGGGTTTAAGTGAACGCGCCAAAGCGTCTCTTCGGCCAATCCCGCGTCTCCGGCCGCTCCCGTCGTGCGACCGGTCTCGATGCGCAGCGCATTGATCGACTCAAAGAGCCTCCCCGCATTGGCGTTGGCGCGGTCCCGCTCGCGCCGAACCTGACCGGCGAGGATCGCCATGGCGACCGCGATAACGGCCAGAAGCAGCATGATTCCCGTGGTGGCACCGACCAGGACGCGATAGCGCCGGGCCATCTTGCTGAACACATACCAGGTGCTGTCTCTCTTGGCGTCGATCGGCTCGCCGGAAAGATAACGTTCGACATCCTGTCCAAGGGCCTCAACCGACGGGTATCGCCGGTCCTTCTCTTTGGCCAAAGCCTTCAACACGATCGTATCCAATTCATCGTTGATTTCGGGTGCGTGTCGTGACGGCGGTGGAGGTACAATCTGGGTGATGTTGCGGACGACGTCGGAAAGCGAGTTGTCGCGCGGGTAAGGAGGCGACCCGCATAGCATTTCGTATAAAATAACGCCGAGCGAATAGACGTCCGTGCGCGTATCGACCTGGTCCGGGGTGCCGCTGACCTGCTCCGGCGCGGCGTAGGCAAACGTTCCGACGAACTCGCCGGTGTGCGTCGCGGCAAGGCCGTCGACGTCGCCGATCGCCCGGGCAACGCCGAAATCCAACACGTGCGGTTCGCCGTGGACGTCAACGAGGATGTTGCCGGGCTTTAGGTCGCGGTGGATGACCCCCTGTCGATGGGCGTGTTGCACGGCGTCGCACACGTTGCAAAACAAGGCCAATCGATGGCGAAGTTCGTCGGCCCGCTTCGCCGTGTGGGGTCTTGCGGGCGGAGGTGAGATCCAGGGGCCGACGTCCAAAGGCTGACCGTCGACGAATTCCATCGCGAAGTAGTGCCCCCCATCCTGCGTTCGCCCGCTCTCGTACAGGGTTACGATCCGCGGATGGCGTAAACTGGCCACCAACTCGATTTCACGCTCGAATCTGCGCCGCTGACGCTCGGAAGCCCATCGGCCGGAGAGGAGCATTTTCAAGGCCACTTCCCGTTTGGTGGCAATTTGCATGGCGCGATATACGACACCCTGTCCACCGCGGCGAATCTCCGCAAGAACCTCGAAACCGGGCACGACGGCCGGGAGGTCACATCGCGGCGGCTCGCCGGGCGGTGGGTTCCTTCCAGAACTTGCAATGCTTTTAAGTAGGTCGTTGTTGGCTCGAATTCGGTCCGCGGAAGCGCGACAAACTTCGCAATGGTCGAGGTGTTCGGCGAGCGGCGATTCTTCCGCGCCATCCGATGCCACGGCGAGCCGAGATTCGATCTCCTCAAGCGTCGGGCAGGGTTGTGGATCGGTCGAAGACATGCCGAATCAACAATTGACCATTGGCAATCGCCAATCGTCAATCCCTTCACCCGTCATCGAAGAGCTCTTCCATTCGCTTGAGTATTTCTCGCAATCGCTCCGCCACGCGGTTCTTGGCCATGTAAACGTCGTGTCGCGTCAGATTCAGCTCTTCCGCCACGTCCTCGGCGGAGCGTTCCTGAAGGACGTATAGTTCGAACGCCCGCATGGTTCGATCACTCAACTGACTGCTTTCCCGTAATTCCGAAAGAGCCTGCCAAAGCAGTACGCGTCTTCGTTCGGATTCCCAGACCGCCTCCAATTCCTCACCGTCGGGCAGATGAATGATGGCCGACTCTCCCCGGGTTTCACGCCGGGCCAATCGAGCGCGCTTGATGTCCGCCACTCGATACCTGACGATCGCGAGAATCCAGGAACGAAGCCGGCCTCTGGATCGGTCATATTTTCCCGCCCGGTACTCCCGAAAAAAACGGGTCAGGGTCTCTTGGGCAACGTCGGCGGCATCCGCTTCGATCAACCCAAGTTTGACCGCAACCGCCTCGATCATCGGGCGATAGCGGGCATCGAATTCCACCCATACTTTCTGATTGTCAGCGTCAAGTAAACCAGACAATAGAGCGGTGGTGGTCACAAGCTGTTGCTTGGTTGCCTCGACCGACAGGGATTCGTGATTGTTATCCATTTGGTATTCTAACGAAAGCCCATGCCAATCCTCACTCTTCTTGCCTAAAATATCATCTTTTTATTTTCTTAACAAGATTGTCCGCTCACCGCGGTGAGATTTGATCCGGTTCCGACGGACTTATGATGTCGGGTCACTTGCGTTCACATGGGGGATTGCATGTAGACCGAGATTTTTTGGGGAGTTTGACTAATGGAATGCGCGCGTCAGACTGACAACAGCAATTGGAACTGCGGTATTTTTCGTTCGCTCGACGTTTCTCGGTTCGCTTTGTATCTGGTCGCTGCTATCGCCTCGACCGCTATGCCTTTGCGAGCACAGTCATGGAGCGAGGTCGGCGATGCGCCGCCTGTCGTTCCACCGGTCCCGCCTGTTGGATCCGGCATACCTGGCCAGATTCCCATCGGATCCGGCCCCTTTACTATGATCAACGGAACGATCAACAATCCGGACTTCGACGTTGACATCTACTGCATCCAGATCGTCGACCCGATTGCGTTCCAGGCTCAGGTATTCCCGATGGGCACGTTGGACTCCGTGAGCCTATTTCTTTTTGACAACAATGGCTTCGGCCTCAGCCACCACAGCGGTCCTACGCCGCCGCCCCCGAATGGCTACGCCCCCAACGTGAACGCTACAACGTCGGGTCAACATTGGCTGGCCGTTGCCCATGCGGGAATCCATCCGGTGAGTGCCACCGGGCAGATGTGGAATCCCAGTGTGCCGGGTCCAATGAACCAGTATGCCCCAAACGGTCCCGGGGCGGGTTCTCCTGTGACATCGTGGCCGGGCCTCGGCTTCGGCGGGCCCGGGCCGTATAGGGTCATTCTGACCGGCACGGAGTTTTGCGGCGGGTGCCCTCAACCCGTTGTGCAAATCGTGTACGACGGCGGGCGCGATGAGAATTGCAACTTCACCGCACCCAATGATCCGGCCAAGCGCAGCGCCTGCCTAACGAGCGCTTACCCCACCGGGGCGTGGAAAGATTTCGACGACGCCACGGCCAATCGCTTTGTCGGACACACCTTCGGCAGTCTTCCCACCGGCATCATCGCCGCGACGCTGGAAATCTGCATGAGACCGCACAGCGACATTCCCAACAACGATTCGATCAATCTTTGCCTGAACCAGTGCAGTCCGGCCACGTTCGCGTGGGGTGAGTTCATTCGCGATTTGCCGGGCAATGGAGGGACCTGGACCAACGGCGAGCCGTGTCAGTGCTTTCTGCTCGACCTGGCGAATCTGCCGAACGTCAGCGGTCCGCCCAGCAATATTCTTCCGTGCCTGAATTCCCGCTGCGGGCTGGACATGTTTATTCAGGACGACACGGCCGTCGATTTCGCCCAACTGACCGTGACTGTTTGTCCCTGCTCCAATTCCCCGCAGACCTTTGTGGCAGGTTTGAATGATTGCCTCGCGTTGCCGACCGAGCCTTCCGCCCGATGCCAGGGCGTGACCGACCTGCGAACCACCGCCCCCTTCCTGTGGAAGAATTTTGATGACCCGCAAATCGATCGCGGCGTCGGAGAGACGTTTACCAATCTTCCTCCGGGTATTGTCGCCGCCCAGTTCCAGATCGGAATGCAATCCATCGGCGGTGGAAATGACGGCATCTCCCTGGACCTCAAGGAATGCGCGTGCTACCCCATGAGCGGCGGTCCGCCGCAGTTTGCCTGGGGATCGCCGATTGGCAGCCTCACCGGTGCCCCCTATTGCGGTGGCCCCGCGCCCTTGGTGTACACGATGGATTTGGCAACGTTGGTTCCCGTCAACGGCTATAACCCAGCCATCCCGGGAATTCTGGGGGCCATGGCCGACGGAACGCTGGACGTGTACGTACAAGACGATCACAACGTGGACTTCATGAACCTCCAGGTGCGCACCTGTCCGTGCTGCGAGCCGCTGGCGGGCGTATTCGGGTGTACGAACACCGTGTGCCCGAATCCGGCTTTGCAAAAGTGCATTCCCATCGCGGCCTATTGCGACGCTGCGGGCGTTTGCGTTGTCACCGAGTGCGACTGCCGCGATGCCAATCAATGTCACCTCGACTTCACCGCCCCGGCCCAGCCTTTCTGCACCGGCGCCTGCCCGATTCCTGGATTGATTTGCCGGGTGATTGATACTCCGGATGCGGTGGGCGGCCATGCGTACCGTTGCGATTGCCAGGAAATGCCCGAGGCTTGCTGCCTTCAGAACGGCATGTGCATTACGACCTTGGCGGGCGATTGCCAATCCCAAGGTGGAACGCCGTTGGGAGCGGGTTCCTCGTGCCAAGGGGTAGAGGCGTGCTGCTACCTTGCCGCGGACGGCACTCTGGCCTGTCAGGACGTGGATGTCGCGTGCTGCAAACAGATTTTTGGTGGCACACCCCAGGGTTCGGGCACGACCTGCCAAGGCGACAACAACGGCAACGGCATCGATGATGAATGCGAGCCGCCGGGTTGCCAGCCGCCACCGCCCGGGGCGATCGACTGCCCGCCGGTGGTGTGTCCGGTCGCGGGCGACAAGTGCCAGCCAAAGTGCGTGGACTACGATCCGAACACCGGTTCGTTCACAATTGCCGAATGTGACTGCCGCGATTCGGGAGGCTGTCACGCCGAGTTCGTCGTCGGAAGCCCCGACCCATTCTGCGTCGGCCCATGCCCCCAGGGGGAAGCCTGCGTGACGACGACAACGCCCCTGGGGACGTGCGCCGGCAGTGGGGCTTCGTGCACGGGTACCGGCCAGGGTACATGCCCCGTGGGGGACACCTGCAACCCAACCGGAGCCACGCGCACGTGCTGCAACTGCGAGCAAGTGTCTGATCAGTGCGATGCGCTGGCGGATCAATCGGCGTGCAATCAGTTCATCTGCCCCGCGCCGCCGCCAAACCACGAATGCCGGCCGCGCTGCTTGCGGTTTGATCCGGCCACTGGGCAAACGCTCTACATCGACTGCGATTGCCGCCATGTCAATGAATGCTATGCGGTGCCCAGCACGTTGGTGCCGCCGCTGGAGCCGCGGTGCGTCGGCCTCTGCCCGCCGGGCGACACCTGCGTGGAGACTCGAACCGTCGATCCGTTGACCGGCGTTGTCGATATTTGTTGCGATTGCGGGCATCGCTGCCCAGTTCAGAATCCGGCGAATCCCAACGATCCCTGCGCATCGTTGCAGGCGACAGAGTGCGTCGACGGCGGCCCCAACGATTCATGCCTTGCCCTGTGCGTGGAGATCGTTCAAGGGCCGACCGGCAACGAGACCAGGGCAACGGAATGCGCCTGTACCGTGCCCGGTCCGTGTGGACCGGTGAGCGTTATTCCCATCCCCGGCTCGAACGATTATGCCCTGGAATGCCACGGTGGTTGCCCGGCGCCGGAAGTGGGTTACTGCCAAACCATCCTCAACGGCGTTCCACAGGGTCTTCCACTCAGCCTGGTACTCTCGCTCCTAAGCCCCGGAGACGTGGTCTGTTGCGACTGCGTGGAGGATCCGCCTCCGCCGGTGTGTCCGACTCCGATGCCGCCGGCCGTGGATATTTGCGGTCCGCTGCAACAGCAGCAGTGCCGCGACGGCTTGGCCAACGACCTTTGCTTCCCGACGGCCGTGCTGTGGAACCCGATGAATGGGTCCAGCACCGCCCTCAACTGCGAGTGCATGCCCGACACCAAGTGCCATGTGAATCCGGGGGGAGCCGGTGTGCCGCCGAGCTGCGTCGGCGCTTGCCCGACGACGGGGGATCAGTGCATGCCGACTCAGATTCCCAACGGCGACGGCACCTTCGACTTCAGTTGTGATTGCTGCCAGGACGGCACGGTGTCGATCAACCTGAACACCGGCTGGTACGACAGCGGCGGGCTGATTCCCTACAACCAGCCCGACGACACCTGGACCGTCCAATGCGAACCGCCGCAGAATCCGCCGGTGGGCCCCATTCCTCGACCGGCCACGGTGATCGTTCCGAACTCGGCGTGGCTGACGCAGCCCAACAGCCGGTGGATCAGCGCCGACGCGACGGGACCAAACGGAACCTACTGCTACCAGTATTGCTTCTGCCTGGCCGACACGTACACGAACGCGTCGCTGACGTTCCAGTTCCGAGCGGATGACAGGGCGGACCTGTATTTCAACGGAAACCTGTTGATCTCCACGCCGCCGAGTTATTCCTTCAACTCGCCGATCCCGACCGGTCTATCGACCATCGGGTACTTCCAGGCGGGGGAGAACTGCATCGACGTGATCGTGGAGAACACGCACGGCGTGGTAACCGGTTTCAACCTGACCGGTCAGGTTTATGCGGACAATGCGCAGTGCTGTTGCGAGCCGGAGCCTAATGGGCTGGCGTGCAGCAAGACCACGTGTCCAAACTCCAGCGACCGTTGCAAGCCGACGGAGTTGGTCTACGATCCGGCCACGGGACAAACCCGCGTGACCAAATGCGACTGCGTGAACCCCGACGAGTGCTACCTCGAGTTGGAGGAGCCGGGCGTGTACTTCTGCGCCGGGCTGGTTTGTCCAGGCACGGGGACCACGTGCCATCACACGGCGACGGCAAACGCGAATGGGACGGTCACGCATGAATGCTGTGCACCGCCGCTGGGCTGCGGCCCGTGCAGGTTGTATACCGACCTCGAACCGTTCTTCTGTCTCATCGACATTGGCGACGTGCTCAAGGTTCTGGACGCTTACGCGGAGCCCGTAGTGTGCACCACCATGAGCACGGCGGGCATTACGCCCGGATCGTTGGCCTACGGTGCCGGCGGATGTTCATTGGAGTGCACGGTGGACGCAGATTGCGCGGAAGGCGGGTCATGCGTCAACGGCCTCTGTTGCGATTTCACCGACATCACCGAAGTCCTCGCGGTTCTCGACGCGTTCGCCAGCGCCTCCACTTGCCCGCACCGGTGCCCGCCGGGTGCTTGCGAACTCGGCGTTCCCATCAGCTGCTGCCGAGATGGGTCGTACTTCCCGGACGGTACCTCAGAGAGCGACTGCCTGAGTTTGGGCGGAACCTATCTGGGTGACAACACGACCTGCGCGGGCAGCCTGTTGCCGCCGTGTCCGTGATGGAATGAAGTATGATGAATTGAGAATGCTGAATTCGGAGTAATGGCGGTTCGGGTCATCGACCCGAACGACGAACCCCGGATCGGAGCGCGGCGCGGATCTCCCCGCCGCGCTCCTTTTCTTTTGGAAGTTAAGATCGAGGTTGGGTGGCCCAAGTCCTCTTGACCTGGAGACGTTGATCGAGAAGTAGCATTCGATCATCGACACCCGTGTGCATGACCGCCTTTGTAGGAAGCCTTTGAATTGCGGAGCAGGGTTCACCCCAGCCTGGGTGAAACAATTCAGCCGAGGGCTGCGCCGTGGGTGGCGAGGGCACATGATTTGCGTGGTGCCCTGAAAGGGCACTGGAGTCAGTTGCACCCTTTCAGGGTGCCAATGAGTTCTAACCCATCGATTTCGTCCCGGCGCGCCGGGACTGCCCTGGGCTGATCCCTGCGCGCCGGGATTTCAGCACTTTCAGTGCCCCGTGTTTCGGGATCGCAATCACGGTTATGCACCCTCGCCGCCCCCATCTCCAAAGGAGGTGGGCCAACGGATCGACTCGCTATTTTTTTCCTTGGATGCGGATTTGTCGGGCCGCGGGTGCGGTTTGGTGCCACGCCGTGGCATGAGTTTCGGCCGCCGCGAGAAACGGAATGGAATGGGTCAAGTCGGCGTGACCATGACCGTGGAAGCAGGGCGATCGTACCCTGGCGTCGCACCGAACCTTCGCCCGCCTTCGCTGCAAGGCAGTTCACGGTGATTGGTTGCCCAGGTTGGCAGTCACGACGGCGTCATCGGCTCTGCGGCGACCGGGGCCTAGGCCCACGGCGCCCAGCGCCAGGCTCGCTCCGCTCGTCTCCCGTCGGGGGTCGAGGGTGAACGATGGCCGATAGAGTCCCGCGCCGCAGGCGTACAGGCGAGGTGACCATCATTGGTCTTGTTCCCTGGGGTGCGTCACTCCTTGTGGAGCGGAACGAAGCATTTCACGGAAGGAGTTGAGGATAGGAGACCGCGACTGCCTAAACAGTTCATCGAACCGAGCGACATCATCGGCGCGTCCGCCGGCGAGAACGATTGCGTATTCAGCCACTGACGTTGCTTCAAATAGATCGTGCGTCACGATAATCAACGTCGTGCCCTTCTGCTGTACGATCTGCTGAATCTCCGACAGTATTCGAAACTTCGTTGG
>Ga0187893_10000977_pt1 | contig 71483 bp, 65 predicted proteins | sample MA1701074metaG_FD_139574 | JGI IMG/M metagenome (GOLD analysis project Ga0187893, IMG submission 139574) | White microbial mat communities from a basaltic lava cave in the Kipuka Kanohina Cave System on the Island of Hawaii, USA - MA170107-4 metaG ...
GTTGCATCCGGCCATGGCGAGGGTTCCCGCGCACCCAACTGCGGCCAGGAGGATCACCGCCGGCCAGACAGTGCGCGTCACCGCCAGTCCGACGAGACCGGCGCACGCAGCCGCCGCCGCTAGGGCGATGAAGTTGGGCGCGGGGCGGCGTGTTCCGAACGCTCCGAGTGACAGTCCGGCTGTTACCGCCCCCACCCCCAGCGCGGCCATGAGCAGGCCGAAGCCCTCAGAGCCAAGTCCCAGCACGTTCCGGGCGAGCAGCGGAACGTAGACCGAGAAGTTGAAGACGCAGAAGCTCACGACGACTTGAAGGCTCAACAGGAAGCGGACGGCGGGGGTGCGGCCCGCGTAGGTGAGTCCCTCCAGGGTCTCCTCGAGGATCGTGGTACTCGTGCGCGGGGACGGGCCGCGAGCGGGGACGCGGGTGAGGGCCGCGATGGAGACGGCGAAGGCCAGCGCATTGAGCAGGAAGCCCGCGAAGAGGCCGACCCGCGCGATGAGGACGCCGGCCACGGCGGGCCCCACGATGCGCGCCGTGTTGAACGACGCGGAATTCATGCCGACGGCGCTGACCACGTGGGCGCGCCCGACCAGCTCCATGATGAACGATTGTCGGGCCGGTTGATCGAGCGCGCTGGTGATGCCCCAGATCACCGCCATGACGGCGATGTGGCCGAAGCGGACCTGACCGCTCCAGACGAGCACGCCCAGCGCGAGGGCCAGGGCGCCCTGCACGGCCTGCGTCGCGATGAGGATGTTGCGCTTGGTGAGCCGGTCGGCCAGCACGCCGGTGAAGACGGCCAGGAGCAAGATCGGACCGGACTGCAAGGTGGCGGTCAGACCTAGCAGAAACGGTGAGTTCGTGAGCTGAAGGACGAGCCAGGACTGGCTGACCGACTGCATCCAGCTGCCGACCTGCGCGACCAGATTGCCGGCGTAGTAGACACGGAAGTCGCGGTTGGCCAGGGCGATGAGGCCGGCAGGCAGGGGCATCCGTAGAGCCTATACGGACGGCCCCGTCTTCGAGCGCGAAAAGGGGGTCGGTGCGCCACATCGAAAGTTGACATGCTCGATCCCCTGGGGAATGGTGGGCGTGCAGGGGATGGTGGCCTGCCCCAATTGGAGCGTACGGAGGACAGCCATGAAAGAACTGGTCTTTGCCCTCGAGTTCAAGGGAACGGCGGGCCCGGTCGCGGGTTCGGACACCCGCCTGCGGGCGAAAACCTCGGCCACCGGCCAGACCCTCCGGAGCGTCATCAAGGCCGATGGGATTCAGGGCTCGCTCGAGGGAGCCGGGGGCGACACGGCTACCTTCGAGTCCGAGGTGGAGATCGTCGGCGAGGGGATGTTCGTGGAGTCGGGAACCATCCGCTACGGGACGCTCGGCGCCATCACCTTCAAGACGGTGGGCCGCGGCGTGCTGGGGCCGGCGCCGCTGGCCGGGTTGCAGCGCGGGGCGGTCATCTGGGAGGTGACGGGCGGCGACGGAAAGCTGCGGGGAGTCCAGGGGCTGATCACCTCGAACTTCACGGTTGGCGCCCAGGGCGAGGTCACCGACGACCACTTCGTGAGGCTATTCTTGCCCTCCTGAGCCCCCGGCACGTTCGCGAGCACGGCTGGCATGAAGACGGTGCGGGTGGGCGACGGCATCTGGGAGATTCCGCCGAGCGAGAAAGCGGGGATGCTCGTACCGGCCCGAATCTATGCGTCGGAGGCGCTTCTCGGGAGCATGGACCAGGGCGTCTTCGAGCAGGTGACCAACGTCGCGTGCCTCCCAGGCATCGTGCGGGCCGCTCTCTGTATGCCCGACGGGCACTGGGGGTACGGGTTCCCCATCGGGGGTGTCGCGGCATTCGATGCCGAGCGGGGGGTCATCTCCCCGGGCGGCATCGGGTTCGACATCAACTGCGGCATGCGTCTGATCCGGACGAACCTCACGGAGGATGAGGTCCGCCCCAGGCTCCGCGAGCTGGTCGATGCACTCTTCACGGCCGTGCCCACCGGAGTCGGCGGTCGGGGCTTTGTCCATCTCTCCGACGACGAGTTCGCCGAGGTGATGCGCGAGGGCGTCGGCTGGTGCGTGCGGCGAGGCTATGGTTGGCCTGAGGATCCCGAGGCCATCGAAAGTGGGGGGTGTCTACCCGGCGCCGATCCCGCCCAGGTGAGTTCGCGGGCGGTTACCCGCGGGCGAGACCAGCTGGGAACCCTCGGCTCCGGCAACCACTACCTCGAGATCCAGGTGGTTCCCGCCGACGGCGTGCACGATCCCGCCGTCGCCCGGGCCTTCGGTATCGAGGGCCCGGGGCAGGTGCTGGTGATGCTGCACTGCGGGTCCCGGGGGTTCGGCCACCAGATCGGCACCGATTACCTGCGCACATTCGACGCGGCGATGGGGGCGTATGGCATCACGGTTCGCGACCGCGAGCTGGCGTGCGCGCCGTTTCGCTCTCCCGAAGGCCAGGCCTACTTCGGCGCCATGAATGCCGCCGCCAACACCGCCTTCGCCAACCGGCAGGTCATCACACACCGCATCCGCGAGGTGATGGGGCGGGTGTTCGGCAAGAATCCGCACGCGCTCGGTCTCGGCGTCATCTACGACGTCTGCCACAACACCGCCAAGGTCGAGCGCCACGTGGTCGACGGCGCCCTCGTGGAGCTCGTCGTGCATCGCAAGGGTGCCACCCGCGCCTTCGGACCGGGGGCAGCCGATGTCCCCGAGGCCTACCGGTCGATCGGGCAGCCGGTCATCATCGGCGGCTCCATGGAGACTGGCTCGGCGCTCCTGGTGGGGACCGCTCACGCCATGGCCGAAACCTTCGGGTCCACGGCGCACGGCGCCGGACGCGCGATGTCGCGCGCGCAAGCCAAGCGTCGCGTCTCGGGCGAGAACCTCATTCGAGAGATGGGAGAGCGCGGCATCATCGTCCGGGCCGCCTCCAAGTCCGGGGTGGCCGAGGAGGCGGGCTTTGCCTACAAGGATCTGAGTGAGGTCGTCCACGTGGTGCACCGCCTCGACGTCTCTCGCAAGGTCGTGTCCCTGAAGCCCATCGGAAACATCAAGGGATAGCGGCGCGGTTGCCGTGACACAATGGGCCGATGCCCGCGGCCCCTTTCCTGGCCTTGACCGCGGCCCTGGGATTCGCGCTGGCGCGGGTTGTCCTCAAGCGAGCCCTGCCGCACACGACGCCGCTCGCCGCGGTGGTCGTTTCGATCGTCTTCACCGGGACGGTACTGTGGATCGTGGCCGTGCTGACCGCGCCCCTTTCGCTGCTGGCGACGACCGCGGTCTGGCCCTTTGTCATCGCCGGTCTCCTGGCGCCCGGGCTCTCTCGGCTCCTGGTCTACGTCGGTATCGACCGCGTCGGCGCCGCGCGCGCCTCGGCCATCAGCCCGATCGCGCCGTTCTCCGCGATCCTCCTCGCCGTGGTGTTCCTGGGCGAGCGGCCGTCAGGGAGCCTCCTGGCCGGCGCGCTCTGCATCGGAGCGGGCACCGTCCTGCTCACCCAGCAAGAGCGCGGCGGCCTCGCGTGGCGCCGTCGCGATCTGATGTTCCCGCTCTTGGGCGCGATGGGTTTTGGGTTCCGCGACGTCATCAGTCGCTGGGGGCTCCAGACCTTCCCGCACCCGACGGTGGCGGCGGTGGTGGCGACCATGACCTCCGCCGTCCTGATCACCGCGTTCGCACAGCGACGCCGGGGCGAGCTGCGAGCCGACCGGACAGGGCTGGGGCTCCTGCTTGTTACGGGCGCCCTGGAGGCTCTGGGCTCGGTGGCGCTGTGGGCGGCGCTTGCCGTCGGCAACGTCTCGGTGGTCACGCCACTGGCCCACGCTCAACCCATGTTCACCGTCGTCTTGGCGGCGGTGCTCTTGAGGGACATCGAGCAGGTCACCTGGCGGGTCGCCGTGGCGACACCCATCATGGTCGCCGGCGCCATCGCCGTCATCCGCGGCTAGAGCGGGTCGCTGCCGCCGCCCGGGACCGCGCGAGCCTACGCTGACTTTTCCAAGCGAGCGAGCAGGCGGGCGGGCCCCACCGTGGCCGCGAGCCGATGATCGCGTCCGGCCATCAGCGCTGCGAGCAGCTCTCCGGAGCCGACTCCCACGCTCATCCCCGAGCCGCCGAACGCCGCGAGCCAGTAGAGTCCGCTGATGCGGGGGTCGGCACCGATGACGGGAAGCCGATCGGGCGCGAAGGTCCTCAAGCATGCCCAGGCCCGCCGCAGCGCAGCCAGGCCAAGGCTTGGCGCGAGCTGCGCCAGCCGATCGGCGAGCTTTTCGAGGGCACCGGCATCGGTGGGGGGCAGGCTCGGCGGCCAGGGCACCTCGTCGCACGGACTGGCGAGCACGCCGCCCGACTCAGCGCGAAAGTAGACTTCCACGCCGAGCGCCCACACGGTGGGGCCGTGCTCGTCCACCGGCTCCGGGGGATCGAGCTGGGCCAGGTGGCGTCGCAGCGGCTGAAGCGGCAGGGCAGCCCCACACGAAGCGCCGAGCGACGCAGCCCAGGCGCCAGGCGCCAGCACCACTGCATCGGCGGCGACGGTCTCTCCGCTCGCCAGCTCGACCCCTTGCGCGCGCCCGCCGCTGACCAAGACGCGGGTGATTTCCTGGCCGAGGACGAGGCGGGCACCGCTCGCCTGCGCGCGCTCGGCCAGATGCGACGTGATCAGGTGGATGTCGAGCACGCCGGCCTCGGGCAGCAATAGCCCGGCCTCGCCGAACCCGCCCGTCAAGACCGGGACGCGCGCTTCTACCTCGCGCCGATCCAGCACGACGTGCGGCGCGCCGGCGGCGCTGGCAAGCGCCGCCTCCTCGTGCAGCATGGCCTCGTCCGGCGCCACGAACATGAACCCGTCGCCGCGCAACCACCGCGCGCGGCCCAGCATCTCGTCGAGCAGCTCACGCGAGCGGCGCGAGAGGTCGCCCCACGCGCCGCCGGAGACGCCCACGTAGATGGCCGCGTTACGCGCCGAGCTGTGGGTGGCCGTGAGCGTTTCGCGTTCGAACAGCGTCACGGACGTCGCGCCCTCCCGGGCCAGGTGGTACGCGGCGGCCAGGCCCGCGATACCGCCACCGACGATCACGATGCGCTCACGCATGTCCCTATCTTGCCAGAACCCCGCCGATCAGCCTCCCCGTGTCATGGGGCGGCCGGGGCCCGCGGCTCGCGTTGAGCCCAGGCCAGGAGAGTCTCAAGAGCGTCGGATTCGGGGTCATCCAGTCACCAACCGTGCCGATGTGTTCATGACCGCTACGGGGTCGCGTCCTCGGCCACGGTGCAGGTGGTGACGCCGTTGGTCGCCGTCGTGCACGTACAGCGACACTCATTGAGGTCCGGTAGCGGAGGCCCATACAGCCGGAGCGACAGGAAGCTTCCCGCCCCTGTGGCGGCGCCGACGGGAATGGTGCTGCCGTTGGCCGTAGGATCCGGGACGCTGCACGCGCGGCAGGCATTCTGGTCACACCGGCTTCCGGGCGGCGCCGTCGGGTGGTAGGGGCCGAACACCTGATACCCGAGGGCATTCGAGCTGCCCGGCGTCGATGCCGTCGAGATTGGACACGAGCACATGATCTCGTCGAAGCGGAGCCGGCGCCCGAAGCCCGGGAAGCGTTGACCAACCGTGCTCGTGAAGCAGAGGCCGCCATCGCACTGGCCGTACGCCACCGGCGCCACCACTCCATCCCCCGCGTTGGCAGGTCCCGGGCACGTGTAGATGGCGCCGCGCCCCCCCTTGATCACGTCGGTCGGAAGACTGAAGGTGCTGACCATGTAGCCATTCCTGCGGCCCAGTTCGTTCACATCGCAGACATTCTCTTCGCCGCCGCGGGTCATGAAATCGAGCTGGAGACTGATGCTGTCGCCTTTCTTGATGTCGCACTCGCAATAGGCAACCCCGTTGTACACAAAACACCGCGCCGCCGCGCAGAGAGCGTACCGCTGGTCCTCGCAGATGACGAACGGGGGCTCCGGATCCGGGAGCGGGTCCTGATGAAAGCCGACGGCGGCGACGGGGGCGAACAGCTGCAGGATCGCTGCGATCGACACCAGCGTGAGGCTCCACCGTCTCATCCCCATCACGCTCCTCCTGTCTGATCGTGGTTCGAAAGCCCCAGCAGGCGCTCCAGGTTCTTCCAGAGGATGAGTTCCTTCTCGTCCTGCGTGAGGCTGGCCAGCCCCAATACCCAGGCGACAGGCCAGTCGATGCGCATATCCGCCGGCCAGTCAGTCCCCAGCACCACCCGATCCGCTCCCACCGTGTCGATCACCAGACGCAGGGCGGCTTCGCTGTGAGTGAGGCAGTCGTAGTAGAACTTGCGGAGATAGGCGCTGGGGGGCACGGCGATGTGCACTCTGGCTTCCGAGCGTACCTGCCAACCGCGGTCCATGCGGCCGATCCCGAAGCAAGTATAGCCGCCGCCGTGCGCCAGGCAGACCTTGAGGTTCGGGCAGGCATCCATGACCCCGCCAAAGACGAACGAGGCGAAGGTCACCGCCCGGTCCACCAGGTTCCCGATGGTGTTGGGCAGGTGATAGCGTTCCGTGCGCTGGGTCACCAGCGTGGGCCGGGCCTGGTGGATGAACAGCAGGGCGCCCATCTGCTCGGCCGCCTGCCAGAACGGCAGGAACTCCGGCTCGTCGAAGGTGCGGCCGTTGACCTGATCGTTGATCATCGCCCCTTTGAGACCCAGCCGGACCACGGCCCGTTCCAGCTCGGCGATGGCCGCCGCGATGTCTTGCATGGGCAGGGTGGCCAGCCCCGCGAAGCGGTCGGGGTAATCCAGCGTCATCTGATGCACTTCGTTGTTGCACGCCTGGGCGATGGCAGTGGTTGTGGCGACGTCCTGGTCGTACTTGTAGAAGGCGACGTTGGTGGAGACGACCTGCACATCGATCCCGAGGGAATCCATGTCGGCCAGACGCTGCTCGGGCGTCCAGGCGTTCATGGGGTTGAAGAGTTCCCCCTCGGCACTGGTCATGCCGTGCCACCTTCGGCCGGCCCGCACCTCGTGCTGGAAACACTGGGGCGTGAGGTGAGCGTGCAGATCCAAGGCGCGCGTATGCGACGGGCGGCTCACGGGAGGAGGCGATAGACGCGAGCGGCGGTGTCGTGGAACAGCTTGGCTTTCACCCCCGCCGGGTAATTTGCCGTCAGACGTTTGAACGAATTCCACAGTACGGTGTAGCTGCAACTGACCGCGTCCACGGGGAAGTTCGACTCGAACATGCAGCGATCGGGACCGAACGTCTCGATGGTGAATTCGTAGTAGGGGCGGGTGGCGTCGGCCAGCTCCTGGCTTGATGGCGGGCGGGGCCGTTCGTGCCAGCCGAATCCGTTGACCTCCATGTTGATTCCCCCCAGCTTGGCCACCACGTTCGGGCAGGTAGCGAGCTCGCTGAGCGAGGTGCGCCATTCGGCGTACACGTCCCGGGACCGGCCCGCATAGGACCCGACACCGATCGGCCCGCCAAAGTGGTTCAGGATGATTGTCGTGTCGGGAAAAGCGCGCGCCAACGCGGTGACGTCCGGGATCTGACGGTGGTAGCACCAGGCCTCGAACGTGAGTCCCCGGGGCGCCAGCTCCGCGAAACCCACCCGAAAGTCGTCGCGCGCGAACAGCCCCGGCGGCGGCGCCGTGCGGTGCTTGGGCACCGCCTCGTCCGGATCCCAGGCCGCCGAGCGACGGATGCCGCGAAAGCGGCCGCCCCCCGCGGCGATCTGCGCGTCGAGCACGGCGCCCACGGCCTTGCCTAGGCGCAGATCGGCCGTTCCCACGATGCCCGCCGCCACGCGAGGCGCCCCGTAGAGGCCCGACGCGCTTGTGGCCGCGATGCCGTTGACAAACTCCGTCTCTCCCACGACGCGCAGGGGCTCGACCCCTTCGCGCCGGTACATAGCCCCGCACTCGATGAACACCGTGGAGACGACATTGTGGCCGCCGCGGAGATCCTCCAGGATTTCGTCGAGTAAATAGCGTGGGGCCACGCGGGCCGTCTGCATATCCCAGAGATGATGATGGGGGTCGCAGATGGGGAGGTCTCGGTCGAGCGGCTCCTCGACGGTCCGCGTGAGCCAGTCCTGGTTCGTCTTCGGTACGGACATGAACCGCGTGCTCCTTCCTTGAAATCGTGTTCCGCGTCCGGTGGAAGCCGGCGCCATCATGCGGTACCACGCGCCCGATGGCAAATCCCGGAGTGGAAATTCAGTCCGGCGCCATCACGGCCATGCCACCCGCGACCTGGATGGCGCCGTCCAGGTCGTCGGCGCCGAGCACGATGTGCCCGCGCGTGGTGACGTAGACCGAATCGATGTTGATGCCCGCGGTCGCCGTCACCAGCGAGAGGTCGCCCAGCATTCCGGGCTCGTCGAGAACGCAGACCATGAGGACCTCACGCTGTGTAGGTAGGCCGGCGACCTGGAGGGCACGGGCGGCGCGCTCGGGCTCGCTGGGTACGCGCCAGCTCGCCGACGGTTGGCAGCACGGACTCGCTGCCGAGCGAGCCGTCGAGTGGCACGAGGATCGAATGCCCGGCGTCCGAACGTGCGGGTGTGGTCGGCGCGGCGGCGCGTACTGCCTCCGGTGCCCCCGCGGCGCGACTTGCCGCGAACGCCCGGGCAGGTCGGTCTCGGTGAGAATGCCCACCGGCCGGTCACCCTCCATGACCGGCAGCGCGCCAATCCGGTGCGTCAGCACGAGCCCCACGGTCTCCGCGATGGGCGCGTCGGGGCCGATCGTGATGACGGAGCGGGTCATGACACGGTCGACGAGACACCTAAAGACCATGATCCATCACGGCGGCCGCTACCGCGAGGGCTGCTGCTCGGAGCAGCCAGGGCGAAGCGAGGATCCCGATCACGACCGCGGGCACGCCGAGCCCGATGCCCCACAACTGGACACGGCCGGGCCATCCACCGGGCTCTCGCGCCAGGAGAAACATTGGGTACACGCGGGCGGCCACGCCGACCACCATCGGGAGTATCCAACCGAGGAGGGCCAGATGGAAGTGGGCATGGATCAGCGGGAGCGTCGCCGAAGGAAGGAACTTCTCCACGTGATCGATGGCTGATCCTCCGTGCCCTGAGACTAGAATGCACGGCGCTGCGACCATTATGATCCTTGCCATAGCGAGAGGCGGATGACGCGGAGCGGTGTGATCATAGCGGTGCTGGCGGCTCTCGTGGGTACGGCCATGGGCATCGGAGGCTACACGTTCGTGTACGCGAAGGCGGCCTCCTATCTCACCGACGACCCGGGCGCCTGAGCAAATTGCCACATCATGCGTGAACAGTACGACGGCTGGATGGCGGGGAGCCACCGGGCGGTGGCCGTCTGCAACGACGGCCACGCTCCACACACGTCCTTGGTCGGCAAGTACGCCGTCAAGGCAGAGAACGGCTTCTGGCACTCGTTCGCCTTCACCACCGGTCGTTTCCCGGAGCCAATCCAGATCCGGCCGCGTAACCGGGCGGTCACGGAGGGTGCATGCCGGCATTGCCATCAGGAGATCGTCGACGCCATCGCCACCCATGCCTTGGCCAACGGTGGGGTGGCATGCATTCGCTGTCACGCCTCCGTGGGACATCTGCCGTGACTCGCCGTCAGGCCCCGAGGGAGCCATGGACCGTCTGAACACTCGGCCCCGACGTGATCGCCGCCTCTTCGTGACCGTCGTCATCGTCGCCGCGATCGCCGCCGCGGGAGGAGTTGGGCTCCTCGCCAGCATCATCGAGCGCAAGCAGGAGGCGCGGCATCCCTTCTATCGGGTGGTGGAGCTGACCGATGCGATCGAGGACCCCGCCGTGTGGGGAAGGAACTTCCCCTTGCAGTTCGACGGCTACCGGCGAACGGTGGATCAAGTGCGCACGCGCTTCGGAGGCAGTGAAGCGGTGCCCCGCACGCCGACGGCGGGCGATCCACGCTCGGTGGTTTCCCGGTCAAAGCTGGAGGAGGATGCACGGCTCAAGACCATGTGGGCTGGGTACGCATTTGCCCGGGACTTCCGGGAGGAGCGCGGCCACGCCTACATGCTGGACGACCAGACGTTCACGGAGCGGCAGCAGGTGGCAAGACAGCCGGGCACCTGTATGCAGTGCCACGCTTCGGTCTACGTACCCATGCGAAAGCTGGGCGGGGGCGACCTCACCAAGGGCTTCGAGGCGATGAATTCGATGCCATACGCGGAGGCGCGGAAGCTGGTTACGCACCCAGTGTCCTGCATCGACTGCCACGCGCCGGACACCATACAGCTCCGGGTCACCCGGCCCGCCTTCATCGAGGGAATACGGGCCCTCAAGGCCTTCGAGGGCGTGAAGGACTACGACGTGAACACCATGGCCAGCCGCCAGGAGATGCGCGCCTTCGTGTGCGGGCAGTGCCACGCCGAGTACTACTTCAGGGGCGCCGAGAAGCGCCTCGTGTTTCCCTGGGCCAACGGGTTACGCGCAGACGAGATCCTCTCCTATTATGACGCGATTGGATTCAAGGATTGGAGCCACGCCGACACGGGGGCCCCCGTGCTCAAGGCCCAGCATCCGGAGTTCGAGATGTGGAGCCAGGGGATCCACGCCCGCTCGGGCGTGACGTGCCCGGACTGCCACATGCCCTACAAGCGCGAGGGCGCCCTCAAGATCAGCGACCATCACGTGCGGAGTCCGCTCCTCAACGTCAATCGCGCCTGTCAGACCTGCCACAGGTGGTCGGAAGACGAGCTGGCCTCGCGCGTCGACCTCATCCAGCAGCGGACCTTCCAGCTCCGCAACCGCGCCATGGACGCCCTCGTGGCGCTCATCGAGGATCTCTCGGCGGCGCGGGCGGGAAGCAGGAACGACGCCGCGCTAGCGGCCGCGCAAGATTTTCAGCGCCGTGCCCAGTTCCTCCTCGATTTCGTGGAGGCCGAGAACTCGAACGGCTTCCACGCGCCCCAGGAAGCAGCCCGTGTCCTAGGCGTGTCCATCGATCTCGCCCGCCAGGGCCAGCTCGCTCTCCGCGACGGCGCGGCCCTCAGGAGAGGGGGGCGCGAGCCACAGAGGAGGATCGATCATGAGTAAGGCAGCCAAGACGATTGCCGGCTCGCTGATCATCGGCGCTGGGTTTCCGTGACCGCGGTTCGGTTCCCCTCGGCCTGGGGATCAGCGTGGAAGTCGCGCACCACGCAGTCGTGCGTGTGTCCCAACGCGTGGGCACCGTGAGCTGACGACGGGCTTGCGTCCACTGAGCCGGAGGTGCGTTCTGCGTGACCGGTTTGCAGATCCGACCACTCCGAGCCTCGGCTAGGGTGACGTAGTCGAAGGCACTGTGGGCAAACGGTTCGTGGATCCGGGGATGGCGCGGGTGAGCAGCACTTAGTCGATACCTCTGCCCCACCATGACATCGCCTGCGAGGAAGAGGGTGACGAGATGATCGGTGGCGGGCTGGGGTTCGTCAGCGCGCTGCGGGCCGCTTTGTCCCAACCGGAGGCAAGGACCAGGTGAACGCAAAGCCGATGCTCGGCCATCCGTTGATCTCGTTGTAGTCGGGCCCTGCCGGTGAGTTCGGTGAGGTCCACCCCGCGATCCCGAAGCGACCGGTCTCGGTCTTGACAGACAAGCTCTCGAAGAATGCCGGTTCGTGAATGACGCCACCCGTGCTCGGGTAATATTCGGCGTCCGCGGGCCGACTCCGGACTGGATCCGTCGTGGGTGGAATGATTCCCAACTCGCGCTCGAGCGGCGTGCGCTGCATCTTGACATCCTGACCCTCGGCGGGGATGCCGAAGGCCGTGATTAGGCCGAAGGCCACCATCAGGACTGCCACCCGTGTCACCTTCATGTCGCCTTGCTCCGATCTGCCTGGACGCGCAGCCGCATCAGGCGTCGCTTTTCCAAACACATGCACTAGGCGTGCCAAGCAGAAGGCGCGAAGGTAGGCTGAATTGGGAGACGGGCATATCGGGAATACGGCATTCCGCCCGGACCGGTGCTTCTACGCTGCCCCATTTTGACCTAACGACCCTGCCGGGTCCCCCAGCCCCGGGTGGGCTACGATGCCTGTTAGGCAATGCTGCCCCGACCGCCCGCGCGAGATCCCTCGAGCTGTTGATCTTGGCCGCCACGCTATCCCGGGACGAGCTTCTGGCCAGGCTGGAGACGTCCGACGCGGCCCTGAGCAGCGGCCAGGCCCGCGGCCGCCTCGACCGAACGAGCCGGCCGGCGGCGGCGAGGGCGGTGCGCGAGCTGTTCGGGTTCCTGCGAATCCTCGTGTGCTCATTCTGGTAATCGCCATGTCATTTCTACCATCGTCGGCGACACCGTAAACGTCGTCATCATCGGGATCATGATCGCGCTCGCCTTGACTGGCGAGCCGATGCCAGCCAGCGCCATCTGTCCGACGTCGAGCCCCACCTGCGCACACACGTGGCGCGCGACCAACTCGCTGTCGCCCGTGAGGATCTTGACGGTGACGCCGTCGCGTTGCAGCGTCTGCACCACCTCGGCCATCCCCGGCATGGGAGGGTCCGCGAAACGTAATGAAGCCCGTGAGGACGCTGTCGCGCTCGTCGTCCCGCGTGTAGGCGACCTGCCGGTCACTTCGCGATACGCAGGAATCCGGTGCCCTTTGCCGTTCAGCGTATTTCCTTGCGGTGGCCACGCTCACGTACCTGGTGCTGTCGAGATGGCGAAGCGCTCCGCCTCGGTCCTGGCCCTGAGCGGCGAACCGAGCATCGCCCGCGCCGCCTCCACCACTCGGAAGGGTCGGCGCCGGTGCCCCGGCTGCTCGTTGCCTTCGGTCGCGAGCGCATGGCAGTCTACAGGAGTCAGGCGGCCCGTATCCCTCCGACTCGACAGGAGGCAGGACTATGGCGCACGTGTTGTTCGTCCACGGCCTCGACAACAAGCCGGAAGCCGACTACCTCTACCAGCTCTGGAAACGTAAGCTGGCGCACGAGGACGGCCCGGATCTCGACGGTAACGGGGTCAGCTCGACCATGGCCTACTGGGCCGACGTGTTCTATGCCTCCCCCGACACCAACCTGGCCGCTTACGAGAGCGCCGCCGGCGACGTCGAGACCCTGGACGAAGGGCCAACCCCGCCCCTCGATCTCGATCGGCTTCCGCGCGACCACGCGGCGCGCGTCCGCCGCCTGGCCGACAAGGTGGGAGTCGATCCGGAAGTGCCCAGCGACCACGGGGCGAGTGCCGCGGAGGTGATGGCCGTGCGGCAGGAGCGGGTGCCGGTTCCGGAATGGCTGCGCAAACGCATCATGGCGCGCTTTGTGCGCGACGCCCATCACTATTTCTTCAACCAGGAGTCCATTCCACGGCCGGGAGCGCGCTACCTGGCGCGTGACGAGATGCGCAAGCGCTTCCTGGATGGTCTCAAGGCCGGGGCTTCTCAGCGCCCGCTGGTGGTGGTCTCGCACAGCATGGGGACGATCATCGCCTACGACTGCTTGATGCACGAGCCCGATTGTCCCGAGGTCGACGGTCTGATGACGGTCGGTAGCCCGCTCGGGCTCGACGAGGTCCAGGACTTCTTCCCATCCTGGTCGCGCGCCAACGGGTTCCCGTCGGCCAAGCTGAAGGGGCCCTGGGTGAACGTCTTCGACCCGCTGGACGTGGTGGCGGGGTTCGACCCGCGCTTTGCGGGGGATTTCATGCGCAACGGGATGCCCGTCGTGGAGGACATGCGCGAGGACAATTGGGGAACGTGGCGCCACAGCATCAGCAAGTACATGCAGGGCAAGCTGCTGCGGGGCCGGCTCGCCAAGATGCTAACGCTCGAGTGGGCATGAGCGCGTTTCCGGACGCCGCCCGGGCGTTGACCGAGGCCGCCAAACGGCACGACAAGCTTGCGGCCTGGCAGGCGACCGGCCAGCTCCTACCATGGCTCGGCGATCTCCGTCACCCCGTCGAGCCGAAGGCCGCGTTCGGATTGGTCCGCTCGGGAGCCGCCAACAACCGCTGGTTCGATATCGCCGAGCTATTGGCGGGGGCGGTCTCGGGCAGGGCCGACGCCACGGCCGGGCTGCGGCGCCTGCACGCGCAGATGCTCATGGAACGGGGGTTTCAGGACGAGGCCCTGGCGCGACTCGAGCTCCTGCGGGCCGACCGCTCGCTGACGGATTTCGACCGGGGCGAGCTATTCGGTCACCTCGGGCGAATCCACAAGGATCGGTTCATCATGGCGGCGACGGCCGAGGACACGACCGCTACGCGCCAGCACCTGGCCCGGGCCCTTGAAGCCTATCAGACGGGGTATCGCGAGCAGCCGACCCGAGTATGGCTCGGAATCAACGCCGTCGCTCTGCTCGCGCGCGAAGAGGCGCGCGCAGGAAACCGAGGCGCGCTCTCCGAGGCCCAGGCGCTGGCTCGCGCGGTCCTCGCCGAGATTCCTCGTCAGGATCCCCAGTCCGCCGACGCGTACAGCCACGCGACCGCCGCCGAAGCATACCTGGCCCTCGGCGACACCGCGACCACGCTCCAGCAACTGCGGCAATACGTCAATCACCCGCGGGTCAACAGCTTCGCCCTCGGGGCCACCTTGCGCCAGCTTCTGCAGGTATGGCAGATCGACCGCCGCCCGCCGCCCGGGCCGGCCATGGTCGAACTGCTGCGCGCGGCTCTCATGGACAAGCAGGATGGCGTCCTCGATATGTCGGGCCACGAGATTCTGCAGGCGCGTGCGGTGGCCTCGGTTCGCTCGCTGGAGGCGGTGTTCGGGACGGACCGCTTCGACTCGATCGAGAACTACCGCAAGGGACTGGAGCGCTCGGCCTGCGTGGCGCGAATCGGTCGCAGCGCTGAGACCGGAGTGGGCACCGGCTTCGTGATGCCGGGCAACCTTCTGAGCGACAAGCTCGGCGAGCGCTGCCTGTTGGTCACCAACGCCCACGTGATCAGCGCGCGCGAGGAGGATCGCCAGGCTAACGCGGTGCACCCGAGCGAAGCCGTGGTGACCTTTGCCGCGCTCGACGACGTGGCGCCCACCAAGGAATTCGGTGTCTCCCGCGTGGTCTTCTTCCGTCCCCCGGACGATCTCGACGTCACGGTGGCCGAGCTGACGGAGCCGGTGTCGCCGCGCGTGACGCTGCCGACGTCGGCGGTGCTGCCCACCCCCGGCTCGGAGGTGCAAGTCAGGGTGATCGGGCATCCCTCCGGGCGCGGTCTTTCATTTTCGAGCGGCCGCTTTCTCGATCATCAAGCGCCCAGGATGCACTACCGGGCCGCCACCGAAGGCGGCAGCTCGGGCGGTCCGGTGTTCAGCCATGAATGGCGGCTGATCGGCGTCCACCACGCCGGGGGCGAAGCCATGCCCAAGCTCAACGGCCAGACCGGCACCTACGAAGCCAACGAGGGCATCTGGGTCCAGGCCATCCGGGATGCATTGGAGCGGGAGCTCAAGCGCGGGTGAGGGGGCTGTCCCTCAGCTGCCTCCGTCGTAGATGATTCGGTAGATGCGGCCGGCCTTGTCGTCCGAGACGAGCAGGGACCCGTCTCGATCCACCACCGCGTACACCTTGCCCTCCGCGCGCGAGCCCACGAACACGATCCCGGACGGCCCGGCCGCCATCTGCCGCGCATTCGGGACGTCGGCCGCGTAGACGGCAATGCGGAAGCTGGGCGGCACGGTGATATCGCTCACCTCGGCGGCGCGGCTGGGCAGGATGCCGGTCAGGGAGCCGCGGTACCAGCAACCGACGACGATCAGCGCGATGACAACGACGAGAACAACCCCGCTCGGCGCGAGAACACGGCGCATGGCCTCATTGTGCCCTGACCGCCGAAGGCTCGCGACTCCTAGCCGGCTGCCGGTGAGGTACCGATTCGTTCAAGCCAGAAGCGGGCCAGCTCGATGGGACGCGGCCACCAGACGTCGCCCTTGTCGAGGATCCGCTGGACGAGACGCTCGACCATGCGCATGCGCGAGGGGCGGCCGATGATCTGGGGATGCCCGAGCCAGTTGAAGAAGCTTCCTTCCGCGTGGAGTCCTTCGAACTCCTCCGACCAGATTTCCCACACATCTTGCTGGCTCCAGATCCCGTTGCCGACCGGTGGCACCGCGCTCCACAGAAAGAAGGGCGCGTCGTTATTGCACCAGGCGGTGGGGAACTCCACCAGTCGCCCGTGCGGCGTCTCGTGACAGTACGGCAGGTCCGTGTCGAGGGCGTTGCTGTGGTAGACGAATCCGTGCTGCGCATAGAGGTCCATGGTGTGCCGACTGGGGTCGGCGGACGGCACCCGGGCGCCGAGAGGTTGTACGCCCAGGACCTTCTGGAAAATGGCGAGGCTTTTTTCAAGAAGAGCTTCCTCTTCGTCGCGCCCCTTCAGGAAGAAGGGCTTCTCGTGAAGGTAGCCGTGGTGGCCGACCTCGTGGCCACGCCGCACGATGTCCTCGCAGAGAGCCGGGTAACGCTCGATGATCCAGCCTGGGATGAAGAAGCACGTCTTCAGACCGTAGCGGTCGAGCACGTCCAGGATGCGCGGCATGCCGGTCTTGGGTCCGTAGGCGCCCATGGACATATGCAGGGGGCGTTCGGCCAGCGCGGGATCGCGGTGGATCCACGGGCTCTCCCCGTCGAGGTCGAAGGTCATCATGACGGCACACCGGGCGCCGCCGGGCCACGTCACCGCCCCTTGCATCGATCGGCACCTCCGGTCAGCATGGCTTTGCCGTGGGGCCCGCCGCGCGCATGCGCCGGCAGACGACGCCGCGAGCATAGACGACTGCCCTCAGCTTGGCAACGGCGCCACGGCGTCTTATCCGCCAGCACCTCGCCCATGAGCTGGTGAAAGCGTTCAGGATCGGTTCGCTGTGCGAAAGCCGAGGAGTCCGCGATGTCGGCGAAGAGAACCGTCACCAGCTGCGCTCCGCCTCGAGGGCGCTGGGCTCTCCTCGTCCCTCCTGTCAGGGCCACCCATGAAAGGTTCAGGTTGCCATGACTGTAGGTTGTGACTCGGTCAGTGCCAAGACCGTGAGTGGGCAATCACCGAGCATCGTGAGCGAGACGGCCGCTCGCCCCTCCACGACGAGCGCCCCGCAATACCCCGCGGCGGGATCGAGGGTGCGGCCGCGCCAATCGCGCGGAGTACCGACCGCGTTGGGGAGGCGCAGGAGGCGATCCTCGGCTCGGCTCACATCGATTTCGGCCAGAGCGCGGCTGAGACCGATCCCACACGCTTTGAGGTAGGCCTCTTTGAGGGTCCAATACCGATAGAAGGCGGAGAGCCGATCCCCGGGCGCGGTGCGGTGGTAGGCGAGCTGCTCTGCGGGAGTGAAGGATCGCGCCACAATGTCATCGATGTTGTCGACGGGTCGCACGCGTTCGAGGTCAACCCCGAGCTCCCGGCGCTGGCTGACGGCTACCAGGGCCAGCTCGTCGGAGTGCGACACATTGAAACGAAGGCGACCCCTCGCGCGGGTGGCATTCAAGTACGGCTTGCCGTATGGTCCCAGCGCGAAGGTCAATTCGGCGGGCGCCCGCCCGAGATAGCGGCCCAGGATCGCCCGCAGGGTCGTCCGGCACATCACGAATCGCCGCCGGAGCGGCTCGCGGGCCAACCGTCTCGCCTGGGCCAATTCGTCGGCGGAGAGCCATTCCGGCCGGAGACGGTCGCGCCAGCCGGTGGCATCCAGACGAAAGGCCCAGACGTGGATGGCGTCGGGCAGGATCGGCGGCACGGGCGCCGGGGCGGGGCCAAGAGCGCATTCCGTCACCATCACCTAGGACCTCCCGTCCGCGTCGCGCGGATCGTGGAGCGCGCGCACGCTGAAGATCTCGGTTCGCCGTGTGAATCCCTTGAGTTGCGTGGATGCGACGAAGTCCCCGTCGATACGCTCGCCGAGTTCGGCGAAGATCCGCTGACAGACAAGGATCTGAGCTGGCTCCGCCAGTTCACAGAGTCGCGCGGCCAAATTGGTGACGGGACCGATCACCGCATAGTCCCAGTGCCCGTCGAAGCCAATGAGTCCGGCCGTGGCATAACCCTTGGAAATGCCGGCGCCCAGCCCCAAGAAGTGCCCGCGAGCCTGCCACAGGCCTTCGAGACGTCTGAAGCTGTCGCGCAGGGCCAGCGCGAGGCGGATCGCACGTTCTGTCGCGTCGGGGACGGGAATGGGATCGTTGAAAAATATCATCGTCCCGTCTCCCGTGAAGCGCTCGAGCGTCCCCCCATAGATCTTGAGAGCGCGCCCGATCAGCGCATGATACTCGAGGAGGACTCTTGAGACCTCCTCGGGCTCCGTAGTCTCGCTGAAGGCGGTGAATCCGCGGAGGTCGAGAAAGAGCACGACGACCTCCTGCCGATGAGGACACAAGACGCGGTCCGCCCGTCCCGACAGCAAGGCCTCGGCAACCGGGGCGGGGACGAACAGACGGAGACACTCGAACGCCGCGGTTCCCTGAAGCGTGGCCATGCTCGCTGCTCTCGGTTGGGTCCCGTCGGCCACGAGGGCTTGGCCGGGACCTGCATCGCGGGGCGTCAGGCTCGATGCGCCAGCCGGCCCATTGACCGCGATCGCATGGTGGTCGGTCTGGATCAGCCCGGGCTGGCCGTGCACCGGCTCAGTATTCCGGGTGACGTTCGAGGGCTCGGTCCTTTCGTGCCGTAGCATTGTCCACCTCCGCGACATCACATAATGCAACCGTTGTGCCACGTATAAAGGACATAATATTAACCAGTTACGGAGAGATATGACGGAGTTGATCAGTGAGTTGAGCGGTCAAAACCTGATCGATACACCGGAGAGTCGAGGGTGGCTCCTACGATAGCCTGTGCGGCTGGTCCTGAGCGCTGGAGGCGCCGGACCCCGATCAGAGTTCGTCGCGGTACTTCCGGAAGAACCCCTCTCCCGCTTTGCGGCCGTTCGCGAACATCGCCGACATGTTGGAGTAGCTCCAGTCGAGGACATGGGCCCCTTCGTCAGGTTCGATCACGAACGTAATTTTTCGAAACGTGAAGCGGCGGTTGGGGTGGCGCCCGGTGTCGCGATCCACACCTTCCTCGAACCGAGCCAGCTCCTTCTTGGCGTGGGCCACCACTGGCAGGATGATCGATAGCCCGAACGCATCCCAGAGGTTGCGCGGCTCACGGAGCAAGAACTGTTCGAGCTCCGACACGATATCGATGAGGACCACGTGCCCGATCCCTAACGCTCCGGCCGTTTTCAGGAAGCTCCCGAAACTGATTGGCTCCCAGTTCGCTCCCTCGAAGCTCAGATTTCCGTCAATCCGTACCGGCGTATAGATGAACGGATACGCGAAGGCGGCCCGAACATGGTCCGGCGTGATTTGGCCCCGCTGGAACACCTTCATGGCTGCTCCGGTGCCGGAGTGGCTCGGTGAGGCCTGGCCCCTTGGGGCGGCTTTGCTATCCTTCTTGCGCGCGTCGGCCGCGGCCTCTACGATGTCCGCGCGACTCGTGAAATTGAGGAAAAAGTCCTCTCCCTTCTCGCCAAGCGTGTCGAAGTCGATCAGGTCCTCGATAAAGGGCAGCGGATCGCACACGCCCTTGCTCCAGTAGGTGAGGGTGGTGGGTGTGATCGTCGCTGCCCACAGGTCGACGAGGTCATTGTAGAGCCGCCTGAGCTCCCCGTGGCCGACGTTCATCAACGTCTGCCCCGCCCTGACCCAGTGGTTATACCATTCTCCGAGAGGGGAACTCGGCTCGGGCAATGGCCGGAAGGGAAACTCGCCGACCTTGAAGAGTTGGGCCACCCGCTGAATGGGTCGGGTGAACGGGCCGGGCTTGAAGAAGACCTTGAAGTTGATCGGCAGAAGGCTGTAGATCGGGTCTGAGACACCCAGCTCCACGATACTCTCCAGTGCCTTTCTCGGATCCTTGCACTTGGGGGCGGCGAGGAGAAGCCCGATCAGCGCGCCCGCGCCCGAGGTATAGATGACATCGAAAAGCTTGCCGCCCTTCTCCTCGAGTTTTCCTGTTCTCTTGTAGTTGTCGTAGAGGGCGCACAGCGCTCCCGCCATCAGGGGTGAGTGGGGTGCTCCCGCACTCAGGATCAGCGCCGTCTTCGGACGGTTGTCTGAACGAGTCTGAATCGCGCTCATCTGGCCCTCCCTGCTTGCACCCGCGCGCCGGCCAAGGTCCCGTTGATGGTGTCGAGGATGAACGAACGATCGTCCACGATGAGAAAGTGGGCGGTGTTGCGGATCCAGGCCTGGAAGCTCACTCCGGTGTAGTGTCCCCATTGCACAGCGTCCTCTCGGGTCACGTACGGGTCACCATGACCCACGAAACAGGTCAGGGGGACATGCCACGACGGGGTCGCCATGAACCGATAGTTGGCGGCCATCGCGAAGTCCGCCCGCACGGCCGGTAGCAACAGGGCACGAAGCTCGGGATTCCTCAAGAACTCGTCGGTCGCGTCGATATCGAAGTGGCGGATCATTTCCACGAACACGGGATCGGGCTGTTCATGGCCAGGGCGGAACGGGTCGAACTGCGGGTGCCGGATGAGCGTGGCCAGCAGATCCCGCTCGAACGGTCCCTCTCGCTTGAGCAGGTGGGGCGGCCTCGCCCCCGAGACGAACACGTGCTCGAGGGGCAGCGGGCCACGCCCCAGGAGCTGACGCGCCGTTTCGAAGAGGATCAGGGCGCCCAGGCAGTGCCCGAAGAAGGCAAAGGGCTTGTCGAGGTACGAGGAGAGGGAGGGAATCAGTCGCGTCACGAACGTGTCCAGCGATTCGATGAGCGGCTCGTCCGCGCGGCTGCCCCGTCCTGGAGGGTCGATTGCGACAAGCTCGATGGTGGCATCGAGCCCGTCGGCCCATGGGCGGAACGTGCCCGCTCCTCCTCCCGCGTAGTGAAAGCAAAAGAGCCGCACCCTGGCCGAGGGGTTTGGCCGGGGGAACACCAGCCAACCACCCGCCTCGATGAGGCTCGCCGCGCCAGCCCTTCGCCGACTCTGATCAGCCGAGGCCGGCATGGGAGCCGGGGGATCCTCGGCCGGGTGAGGGAGGCGCGCAAAGAGCTCATCGACGAGCTCGGCGACGCTCGGCCCCCGGATCAGCGATGCCACAGGCACCGCCATTCCGAGACCCTGTTCCAGGCGATTCGCGACGTTCACCGACATGAGCGAGTCAAGGCCGAGCTCGTTGAGCGGTTGCTGCGGATCGATCTCCTCGGCGAAGCCGAGCTCGTCCGCCACGTGGGCCCGGACGAACTCGAAGAGGAGAGATCGATGCTCGCTCGCCGGGGCTTCCCGCAGGCGGGCCTGCATGTCTCCCTCGGGGACGGCGTGCTTGGCCCGGTGAGCCGCTCCGACTTCGCGGGCCAGCGCTGCATAGAGCGCGGGTGGCTCGGAGAACTGCTTGAGATAGGTGGCCCAGTCGGTGATCGTCACCGCAGCGTGATCGAGACCTCGACTCATGAGGTACTCGAGCGCGCGCAGGCCTTCGTCGGGGGGGATGGAGCGGGTGCCGCGCGCGCGCCAGATGGCGGCCCCGCGGGAACCGGTGGCCGCCGCCATGCCCTCGTCGGCCCACGGCCCCCAGTTCACAACCGTTGCCGGCAGACCTAAACCACGACGATGCGCGCCGAGTGTGTCGAGGAAGGCGTTGGCGGCCGTGTAGTTCGCCTGCCCGGCCGAGCCAGTCAGGCTGAGCAGGGACGAACTGAGGACGAAGAAATCGAGCTCAAGATCGCGCGTGTAGTGGTGCAGAAACCAGCTTCCGCGAATCTTGGGAGCCGCGACCCGGGCAAACGTGCTCCAGTCCATCTGGCCCACGATCCCGTCGTTCACGACACCGGCGCAGTGGATGACACCCCTCAGGGGTAAGCCCTCTCGACGGATCTCGCTCAGCAGCCGTTGAACATCGGCTTCGATACCAACATCGGCCGTCACCACGCGTATGTCCGCTCCGCGCCCCCGCAAGGCTTCGACCACCTCGCGGACCCTACCCTCGGCTGCGCGGCGTCCGGCCAACACCAGGGACCGTACGTGATGTCTCTCGACCAGCCACGCCGCGACCCTGAGCCCAAGCATGCCGAGGCCGCCCGTGATCAAGTAGGTACCGTCGCCGCGGAACCTGACCGGAGCCTCGCGGGGTATCGCGCCCCGAGAGCGGCGGAGACGCGCGACAAAGCGGGTGCCGTTGCGAAGGCAAACCTCGCCTTCTCCATCGCTCGGGATGAGTTCAGCGGCCAGGGCTTCTGCGTCCTCGCGCGGCTTGGCGAGAGGAGCGGGTGGCAGATCGATCAAACCTCCCCATAACGCCGGGTACTCGAGGGCCACCGTGCGCCCGAGTCCCCACAGCGGCGCCGGCCCTGGCTCGGGCGGCGCCGACGGTTGCGTCGCGGGTTGAGTGTTCCGGGTGACGAACCACAGGCGGGGCGCGAAGGCGGTGGTGCGTTTCGCCTCGGCGAGGGCTTGGGTGAGGAACAGGGGGGCGGCGCACGCGAATCCTTCGGCCTCCCGCGCTAGACGGTCGGGGCCGGCCTCGTCCGAGGACGAAATATCGAGGCCCCAAAGGTAGAGCACTCCCCGGCAGGGCAGACCCTCCCACACCGACACCTCTTCGAGCAGGTGCCGAAACTCCTGCGGGCGTGTCGGGTTGATCGTCGGTCGCGGCGGGTCCGTGTCCCCCGCATCGGCGTAGACCAGGTGACACCAGTCGCCACGTGTCTCCAGCTGCTCCGCGAGTGCGGCTCCCACCCCGCCACGATCGGCGAAGATCAGCCAGCTGGCGAGGGCGCTGCGGCGCGAAGGGGAGGCAGACCGTTCTTCCCACCGCAGCTCATAGAGCCACTCGGTGAGGGTCGAATCGTCGGCGGTGGAGGCGACTATCTCTCGGCGAAGGCGCCGCAGCGACAATCCGGAGAGCGTTGCCACGATCTCTGAATCCGTGCCGTAGACATTGATGTCGACGACGAGAGGTTGGTTGGGCGCTCGGTGATTGCGAACCGTCACCTGCGCCCACCCCTCAGTCACCCCTTCGCGGTACAGGCGAAATCGCTCGACACCGACGGGGAGATAGGTGCCGTCGGGCAAGGGGAGGGCCGCCTCGCCGTACTCATCGAGGGCAGCCGGGTATATGTGCAGACACGCATCCAGGAACGCGGGGTGTAGACCGTAGGGGCCGGGTGACGCCTCGGCCGGCAGACGAATTCTGCCCACGGCCGTGGCTTGGCCTTGCCAGAGTTGCTGGATCCCCCGGAAGGACGAACCGTACTGCAATCCCAGTTCTCCGACGGCTCGGTAGTAGCGATCGGGGGAGATCTCGCGATGGCACTGCGCGAGGGCTCCCTCCACGTCGAATGGTGTGGCCGCCCGCGCCTCGCCAAGCCCAGCCGTGCTCCCCCCACTCACGATGCCACTCAGGTGCGTCTGCCACTTGCCGTTGTCCGTTTCGTCGGGGCTGAGAAGCTGGAACGCGGCCCGGCGCTCCCCGGTCGGGGTCAGGACCAAGCGGACGGAGCGCGCACCGTCCTCCGGCAGGACCAATGCCTGGTGATAGGTGAGGTCCTCAAGTTGGAGGGGATAGCTGCCGAAGCATCCCCTCCCCGCCGCGAGGGCCGCCTCCAGTGCAACCGCGGTCGGGAGCACACGCCGACCGTGAATGCGATGATCGCGCAAGTACGGCAGTTGCTCCTCGCCGTAAAGAGCCTCGAACAGAATCTCCGACGATCCTGATCCCGTGCGCACCCCGAGCAGCGGATGGGGACGGGGCGCACGCGTCTGCCCGTCGGTTCTCTCCCCGCGCGCACCGTCGAGCCAGTAGCGCTTCCGCTGGAAGGGATAGGTCGGCAAAGCCACGCGGCGGCGGCCGGCTCCTTCGTGAACGCGAGGCCAGCGGATGGGCACGCCCTCGAGGTACAGCGCCTTCAGGCCTTCCAGCATCGTCTCCCACTCGGGCTTCTGCTTGCTCAAGGAGGATACCCATGAGGTCTCCGCGCCGGGCAGGCATTGTCGGCCCATGGCGAGCAATCCGCTCCCAGGGCCTACCTCCAGGAATACGTCGAAGCCCTGCGCGCGCAGGGTGCGCAGGCCGTCGGCAAAGCGCACGGCCCCCCGGGCGTGGCGTCGCCAGTATTCGGGCGCCGGCGCTCCCGCGGTTGCCTCCCCGGTGAGATTCGAGATGAGGGTGACGCCCGGCGCACGGTGTGTGATGGCACGCGCCGCTGCCTCTAGCCGATCGAGGATGGGATCCATCAACGGTGAGTGGAAGGCGTGGGAGACGGTCAGATTCGCGGTCGAGATGTTCTGTGTCCTGAGCGCGGCGACCGCCTCTCCGAGGGCGCCCCGGTCACCAGAGATGACGGTGTTCGCGGGACCGTTGATGGCCGCGATCGCAATCCGCGCGGCATCGGACCTGACGACGTCGCGAACCGCGGCCTCGGGCGCGAACACAATCACCATCGAGCCACTCTTGGGAAGGCTCTGCATCAACCGACCGCGCTCCGCCACCAAGCGGAGCCCCTCGTCGAGCGCGAACACGCCGGCGACACAGGCCGCCACCAGCTCGCCCACGCTATGCCCCATCACGGCTCCCGGCACGACTCCCCAGGCTTGCCACACCTGAGCAAGGGCGTACTCGACGGCGAACAGCGCCGGCTGGGTATAGGCCGTCTCGTGCATCAGGGCGGCGGCGTCATCGCTCTGGGGGAAGATCACTTCGAGGAGCGGGCGATCAAGGTAGGGCCGGGCGACCGCGGCACATTCGTCGAGCCGTCGGCGGAACTCCGGGAGGGTGCGGTACAGTTCTTGAGTCATCCCGGCGTACTGCGAGCCCTGGCCGCTGAACAGGAAGGCAACCGATGGCTTTTTGCCCGTTCGCCGCGCATCCGCGGGGGGGTGGCCCCTCGGTTCCGACGCCGGGAGTTGCGCGAGGAGGTCCTGGGTGGAGCCCGCCACTACCGCGAGGCGGTGGGGAAAGTAACTGCGGCTCACGTTGGTCGTGTAACAGAGGTCGGCCAGGGATGCGGGAGGGGTAGCCTCGAGGAACGTTCGGAAGCGATCCGCGTAGGCGGCCAGTGCGGTCTCGGTCTTCGCCGAGAGCGTCAGCACGTGAAGCGGGCGCGAGTCGGGAACCGGGCTCCCGGCGAGCGGGGGCCCCTGCAATACCGCGAAGGCATTGGTCCCGCCGATCCCAAGAGAGTTGACGGCGGCTCGTCGCGGGCCCTCCGACGTCGGCCAGGGCCGGAGCTCGGTGTTGACGTAAAACGGACCATGATCGAAGTCGATCGTCGGGTTTGGCACCGTGAAGTGCAGGCTGGGGGGGATCAGGCCGTGCCGGAGGACGAGCGCCGTCTTGATCAGTCCCGCCATTCCGGCCGCCTGCTCTGGGTGACCGATGTTCGTCTTGACGGAGCCGAGGGCACAGAAGCGCGGCGAGAACGCCCGCAGCGCGAAGGCTCGGCTGAGGGCCTGGATCTCCAGGGGATCGCCGACGGCGGTGCCCGTCGCGTGGCACTCGACATAGCGGATCGATTCGGGGGGAACGCCGGCCACCCGGAAGGCCTCCGCCATTGCCCCGGCCTGTCCTGCCACCGAGGGGGCGCTGTAACTTGCCTTCATGCCTCCGTCGTTGTTGACGGCCGTCCCCTTGATGACCGCGTAGACGTGATCGCCATCGGCGGTGGCGCGCGCCAGGTCCTTGAGGATCACTGCCGCCACACCGCTCCCGAAGACCGTGCCCTGTCCGGCGGCATCGAAGGCGCGGCAATGACCGTCCATCGAGTAGACGTTTCCTTTCTCGGCGAGGTAACCGGACACTTGGGGGACGCGCACGGTCACCCCGCCCGCGAGGACCATGTCGCACTCGCCCCCGAGCAAGCTTTGACACGCGAGATGTACCGCCACCAACGACGTCGAACACGCCGTCTGCACCGTGACACTGGGACCAGTGAGGTTGAGCTTGTACGAGACGCGCGTACTGAGGAAATCCTTGTCGTTTCCGAGGTGCGGAAGTCCCGCCGTCTGGCCGGGAAACCCTGGAGAGGCCCGCTGGGCCATCAGGTAACTGGTCACCACGCCTCCGCCACCGGCGAACACGCCGATGGGGCCTTCGTACGCGTCGGGATAGTAGCCGGCGTCCTCGAACGCCTCCGACGCGACCTCCAGGAACAGACGATGCTGGGGGTCCATGATCGCCGCTTCCCGGGGCGAGTAGCCGAAGAAGGAAGCATCGAATGCTTCGACGTCGCGCAGGATGGCGCCGGCCTTGACGTAGTGCGGATTCAGGAGGGCGGAAGGTGTGACCCCCGCCGCCAGCAGCTCCGCGTCAGAGAAGGAGGTGATCGATTCGACGCCGCTGCACAGGTTGTCCCAGAAGGCGGCGACCGTGTCGGCGCCGGGAAACCGGCACGCCATTCCGATGATGGCGATCTCTCGCCCAGTACTCGACCTCCTCATGGCGACCGCCTCTCTGCCGACGGCTGGCTGCAGTGTCCTGGCTAGGTCCGCGCGCGCTGACGGACACGACAACGCTCACCGGAGCTGTCGGCGGTGATCGGGGTCGAAGTACCCGCCCTGCCCGGGACTTATCTCGACCGTCTGGGTCCGAGCGACCTGAGCACACCGTCCACCGTCTCGAGATAGCCGCGAACGAGGTCGGACTGCCAGTCCCGCCACTCCTTGCCAAACTCTTGCTGGGATCTCTCGAAGTCAAGGTAGGCGTCCCAGAGAAGCCTCGCGCGGTCTCTGGCATCCGCGTCCCACCGTTCGCGCCACTTCGGGTCCTGGAGGGCGTCCTGGTAGGCTCTGAGTATCGCACGCTGCCAGCCAAGCAGAGGGAGCACGAACAGCCCGCACAAGACTGGTAGCGCAAACGGGAACATGGCCCCCAGGCGAGAGGCGTCATCGTCTGAGTCTTTTTTCGACGGTGGCTCGTTCATCGCCGGTCACCCCCCTCAGAGCATTCCTTCGGCGCGTACACGATCCCACACCATTCCCATGTCGCGGAACATCACCACGGCGCTGGCCTGCGTCTCGTGTGCCCGGGCAACCTCACCCCGCGCCATCAAGAGCCTCGCATAGACCACGAGGCTTCGGGCCAGCTCGGGCTTCTCACCGTTCTCCTCCTGGATCCCGATGGCCTGGAGGAGCGTCGCCTCGGCCTGGGCCATATCGGGAGGATCTTGCCGGAACAGAGTCTCGGCCACGGCGCGCTGAGCCAAGGCACTGCCGTGCCGTTCGCCCGACTCCTCCGCGAGACGGACCGCTTCCTGAGCCATTCGGCGAGCCGCCTCGATTTCGCCAAGTTCGAGAAGGCACTCGGCCAGGAAGGCCTTCGGTCGGCTCAAGAACAGCGTCGTCCCGAGCTGGGCGGCGATCGCGATGCACTCCTCCAGGATCCGGCGGCCGCGGGGCGCGTCACCCGCCTTGGTATGAGCGCGGCCCTCATAGACCTTCAGGGTATAGATGCGGAAGCGGTCGCCCACTTCGTCGGCGATACGACGCCCCGTCTCGAAATCGTCGATCGCCGTCGCCCATTCGCCACGATCGGACCGCACGTGGCCACGAAAATAGTGGGCCGCCGCCTGGGCAACCGGGTTCTGGATCTGCTGCGCCAGTTGAACGCCCTGGTCGGCGCGCCGGATGGCACGGGCAAACTCGCCCGCGTCGGCGAGGGCGATCCCGGCGAAGCCGGCGGTGGTGGCCGCGTCGTTCAGGTTCCCCAGCCGCAGCATTTGCTCGGTGCTGCGCTCCAGCGACGTGATGGCTTGCGTGAGCGCGCCCTGCTGCCAGTACAAGCGACCCAAGAGGTTCACGGGGGGGGCGGTCAGCGCGTCATCGGCGAGGCTCTCGGCGACCTTGAGGCTTTGCTCCGCGTGTTCGATAGCCGTGCGCGTCTGGCCGACGACGTATTCGATCCGCCCCGACCAATAGAGCACGCTGGCCAGGCGAGCCTGATCGCCGAGCTGTGCGGCCAGTGCCTGGGCCACCACCAGATTCTCGCGATTGCGCTCGACCTCCTGGCGCGTGGTGCCCACGGCAGCCAACTTGAGGATGGCGTCGATTTCCCATCGCTGCGCCTCGGGCGAGGGCGGCAAAGTCCGTGCCGCCGCCAGCCCCTGCTCGTAGTGCGCGGTGGCCTCCACGTTGGCGCAGACGCGCGCCGCGCGATCTCCCGCCAGGAGGGCATAGCGGAGGGCGCGATCCGGCTGATTGCTCCGCGCGTATTGATAGGCGAGAACGGCGGCATACTCCTCGAGGTGGTCCGCGTAGATGTCCTCGATGGCCCGCCCTATGGCTCCGTGCAGAGCCTTGCGGCGCTGGCTGAGCAGGCTCTGGTAGGCGGCGTCCTGGATCACCGCGTGCTTGAACATGTACTCGTGCTCGGGGAAGAAACGCACCTCGTGGACGAATTCGAGGTGTTTCAGGCTGGCCAGGTAGCTCTCGATTTCCTGGGCCATCGCCGAGACGCGGGTGAGCAGGTGAAGGCCGAACTGACGGCCGATCACGGCCGCCGTCTGCACGGTGCGCTTGAGTGGCTCTTCCAGTCGATCCAGGCGCGCGAGGATGATGTCGTGGAGCGTCCCGGGGAAATCGACCAACGCCCCCGGGGCCCAGGTGAAGCCTTCATCCTGCCGCACCAAGAGGCTCCGTTCGCGCAGGGAGGTGATGATCTCCTCGACGAAGAGGGGGTTGCCTTCGGCCTTGTCATACACACGCGGGGTCAGGTCCGGGGGTACCTGGCGGGTGCCCAGCACGCGCTCCACCATCCTGCCCACCTCGCCGGTGGTGAGCTGGTCGAGGGCGATTTGCGTGTAGTTGGTCTTATCCGCCCAGCGCACCGTATAGCCTGACCGGTGGGTGGTGATCAGCAGGACGGGGACGCCGGCCATGCTCTCGATGAAGAAGGCGAGATACTGTTCGGAGATCGGGTCGATCCAGTGCAAGTCTTCGATGATCAACACGTGGGGACGACGTTGGCTCCCTGCCACGGTAAGCGCTTGAATGGCATCGAAGGTCTTGCTGCGCCGTTCCTTGGGGGTCAGGTGCTTGAGGGCATCGTCCTCACCTGGGAGTCCGTATGGCTCGCGCAGAAAGGGGAGGATCCGCTCGAGGTCGCCGTCGATGCGCCGCAGACCTCGGCGAAGCTTCTCGTCGATCTGAGCGGGATTGTCGCCTTCCTCGATCTCGAAGTTGGTGTTCAGGATTTCCAGGATCGGTCCGTACGGGGTTGCTTGCCCGTCAGGCGCGCAGCGCGCTTCCAGCCAGGTCACCTGACCAGGCGGGAGTGACCGACGGAATTCGTACACCAGCCGTGACTTGCCGATCCCCGCTTCGCCGACGATGCCGACCACCTGTCCGCGTCCGGCCATGGCGCTTGCCAGGCGGCCCTCCAGGACGGCGTGCTCCCGTTCGCGGCCGATGAACTCGGTGAGCCCGCTGTCGGCGGTGACCTCCAGGCGGCTCCGCCGGCGCAGTCGGCCGGTCACTCTCAACACCGAAACCGGTTCGAGACGACCTTCGATGGGGACGATGCCCAAGGATTCACTGCGGACGTAACCCTCGACCAGACGATGGGTGGCGCCGGTGACGAGGATGGTGCCGGGTCCCGCCAGTCGCTCCACGGTCGCGGCGAGGTGCGTGGTATCCCCGACCGCCGTGTAGTCCATGCGCAGGTCGTCACCGATCCTTCCGACGATGATGGGCCCGCTGTTCAGGCCGAAGCGCAGCTGCACGTCCACCCCGCGCTCGCGCTTGAGCTGCTCGCCGTAGCCGCTCACCGTCTCCTGGATGCTCAGCGCCGCCCGCACCGCGCGGAGGGCGTGATCTTCCAGGGCCACCGGCGCCCCGAAGAGCGCCATCAAACCGTCGCCCAGGTATTGATTCACCGTGCCTTCGTAGCGATGAACCATCTCCGTCATGAGGCCGAGCAAGCGGTCCATGATCTCGTGCATGAGCTCGGCGTCGACCTGCTGGACGAGGCGAGCTGCGTCCACGACGCCGGCGAAGAGCACGGTGACGTGCTTTCGTTCGCCCTCCAGCGTGCTCCTGGACGTCCGGATCTTCTGGGCGAGGTGCTTTGGCGCGGAGATCTCGGGCACCCGGAACGCCCACGGAGAGGCGGCGGGGGCCTCGGCGGCCACCGCTTCCCCACAGTGCCCGCAGAAGCGAGTGCCCGAGGCCAAGGGCGCGCCACAGGCGCGGCACATCGCCTCCAGGGGGCGAGTGGGCTCCCCGACGGCGCGGGCACCGACCGGCTCCCGGGAGACCGCGCGGGCGGAAACGCTCCGCGTCGGCTCCTCGACGTCGGCGGCCGCCACGTCCGAAGATTCGGCAGAGGCCCCCTCGCTAACGCGTTGGTTCCCTCCGCTCGGGCGCAGGCCATGCCGCGCAATCCTCGCGCGTACCGTGTTGCGGGTGATCCCGAGAATGGCCGCCGTCCGCGAGATGTTCCACCCGGTCTGATCGAGCACCTCGCTCAGGTGTTGGCGCTCCCACTCGGCGGCATCAACCGGCGCCGTTCCCTCCCCGGCGTGCACCTCGGGTGGCGGCCCCAGACCGAGGGTGGCGAGGGGGATGGCGACGGTCGGGCAGAGTAGGACGGCGCGCTCGAGGAGGCTGTTGAGTTCGCGGACGTTGCCTGGCCACCGATAGCTCCGCAGCGCCGTCTGCCCCTCTGAGCTGAGTGTCTTGAGCGGCAGCGAATATTTCTCACAAGCCCGCGCCAGCGCATGCTCGGCCAACAAGTCAATGTCGCCCTCGAGCTCGCGCAGCGGGGGAAGCGCCAGCGTGAACACCGCCAGCCGGTGGTACAGGTCCTCACGGAAGTGCTTGGCGCGCACGGACGCTTGAAGATCCTCGTTCGTCGCGCTGATGATCCAGGCATCGACCAGCTCACTCCGCGTCGCCCCCAGTCGCCGCACGCTCCCTTCTTCGAGGACCTTCAAAAGCTTGGCCTGGAGGCTCAGCGGCAGCAGGCCCACTTCGTCGAGGAACAGGGTGCCGCGATGGGCAACCTGCAAAAGCCCGGGTTTCGATTGCCGAGCGTCGGTGAACGCGCCGCGCTCATAACCGAATAGCTCGGACTCGAGGAGATGCTCCGGAATGGCGGCTCCGTTCAGCTCGACGAACTGCCCACCCGATCGGGAGCTGGCCTGATGGACGAGGCGGGCGAGCAGGCCCTTGCCCGTTCCCGTCTCCCCGGTTATCAACAGCGGCGGCAGCCGGTGCTGGCCCTCCCGCACCAATAGCGCGCGGACGTGCTCGCGGAGAGCCTCGATCTTCGGGCTGCGGCCGAGGAAATCCCGGAGCGGATCGCCAGCCTGTCGATCATTCACGCGCCTATTGTTCACCGAGTCACACTGCAAATCCAGTGACTCTCCAATGCCGGTCCGGCGGCGGCCTTGAGGGTCGCCCGGCGGGTCGCTCGATGGCAGGGCTGATGGCGCAGCCCTTGACGGCATCCCACCAAAGGGCGGCAAGAGTCCCGCCAAGTCTGAGACAACGTCTGGCGCCGGTTTAGCGCGGCATGCGCGCGGACCCGGGCATTCTGCCGGTTGCCCTCGGGCGGAACGCCCGCGCGGCGCCTACGGAAAGGCCGGCATGACCTGCTCCGCGAAGAGGCGCATCGAGCGCAGCACCTGGGCTTGGCGCAGGTCGCCGAACCAGAAGCTGCAGTTGAAATGATCGATGCCCATGGCTTCTTGCAGGCGCCGGATCTGCCGGATGCAGGTATCGGGCGTGCCGATCACTCCGAACTTCTCCAAGATGTCGTCCGTGCTCGGCTCGTTCGCGAACGGTACGGGAACGGCGTGGCCGTTCTCCACCCGCTCATAGTTGTTGCGCAAGCTGAGGGTCACCCGCATGTTCCATCGCGCCTGCTCGGCGGCGGCGCGCGCGTCGGCCTCACTGTCGGTGACGTACTCCACGCTCGTACATGACGTCTGATCGATCGCCGGAGGGCGACTGCATCAAGAGGAACGCGCCAAATTCCACGCGCTAGCTCCTTGTGGGGTGAGGACGTGGCTCAATCGGGCTCCGGATGCTCGTCGCCACCAGCTGAGGCCACCACGCTTGGTGGGCGGTGGCCTCCGCTCGGAGGAAGCGAAAACCGGCCGCCAGGGCGACCGCGTCGTCCAGCTCGGTGTCCCCGATGTGATAGTAAGCCGTGGCCGGGAAGAGCGCCTTGACCTCGGCCAGCCGATGCTTCAAGACCGTGAAGTCTGCGGCAATCTGGAGCGTGTCCCACAACTGGCGCTGGTAACCCAGTGGGCGATCGGAGCAGCTCCCAATCAGATATCCCCGCTGCTGGGCCTGTCTCACCATGGCCACCGTGATAATCCCGGGTGGTTCACCGACTTCCAGGGTCCCATCGATATCGAAGCTGACGAGCGTGACAGGGCTCACAACCGAGCCTCGTCGATCTTCAATCCGAGCCAGTGGCGGCCGACCAGTTCGTAGTGGGCCAGGCGAGACTGCAGGTGCTGACTGATCACGTGGATGTCCTGGAAGTAGCGCTGGAGCGGGTTTTCCTCGTAGACGGCCGTGGCCCCGGCCGCGTTGTAGACGATGTCGACGACCTGGACGGCCAGCCGGATGGCGTGGGTGGTCGCGATGCGCCAGGCCGCCCGCTGGTCGAGGCTGATGGTGTTGGTCGCGCACACGTCGGCCCACACCTCACGCACCGTCTCGGTGAGGAGCGCCCGCCCCGAGCGGATCTGCGCTTCGGCGTGGCCGACGTCGGCCTGGACCATGGGCTGATCGCGAAGCAACCCCACCATGGCCCGTGGGCTCTTGGCGCCGGCGAGCTCAAAGAAGGTGGCCAGGCAGGTCCGGGCCATGCCGAGCGCCACCGAGGCGTCACCGGAAGCGAACACCAAGGTCCGCGGGATCTGGTAGAGCGGGCCCAGTGTGGCCTCGGCCGTGGAGACCGAAGGGACACTGAGTTCGGCGGGCACGAAGACATCGCGCACGGCGAAATGGTGAGTTCCCGTGCCGCGCATCCCACGCACCCGCCAGGTATCGAGCAACTCAGCTTGGGCGACGGGCACGAAGAGGTAGCGGGTCTCCGGCTGCCCGTTCTCGAGCAGCCGCGTGTGGCCGTTGTCGGTGATCTGGGCATGGGCCGCCACCCATGAGGCATGGCGGCAGCCGGTGCTGAAGCCTTGACGGCCGGTGACCCGGTACCCCCCCGGCACCGCAATCGCCTGGGCGGTGGCGGCCGGGGTATTGGAGACGACGCTGCGGGGGGTGTCGATCCAGATGGTACGGGCGGCGGCGATGGGCATCCGCGCGCCATAGGTGGCGAAGATGGCGCCTTGATTGATCGCCCAGGCGGTACTGGCGTCGGCCTTGCCGAGTTCCTCGATCACCTGGATGTAGGTCGGCAGATCCAGTTCGGGACACCCGAGAGTGCGGGGGAGGGCGAGATGGAACAGCCCGGCATCGGCCAAGGCCTCGAAGAGCGGCCGCGGCAACTCACGGGCCTGCTCGATCTCCTCCGCGCAGGCCCTGATCTGGGGCGCCAGCTTGCGCGCCGCCTCGAGCGGTGAGGGGCTCTCGATCTCGCTCGGGGGAAGGTGCGGGTCGTGGGGACTCATGGGCGGGGCCGCGAGGTCAGGTGACCGCAACTCGCGCACGTGCGGTTCGTCTCGGAGCCGTAGAACTCCTCGTACACCCGCGAGACCGGATCGGCGGTGTAGTCGGTGACGTGCTTGACGCTCTGGTAGAGGGTGCTCCCGCATCGCTCGCAGAACCACGTGAAGGTGTCGCGCTCGCCGGGTCGCCGCTTGCGCTCCAACACCAACACGAACGCATCGGGGGCGAAACGCGGCGAGTGGGGGACACCCGCCGGGCAATGAACGATCTCGCCCTCGCGGATGACGGCTACCTTCTCCTCGCCCTGGGGAGTCCGGTAGTGCAGGCGCATCTCGCCCTTGATCATGTACATCACCTCGTCGACGGGATCGGAGTGGAACTCGCTCCGATGCTCGCGGCCCCGGGCGACGAAGGCCAAGGTGTCGTCCGCCTGCCAGAGGATGCGGACCGGCGTGGTAGAAGCGCGGATGCCCTCCGTGATCTGAGCAAGGTCCACTGGGTGCAGATCGCTCATCGGTCCCTCTCCCTGCTGCATGGCGCCGCAATCCTCGACATGATACCCGCAACGAACGTCTGGCCGTCAGCCGCCCCCCTGCAGTAGGATGGACAGATCACGCGCGACGGCTTCTCACATCCCGCCAGAAGGAGTGGATGATGCCCTACGACCTGGTGATCAAGAACGGCATGGTGATCGACGGATCCGGCTTGCCCCGGTATTGCGCCGACGTCGGGGTGCGGCAGGGCCGCATCGTGACCATCGGCCGCATCCGCGAAGCCGCCCGCGAGGTCATCGACGCCGACGGCCAGGTGGTGGCGCCCGGCTTCGTGGACGGGCACACCCACATGGACGCGCAGATCTTCTGGGATCCGCTCGGCACGTCGTCCTGCTGGCACGGCATCACCAGCGTCGTCATGGGCAATTGCGGCTTCACCTTGGCCCCTTGCGCCAAGGCCGACCGGCACATGGTCGTGCGCAACTTGCAGCGGGCCGAGGACATCCCGGCCCAGGCCATGGAGGCGGGGATCGAATGGGCATGGACCACCTTTCCCCAATTCCTCGACACACTCGACGCGCTACCCAAGGGCATCAACTACTCCGGCTACATCGGCCACTCCGCCCTGCGCACCTACGTGATGGGCGAACGCGCTTTCGAGCAGGCCGCCACCGAGGACGATCTGCGGGCGATGGAGCGCGAGCTGCGCGACGCGCTGCGCGCGGGGGCCATGGGATTCACCACCTCGCGCTCGCCCGCTCACGAAACACTCGGTGGGCAGCCGGTGGCGAGCCGTCTGGCCACGTGGGACGAGGTGCGGCGGCTGGTCGGCGTCATGGACGACCTCAACGCAGGGATCTTCGAGCTGGCGGGCGAGGGTGTCGATCGCGCCGCGGGGGATCCGGGACTGCGCGAGTATCACGTCCGGCTCCGCGATCTGGCCATCGAGACGGGTCGCCCCATCACGTTCGGCGTGTTCAGCCGGCGCGGGGTGCCGGACGTCTGGCGCAAGTATCTCGACCTGCTCGACGAGACGGCGGCCATGGGCGGGCGCATGTTCGCCCAGGTCCACAGCCGATCACTCAGCGCGCTTCTCTCCTTCAAGACGCAAATGCCGTTTGATCGCCTGCCGGTGTGGAAGGAGCTCCGCGCCCTGCCCTTGTCCGAGCAACGGCGAATGCTGGGCGACCCGGCCTTGCGCGGGCGACTCCTCGAGGCGTCCGGTGCCCGCTCCGACCGCAAGGCCGTCGGCACCGAAGCCCGCGATGCCGACTACGACTCGCTGCTCGTCTTCGACACGGTCGACGGGCCGCATCGGACGGTGGCGGAGGTGGCCCGGGAGCGTGGGCAGCACCCGGCCGAGACCATGATCGAGCTGGCTCTCGAGAAGGACCTGGATCTGTTCTTCCTCCAGCCCGTCGCCAACGAAGACCAGGGCTACGCGCTGGAACTGATGCGCCATCCGCGCACGGTCACGACGTTCTCGGACTCGGGTGCACACGTCTCGCAGCTCATGGATTCCTCGCTCCAGACCCACGTGCTGAGCCACTGGGTTCGAGCCAAGCAGGCGTTTACCCTCGAGCAGGCCGTGCGCATGCTGACCCTGGTACCCGCCACCTATTGGGGCTTCGCCGATCGCGGCCTCCTCCGCGAGGGCCTGGCCGCCGACCTCGTCGTCTTCGATCCCGACACCATCGCCGCCGAGATGCCGGAGGTCGTGGACGACTTGCCCGCCGGCGCCCGGCGCCTCATCCAGCGCACGCGAGGCGTCGCGGCCACCGTGGTCAATGGCGAGACCCTTCTCCGCGACGGCAAGCACACGGGCGCCTTGCCCGGGCAACTGCTGCGCGGGCCCCTCGCGCGAGCGCGGCAGCCTGCCTGACGAGTCCTTTGTCTGGGTAATTCAGGCCGCGACGGAGAAGCCCTCTCGCTGGGGCCGCCAGGGCCAGGCGGCGGTCGAGCGTGCAGAGCACCCGGCCCTGCGGATGCCCCTCAGCCCAGCGCAGGGCGGCTCCCAGCTGAAGGGCGTCGAACGCCCGGAGAGCATGAAGCCGCAGCAGCCGTGCGGCCAGCGGCTTAACCGTCTCCACGTCAATGACGACATGACATGCGCGAATGATCCCGTCCAGGCGCGCCTCGGCGGACTGCGCGAGGTCCTCGTCGAGGGCATTCTCGCGGACGAGCCGTCGAAGCGCGGAGGCGACCTCCACCGGGGTGAGGGTCCACACGACCAACTGGTCGTCCAGCTCGACCCAGGCCGACACGCGAGCGGAGGCTTCCTGCTCGACCAAAGGGGAACCATGGCGGAGCTATCCCAGAACCTCACGGTCCCTCCGCCCGCTGTTGCAGGAGCGCCGCCACCACGTCGGCGTCAGTCGCAGGTCGGCTGGCCAGCCACGTCGGCGACAGCTTGCCCGTACCCCGACGGATCACCCCCTGCTGCTCGAGCCGGTCCAGCCATTCGGTCTCGCTCGCGGGAGTGAAGGCGGTGGCGCTGACCCGGTCGATGCGCGCGATGACACGGTCACGATCACAGACCAGGATCGATTCGCCCCGCTGCACACGCCGAAGGTAATAGCTCAGCCTGTTCTTCAGCTCGGCGATCTTGACCCGCCGGGAGCCCCTCGGGGGAGCCATGATAGGGTCAGATATAGCTATCACATGGCCATGTGTCAAGCGCGGACGAGGCGGGTTAGTATCGCATCTATGAGAAAAACGGAGAATACCTGTCAGCCGGCGAGCGCGGCTATTTCTGAGGGACCGGTAGTCTCTCCGTTTGACGGCGAGCACTCTCCCGCTCCGAGGAGGAGTTGAGATGGCGATACGTCTGGAGCGAAGCGATGCCGTGGCCACCATCGTGATGGATCGAGCGGAGGCGCGCAACGCCGTGGACGGCGCCGCCGCTCGCGCGCTGGCCGAGGCCTTCCGCGAGTTTGAGGATGACGACGATCTGCGGGTGGCCGTCCTGTGGGGAGCGGGCGGCGTCTTCTGCGCGGGGGCTGACCTCAAGGTCCGCGGGACCGAGCTCGGCCTCCGGCTGCGTCCCGAGGGCGACGGCCCCCTGGGGCCGAGCCGCATGGCATTCAGCAAACCCACCATCGCCGCGGTCGAGGGGTATGCGGTGGCGGGCGGTCTCGAGCTGGCCCTGATGTGTGACCTCAGGGTTGCCTCCGAGAACGCCGTCTTCGGGGTGTTCTGCCGCCGTTGGGGCGTGCCGCTCATCGACGGCGGTACAGTGAGGTTGCCGCGGTTGGTAGGGCTCTCGCGCGCGCTCGACATGATCCTGACCGGGCGCGCCGTGGGCGCCCAGGAGGCGCTCGCCTTCGGGCTTGCCAACCGGGTGGTGGCGGTTGGCTACGCCCGCGAAGGGGCGGAGGCGCTGGCTCGGACCATCGCCGGCTTTCCGCCCCGCTGCGTCCGTAGTGACCGTCGCTCGGCGTGGAAGGGCCTGGATCTTCCGCTGCCCGCCGCGCTGGCCAACGAGTTTGCTCTTGGCAAGGCCACGGTTGACTCGGGCGAGAGCCAAGAGGGAGCTCGGCGCTTCGCGGCGGGTGCAGGCCGTCACGGGCAGTTCTGACCTAGCAGGACTTGTGCGCTCAGTCGGCCCTCGGCACCCGTTTCTGGTTGACGAACGCGGTCATCAGGCGGCGCGGCTCGTCGGTACGGTAGGCATCGACATAGGCCTGGATGCCGGCGCGAGCCGCGTCCACCGTGGCCATCCGGTCCCAGTCGAGGATCAGGCGCTTCTGGATGCGGATGGCACGCGACCCACAGGCCAGGATCGAAGCGAGCCAGCCCTCCACCGCCTCGTCCAGCCGTTCGGAAGGCACCAGCTTCTGCACGAAGCCGATCCGATGGGCCTCGGTGGCGTCGATGTGGTCGCCGGTGAGCACCAGCTCGCACGCCTTCCCCCACCCGACCAGCTTGGGCAAGACGGCGGCCTCCATTCCTGACGGAATCCCGAAGCGCGTCTCGGGCATACCGAATCGCGCATGATCCGCCGCCACCCGCAGATCGGCGCAGGCGGCGATCTCCATGCCGGAACCGAAGCAGTAGCCGTTGATGCGCGCGATCACCGGCACCGGGAACGTGCGCACGGCGTCGCACGCCCTATGGGTCTTGGTGGCCGAGGCCTCCGCGGTCGGAAGGTCGAACCCGGCCATCTCCGCCAGATCGGTCCCGCTGACGAAGGCCCGGTCGCTGGCACCCGTCAGCACGAGCGCGCGGAGCGACCCATCATGGCGCAGCGCCGCCAAGGTCGTGATGAATTGCTCCTTGCCGGCCACGCCGAGTGCGTTGCGGCGCTGCGGATCGTTGAAGATCACCCACGCGATGCGGCCCGCCTCGCCGCGGTCGTCGAACCGGGTCAGGATCAGCGAATCGTCGTCCATCTCTGACTGTCCCTTTCCAGTGCCGCGAGGCGTCCGCGGCCGATGGTACTATCCCGCCAAAGGAGAAGGCCCATGACAGCCTCCGCCCTTCCGCCCTTGATGTCCAGCGACGGTCACCTCGAAGTCCTTCCCGAGCGCTGGAGCCCGCGGATGCCGGCGAAGTACCGGGATCACGCGCCGCGCACGATCAAGCTCCCGGACGGCGGCGACGCGATCCTCGTCGAAGGGCAGCCGCCCTATCCCGCACCCTTCCTCGATCTGAGAGCGGGGCGGACCAACGAGACGTGGCAGCCCTTCGGGGTGACCGTGGCCGACACGGCCGGCGTGGGGCCGCCCGAACAACGTCTCCGTGAGCAGGACATGGATGGCCTGCACGCCGAGGTGCTCTTCCCCAACATGCAGGTAGGCCCGCGCCTCTGGCGCAACCTCACCGACGATGATGTCTATCGAGCCGTGGTGCGCGCCTACAACGACTGGCTGGCCGAGGAGTACTGTGCCGTGTCGCGGGATCGGCTCATCGGGCTCGGCGTCATCCCGTGGACCAATCTCGACGACGCAGTAGCCGAGCTCAGGCGCTGCGCCAGACTGGGGCTGAAAGGCGTCAACCTCGGGGTGTTCCCGAGCGGCAAGGCCTATCCCACGGCCGAGGACGATCGATTCTGGGCTGCCGCCGTCGACATGAAGATGCCGCTCACCGTGCACGTCGGTTTCGACCGCCTGGGCCCTCGCGCGTCGCAGCCCACCTTCGAATACCCCGGTGCCGATCCCGAGGTGCTGAAGAAGCTCGGGCCGCGGAAGATCGTCGAGTGGGTGGCTCTGCCGTTCCTCGGCACAGCTCCCGCCATGAGCTTTGCCCAGATCATCCTCTCCGGTGCCTTCGATCGGTTCCCGGATCTGAAGATCTTCTTCGCCGAGACGCGGCTGGGCTGGGTGCCGTTCTGGATGGAGGAGGCGGACTACTGGTACGAGCGGCACCGGCACTGGTCGGAGCGCCTGCTCCACGTCAAGCCGCTCAAGCAACGGCCCAGCGACTACGTGCGGCAGCACATCTACTTCAGCGTGCAGCACGTGGAGCGAGTGGCCGTCGAGCTGCGTCATCACATGGGGGTCGAGCACATCATGTTCGCCACCGACTTCCCCCACATCGAGTGTGACTGGCCGAACACGCGGCCGTTTGCCGAACGCCTCTTCGCCGGTGTGCCGGCCGACGAGGCCTACAAGATAGGGGCCGGCAACATGCTCGGGTACTTCGGTCTCGAGAACACGCCGGTGGGCAAGACGGTGATGGCCGCCGCGTCATGACCGTTCCCCGCTTCGGCCTCAACCGTTTCGACTCACGCGCGGTGGACGCGTTCGCCGCCGACGTGCGGCGGGCGGAGACACTCGGCTGGGACGCAGCGTGGCAGCCAGACTCTCAGCTCCGCCGCCGCGACACCCACCAGCACCAGGTATGGCCCGACTTCCACCATGCGCCCGATCTGGAGATGAGCGGTCGCGTCGTCGATTTTCTCCCGTCGGCGGCGGCCGACGCTTTCTGCCTGCGCGGCGCGCGCCAGAGATCGCCGAGCACCTCGTCGACGTGCCGCGCTCGGCGCCGCTGGCCTTCGAGCACGTCGTCCTCCATCCCGTCCCCAATCCGCCGTTCCCGGACGATCCCGAGCGTGGCTTCATGGCGCGGGTAGCCCGCGAGGTGCTGCCACGCGTTCGCGCCGCGCTCGGCGCGTCGTGACCGCACCCAGCCTGGATCGCTCGAGCGCTTGGGGCGCCTAGCACTGCCTTGATGAACAACGCCCTCTGCCGAGAGGCCGGTGAAGTGTCAGCAGTGTCAGCTCGGCACCAACACCTCGAGATCGACGTGGCGGGCCGCCGACGAGAGCCGGACATCGTAGGTGACCAAGCCGCCGAGATCCTCACGAAGGGCGATGGCCGTCGCCAAATGGATAGCCTCCAGTGTCCGGAGCGCAGGCTGATCGAGCGATGCCGCAGACGTGAGGATCCGGCGATCAGGGTCGATCAAGGCGACGCGGGAGAGAATCTGGTCGGCGCGACGACGCTCGGCTGGCCCGAAACCCGCGCGGCGAAGCGCCCGTGGCAGCTCGGTGAGGGCGAGGGTGCTGGAGACCCGGTCAGGCCAGGCACCCAGCAGCTCGATGAGCGCTTCGGATTCGGATTCGGGTTCGGTGACGACCAGCTTCACCAGAGCCGAGGAGTCGAGATAGATCAGCGCCACCGGCGCTCGCGACGTACCTGCTCGAGAGCGCGGCTGGCTCGTCGTGACGGGCGCCGCCCGAGGGGCGGTCCCAAGGCCAGGAGGTCGCCCCGGGCTGGCGCCGCGCGTCCGGCGGCGATCAGCTGGTCAAGAACCGTCAGCCCCGCGTCGGCTCTCGCGAGGATCGCGACTCGTTGGCCGCGCTCAGTAACCTCGAGGGTTTCCCCCGCCTTCACGCGCCGCAGATAGACGCTCAGGTTCTGGCGGAGCTCGCGCACTCCGATCGTCGGCTTGCTCGTCTTCATGTAGCACATTGTAGTACATTGAGGCGCCTTGCCCTAGTGCGTCTTGTGCGTTTTCACCGGGATGAGGGACGGTCCCTGCAGCTCCGTCGGCAGAATCTCGAAGAGTAGATGCTGGTTCGGCTTGTCGGTCTTGTTGTAGACGGTGTGATTGATGTCACCCGACTCGAAGAAGAAATCACCAGGCTTGTAGATGATCGTCTTCTCGGGGAGCACGTAGGTCATCTCACCAAAGGTGACGAGCCTGATCCCCGGCCCGACGTGGTTGTGCTCACCCACATGCCCTCCCGGCTCGAGCGTGAGCTCGGTGACGCGAAGCTTGTACTTCCCATTCACCTCCGTGAGGTACCCGGCCAGGACGTGCTCGAACTTGATCTTCGCCACGAGCCCCTTCGTGTCGACCTTGACTGGACTCGGTGCCTGCGCCAGCGCGGACCGTCTCTCGGTCATGAGCGTTGCCAGGGGAAGGGTCAGGGCCAGGTAGTGCAGCAGATCACGTCGTGTCGTGTGGTCCATAGAGTCCTCCTCGCGGTTGAGTCGCCGTCGCCCCGTCCGCGGCCGCCTGCGCGAGGGACGGCCCCTGGACTCACCTGTAACGCGAGGCTCGTGAAGGTTGCGTTAGCGGGCCGTTAAAAGCGCGAAGAGTATGGATGCTATAGTCGACCCCGCGCGACGTCGGGGGAATCGATGGGGGTTCTGAGCCTGTCCCTTCTCGGGGGCTTCACGGCGCGGGTGGGCACCCGGCCTATCATGTTTTCCTCCCGCAAGGCCCGTGCGCTGGTCGCCTACCTATCGCTCTCACCAGGGAAGAGCCATCACCGAGAAACGCTGGCGGCCGTGCTTTGGGCCGAGTCCGCCGCGGTGCAGGCACGGAACAGCCTCCGGCAGTGCCTGTTCGGCATCCGGCGGACTCTCGCCCGCCACCGAACGCCGATACTGCTGATCGACGGCGAGTCGGTCGCGCTCGGGGCCGCCGCCGTCGAGGTCGATGTCGCCACCTTCGAGCTGCTGATCGCGCGGGGAATGACGGAAGACCTGGAACGCGCGACCGCGCTCTACAAGGGACCGTTCCTGGAGGGGCTGAGCCTTTCTGAGGGGCCCTTCGAGGACTGGCTGATGGCCGAACGGCAACGGCTCGGCGACCTCGCGCTGGGCGCCCTGACACGGCTCGTCGATCGGTATGCCGAGGCCGGAGCCGTCGAGCCGGCCATCCAGACAGGCCTCCGGCTGCTGGCCTTGGACCCGCTTCAAGAGACGATGCACCGCGTGCTCATGCGCCTCAGGGCCCAGCGCGGCCAGCGGGGTGCGGCCCTCCGACAATACCAAGCTTGCGCGGACATCCTCCGGAGGGAGCTCGGGGTGGAGCCCGAGGCCGAGACCCAGCGGCTGTACCGCAAAATCCTGAAAGGGCCGGCGTTGGTCGCACCGGCTCCTTCCGAGAGGACGCTGATTACAGACCTGGCCGAGAGCGCCCGCGAGGCAAGAGGGCGGTCGGCGGCTCCGCTCGTCGGAAGGGACGCTGAGCTGGCCGTTCTCCGAAGGGAAGTCGCGCTGACACGGCAGGGAAACGGTCGGGTCGTAACCGTGCTTGGCGAGGCCGGAATCGGCAAGAGCCGACTCGTCGAGGAGATCGAGGATGCGGCGCTTGCCGACGGGTGGCGGTTGATCGCTGCCCGTTCCCACGAGAGCGAGCAGATGCTGGCCCTCGGCGTCTGGGCCAACGCCTTACGAGAGGCCGGGATCCATGAGCGACTGGCCGCGGTTTCTGGTCTGGCCCTCGCTTGGCAACACGAGCTGGTGCGCCTGCTCCCCGAGCTTGCCCCGACCGGCGCCCGGTCCTCACGGTCGTCCGGAAGTGAGCGCCTCCTGTTCGAAGCAGTGGCCGGACTGCTTGCGCACCTGGCTGCCACGCGGCCGCTGCTGGTCGTGCTCGAGGATCTGCACTGGGCGGACGAGGCGAGCCTCAGGCTCGCGGCATTCGTGGCCCGCCGGCTCGAAAGCCACCCGATCCTCGCCATCGCGACGGCGCGTAGCGAAGAGTTCGACGACTCTCCCACGCTGCGCTGCCTGCTCGGCGAGCTCAGGCGTGAACAGCGGGTGACGGAAATTTTCCTCCTGCCGCTTGCTCGACCGTCCACGACCGACCTGGTGCGTGCCCTTACGACGCGGCGTATACCGGGTACCGACGTGGGTGCCCTCAGTGAGCAGGTGTGGTTGCTCAGCGAGGGGAATCCGTTCATCGCCGTGGAGACGGTCCGGGCATGCCAGGAGGGCGCGGGCTTCGCATCCAGCCGCGCCCTCGCGCTACCGGCGCGAGCTCGGGCCATGCTCCTCGGCCGCGTCGAGCGACTGGGCGAAGGCAGCCGTCACCTCCTGGAGGTAGCTGCCGTGATCGGTCGTGATTTCGAGTTTTCCCTCCTCTGGCGAGCCTCGACGACCGACGAGCGCGCAGCGGCGGCGGGGCTGGAGGAGCTCGTCCGTCGTCGGCTCGTGCACGGCCTCGGCGAACGCTTCGACTTCACTCACGACCGGATCTGGGAGGTCGTGTACGAGCAGCTCTCCCCCGTGCGCCGGCGCCTCCTGCACGCAGCGGTGGCCCACGCGATTGAGAGACTCCACACCCACGATCTGACCTCGCACCATGCGGCCCTCGGAGTCCACTGGGCCAAGGGACAGATCTGGGATCGGGCGGTGGTGCACCTCCGCGCAGCCGGAACACAGGCAGCGATGCGTGGGGCGTATTGGCAGGCGGTGGCCCTCTTCGAGCAGGCACTGGACGCTCTGGACCGGCTGCCGGAGGATAGCGACATGCTCGCGCAGGCTATCGACCTGCGGATCGAGTTGCGTGATTGGCTCTTGCCGCTCGGTGAGCTGGATCGGCTCGCGGGCTACGCGCGTCAAGCGCAGATGCTGGCGGCGCGGCTCGGCGATGATCGAAGACTTGCTGTCGTGTGCGGGCATCTGGCCCACTACCACTGGCTGATGGGGGAGCAGGAGCGGGCGATCGAATACGCCAACCACACGCTTGCCATCGGCCAGCACCGGTCTGACGAGTCGCTGGTGACCACGGCCAATTTCTACCTCGGGGAGGCATACCACGCGCGTGGCGACTATCGACGGACGGTGGAGGTGCTGCGCGAGAACGCTGGGCTCCGTGGAGAACGTATGGTCGAGCGACTGGCGGGGCCCGGGCTCGTGCCCGTCATGTCGCGAGTCTGGTTCGCATTCGCGCTCGCCGAGCTTGGACGCTTTCCGGAGGCGATTGACGTGCTCGAGGAGGCTCTGCCAACAGTCGAGGCTCTCGAACACCCGTACAGCCTCATGCGGATCCATGTGGGTTTGGGTGTCGTTCACCTGACGCAGGGTCACCTCGAACGCGCCTTGCCTGCCCTCGAGCGTGCTCTCGTCCTCGTGGACCGCTGGGACATCGCGCTCGACCGCCCGGGTGTCGGCGCCGCCCTTGGTCTTGCCTACGTCATGGCGGGCCGCTCCGACCAGGGCCTGCCGTTGCTCGAGCGTTCGGTGGAGCGATTCCTCTCATCACGCGCGAGTTCGTCGCTGAGCCGGCGGCTCGGGGAAGGGTACCTGCTTGCCGGGCGTCTCGACGATGCCCTCACGTGGGGTGGCAAGGCAATCGACCACGCCCGCCGATATGGAGCACGCGCCGACGAAGCCTGGGCGCTCCACTTACTCGCGGAGATCGCCGCGTCGGCGCCGGAGTTAGATCGCAACCGGGCCGTCGCGCTCTACGCGGACGCTCGCATACGCGGCAATCGGCTCGAGATGCAACCCCTGGTTGCCCGGTGTCATCTCGGGCTCGGACGGCTCTACGCGCGAGTGGGTAATGAGTCGGCCGCGGCGACGGAGCTGCAGCGAGCCATCGAGCTGATGCAAACGATTGATCTGGGTCGTTGGCGCTCTCAAGCCGAAGGCGCGCTGGCGAGCCTGGGAGAATCGGCGGCTGGATTCAAGCGAGGGCGGGGAGTCCCTCGATGAGCTGGCGGCTCGTGTGTGATTGGCCGGTGCTGGAGTAAGATGCGCGCCATGGCCATTCGTTTCGGGCTCTTCGTGACGAATCAACATCCTCCCCAGGAGTCCGCCACCGAGCGCTGGCGGGAAGCGGTCGAGCATGTGCGGCTGGCGCGCGACCTCGGGTTCGACATGGTGCTGCTCGGCCAGCACTTCCTGGCCACCGAGTTCCAGATGCTGCAGCCCACGGTCGCGGCGGCTCGCCTGGCTGCCGACGCCGGGTCGATGCGGATCGGGGTGACCATCTATTTGCTGCCCCTCGTGAACCCGGTTCAGCTCGCCGAGGAAGCCGCTTCGCTCGACATCATTACGGGCGGCCGGTTCATCTTCGGGATCGGGCTCGGCTACCGGAAGGTCGAGGACGACGCCTTCGGCCTTGCGGCGGGTACGCGTGTCCAGCGGGCCAAGGCCCATCTGGAGGTGATCACGAAGCTGTGGGCAGGTGAGCCCGTAGACTACGCGTCACCGTCCTGCACGTTGCGCGGGGCGACGACCCTGGTGCGGCCGGTCCAGAAGCCGCGCCCGCCGATTTGGGTGGCGGCCAACAACGACCGGGCGGTGGAGCGGGCGGCCGAGATCGGCGACACCTGGATCGTGAATCCCCACGCCACCTTGACGACCATCGCCCGCCAGCTCGACCTGTTCCGCGCCACGCGCGCCCGTCTCGGCAAGCCGGTGCCCGCCGAGATCCCCCTGATCCGCGAGCTGTGCATCGGAGAGACGCGCGACGAGGCGGCGCGGGTGACACGGCCGCATCTGGAGCGGAAGTATCAGGCCTACGTGGCGTGGGGCCAGCACAAGGTGCTGCCTGGCGATGACGACATGACACAGACGTTCGATGACCTGGCCCGCGATCGGTTCATCATCGGTGATCCGGGCGAGTGCGCGGCGGAGATCCAGCGAACCGTGGAGCGAACCGGCGCCACCACGCTCATCTTTCGCCTGCACTGGGCGGGGCTGCCGCACGAGGCCGTGCTGCGCGGTCTTCGCCTCCTCGGCGAAAAAGTCCGACCCCTCGTGCGGTAGCTGCACGGGGTCCCTGTTCCTGCTGGCGGCTCCGCCCGCTGCGGGGTGGCTGCCCCCTCACAATCGCCATGCGATGCTGCGGCGTTCAGCTTCGGTCAGGAACGTACGCGGTAGTGAGAATCAACGCGTGTGGGCGAGCTCGCGCAGGCAGTCGGGCCCCATGGCCGTGAGCGGAGTGAAGTCGCGGTGGGCGATCCACTCCGGCCGCTTGAAGCGGCGAATGGCGTTGTCGACGCGATTCAGGCTGACGTAAACGATCTCGCGGCCCCACGGCGACATGTTCGGCGGCGAGCCGTGCACCAGATTGCAGTGGAAGAACAGCGCCGAGCCGGGCGGGCCCTTCGGGGCCACGATTCCTCCCTCGTTAGCCAGTCGCGCGATGGTGTCGTGGTCGATGGTCCATAGAGGATAGCTGGTCGTGGTCACGTCGTGCCCGGCCCCCAGCTTGCCCTTTCTGTGCGAACGCGGAATGAAGAAGAGGGGGCCGTTGAACTCGGTCACCTCGTCCAGGAACACGGCGAGATTCATGGCGCGCGGCTCCGGCATGTCGTCGTCCGCGGCCCACGTGCCGTAGTCCTGGTGCCACTGCCACACGTCGCCGTCGAAGGCGGCCTTGCCGTTGATCTTGAACTGGTGGATGTAGATTTGGCCGGCCAGCATCTGCTCGGCCGGCCCCAGAAACTTCGGATGGTGGACGAGGCGGCGGAACACCTCGTTGTACGTGTGGACGGCGAACGCCGTGCGCACCACGTCGCCGGTCTTCTCACGCACGTTCTCGGGGCGACGCTGGGCGAAGATGGCCGGCACCGCGCCCTTCAAGACGCGCACTTCATCAGGCCGGAACCAGTCGGGCAGGAACAGGTAGCCTTCGTCGTGAAACTGCGCGAGCTGGGTGTCAGTCAACTTCATGGGCTTGTCTCCCGCAGTCGGTCGTCAGCGCGCGGCCGCCGACTCCTTCTTCAGCTCGGGAATGACGTGCTTGCCGAAGAGCTCGATGGACGACATCACCTTGTCGTGGGGGACGGTCTCGGTCGCCATGAGGAACTGCAGCTCATCAACGCCGGCCGCCTCGTGGATGCGGATGCTGGACAGGCAGCTTTCCGGATCGCCGGCCACGAGGACACCGCGGTCGACCAGCGTGTCAGCGTCGATCTGAATCATGAGCGCGGTGGCAATTTGCCCCGAGCCGCCCGAGAGATCCACCTCGGGAGCGCCCGCGGCGCCGTCCGTCTTGAGATAACGGGAGAAGTTGGCCTTCAGGTGCTCGGGCACCCCTCCCCACGACTCTACCAGCTGCTCGTAGAGGTGCGTCTGATCCTTGAGATAGGGTCGATCGGGGCCGAAGAAGGTCCTGAGCGACGTGGCGGCCAGCTCGCGGGCGGCGGTGTTGTCCCAGCCGCAGAAGCCCATGGTAGCGCTGAGCCACTGGTCGTTGATGAACTTGCCCACCGGCTTGGCGTGGCGCACCCGCTCCTTGTACTCCTTGATATGCGGGGCCAGATACGTGGGGGCGGCCACGCTCAGGGCCATGACGCCGATGCCCTTCTCGGCCGCCAGCTGGTAAGTCGCCGGCTGCAAGGCGGCCACCCAGATGCGGGGATGGGGTTTCTGGTAGGGCTTGGGGCGAACGTCACGCGGAGGGACGTTCCAGAACTGCCCCTCCCACGAGAACGTCCCATCCTCCCAGACGCGGGGAATCATCTGGAGCGATTCTTCCCACATGGCCCGGGTGTTCCGTGGATCGATCCCCATGCCGATCTGCTCGTACGGCGCCGAGCGCCCTGTCCCGAACTCCACCCGTCCGCCCGACAGATGGTCCACCATGGCCACCCGCTCGGCCACCCGCACCGGATGGTGGTAGGGCAGGATCACTACCCCGAATCCCAGGCGAATGCGCTTGGTCAGGCGACTCAGCGCGCCAAAGATGACCTCCGGACAGGGAGACATCGAAAAACTGGTGAGAAAGTGGTGTTCCACGAACCATACGGTGTCGAAGCCCATCTCATCGGCGAGTACGCATTGCTCGATGGTCTCCTCGACGACCGCGTGATCATCCACCACTGGTCGCTGCATCTCATAGGCTAGACTCAGTCGCATCGCTCTCTCCTTCACAACCCCTGCCAGTAGCGGCGTCCCTGCAGGCGCACGATCTTGCCGAACCCAGGCGCCTCGAAGTGCCCCGCAGCCACGATGATCTCCTCCCGCTCCAGACGGTCGAGCAGCGCGCGACGGGTCTGGCGCGTCAGCTCCGGATCCATGTCGGCGCGCGATACCCAGTCGGGCTCGTGGATCTGCACGGGACTGTGGGCGGCGTCGCCGAGGACGAGCGCGCGCTCGCCCCGTGAGGTGACCAGGATGCTCATATGCCCTGGTGTGTGCCCGGGCGTGGGCACGGCCGTCAACTCGCGAGTGAGGCTGTGCTCGCCGTGCATCAGCTCCACGAGGCCGAGGTCGGCCAGCGGCCACACACAGGTGGGGGCATTGGGGAAGCGCGCCGGCTGGACCTCGGGCTGGTGGCTCGCCTCCCAGTCCTTGGCGCTCATCCAGTAGCGGGCCTTCGGGAAGGTCGGGACATATCGCTCGCCCTCGGCCAGCACGTTCCATCCAACATGATCACGGTGGAGATGGGTCATGACCACCATGTCCACCTGGTCGGGCCGAACGCCGTGAGCCTGAAAATTGTGCAGGAGCTGGCCCCAGGGGACGTCCGGCGTGTTCGCGGGCCGGGGGCCGAGACCCGTGTCCACCAGGATCGTCCGCCCGTCGGAGCGTATCAGGTACGAACCGAGATTGAAGCGAACCTTGTGCTCCTCGGTGAGGTGAGACTGGTAATCGCGCCAGTCGTCGGCGGGGATGGTCGGAAAGAAGTTGCAGAGATCGAACTCGAGCATCCCGTCGGACAGCGCCATGATTTCCACATCGCCCACGCGGATGATGTTGCTGGCCATGATGGTCTCCCAGGCTCGAAGGAGCGGGTTACGAGATGGAGGGCAGACGCTGGTCGGCCACCGGGTTGGCCACCGCGTCTTCCAGGGTGCGAGCCGGCCGCCACTCGCTGGCGGGCCGGACGTGGCCGCCGGTACCGATCTGGTCCAGGCCCCAGTAAATCTCCAAGTTATTGCCATCGGGATCCTGGAACTCCACCGCGATCTGACAGCCCGCGCGGCGCCGTCCCTCGAACACGATGGGCACTCCGTGTTTTTGTAGCCAGGCGCGCGCCCGGAATACTTCGTCGGGGGAGCCGACCTCGAAGGCGAAGTGGTTGAGGCTGCTGCGCTCGAGCTTCGAGGCGCCACCCACCAGCGCCACGCCGTGATGGTCGGTATTGCAACGGAGGAAGACCATGCCGCCCGGTACCATGCTGGTCGGATAGCGGTCGCTGACCTGGAGCCCGAGGACCGCGGTGTAGAAGTCCACGGCTGCCTCGAGGTCGCTCACGTTGAGCACGACGTGCCCGATCTTCCGCAGCTGGAACCCGAGTGGCGTCTCCGGCATGCTCATGTCCCCCTCCAACGGTGCGGACACTCTATCAGGAGGGGGTGGGCCCCGGCCAGCGGGCCGTCGCTGACGGCTTTCGCGACAAGGCAACAGGCGAAGCCTGTCTCGACGATAATGGCGCGGTGAACGTCCTTTTCGATCTGGACGGGACCCTGACCGACCCTCGCGAGGGAATCGTGGCCTGTCTCAAACACGCTCTGCGTGGTGTCGGGCAGTCGAGCCCCCCCGACGCCGAACTCCTGCGCTACATCGGCCCCCCCCTACGGGAAACGTTTGCCAGTCTCCTCGGTTCCGCCGGTCCCGGTGCCGTCGAGGAGGCCGTGGCCCTCTATCGAGAACGATTCGCGGCCACGGGCATCTTCGAGAACGTGGTCTATCCGACCGTCCCAGCGGCGCTGGCGGAGCTGCAGGCGCTGGGGATGACGCTCTACGTGGCGACGGCGAAACTCCAACTCTTCGCCGAGCGCATCGTCGACTACTTCGGTCTGGCCGGTTTCTTTCACCGAGTGTACGGAAGCGAGCTCGATGGCACACGGGCGATCAAGAGCGAGCTCATCGCGTATGTGTTGCGAACCGAGTCGCTGTCGCCGGATTCCACGGTGATGGTCGGCGACCGGGCCCACGACGTGCGGGGTGCCGTCGCTAACGGTGTCCTCCCGATCGGGGTGCTCTGGGGATACGGCTCGCGTGAGGAATTGACGACGGCGGGCGCCACCGTGCTCTGCGCGCAACCGGCCCTGCTCGCCGCGCCTCTGCGAGCACACTCCCATGGCGATCCGACCCCGGCCCCTTCAGTCCCCTGTTGTTAGCAAGTGAATTTGTCGATCCTGAAAGAGATGCCAAGAACTATACGACCCCGACTGGCAGGTGACTTTAGGCCGGCACGAACAAGGCGGCCGTGCCGGGCCACGTTGAGTGGCGACGCTCGCTCAGACTTCTCGATAGAGGATCAATAGCACGCCGATCATCGTGAAGGCGACGGGCCACAACCGGCCCGGCAGCTGGTTCTCGGGCGCCGCTACGCGCAGCTCGAGCCAGCGGGCCCAGCCGACCAGAAGAGCCAGCACGCCGATCGGCGTATGCGTGATCTCGACGAGATACTCCGCCTTGAGATTCAGGCTCGCGTGAGAGTGGGTCAGGAGAAGGGTGCCTCCCACCACGCACAGCAGCGGAAAGACGAGCGCAGCCCGCGGGGTGCGCAGCCGCCCCGTCCGTACCGCCCATTCGAAAACGCCGAAGGTCACCACCAGAAACACGGCTATCCGATGCTGGAGGACGCCCGGGTAGGTCATCCCTTCCCAGAAACCTTGCGGGCCGAGCGGCCACGCGCCGGGGTCGTTGCGGATGATGAGGAAGACGGCCAGACCCAGGAAAAGAAGCGGCCAGTGGCGGGCCCAGCGCCCCCAGGTCGTGCGGGACGCGATGGCGAGCAGGCCCATGGTGAGAACGAAAAACCCCGCCGTGTGGTGGTTGTATTCTGACCAGGCGCGATCGGCGTCGGTGCGCGGCGCCCACGGATCGTCCACCGGCAGCTCTCCGTGGGCGGGCGACACCAGGCGCGGCAACTTCGGCGTGAACACCTGGGCGATCTCGCCTATGGTGGCGCGATCGTCGACGACATCGACGGCCGGCGGGATCGAGGTCAGCGAGGCGGCGGCGAGCAGGACCACCACGCCCACGCCGAGCTCGACTTCCACGAAGTGCCGCAGACGACCGGCCGGCACGTCGTCGGGACCGTTCAGCCTTCGAACCTCGAAAAAGTTCAAGGCGCCCAGCGTGAGCAGGCCGCCGAGCAGCACGATCTTGGTGACCACCATCAGCCCATAGGCCGTCCCCGCCAGCGCGGCCCCGCCGTCGATGTAGGAGAAGGCCAGCGCGGCCCCGCTCGCGACGAGCACACTGACCGCCGTCAACGCGAGAGCGGAGAAGCGCGGAAGCAAAAGGCCAGGCCAGGTGGGATGGCGACGCGAGAAGGCCGTCACTAGCAGATGAAGGAGCCCGCCAATCCATACCGAGGCGGCGACCTGGTGCAGAACGTCGAGGACATAGAGGAGGAGACGGCCGTCCACGCGAGCGGCGGCGTGGCTGGTGCCAGCCGAGAGAATGCCGAGGCCCAGCCCACAGGCGACGATCGTCCCCGTCCACACTCTTCGCGCGGGTTGGACCTGGTCGTCAGTACCGAACGACGGTAGCGACGCACGGCGCAGGAGGACAGCGGTCACCACCCCCAGGGCAGCGACGATGCGTGCGACGCCGACACGGAAGAAGGTGGTTTCGCTCACGTCGGCGATCGGCCACGCCTCCGCTCCAGCTAGTGTCCGCACCTGAAGGATGAGGGCAAGACTCTGGGCGACGGCAATGGTGGCGGCCCCCAGTGCAATGAGCAGGAAGGTGCGCTCTCGCAGCGGGCCGAGGTCCGGGCGGACGCGGGCGGCCGGGGTCAATACCAGCAGCGCGAACGCCACGCCGCCAAGGGTGACCGCCTGCGCGCAGAGGATCAGTCCGCGGAGAAGAACGTCGATGAAGCCGGCCAAGGACTACTTGTAGTCGGGGGGAGCGAGCGCGGCTCCACCCCGACGTCCCCCACCGCTTTTCGAAACGACGCCGGAGGGAGCAAGCTCTCCACTCTGTCGGTCGACCCACAGCATCAACGCCAGGAAGAGCGGGGTACCCGCCGCCGCCAGCGCGATGAACCACTGCGCGAGTCCGAAGGCGGACAGGATCAGAATGAGGTAGATGAAGTCACGATGGGAGAAGGCCTCGATCAAGCGCGCCATCGTGCGGTCGGCACCGGTGAGGGCTTCCCCGGCGATGAAGCGTCGCGAGGCCAGGCTCGCGGCGCCCAGGGTACCCGCCACGGCCAGCACTCCCAGCAGCAGCGGCCACAGGGCCTGGGTGGACAGGCTCCAGCCGATAGCCATACACGCGAAGATGGCCTGGTGCACGAGATTGTCACCCCAAAAGTCCAGGGTGGCTCCCCCGCGCGATTCCAGGAACTTGAGTCGTGCGATCTCGCCATCACAGCCGTCGAGGATCGAGTGGGCGAAGAAGAGCAGCGCCCCAGCGAGCTGAAACCCGGGTGCCGACGCGAGGAAGAACGGCGCTCCCAGCAAGCCGATGGCCACGCTGAACAGCGTGATCATGTTCGGAGTCACCGGCGTGCGCACCAGCCTGCGCGTGAGGGCGAGGGAGAGACGCCGCTCGAAGTGTCGCGACATGAAGCCCTCGTTGGCCTTGACGAGGCTCCGGAGCAGCCACGTCTCCGCGGCCCTGATGTCGGACGGCCTCTCGACCACGAAGCGTCCCCCCGGGGCGAGCGATCCGGCGACCGTCGGCAGGGTGCCTCCCAGTTCGGCCAGCGCCTCGTCAACCGTTGCGCAGCCGAGCGCGGTCTTCAGCACGCGGCCGGGATCCTCCGTCTCCACCACAGCCGCGCCCGACGCATCGCGATGGATGAGGTCCAGCGCAAGGGGTATCTCGAGGAGTTCGCGCAGCCAACGGGTTTGGGGGACGACGTTGGCGGGGAGGAGCGCAATGCGGCTCCGCACGGAGCGTGAGCCCTGCAGCTCATCAGGAGCGCCGACCCGATCGAAGCCGGCCCGTAGTCCGGCGAGGAGAACGCGCCGGCGGAGCGCCACCCCCAACACCACCGTATCAGCCGAGACCGGCGCCGGCGTGACGGTCGGCGGCATCAGGACGAGCACACTCTCGGTGGGGGTGCCGCGCGCAGGACTCACCCGCGCACCTCCACGGGGAGGGGACGTCCGCCCTGACGGTCCGACTCACGCGCAGCGGTCCCGAGCGCCACGCACCACGAGGCCTCGACGAGGTTGCAAGCGTCGGAGGCGCCCGCGCCCATGCCCCCCACGAACTCGGCGGCCACCGCGTCGAACCAGTCCGGATGCTGGGAACCGTCGGACAGTGGCGGTGGGCAGTGCCAGCGGTGTTCCTCCCCGGTGCGACGCGAGTGGACCACGATGGTGTCGTCGAGGAGTTGCAGTACCCCATCGGTACCGCTCACCTCGGCCCAGTTCCGACGCGCATCGGAGGCCCACGTGAGGAAGAGATCGGCCTTGGCGGCGGGGAACGTGATCTGCACGCTGGCGGTGTCCTCCACGGCAAACGCATGATGGCGGCGCGTCTCCAGCGCGGCACTGACCGCGACCGGCGCCTGTCCCACCCATCCCTGCACGATGTAGAAGACGTGCCAGCCGTGATCGGTGAGCACGCCGCCTCCAGCCACCACCGGGTCCACTCTCCAGTTCGTGTCGGTACCGACAGCCGCCGCCGGGCGCGCGCGAAGCGTGTGCCACACCACGGAGGTCACCTCGCCGACCGCCCCGGCCCCGAGCAGCTCGCGCGTGCGCCGCACGATGGGCGCGTGCTTCCAGTTGTGCACCGTGTGTAGGATGCGCCCTCGGTCCCGAACCACGCGGGTCAACCGCCGGATCTCGTCGGGGGAGCCGACGAGCGGCTTCTCGCAGAGTACGTGCAGGCCGCGTTCGAGGGCCCGCTGGGCCAGGGTGGCATGGCTCGAGGGCGGCGTGCAGATATCGACGAAATCCAGACGCTCGTGAGTCAGGAGAGCTTCGCCCGAATCGTACCAGCGCGCGCCCGGCAGTTCGGCCACCGCGTCGGCGCGTCGGGCAGGGCGCGTGTCCGCCACGGCCACGATCTCGACGTCGTGCCGCCGTCCCCAGCCGGGCAGGTGACCGTGAAGGGCAACGTTACCGAAGCCAATGAGGGCGCCGCGCCACATGCTAGGAGAGTCCGTGTTCGCGCAGGACCACCTCCAGCGCCTCGTCGAGAATGGCCAGTCCGGCCAACGCCGTCTCCTCGGTGATCACGAGGGGAGGATTGATCCGGATGGGGGTGGTGTAGGACATGGTCGCCAGGCCCCGGCGCAGACATTCCTGATACAGGGCCTGGGTCACTGTCTTCGGAACGGGCTCTTTGGTCTTGCGATCACGCACCAGCTCGATCCCGAGCAGGAGGCCCTTGCCGCGGACCTCGCCCACGCACCGGTACTTGTCCTTCAGTCCTTCCAGACGGACGAGCATGACCCGCCCCACCCGCTCCGAGTTCTTGACGAGGTCCTCTCGGAGGATGATTTCCAGGGACGCAAGGCCGGCGGCCGCCGCCAAAGGGTTACCGCCGTAGCTCGAGGAGCTGTAGCTTGGATTGGACCAGGGCTTGGCCGCCGTGATGGTATCGGTGGAGACGACCGCGCTCAAGGGGAACCCGCCCCCGATGCCCTTGCCAACGGTCATGATATCGGGCACGACGCCGTCATGCTCGGCGCCCCACATGAGGCCGGTCCGGCCGAACCCGGTGATCATCTCGTCGGCGATGAGGAGGGCACCATGCTCCCGGGCGATCGCCTGCACGGCTCTCAGGAAGCCCTCGGGGGGCACCACGTTGCCGGCCGTGCCCTGGATGGGCTCCACGATGATGGCGGCGATCTCGCCCGAGGTCTGATGCCTGATCACGTCACGGATGTAGTCGGCACAGGCGATACCGCACTCCGGGTAGCGGAGGCGCAGCGGGCAACGGTAACAGTCGGCGTAGGGGCTCAGATGGTGGCCGGGCATGAACGGGCCCTGGTGGTGCTTGAAATCGCTCCCCAGCAGGGGCAGCACGCCACTGGTCTTGCCGTGAAAGCCGCCCCAGAAGCCGAGCACTTCGTGCTTGCCCGTGGCCGCCTTGGCCAGGCGCAGCGCGGCCTCCACCGCCTCCGCCCCTCCGGAGAACATCTGAATGCGCGTGAGGCCCTCCGGGGTGACGCTGGCCAGCAGCTCGAGGAACTTCGCCCGTGTTTGGGTGGTGAAGCTTCCGAAGGTGAGCCGTTGCACTTGCTCGGTGAGCGCCGCCACATAGTGAGGATGGCAATGGCCGACGCTGCCTACGGCGATGCCGGCGATGAAATCGATGTAGGTATTACCGTCCTCGTCGATCAGCGTGCAGCCTTCACCACGGGCCATGGCCAAGCCCGCATACTGCGCGAAGCCCTGCAGACCAGGGGCGATGTGCCGCCGCTCCCGTGCGACCACGGCCTTCGAGCGCGGGCCGACCTCGCGACGATCGCTCATACGCCCGTCTGCCCGAAGCGCAGGGCAAGGTAGCCGGCGATGGCGGCGGCCGCCTCGTCGCGGTAGAGGGCGAAGCTCGGCCAGGCGTTGAGGTCGAGGAGCACCAACCGCCCGTCGGCGGTCGCGATGGCGTCCCCCCCGTAGACCTCGAGACCGAGGGCGGCGGCGGCCGCGCGGGCCAGACGACCGAGTTGTCCAGGCTCGAGCGGATGTCCGGCCACTGTCTGATCCTTGTGGTAGAACCACCGGAACCAGCCGGGCCCCGAGCGCACCCCCGCGGTGCCGATGCCGTAAAACTTCACGAGGTCGCCCTCCACGTGGGGCTGGACGACCGCTCGCGAGATCCCGCGGGAGGCGAGGGCGGCCAGGGCACTGGCCACCGCGCGCGGCGAATCGGCCTGGATCACGTCGCCCTCTTGTGTGTTGTGCACGTCGGCTCGCTTGACCCACACCGGAGAGGTCACGGTGGGGGGCAGGACCTCGGTGGACACGAGCCGGCTCTCGATGAAGGGGACATTCGCCTCCTGGAAGTGCTCGATCATCCGGCTGCGGTAGGTGTTCAGCACCGCGCGCGGGCTGTTGACGTGGGGGACTCCGCCGGCCTCCCAGGTGGCCAGCAAGGCGAGCACGTCCACGCGCTCACACATGAGGACGATGCAGTCGGGAGGGCGTTCCGCGGCGGAGGTCAGGTCCTCTGGCCCTTTCAACGTGACCTCGAACCCCCTGGCCTCCAGTTCCTTGCCCGTGAGCCGCAAGATTTCCGCGTCGTCGCACTCACGCCCCGGCGAATGTGCCCGCTCCCGAAACACTCCCCAGCATCGGGACTTCCTCACCCCCATACCTCCCTCACGCGCTCCGGGATGCCTGAGCCAGCGATTCCGCCAGCGCCACGTCGCACGCACGATCCACGTCGACAACCGTCTCGATGGTCTCCGCGTACACGGCGTCGCCGCGCTCGACCAGCCACGCCAGGAAATCGCGCAGCCGCCCAAGCCCCCGCGGCGGTGATTCCCGGCGAAGCGCTTCCGGGATCAGGTAGAGGCCGGCGGTCACCACGTCGCCCGCGCGATCACCCAGGCGGCGCACCCGCCCTCCCGCGCCGAGGGTGACCCACAACGGGTTCTCGTCGGCGACAAGGGGGGTGACGGCGAGAACAATGGCCGTCGACGGCCGCGCGGTCGCCGCCGTCACGAAGCGCACAAAGTCGACCGAGTGACACCAGGCGTCCACGGTGGAAATGAGCATCGGGCCCGGGGTGTTGGCGGCCGCAACCTCGGCGAAGCTCTCCAACGAGGAAGCGGTGGTCTTCACGATGAAGCGAAGATCAGCGTCACGGAAGCGGGTCCGGCTCCACTCCACGCAGTCACGCCCGCCCTCGCTGACGATGAGGGTCACCGGCTCGATGTCGGCCGCCAGAAAATTTCGGATCACGGTCTCGAGCAGGGGAACGCCGTCCACCGGCACCAACGGCTTTGGCACGAGCCAGCCGTCCGCGCGCAGGCGTCTACCCTCACCAGCGGCGATGATGCCGCCTGTCAGCGTTCGCCTCCGCCTCACGCCAGCACGTCCTCCAGTTCCTTCAGCGTCCGGATCGTCCGGTCGCCCGCGCAGCAAACCGACCCGCTCGCCTCCCCGGCCAGCCAGACGTGCGCCATCCCGGCGGCGCGGGCGCCCACCATGTCGCGCGCCAGGGAGTCCCCGACAAACGTCGCCTCGGCGGGCGAAACGCGCAGCCCCTCCAACGCCCGCCGGAAGATGCGCGGATCAGGCTTGGTGCACCCGGCCCACACGGAGTCCACGATGACCCCGAAGAATGGCCGAACCCCGACATCATCGCACACCGCCACCAGGTTGCCGTAGAAGTTGGACACGACGCCGAGACGGAAGCGCTGGGCCAGCCGCGTCAGCAGCGCAATGTTCTGGTGGGCGGTTGCCATGGCGTCGTCGACAAAGGCGATCGTGACCCGCTCGGTGAGAGCCTCCGTGGCGACCTCGAGACCGCGCGAGACGCCGGCGGCAACCCGGCGCACGGTGTCCCGGAAGGGGAGAGTCGTGGGGATAGCGCCGACGAGGGCATCGTCGGCTGCGTAGAAAATGGGATCAAACTGCTCGCGGGAGATTGTGATCCCCTCGGCGCGATAGAGACGGAAGAATCGCTCCCTCCATGGTATGCCGTCGGCGTCCAGAGTGCCGCCGAAGTCGAACAGGATCGCCCCCTGTGTGATCGTCCTACTCCCGGGCGGCCTCGAGCGCAGCCACCCCCTAAAATGCGCAACAAATCAGATGTATCAGAAAACGAGGGCGCGAGCGAGCCGAACCACGCAGTGCGTCAGCGACCCTGCCAGTTCGGCTTGCGCTTGTCGAGAAAGGGGCCCACGCCTTCGTGAAAGTCGCTGCTCACCGTGCAAGACAGGTCGGTGCTCCACGTCACGCCCGCGCTCCCCTGCGTCGTGGGTGCGGGGGTGACGATCACTCACCGGGCGGTGGTCCACGTCTGTACGGTGATGGAGGACGCACGCATCGATATTGGCGCGCTCGTCGTCGACGGCGCCGTGGTGAAGGAGGGGGGCCCAGGTGGGCGCCGGCGCCCTGGTGCCGCCGGGCAAGGTGGTTCCAGCTGGCTTGCTCGTGATGCAACAGCAGAATCACGTCGCCTGATTGACGCTTCAGGAGCGAGCAGCTAGGCTGGTGCGGCCATGAGGGGCACGTCGGTTCGGCTGATCGCGATCGTGGCTGCGCTCGTCGTAGCCGCCCTCCCTTCCCTGCAGGCCCAAGAAGCTTTTCGGGTCACCTTCGAAGTGGACCGGACCAACCCGGACCAGACGCAAGTCGCGGGCATCGTCTACAACGATTCCCTGCAGGATATGTTCGACGTCTCGGTGACGGCCGAGGCGCTCGACGCGCGCGGCAAGGTGGTGGCGCGCGGAATCACCTACGTGACCTCACGCGTTCCCGGCCGCGGGAGTGTGGCGTTCCTGGCCAAAGTGCCCAGCGTGCCCAACGCGGTCCGCTATCGCGCCTCCGTGAGCTCCTATCGGCCGGGGATGGGCGGCACGGGCGGCTCCCAGGCACCATAGTCGGCGGAGGCGCGTTGGCGTCCCTCGCGCAGCGTGTGGTCTTCATCACGGGGGCGTCCTCAGGCATCGGGGCTGCTCTCGGGCGCGAGTTCGCGCGCCAGGGGGCAGATGTCGCGTTGGCGGCTCGCCGCACGGATCGCCTGGAGGCGTTGGCGGCGGAGCTGCGGGCCGGCGGGCGCCGCGCGCTTGCCCTGGCCTGCGACGTCACCCGGGACGGTGACGTCGAGCGTGCCGTGTCGCGCACGCACGACGAGCTGGGGTTCGTCGATATTCTCGTGGCCAATGCCGGATTCGGGGTACGAGGGCCGATCGAGCGGCTCACCCTCGACGACTATCGTCGTCAGCTGGAAACGAACGTGTTTGGGGTTCTCCGGACGATCTATGCCGGCCTCGCGGATCTCAAGCGCACGCGCGGTCGTCTCGTGCTCATGGGAAGCGTGAACGCCTACCTGGCGCTGGCGGGGAGCTCGCCGTACAGCATGAGCAAGTTCGCGCTGCGCGCCCTCGCGGACTCGCTTCGCCACGAGCTGGCGGCCGCCGGAGTCAGCGTGACGCTCATCAACCCTGGCCTGGTCGAATCGGAGATCCACCAGGTGGACAACCGTGGTGTCTGGCACCCGGAGGCGAAGAACCCGGCCCCCGCCTGGCTCCGGATGGCGACCGATCGCGCGGCCCGCCAGATCGTCCACGCGACGTGGCGACGCCGGTCCGAGCGCGTGGTCACAGCCCATGGCAAGCTCGCCGTCTTTCTCCAGCGCCACGCCCCCTGGCTCATCGCGCGGGCCGCTCGCGCCTTCTCGATCCGGGCGCGTCAGCCACCCGAGGCGAAGAGCGCGTAGTATACTGAGTGCCGCTGACCCCGTCGTCTAGCCTGGCCCAGGACGCAACCCTTTCAAGGTTGAGATCGCGGGTTCGAATCCCGCCGGGGTCACCACACCTTTTGGAAGTGCCAACCCTGCGATAATCTCGCTCACCGTTCCCGGCCCCTCGAACTCGTAGTAGCGATCGGCACCGTCGCCCCGCGGTGTGAAGACGAGGCGCGCTGCGAGTAGTGAGCGCAGCGCCAGGCGGGCGCTCGTTGGTTCCTGTCTGAGCATGCCTTGCCAGTCCGTGAGGTGGCCCCGGAGCTGATCGAGGACGGCGGCCATGTCGTCATCGCCGCGCCGAGAGGCCCGGTCGAACGCGGCCAGCTCGGCCCGAAGCTGAGAGCGGCGGCGCTCGCGTTCCTTTGGAACCGACCGGACTGGTGTGCAGTCTAACCACGGAGGGAAGCATGTGCGCAGACGCACAACAAGACCAGCGTGAGCCGGAGGCCGGGCGCTCCGACGACGCATGCACGCTGGTAGAGCCTTGAACGCCTGCTGTGCTCGGCTGGTGAGGCGGAGTGAGCAGCCGGCGCGCGCGAAGGCACTCGTTGAAAGAACCACGTCACGCCTTCGTATATGACGGAAAGCCAGCCCAGCTATAGGCGGGGACTTCGAGCACACGGAGATCAAGCTGGTGAGCAAGGCCCTCTAGGTGCATCACCAAACTCGTTTTGTGTGACTGACCGGGCTCGTCAGAGCGTTCCTTAGTGACCATCCACGGCGATTGCTTCAGCCCCGACCCCGATGACGCTCCGATCCACAGGCGCGAGTCCGCACCCCTTGGAGGCCATACACCCCTCACCCTGGAGGAACTCATGAAGACGGCTCAGCTGTCCGCCTCAGTGCTCATCGTTCTGGCGTTGGCCCTGACCGCCATCCCGACTCAGGCTAAGACCACGCGCGCGCGTCGCACGGCGGTGCGGTGGGGTTCCTACTGCTTCACCACCCCGATGCTGTGACGAGAGAGTGTCGTGCCGAAGATCGGGTCAAGGATTGCGGCCTCAACGGTATAGGTCCCGTTGGGCACATCTCCGGACACCACGATGTTCACCAGCGGGATATCGAACTCGCCCGTCTCCAGGACATCCCCGACGTGGATCCCAAGCAGGGTGATGGCGGCCCCGCCTGGGATATGGATGCCGGTCTTCAGCTCTACAGCGATCGGCGGCCCCGGGTTCACCACGTGGATGTGGAAGGCGGCCGTCTGGCCGGCCGTGCAGGGGTTGCAGCCGGTCGAGATGATGGAAATGGAGAGGGGCTCACCGGCGGGAATCTCAAGGATCGTGCCCCTGCTCGAAAAGGACGAGTGAATCAGCGTAAAGGCCTGCGTGGTGTCGAACGGGATCGAAATGAACGAATCCTTCTCGAAGAAAAATGTTGCAGCGTGCGCCAGGGAGCTACAGAAGGATGTTCCGTCGGACCGTCGGAGGATGGCTTCAAATTGTTGGCCGTCTTGGAAGATCTCAAAGTCGAAATAGCAGACCCTGGGCAAGGGTGCGATCGGTGTTGCCCGCAACAGGACGGCCGCCTGACCGCTTGTATCCTGGCAGGCCACGCGCCACACCTCGACCGTGAACGCGTCGCTTGATGATCCAGCGTTCGTGGTGGCCGTGAAGACCGGCGGCGTCGGTGCATCGGGGAACCCTCCAGGGAGGCAGGTCGCGGAAAACGCGGCAGCATCATCTGGGACGCCAAGGGCTGCCAGAAGGAGGAGAAGAACAATGGCGATGGTGGCCAACCGGTTCATCGGGGCGGGACCTCCTTCTCAAAAGGTGTCAGCACAATTTTGAAAACTGAATCAGTGATCGCAGACCATGCTGTTCGGCCAGCATGGCTCCCCCAGTAGCTACGCTCCCTCCTCCACCCGGTAGACCGTCCCCTTCCACACAACCACGACGCGCTGGCCAAGCGAGAAGCACTCGGCGAGTTTCGGCTCCTGACCGACCAGGCTGAAGTACTCATCCGTGGCGAACTTCAGCGTGACGACGGGTAGTGTCGTCTCGGGCTGAAATTCGCTATCGGTCCACACTCCCTCCCGCAGGTAGAAGGTCTTGCCGGCGGCCCGGCGAATCTGATCCCCCGAAGAAGAGGCCACAGTCAGCTTCTCGGCCTTGCGCAGCGCTTCCTTCTCCTTGCTGAACGCCACCGCCCCACCGCCGGTGACTATCTGCGAGGATGATGTCCCGCTCAGCATCGGAGGCAGGGCGGTCGAAGTCGAAACCGCTAGAGCTAGGGGGTCGACTGTGCCCGGCCTGCTGGCTTCTCCTGCCGAAGCTGTGAGCCCTGAGGCTAACCGGCCGAAGTAAGGCAAACCCTGCAGCGCCTGAGCTCTCCTCATCTCCGGCTCCAGGATGAGATACGACGTATAGGGAGTCACGATGCCGTAGCGGGTGCCGAGTTCGATGATCTCGTCGCGGAGCTCCTTGGACTCGCCCTTCCTGCGACTCTGATCGAGCAGATCGCCGACGCGCCGCATGGCCCACAGATGCGGCAGGAATTCGTTGCCGCTCTGCTCTTCAGGAAACTGCAGGCTGTCGTACACGAAACGGCGCTCGCGCCCATCCACCTTGCCGGTGAGCGTTAATCGGGTTGCCGCGGTGCGCTTCGACGGCCGGTAACGCCCCATCAGGACCACCTGCGAGCCGTGAAAGATATCGGGGGTCACCTGCGGATAGACCAGGTCGGTCTCCATCCCACCCCAGTCAATCGTGACTTGGCTCAGGACCGGCTTGTTGATCTTGGCGAAGAAGTTCGCGACCTTCACCTCGATGTCCTCGTGCGGCTCGATGTAGGCGACCGTCCCGCGATTCTCGTCGGCAAGGCCATCAAGCAGGAGGGTGTTCACGTCGTACCCGACGCCAAAGGTGAACAGCCGCACCTGAGGCGTAGCGGCCTGTTTGACGTTGGCCAGGATCTGACTGACCTGTGTCTCGCCCACGGTCGGCAGGCCGTCGGTGATCAATACCACCATCTGCATCCTGGCCCCGGGCGGCAATTGCTTGATGGCCGCCATCAGGGCGCCATTGATGTTCGTGCCGCCCGTAGCGCGCATTTTCTCGATGAACTCGAGCGCTTGCTTCTTGCCCTGCTCGTTGGCAGCCACGAGGCCCTGGCTCATCACGTGCTCTTCGCCGGCGAAGGGAATGACGGTGAACCGGTCGCGTAGGTTGAGGGAGCGGACTCCGTGACGCAGCGCAGCTTTGGCTTTCTCGATCTTGCCGTGCTCGGACATCGAGCCAGACGTGTCCAGCAGGAAGATCACGTCCTTGGGCAAGACCTTGCGCTCGTCGAGTTCGGCCTTTGGCGACACGAGGAGGAGGAAGAACCCATCCTTGCCAGGCTCGCGGTGCGTCAGCAAGGATACCCCGAGGTCCTGGCTCGACAGCGTATAGAAGAGGCGAAAATCAGGTTGGGCGCCGCTGCGGGATTCGAAATTCAACCGCGCTCGATGCTCGCCGTCGCGTTTGACCTCCAACTCGTGTGTGGGCGAGTAGATTCCCTTGATCGCCGCCCGCGACGCGATTTCGACGACGCCGGAAATGTGTCTGACCGAATGGCCACCCGCCCCCGTCTGCGGCCTGTGCGGTGCTGGTCCCCGTCGCGCGCCTGTCCCGGGCAAAGGTGTCAGACCCGGCGGCGGAGTTCCGAGTCCCTGGGCCTGCCAGCCGACGCCGAGCGGATAGCGATAGGAGACGGTCCCGGCTTCGCTGCCCAGCACCTGGCTATACGTCAGCTCGATAGTTTTCTCGCTGTGCGGGGGAATCGGGAAGATGCTCGCCTGAAAGAGATTCTTGCCAGCGTATTCGAGCAGGGCGGGATCGCGCCGTGAGCGCACGATGTCGTCATAGATCCGCCGGGCTTCGCTCCGCGATCGGACTTCACCGACCAGGCGCTGGCCGCCCTCCCACATCGCGAACTCCGTGATCGAGACCTGGTCAGGGAGCGGAAAGAAGTAGGAGCCTTCGAGCAGGTATGGGGTGTCGTTTTCAAACACTTGCTCGACATGGGTGACTGCCACCTGGTCGATAATCTTCGTGGTGAAGCGAATGCTTTTGACGTTGAGCGGCTGCTGCGGGAGTTCTGGCGGCTGGGGGCAGCGGGCGTCGGGGCGCGGACACGAACGTGGAATGATAATTCCCTGCGCCTCGGCTACGACGGCGGCAAAGAACACCCCCATCAAAGCCGTCAAAAAGTGGCCAATGATCATAGTTTTCTCCCCCACTTCTGTGCCCGCGGCCGTGGGGCGTTGTGCCGGCGCGCGCCTTTCGGGGCCGAAGCCGTAGAGGACGGTCGACAGGCGGCCATAGAGCATGTGCGCCCTCCTGCACTTGGAGCCGTGGGCGGGCGGCTGGGCGGCGAGCGGCCTACCCGCGCGCATGGCCGCGTCAACCAGAGCTGAGGCCGCACGGTCGTCCGGGCCAACTGAAGATAGGACAGTGCCAGAAGAGACCCCCCTCACTGAACCGCTCCCGACATCGCCGGGGGCCCCTCGCCCTGGTCAGCGCGCCGATACCAGACGCCCTCCACCTTGATCCAAGCGTCCGGCACGATCGCGGTCTTCACCACGGGTTGCGCCCGGCTTCCCGGGAGCGTGATCCTCGCGATCACCTTCACCTGAACGCTGGCAAAGCTGCCTTTGATATCGGCGTCTCCGACGTCGTAACCGAGATACTGAATCGCCCCTTTACCGCCCGCGTATTCCTCGCAGGTCACACGCCCCTGGAGCCTCGGCTCCGACAGCTTCAGCTGACGGCAGTAGTCCACTCTCAATCGGGCGTCCCAGTACTCTGCCGCTCGCTGGCGCAGTTCCTGCGCTTCCTCATCGCGAGGGCTAAGCGCCTGCTCAACTCCCGCTGTCTCGGAGCCACGGTGGGGCACCGGCCTCCCGGCGCAGCCGAGCACGAGTAGCGGCACTATCACCGCACCAAGGGCTCCTGGATGAGCGCGGATCTTCAGTCTGATGATCATGAACTCCTCTCCTGGTTTGCCGGCTCCGACTGGTCGTCCCGGACCTCGTAGACGATCGAGAAGGCGTGTGAGAGGTTCCACAATCACGGGCACCTCAGCGTCGCGAGGGCGGTCTCCAAGGTCTGTCGAACCTGTGGATGGACCTCCTGTAAATAGGCAGTTCTCAACTCCTGACAAGCCGCCACCACATCGATGTTCGAGGTATCAGCAACCGTGCCGACCCCCAACACGGCCACCGTTCGTACCTCTGACGCGGGGTCCCCGAGCAGCTTCAAAAGGAACGGCAGCGCGAGGGCTTCCCGCCAGTTGACCAACACGCCCGCTGCCACGTAACGCAGAAAAAAGTCGTCCGGGTCCTCTGTGGCCTTGGCCAGGTGGGGGAAGACCGAGCGCTGCCCCAGCTCCCCCAGGCCCTGGGCCGCCCACGCCCGCACATCACCGATCTGCTGATACCGCCCGGCCAGAATCTCCTGCTGGGTCGCATTGGGCAGCGGCGACACGATCTTGGCGCGCGGTCCCGTTTCCAGGATCTTCACCAGCGTGGCCACCACGGCCGGATCCCGGGTGGAGGTCAGGACACGAACAGCGTCGGCCCGGAAGGGCAGACTCAACTCCCCGTCCTCGGCCGCTCGCGTGGCGAGGGCGAGCCGATCGGAAGGACTTTCCAGCGGGCCACCGACCAGGCCCCGCATGGCCCCTTCGCGAATCTCCGGGTCAGGATCTCGGCTAGCCTCCAGCACCAGCTCTCGTACCGACTGATCGCCGATCTTGATAAGAGCACCTATAGCCGCCCCCCGCCCCGCGCGGGGCTCCGCCTTGTCCAGAACTTTTGCGCTCAGCACCGGGATGGCCGAGCTGTTCCCCGGCCAGCCGAGCCCCTTGGCCGCCGCGGCACGGATCTCAGGCACCGGATCCTTGAGCAGGTCAATCAGTGGCTGGCGAACCTCCGCGGTCGCCCACTTCCCCAGGGTGTCGATGGCCTGCACACGTTCGGTCGGATCCAAGTTACGATCCTGCGCCTCGGCTTCCAGCGCCTCCAAAGCCGCGCTGGCATTCGACAGCGCCGAAGCCTCAGGTGAGTCGCCGGTCAGCGTCACCGGCGGAGTCTTCGTGAAACAGCCAATCATCAGCACCAGCAGTCCGGCCAGCGTGCCGAGATGCCCATGCGTGCGCATGCTCCCCTCCCCTAGGTTGATCTGCCCACGACTGGGGTTCGCAACGGGTTCGGGCGTTCAGCCTAGGGAGGGCGATCGATTCGACTGCCGAGGGGGCGCCGGACGTGCCGGTGCTTCGGCCCACCACCTATGGATGCACGCCTTCCGGAGCCCAGCGCCTCGCCCACGCGGAAGCCCGCGACGAAGCGCCGGAACTGCGAACTTGCGGCGCCCGTCGCGCCTGCGTCGTCGGTGGCTGAGGTGCCGGGCAGGCTGCGAGTGGGCTGGGCGCACGCGTCGAGGGGAGGCACTAGGCCCGCGCCGGCGCCCACGCAAAGGATACGTAGAAACTGGCGCTCGGTCATTGTCGGATCTCCTCAGATGCGGCAGTGTCCTTCGCCGGGTTAGACCGGCTGTCGCTCTGGAAGTTCCCGGCCTCAGCGGGCCTGGGAACGGACGATGACGTAGACCTGCATCAGCACCCCAGTGTCCACAGGTTCCTCGAGAGGCGTCTGGTCGTGGGCCGATTCCCGTGCGTCGGTGGACACTACGCCGGTTGACACTATGCGGGTGAACAGCGCCTCCAGGCTGGGGGGCATGAGTCTATCGCGAGGCATCCAGCTACCGATCCCGGCCAGCCCGCGCGTGAATCCCAAGTACTGGACGCGCGGGATGTTCAGCTCGAGCACGAGTCTGACCTGGGCGGCCTGGCGCCCGAACTCCGTCGCGCCCACCTGGTTGACAAGACCGGCGAGAGCCCGCTCGGCGGTGTCGCGATCCTCGACGGCCAACCAGCCCACGACTGCCGGTTCCACGGCCGCTCTGAGGGCACTCAGCTCTCGTTCGAAACGGCTCACCTCGATGGTGCGACTGGAGGGAGGCGCTTCGAGGCCCTGTGCCCCCGGAGCTGGTATCGCCTCGCTCGCGTCCCCCTGGGGCGTCTCGGCCTTCGTTTGGACCGACCCCGCGGTCGTCTCCGAAGCCGCCTTCTTGAGATCGGTGCGCCCTTTACTGCGCGGCTTCGCCCGTGCGCTCAACGCGTCCTCCTTCGGCACGCCTGGCGACGGAGCTACCGGCTCCGGTCGGGAGGTCGCTGTCTCCACGGACGCTGCTGTCTCCGGCCCGGGGGCGGGGGGCGTCGGCGGCGCGTAAGGCTGGGGCCCGACGTCCCGCATCGCCAGCTGCAGTTCGGCAGTGCGCTGGACGAGGTACCCCGCTCCCATCACCACGAGCACAAGCGCCGCTGCCTGCAGGGGGAGCTTCAGTCGCAGCGGGACGAAGCGACGCCGAGCGATCCGCCGGAATCTGGCCTCGGGGTATGCGGCAGCCATCACGCGCTCAACGAAGCCTATCGAAGCACGCTGCCGCGGCAGGCTATGGAGCAGGTCGAGCGTGAGCCCGAAGCTCGCCCATTCGTCGCGGCACTCCGCGCACGTCGTCAGATGGGCGTCCCACGCCTCCTTCTCGCCTGGCGCGAGCCGGGCGTCAGCCACGTCTGAAAAGAGCGCGCGGACTTCGTCGCAGATCATGCCAGCACCTTCTCCAGTCGCTTCTTCAGCTCCATGCGCGCGCGATGCAAACGCGAGCGGACGGTGCCGAGCGTGAGCCCCAGGCTGTCGGCGATCTCCTCGTAGGCGAGCCCTTCCAGATCCCGCAATATAACCACGATGCGCCGCTCCGCCGGCAGTTCGGCGATCGCTTGGTGCAGCGCCGCCTCGGTCTCGAGGCGCTCCAGCTGCTCCGGTGCGCCACCACCAGGGTTGGCCAGGTTGGCCAGCGCCATCTCGCTTTCGCGCGCCCGCTCCATCTGGGCGGTGCCTGAGGCCAGACAGCTCAGGCAGAGACGAGACGTGATCGCGAACAGCCAGGTGGACAACTTCGCCTCTCCTCTAAACGCGGCCAGACCACGGTGGACGCGCAAGAAAACCTCCTGCGCCGCCTCCTCAGCCTCGGCCCTGCTACCCAGCATCCGGTAGGCAACTGCGAAGACCCGGTGCTGGTAGGCTAGAACGAGATCCTCGAAGGCACGCGGGTCGCCTGCCCGGAGCCGGTCAAGCACGTCGGCCGTGGTGTCTCCTTTCAGGGGTTAGACCATAGCCGATGGTAAAAGTTCCAGGCGACAATTGGCTTTGCGGCGATCCACGGTATTGTGATGCGCTCAGAGTTCCATCGCGATCCAGGGTGATAGCCGATAGCCGACAGCCCCCCGCATCGGCGTTACTCGCCCGGCGGGCCGCCCTGGATGAACGCGGCCATCGCATCGATGTCGCCGCGCCATTCGCCGATCCCCTCGACCCACCAGGTCACCCCTGCTTCGGCATATTCAGCCAGGATCTCGCGCGCCCTCGGTGGGTCATCAAACGGCACGTCGCCCCCGACCATCACGTCGAACGGCTCGTCAGTCATCCGATGCGACTGGATGTAACCGCGCATCTCACGCAGTTCGTCCAGCGTCAGGTTGCCGTGCAGGCTGCCGGGGAAGACGCCGTCCCAGCGCGCGGCCCGCCTGAAGGACGGCTTCCGCGGCCAGGTCCCGCCAACCCAGATCGGGATCCGCGGTTGCTGCACCGGCCGGGGAAGAAGCAGTGCGTCATGAATGCGGTAGTGCTCTCCGTGGAAGGATAACGGCTCGCCGCTCCAGAGGCGGGTCAGCACCTCCAGCCCTTCATCGAGCATCCCCGCCCGCACCCGAGGGTCCGCTTCCTCACCGAACCGGCTGAACTCCTCCGGCGTATCGCCAAGCCCAACGCCAAGTATCAGCCTGCCGCTGGAGAGGTGATCGAGGCTGGCTGTCTCGCGTGCCAGCTTCCACGGACGTCGCCGTGGCAATGGCGTCACCATCGGCCCGAATCGAATCCGCTCGGTCGCTGACGCTATCGCCGCCATCGCGATCCACGGGTCGACCACCGGCGCCGGTGCATTCGCGTCACCTCTGAACACATCCCAGACGAAGAAACCGTCCCAGCCGGCCGCCTCCGCCTCGCGCGCCAGCCGCACGAGCGGCTGTGGGTAGCCCAGTAACCCGGTCATCTGCACGATCAATCCGAACTGCATCGCTCGTCCTCTCTTTCGCGCCGGGTTCGGCGCAGCGCGCCATCCGGATCATTCCACCGGTTTCGCATCGCCAACCGGATCTGGGCACTGTCGCACGTTCGGGCAGTCGCTGCGCGGGGGCGGGGTGCTGACGCTGGACACGAGGGCCTTTCTCGCCACGCGCGTCCGACGGGTGCGCCCTCGGCGCCCTAGCCTGCTAGTCAGCGATTTGTACAGCCCTCCAGGGGAGCACGTCTGTGCCGACACTGGCCCACGTCGAACGCGCTCAGCGCGGCGTGTGTCGTCTACGATGGCGGGCGCGGAACGCAGCCGACGGAGATCGAGTGGCCACCGAGATCGTCCGCGCGCCGCAGATGCTCCTCACTTCCCCATGAGCATCCCGGGAAGCCACGTGGTGAGCGCCGGGAACGCCGCCACCAGCGCGAGCATGAGGAGGCCGAGCAGCACGTAGGGTGTCACCGCCCCGAAGATCTGGCTCATGGTGATGGCGCGGGGGGCCACGCTCTTCATGGTGAAGAGGAGCATGCCGAAGGGCGGGGTCAGCAGGCCGAGCTGCATGCAGATGAGGAACAGGACGCCGAACCACACCGGGTCGAAGCCGTAGATCTCCACAAGCGGCATGAAGAAGGGCAGCGTGATCAGCATCATGCTGACCTGGTCGACGAAGCAGCCCAGCACGAGCAGGATGAGCATCATGACCGCGAGCACCACTGAAGGGCCGAACCTCGCTTCCTGGACCGCCGCCACGAGTCCGTTGGTCGCCCCCGAGAACGTCAGGATCTGGGAAAACGTCGTCGCGCCCACGATGATGAAGAGGATGACGCCCGAAATGCCTGCCGTCCCGAGAAGGGCCTTCATGAGCCCGTCCCACGTCAGCGCGCGGTAGAGCGCCGCGACGACCACGGTGGCGACGGCCCCCAGCGCGGCGGACTCGGTGGGGGTGGCCCAGCCCGCCGCCATGGCCAGGATCACCATCACGAAGATCAGCACCAGGGGCAGCACGTAGACGGCGAGGGGTCGCCAGCGAGCCCAGCCGCGCACCGGGGCCTGCTCGAATACCGGCGCCAGCCGCGGATTCAGCGTGGCGCGCACGACGATGTAGCCCACGAAGGCCACGGCGAGGAGCGCGCCGGGGACGATGCCGGCGAGCAGGAGGCGCGAGATGGAGATGCCGGCCAGGCTGCCCAGCAGCACGGTGAGCGCGGAAGGCGGGATCAGCATGTCCACGCCACCGATGGCCATGATGGGGCCCATGGCCATCCCTGGCTGATAGCCTCGGCGGAGCATCTCGGGGAGCATGAGACTGCCCAGCAACGCCGTGGTCGCGATGGTAGAGCCCGAGATGGCCGAGAATACCGTGCCTGCCACCACCGCCACCACCGAGAGGCGGCCCGGCACGCGCGCGATGAGCCGGTCGATGGCGTCGATGGCCTTCATGGCCACGCCGGTGTGGAAGAGCACCTCGCCCATGAGCACGAAGAAGGGGATGGGCGTGAGGGAGAAGCTCGCGATGGAAGCCACCCCATTCCTGATCATCTGGACGAGCCCGGCGTCCTTGCCGAGCCACACCCAGGCCCCCACCACGTTGATGGCGAGGAAGGCGAAGGCCGCGGGCAGCCCGACCGCGAGCAGCCCCGACAGGATGCCGAAGAGGACGGTCGCCGCGAGCCACCACACCATGGGAGAGGTCGCTCAGGCGTGCGGCCCGCTGCCTTCGAGCGCACCGGAACCGAAGAAACGGCGCACGAACTCGATGGCGAGGAAGGCGAAGCAGATCGGCACCGGGGCGTAGAGCCACCACTCCGGGAACACCACCGACTTGATGACCAGCGAGCCTTGCTGCGCCGAGCTAGCGACGGCGCGCGCGCCGTAGACGACGAAGATGGCTGAGACGCCCAGGCCCACCGCGTCGGAGAAACGGTCGAGCGCGCGGGCGGCCCCGCGCGGCAGCGAAGTGAGGAGCACGTCGAGCCTCACGTGCTCGTTCCTGTGCAGGAGCCACGGCGCCACCAGGAAGGTAGCCAGCGGCAGGCCGTACTCGGACACCTCGAGGATCCAGGGCAGGGTGCCCAGGCCGAGATTGCGCGCGAGCACATCGCCGGTGACGAGCAGGGCGAGGAGGCCCAGGATGAGCGCGGCGGCCACCGCCTCGGCGTGGAGCAGCCCCCGGTAGGCCCGCCCGAGCATGCGCGCGGCTATTTCTTGGAGAACAGCTCGCGCATCTTCGGGCCGTGCTCAGGGCTCGCCTTGAGCACGCTGGCCCAGGCCGCCTCGTAGGCCTTGTCCAGGTACTGCTGGGCCTGCGGGCCCTCGAACCTGATGACCTCAATGCCTGCCTGCTGCTGACGCTTGGTCTCCTCCACCGTGTAGGTCTTCCAGAAGTCGTTCTGCGCCTCGAGCGCACGGGCCTGCTTGGCGAGATGGTCACGCTGGGCCGGCGTGAGCCGCTTCCACATGTCAAGGTTCGCGATCAGGGACACCTCGGCGTCGTAGAAGCCAGGATCCACGCGATATTTGGTCTTCTCCTGCCAGTTCAGGTCAAAGATCCCCCCGATGGGCCAGCCGTAGCCGTCCACTACCCCGCGCTCGAGCGCGGTGTAGACCTCGCCGGGGGCCGTCTGCATCACGGTGGCACCAAGCGCGGTGAAGAAGTCCCGGTACACCGGCGTCACCCGGATCTTGAGCCCCGTGAGGTCGGGCTTGGTGATCTTCTTGTTCAGGTAGATGTGGAAGGTCTGGTGCTCGACGATGCGGGCGTGATACTCCATGTTGCCTTTCTGGTCCCCCACCCGGTTGATGTAGTCGAAGGCGCCTTTGGTCCGCTGCTCGGCCACCGGCA
>Ga0187893_10000978_pt1 | contig 71445 bp, 44 predicted proteins | sample MA1701074metaG_FD_139574 | JGI IMG/M metagenome (GOLD analysis project Ga0187893, IMG submission 139574) | White microbial mat communities from a basaltic lava cave in the Kipuka Kanohina Cave System on the Island of Hawaii, USA - MA170107-4 metaG ...
CTGCGCACTGCTCGCCGCTCCCCTCGGCGATACTCTCCGTTGTATCGCGCTCGTCGTCGCGCCTCGATCTCGACGATCCGGGCGCTCCCTGGCTCGTCAGAAAGTGCAAAACTCGAACTTAGTTCATTACCACGGCGAGGCACGAACCACGGAGTGCGTCACCCCCGCTCGGCCGCCCCGCAGACTGCAGATCACCCTCTTCAGGGAGCCTGCGTGGCGACTGAACGCACGGTCAAGTAACCGTTCTCGGGCCGCCAGGCCCGGTGAACGGTTACGTGCAATCAATAGCCGAGGCCGGGCCCGACGAGGCCTCCCGTCTCGATCTGCCCGTCGCGGACGGTGAAAACGCCGGGAAAACGGGCCGCCCAGACCGCGTTGGCCGCGGGGCAATACTGCCGCGCGTTGCCTTCGACGGCCGTCACGGGGGCAATGTGCGCCGCGAGGCTCGCCGAATGGAGGAACGACTGCCCGGGGCAGGTCAGGTCCTGCACGCAGAGGAACATCCCGAACTCCTGGGCCGCGGCGGCGAGGAGGAGCGACTGCGACTGCCCCTTGCAGGCCTTGAGGGCCACGCCGGAGTAGCCCTGTTCGCGGGCGAGGAGGAGGCTTTCGTAGTCCTCGAGGGATTCGTCGATGACGACGGGCTTCAGCGCCGCCGCCCTGTGCATCTTGATCTCGAGGTGGGCGCGCAGATCACGCGCCGTCGGCTGCTCGACGTACGCGACCCGGTCGAAGGCGGCGGCGCTCGCCTCCTTGACCTTGCGGAGTACTTCGAGGAGGTACTCGACGTGCGGGCACTGCTCGTTGAAGTCGAGAGAGTAGACCCAACGCTTCACGTTTCGCCGAGCCTGCGTCTCGACCACAACGCGCTCGACGCCGAGGATGCGGCCGATGTCCCAGGCCGCCTCGCTGCCGTTCAGCTTGATCTTGAGGTGCGTGAGCTGGTCGCGTTCGATCCACTCGCCGAGCGTGTTCGGCAAACCATCGCGAATGTGCTCCTTGACGTCATCGGGGTCGAGCGTGTCGAGCGCCCCGACGAGGTGATAGAGCGGCAGGCGCGGGCGCGGGCGGCGGAGGACGTAGGCATCGAGGCTCTTCTCTTGGAACCGCTCGTCGAGGTAGCGCGAGAGGTCCTCGCCGACCCAGTCGGCGCCGTAGCACTCGTAGACGTGGCGGCCGTGGAGGCGGCCGTAGGCGTCGTGGAGGGCGGCGTCGAAGGGGCTCGCGCAGACGAGCGTCGCCAGCCGCGGGATCGGCTCGGCTAGAGCCAGCTCGCGGGTTGTTTGCGCGGCAAGATCGAGCCACTCGCTCTCCCAGCGGTGGGCCAGCTCGATCGGGTGGGCCCGGTCCCCGAGGTCCGGCAAGCTCGCGGCGATCTTCTCCGCCAGCGTCTCGAGCGCGCACAGGGTTAGATCGGGCGGAACTTTCTTCGATGGGAACGACCAGACGTTCCCGAGGGGCATCGAGCCGCTTCCCCATGCCGTGCGGCCGCCGGGCGCCTCCACCCGAAGCCGCACCGAAAGCAAGGTCGCGTGCGTCGTGACCACGCCGCCGAACTTGAGGGGAGAGCGATAGGCGTGGCTCTCCTTCTCCGTTTCGACCTCGCGGACCTGGACGGGATGGCCTCCGGGCATGGGAATCTCCTATAACCGCTCGGGGCCGTTGGGTAAACTCCCGCGGCCTGTCATGAGCGCGATCCCCGACGCACAACCGGAGGCCATGAGCAAGAGAGGGCAGTGGATGGCCCTGACCGCCGCGGTCCTCGGGTGGATGTTCGATGGGCTCGAGATGGGGATCTTTCCGCTGGTGGCGCGACCTGCGCTCGGAGAGATGCTCGGAGCGGACGGCCACGACCGCATCGGCCACTGGATGTCGATCAACATCGCCATCTTCCTCGTCGGGGCATCGTTCGGAGGGCTCTTCTTCGGTTGGCTTGGGGACCGGATCGGGCGCGTGCGCGCGATGGTCTGGAGCGTCCTCGTCTACTCGATCTTCTCCGCGCTGGGGGCTTTTTCGATAGCCCCGTGGCACCTCGCGGGGCTGCGGTTCGTCGCCTCGCTCGGGATGGGCGGCGAATGGGCGCTCGGCGTCGCCCTCGTCATGGAAATCTGGCCCTCTCGGTCGCGCCCTCTCCTCGCGGGCATGATCGGAGCCGCCGCCAACGTCGGCTTCCTCCTGGTTGCGCTCCTGTCGCTCGGCCTCGCGACAGTCATCGACAGCCTGGGAAGCGTGCTCAGGGCGAGCTTGCCGTCCTCGTGGGCCGAGGCGCTGCTTGCGAACCAGGCGTGGCGACTGCTGATGCTCCTCTGCGCCTTTCCGGCCCTCCTCACGTTCTTCATTCGCATCTTCGTGCCCGAATCGGAGCGATGGAGGGTGGCCGCGAGCCGCTCGGCCCGCGTGCGCGTGACGGACATCTTCGTGCCCGGCATCGCCCGTCTCACGCTCCTCGGAGTCGCATTGAGCGCCGTCGCGCTGATCGGGACCTGGGGATCCGTGCAATGGATTCCATCCTGGGGCGACAAGCTCACCGAGAAGGCCCCGCGCACTCGAGAGATGCTCCAGATCTTCAGCGCCTCGGGAGCGTGCATCGGCACCGTGGCCATGGCGTTCCTGGCCGAGAGGCTGAACCGCCGCGTTTCCTACTTCTGCCTCTGCGTCCTATCTCTGCTCTTCTGTCAGTTTCTTTTTGGTGCCACGAGCGACTACGGATGGCAGCTTGTACTGGGAACCGGCGTCGTAGGGATCCTCACCGCCAGTTTCTACGGCTGGTTTCCCCTCTACCTCCCCGAGCTGTTTCCCACGCGCATCCGCGCGACGGGGCAGGGCTTCGCCTACAACGCCGGCCGCCTCCTTGCGGCCGCCGGGACGCTCGTCTCCGGGCAGCTCCTCGATTTCTTCAAGGAGGACTACGCGCGGATGTGCCAGGTCATCACCTGGATCTACCTCGCCGGCATGGTCCTCATCTGGTTCTGCCCCGAGACGAAAGGGCGCCCGCTTCCCGATTGAGGGAAGGGCGGCCCCCAGTGAAGGAACCGGCCTCGTGGAACGCACTTCGCTGACCATCGCCGAAGGATTCGCTCCCATCCTGAACTCTGCGGGTCTGGACTCATTTGACCGCGTGATGGACGTCTCCGCGCCTTCCGGAGCGGTCACGCGAGCGGTCCCGGGCCGATTCACGACCCGCATCGAGCTTGCGGGGGCCGCAATGTACTTGAAGCGCTACCGTGGGCTCTTCCGTGCCGAGTCGGCCGGCCGCGAGTGGCGGATGCTCCACGATGTCGCCGCGGCGGGCATCCCTTGCCCCGTCCCGGCGGCCTGGGGCGAGCGGCGCGGCCTCCTCGGGCCGAAAGAGAGCTTTCTCATCACCGCGGAGATTCCGCGAGCGGAGCAGGCCGACTGGTGGGTCCGGGGGCGGCCCGCCCGCCGCCCGGCGCTGATCCGGGCCGTGGCGGAGCTGGCGCGAAAGTTCCATGGAGCCGGGTTCCATCACCGAGACCTTTATCTGTGCCATTTCTTCGTCCGGGAGGGTGCGGAAGGGCTGGATCTCTTTCTCATCGACCTCCAGCGCGCCCGAAGGTTCGGATGGAGGCGGCGGCGATGGCTCGTGAAGGATCTCGCGCAGCTCCATTTTTCGATCGGGCAGGCGGGCTTCGCCGCGGCGGACTGGGAAGAGTTCCTCAGGTGCTACGGCCCGGCCGACGCCGCCATCGCGGGCGCCGTGCGGGCCAAGTCGGCCCGGATCGGGCGCCATGCACCCCGCTATGGCTGAGGTGGCTTCACCTCGCCGCCGCGGAGTTGTGCGAGGATCTTTCCTGCGCCGAAAATGAGGGCCAAGACGGCGAGGCCTGCAAGGAACTGGACCGAGTTCTCCTTGGCGGCCGAGCTGCCCATGAGCGCGAAGCCGATCGCGTAAGGCATCTGGCCAAGAAACGTCGCCGCCAGATACGGGCTGAAGGGCACGCGCATCGCGCCGCAGAAGATGTTCGTGGCCCCGGCGTTGGAGATGGGAATGAGTCGAAGACAGAGGACCCAGTAAAAAGCGTTCGCCTGGAACCTGTCGCGCCACTTCACAAGCCGCGCCGGCAGGAGGCGCGAAGCGGGCCCCTGGAGCAGCCATCGTCCCGCGCCGAAGCCGATTGCGGCGCCGATCAGAGAGGCCGCCTGCGCGAACGCGGTGCCGAGCAATGCTCCGTAGAGGCTGCCGGCGACGGCGCAGATCCAGAGCCGAGGAACGCCGACCGCGACTCCAACCGCCGCCGTGGCGAGGAAAGCCGTGTGCGCGCGCCAGCCGCCGCTCTGGACGCCCCCGCGGACCCTCTCGATGTCGAAAACCTTCTCCCGGAAACCGGGGTGGCCCAGAAGCACCATCAAAGCGGCGAAGAACGCCGCGATGGCGAGGAGCCTGAGGAGGTCGTTCCGCCGTTTCGAAGACCGCTCGTTCATGGGGAGGCTCAGTCGGGGGGAATCCGAAACTGAAAAGGGTCCGGGAGGCGGATGGTGCGCGCCGTGCCGGCGATCTCGACTTCCTCCCAGTTGGCCCGCACCGACTCGGGGTTCAGCCCGAGCCGGATGTAGTAGCTCCGGATGCGGGCGCGTGTGTCGGGGGGCGGCTCGCGCGTCGCCCGCGAGACCTCCTCGTCGTCCGTGAGCCGCTTGAGGAGGCCTTCGCTCTCGAGCTGCCGCTGATAACCGGGCTCGGCGCTGATCTCGTGGAAGCGCAGGTCAATCTTGCGGGTCTGATAGTAAAGGTCGCGCGCAGCCTCGAATCGATCGGGGTCGATGGCGCCCTGATTCAGCTCGCGGCGGGCGCGCAGCCTGAGGAGCCACCCTCGGATCCCTCGCGCGCGGTCGAGGAGGTCCTCAAGGGACTCCGCCTGGGCGAGCGAGTCCGGCTCGGCGCGCCAGAAGATCCCTCCCCAGGCCAAGAAGTTCTTCCAGGTCCAGCCCGCACCGAGGATGGCGCGGTCCAGGATCGATTTCTTCGCGGCCCAGTCGAGCGTCTCGGCCAGGCGCCCCGGAGAATCGGCCAGACGATCGAGAGCCTCATCCCACAACTCGAGGATCTCGATCGTGCGACCTTCGGGGCGGCCGGAGAAGAATTCCTTCGCGCGCCGCAGGTACTCTCGCTGGATCGCGACGGCCGTGAGGCGATCCGAAGCCGCCGGGCGGGACCCGAGGGCGGTCCGGGCCATCCCGAGTTCCTTCCACGGCCCCTCCCGCGAGATCATCCCAAACGCGGCCACGGGTCGCTTGAGGCGCAAGTCGGCGAAGTCGACCCCGGCTTCGACCATCTCGACGACGAGAGAGGCCGTTCCGACTTTGAGGAGGAACGGATGGTCGGAGAGGTTGGAGTCGCCCAGGGTCACGGTGAGCTTGCGCTGCGGGCGGAAGAGCGCGAGGGGATCGTAGAGGAGCCCCTTGAGGTCGAAGATCGTCTTGTGCCGTCCGAACATGACGATCTCACCCAGCGATGTCGTGAGCTGCGGCCGCTGGGCGATCTCGAACCTGCCGCGCTCGAAATCGAGCCCGCCCGTTCCCGCGAAGATCTGCCGCGTGACGAGGAAGGCTGTCAGGTCCCTCTGGAAGCCTCGGAAGGCGGAGAGCCGCAGGATGGCCGAGTAGAGGGAGATCGGGGCGAGGAGGAGCGCGTTCATGAAGATGAAATAACCGGCGCGAAGAGTCTCGCGAACGTTCGGCATCCATCGCTCCCGGAGGCGGCGGAGCCAGCGGGCCATCTCGGGAAAGGCGCGCGCGCCGATGGCGGCGATCAGCACGACCCCGAGGATGAGGAGGAGGAAGACGATGGCCGGTACGAGCAGGACGGTGAGAATCGGCGCAGCAGCCAGGAAGAGCAGCTTGTCTCGCAAGCGCGGCTCCTCACGCACGAAGTAATTCTCGTGGCAGCCGTAGCCGGCGCCGCGGGAGTCTCGGTTGTTCTTGCCAAATGCGATCCGCCCCGCCCAGCCTTCGCGCAAGAGCGCCGCCCGGGACGCCCGCGAGATCTCCGTCAGGATCTCGTCGAAGGCCCGCTGGTACGTCAAGAGGTCGCGGGGGGTGCGGCACTCGGGCGTGGCCGCCTCCAGGATCGGAGTGTCCTCCTGCGTGCGGAGGAAGATCTCGAAGTGGATGAGCCCACCGTTCTCGATGAAGTAGCCGCCTTTCAGGCCGCTCGACACGGCGGCCTTCCGATTGGCAAGGAGGCAGTCGAAGATGATCCGCTCGAGGACCTCGAATGGAGGGGACGGCCCGGACCCATGATCGGGCGCCCGATCCTCCGGGATGAAGAGAACCAGGTACTCCGTCTCCGTCCCGCAGATCCCCTGGCGGGGATCCGGCGGGACCGCCGATTCTTCAAACAGAGAATCCTGCGAGGAAGGGGGGGTGTAACCGTTCACCGTGCAATTCTCTTGGGGGGCGCTATGCACTCACCACGGAGTGCTTCATCCCCGCTTGGCACGGGGCTTTCGCCCTGGAAGACCCTCTTCAGGGAGCCTGCGTGGCGACTGAACGCGCAGATTTTAACCGTTCCGGGCCGCCAAAGGCCCGGTGAACGGTTACGGGGGAGTTTGAAAAGGGTCCAGGAGATCCGCCCCCTTCGGAAGGGAAGGCTCGACTCGGCGGCGGGGCCGTCAGTAGGGCTGGCGGCCAAACTGAAAGGCAATGTGACGGCCCGAGACGGCCTCCTAGCCTCTCTACTCTGCGCCGCGACCGGCAATCCAGAGGTCGACGTATTCCTTGGCGCGAATTCCAGCGTCGCCGAGGATGGCCGCCATGACCGACGCGCGGCGCACCCGAACCGCCTCCCTGGTGGCAAGGGGGGAAACACTCACGGCCTCGCATTTTTCCCGGCGACTGACGAGCCTCTCGAGCGAAACCGGTCCCTGCTTTCCACGATCAGCACAGTTCATGCGTAATTCCTCTGCAACGCGCTTCTTCGCCCGGACGGTTCGCCGGACGAACGAAACCACTTGAGACTCTGGACCGACCGAGAACGACTTTCCGATCAAACCCTATTTGGCTTCTCAAACGTGGCCTAATTATTACGGCGGGCAAATTCGAACTCAAGGGCTTTTTTCTCCCGCTAATGCGTCTCCGATGCGAACGTTAGCGGGAATCTCCCCTCGATCGTATCGATTCGGCACGGCTTGCCGATTACAATCCCGGCCCGCTTGACTATGACCCCGACTCCCGCCGCACTCCCCGCGAAGTTCCGTCGCACGAGCCCCCGGACCGACGCCGCTCGAGTCGCCGCGATCCTCTTTTGTATCTCGGCCTGCGGCTGCGTTCTGCAGGAAGACCGATTGCTCGACCCGAAGTACTCCGGGGAGACCTACAAGGCCGAGTTGCGGTTTCGATTCGAGTGGGGCGCCTCTCCGAAGGCGCTGCTCCGCCAGATCCGCCCGGGCGACATCATTGCCCTTTCCGACGACGAGCCCGGCAGCCAGTCGAGCAACCTCATCGCAGCCGCTTTCAGTACCATCGGCCACGTCGGCGTCGTCTGCCTCCTCTCTCCCACGCAGCTCCGCGTCTTCAGCTCGAGCAGCGATCTGGGGACCCATCTCGCGACTCTCGAGAGCTGCCTCGGCCGGCGGGATTTCTTCGTCTACTCTTTCGGCGAAGGTCTCCTCGACCAGACGCGCCTGGCCGAGTGCGCCGTCCACGCCGCCGCTCTGGGAGTCCTCGATTACGACTGGTCCGCGGTCCTCGGCCTCAACTCGAACCTGACTCCCAACAACTTGCTCGACATCAGCGACGAATACACCTGCGCGACTGCGGTCGCGGCCGCCCTCCACTACGCGGGTCTTTCCCTCGATTCGGCCCTGGGCGGGCTGGTGACTCCATACGACATCATCAGCTCCGTTGCCCGCAGGAACCTGAACGGTCCGGGCGCGTCCCGGAATCCCACAGCCGCAGAGGACGAAGAACCCCGCCGCGCGGGCCGCGCGGGCCGCCCGTGAGCGCTGTCCCCGCCCCGCTTCTCCGGGAGAGGACCGCGGGCCGCCTGCGGCAACTCCAGAACGCCATCACGGAGGCGCTCGAGCGCATCGACGGCGGTCGGTTCAAGGAGGACCGATGGGAGAGGCCGGGCGGCGGAGGCGGCGCGACCCGAGTCTTGGTCCAGGGCGGGGTCTTCGAGAAGGCGGGCGTCAATTTCTCCGAAGTACACGGCGAGCTGGGCGAGGAGATGGCCAGGCAGCTCCCGGGCGACGGCAAGACCTTCTTCGCGACCGGAATCTCGCTCGTCCTCCATCCCCACAGCCCGCGCGTGCCCACGACGCACGCCAATTTTCGCTACATCGAGCGCGGCCCGAGATTCTGGTTCGGCGGGGGGGCCGATCTGACGCCGTACTACCTTGAAGAGGAGGACGCCCGTCATTTCCATCGGGTCTGGAAGGACGTCTGCGATCGCCACGACCCGGGCTACTACCCGCGGTTCAAGCGCTGGTGCGACGAGTACTTCTTCCTGCCCCATCGCGGCGAGGCGCGGGGCATTGGAGGGATCTTCTTCGACTACCTCGAAGGCGACGCGGAACGGCTCTTCGCTTTCTGGCGGGACGCGGGTGAGGCCTTTCTTGCCGCTTACCTGCCCATCGTCGAACGGAGACGGCGCGAGCCGTACGGAGAGAAGGAGCGGGAGCATCAGCTCCAGCGGCGCGGCCGCTACGTCGAGTTCAACCTCCTCTACGATCGCGGCACCGCCTTCGGCCTGAAGACGGGCGGCCGCGTGGAGTCGATCCTGATGTCGCTCCCGCCCCTCGTGCGCTGGCCCTACAGCGCCGAGCCGGCCCCGGATTCCGCCGAAGCGAAGCTGCTGGAGGTCCTGCGGAAGCCGCGCGAGTGGTGCACGTGAATCCTCAGGACGACTTCCCGGCCTTCTTCTTCGGATCGGAGGCCTTCTCGCCATTCTTTTCGGCCTTCTTGTCGCCCGCTCTGGGCTTGTGGAGGATCTCGAGCCTCTTGAGCCGCTCCTGGTTGATCTTGTCGAAGTAGTCGTGGAGGACCTTTGCGTTCCGCGTCATCGCGTCGACGACGGCCAGTCCGGAAGGATTCGACGCTCCGGCCGGAACCTCCCCGAAGATCTCGAGGTCGGCGGGCGGGACAACGATCCACTTCGCCTGGGGGGAAAGCTTGACCGTGGCGTTCGTCGCCGGCCCTCGCAGGAGCTGACCGTAGAACCGGGCCTCCTGGCTGCTGCCGATCGCGATCGACACGGCGAGATCGCACCCATCGAGCTGGTTCTTGGGGGCTGCATCCTTCGCGAGCCGAACGTCGGCCCGCGTCGGGAGGATGACCTCAAACTGCTCGCGGAGGTCTTTTTCCTGCTCCTTGCCTGTGAGGAGGTTCACGCGGATCTCAAGAGGGGAGGCCTGCCGCCATTCGGTCCCTACGCGGAAGTAGCCGAGGTAGCGCCGCGCATCGGGGTGGTCCGGCTCTTGGTCCAGGACCTGCTTCAGCAGCTCGCACGCCTCCTGGCGCAACCCGGCGTCCTGGATGCACCACTTGGCGAGAGACCATTGCCCCTTGGAGTCGAACTTGCGCAGCTTCGCGCGTTTCTCGTCGCAGGCATCGAAGACCGACTTCTCTTTCTTGATGGTGCGGATCTCCGAGCGGGGGATGCCCATCAGCCCGCCCGGGGTCCGGAGATGGATCTTGCCGCCCTCCTCCCTGAGGATCTTCGCGTCGAAGACCATCCCCCCGGTGTTGAGAACGACCGTGTCCGCGCGCAGCGCCGCCGCGAGGAAGACCGCCGCCAGCGGACAGAGCCGCCGCGCAGAGAAAACTCGTGCTCGGTACCGCCTCGGGTCCTTCATACCGCCTCCCCATCTCGACGGACTGTTCGGCCGGAGGTCCGCTCTTTCGTCGAGATCGGGCATACGCTACCCTTCTCGGCCGTGAAGTTCAATCGAACCGACTGATCCCTTGGAACCGCTTTCGCCATGCGCTACCTCTCCGGCATTCAGCCTTCGGGCCTCCCGCACCTGGGCAACTACTTCGGCGCCATGCGCCAGCACATCCTCCGACAAAGGGGGAACGAGTGCTTTTACTTCATCGCCGACTTTCACGCGCTGACGACGGTGCGCGAGCCGCAGGCACTCCGGAGCTTCGTCCGCGAGCTTGCCGTCGACTACCTCGCCGTCGGCCTCGATCCCGGCCGCACGGTCTTCTTCCGCCAGTCGGACGTGCCGGAGGTGACGGAGCTGGCCTGGATCCTCAGCACGCTGACGCCCATGGGGCTCCTCGAACGCTGCCACAGCTTCAAGGATAAGAAGGCGAAGGGCATCGAGCCGAGCCACGGCCTCTTCGCCTATCCGGTGCTGATGGCGGCGGACATCCTCATCTACGACTCGCAGAAGGTTCCCGTGGGGGAGGACCAGATCCAGCACGTCGAGGTCGCGCGGGACATCGCCGGTTATTTCAACCGAGCCTACGGGCAGGCGCTCGTCCTCCCCGAGCATGAGATCGAGCCCGCTTCCGCCTCGGTGCCCGGAATCGACGGCCAGAAGATGTCGAAGAGCTACCAGAACACGATCGAGATGTTCGCGACGGAGAAGGAGATCAAGAAGCGCGTCATGGCGATCACGACCGACTCGAAGGGGGTCGCCGATCCGAAGGAACCGGAGGAGAACACCATCTTCAGGCTCTACAAGCTCATGGCCTCGGCCGAAGAGACGGCGCGCATGGCCGAGCGCTTCCGCGCGGGAGGCTTCGGCTACGGCGAGGCCAAGGCGGAGCTGCTCCGGAAAATCCTCGAGTTCTTCGGCCCTTTCCGAGCCGCGCGCGAGAAGCTGCTCGCCGACCCCGCACGCGTCGATCACGTGCTCCAGGACGGCTCCCGGCGCGCCCGAGAGGTCGCGCGGGCCGCCCTCGATCGCGTGCGGCTCGCCTCCGGGCTTGCTTGATAAGGGAAAAGCGTTGGACTTCGATCGCACGCCCCGTCCCGGCCTCTTCACGACGATCGTCGTGCTCGGGGAGCTGGCCGCCATCCCACTGGCGTTTTTCATCGCCTGGCTCTGGCCCGATGTAGGCCTCCAGCGCATCGAATGGAGCCGTGACGGGCTGGTCCTGGGCCTCCTCGGGGCGATCCCGCCCGGGGTCTTTGCCCTCTGGATCCTCTCGCCCGCCGGCAGGAAGCTGCCCTTCGTCGGGAGGATCACATCGATGCTGCGCGAGCTGGCAGGGGCGACGTTTCAAGCGTTGAGCCCGGTTCAGATGGTCCTCATTGCCGCGGCGGCGGGCTTCGGCGAGGAGATCCTCTTCCGCGGGGCGCTCCAGCCCCACTTGGGGATCTTCATCACGAGCCTCCTCTTCGGCCTCCTCCACCCCTTCACCCTCACCTACGCGATCCTCGTCGTTCTGATGGGCGCCTACCTGGGGTGGCTCGCGGAGCACGGTCAAGGGCTCCTCGCGCCGATCGTCACGCACGCGGTCTACAACTTCATCGCGCTCTCGCTGATCCGGAGGGAGATGCAGCGGATGGACGAGCCGCCGGAGCGCGCTGAAGCAAACGGCTAGCTCTTACGGCGCCGGCGCCACTTCGGGGCCTTCGTTCAAGAGCTCGAGCCACCAGGCCAGCTCGCGGCTGTATTCCGTCGAGAGGTCGTTCTTGACGAGCTGATTGTGGAAACTGACGGCGCCGAGTCGGTCCAGCTCCGCGGCGTCCGCATCAGGGAAGCGATCCTTCGGCTCTACCGCGACCATCTTGCCGACGAGACCGCGGAGGATCGCGTTCTTGCACACCTCGGCGGGTAGGATCTGATCGAGCCGGCTCGGGAGCTTGAGCTTGGCGTCGAGGAGAGACGCGACGGAGCCCGAATCGCGGAAGATCTTCCTCCCAGTGAGCATTTCGATGAGCACGTACCCGAGGCTGGCAATGTCGGAGCGGACTTCGACCGGCTTCCCCTTCAGCACCTCGGGCGCCATGTAGTAAGGAGTGCCTCGGAGGCGGGGAGCATCGCCATCGGGGACGCATGAGCTGTCGATGTCGATGATCTTCTTCGTCCCCGTGTTCTTGACCATGATGTTCGATGGCTTGAGGTCGCAGTGGACGATGCCGTTGTGGTGGAGGGGCGAGAGCCCGCTCAAGCAGCCGCGGAGGATGTCCACCGCGATGCCGGGCTTGAGCCGGCAGTGGTCCTCGCCCGGCGTGGCGATGACGTCCGCGAGATGCTCCCAGAGCTTTTTCGGTAGACGCCGGCGGAGCTTTTCGAGCCGCTCCTTCTCGAGGAGCCTCCCGAGGTCGAAGCCATCGATCCACTCCATCACCATGACCCGTGTTCCCTGGATCGCGACGAAGTCGCGGATGGAGAGGAGCCCGTCGTGCTGGAGCCGGCTCACCCGCTGAGCCTGGCGCGCGACGCGCTGCATCTCCTCGATGTACCTCTCCGCGCTCCAGGAAGAGCTGCGGTGAAAGACCTTGAGGGCCACGTTGGTGAAGTAGCCATCGACGCCCTCGCGCCGCACCAGGTAGACGACCCCTTGGGCCCCCTGGCCGAGCCTCCGGATGATCTGGTAGCGCGCGTTCCATGAAATGTCCGCCTCCGGAAACGGCGGAGCTTCCGGCGCGGGAGGCTCGCCGAGCGAACCGAGGTTCGTCAGCAAGCGATGGAAGTCGCTGCGGTCCGTCAGAGGGTCGAGGGCCCGGAAGTCCGCCGGCGAGCTGGGAGCGCGAGTGGAATCGGAGTTCATGGGATTGCTTCGGGTGGGAAGCTGAGGATCAAGGAACGAGAGTGTAACGGGTCGAAGCGAGTGCCGCCACAGGCAGTTCGGCCGGAGAGCGAATCCGAAGCCGCATCGCCATCGGCATCCGTATCCGCGTCCGGATCCGCATCCGCTGCCGCATCCGGTTCCGCGTCCGAATCAGCCTCCGGCCCCGATCGCGGCTCCTCAGGCCAGCTTCCCCTTCGTCAGCGTCATGAACGCCGTCTCGAGGTCCGCCAGCTCCTCGCGGAAGCCCGTCAGACGGAGCTTCTCGGCCACCAGCCGCTCCACGAGCGCAGCGACGTCCTCATCCGTAATGCAGTCGCCCTGATTCTTCCAGCGACTACTGCGGCAAGCCTCTCGAGCGAGCGCGAGATGGGCAACCTCGATTTCCTCCGTGGCTCGCGCCTGACGCCCGTCCAGATTCTGGCCGGCAAGGTGGGCGGCGCCCTCGCGGCGATGGGGAGTGCTTGCATCCCCACCTCGCTCCTTTGTGGGGTCCTTCTCCTCTGTTATCCGATCAAAGACCATGTAGGCGATTCTCGCGGGTTTATTGTGGCAATGGCATTCCTCGGCGCGGCCGCCGTCATCGCCGTCCTCGGAGCCGCGTGCGGACTCGCCGGCGCCGTTCTCGCGCGCAGGACGGCCGGGAGCGTGATCGTGGCCTACGTGCTCTTGGCGAGCATCCTCTGGGTGGTTCCTTACCGGTGGGTGGTTTTCACGGCTTTGACGGGAGTGTCGCGGTGGGACCTGGGAGCGGTTTTCGGCCCCAGCCCAACTTTCAGGTTTGCGGCGTTCCCGGGGGAGTTGGTGCGGGAGACCTTCGGCCCTTACTTCTTGTCCCAGTTGGTCGTGCTCGGCATTTCTGCTGTCTTGTTCGTGCTCTCCCTCAGTCGCTTCCGCATCCGCTGGATGCGAGAGCACTGAATCGACCCCCTCTGTGTTTCTCTGTGTCCTCCGCGTCCTCTGTGGTTAACGTCGTCGTCCCTCGCAGGCCTTGATACCCGTAGACGGGTGATGAGAATGTCCGGACATTGATGGAACCCGGCTCCCCAACCACGCAGACCGCTCCCGTGAACGCTCGCGTGGCCGGGCTCGATGCCGAGCTGGCCGCCCGCGCCGGCGATCGATCGCCGGAGATCCTCATCCAGTTCGCCCGCGCCTTCCACTTCGGCGCGCCGCTCGCCTATTTCGCCGGCCGATCCGAGGCGTCGCTCGCCGACGAGGCGATCGCCGCCTTCGATTTCGTCGAGGGCCGAAGGCCCGGCGAGATCCGCGTCCGCGTGACGCCGCCCGCCGGAGGGTCTTCGCTCGTCCAGGCGACGCTCCGGGACCAGCCCTTCCTCCTCGACACCGCGCGCGAGGCGCTCCGGAGCGAGGGGATCACCGTGCGGCGCTTCCTCCATCCCATCCTCCGGACGGAGCGGGATGCAGCCGGCCGAATCACTCGCGTCGGCCCCCGCACGGACCCCGGCGTCTCGGAGTCCTTCCTCCACTTCGAGATCGAGCCCCCGGGGAGCCTCGTGGCGGCCGAAAAGCTCGAGATGGCCTTGCGGGAGTCCCTCCGGGAAGCCGCGATCGCAGTCGAGGACTACGCCCAGATGCGCGGCGCCGTCGAATCGGTCGCGCGGTCCCTCGCCGCGGAGCGCCCCTCGGATGCCGAGTTCGCGGCGGTCCTCCACGAGGCGAGCGAGTTCCTCCTCTGGCTCCTCCGCGGGAACTTCGTGCTCCTCGGCTTCCGCACCTACGACTTCGATACCCGGGGCGGGGAGCGCTACGTGACCGTGTCGCCGCGCTCCGGGCTCGGGATCCTCCGCGACCCCGGAACCTCCGCCTATCAATTGCCCGTGGCCTTCTCGAACCTCGATCCGGTCCTCCGCGCGCGCATGATGCAGCGCATCTTCCCCCTCGTCTCGAAGGCCAACCGCGAGAGCCGCGTCCACCGGCGGGCGCGCATGGACTACATCGGGATCAAGAAGCTCTCGCCGACGGGCGAGATCGCCGGCGAGCAGCGCATCCTGGGGCTCTTCACCGCTCAAGCGATGAACCAGCTCGCTTCGGAGATTCCGGTCCTGCGGCGCAAGCTCGACCGGATCCTCGCCCGCGCTCAGGTCCTGGAGGGCTCGCACGACTGGAGGCAGATCACACGCGCGTTCAACGGCATGCCGAAGACGGAGCTCTTGGCCACGGATGAGAACGAGATCGCCTCCACGATCGACGCCGTGACGAATTTCCAGGCCCAAGAGGGCGTGCGGGTCGCCTGCCGTCGCGACGCGCTGGGGCTCACCGCCGCCGTCCTCGTCGTCCTCCCGCGGGACCGTTTCAACGCCGAGGTCCGCCGGCGGATCCAGACCGCCCTCGCCGCCCGCTTCGGCGCTCCGCCCGCCGACTACCAACTCGCTCTCGGCGAGGAGCCCTACGCGCGGCTCCACTTCTACTTCCCGCTCGCCGCGAAAGGAGAGCTGCCGCCGACCGAGGGCCTCGAGAGGGACGTCCAGGAGGCGATCCGCGACTGGGACGACAGGCTGCGCGATGAGATCGAGGCGCAGGTCGGCTCCGACCGCGGGGCCGACCTCGCGGCCCGCTTCGGAGGAAGGCTCCCCGCGACCTACCGCGAGACGTTCACCGCGAAGGATGCCGTCGGCGACCTGCCGATCTTCGACGAGCTGGGAAGCCACGGCGGAGTCCGCCTCAAGATCGTCCCCGGGCCGCCACGAGGAGGCGAGACGACGACGCTGCTCCGGCTCTACCGCGCCCAGGCGAAGTTCTACCTCTCCGATGTGATGCCGATCCTCACGCAGCTCGGCCTGCGGGTGCTCGACGAGATGACTTTCCGCGTCGAGGGGGAAAACCGCACGGTCGTCTACCTGCACACGATCCGCGTGCAGGACGGCCGCTCGCGCGAGGGGGCCGCGCCGGCGGTCCCGGAGGAGCGCTGGGGGCTCCTCGGCGACGCGATCCTGGCTCTCCTCGACGGGCGGTACGAGAACGACGGCCTCGGGGCTCTCACGGTCTCCGCCGGGCTCTCGATCCGACAGATCGACCTTCTGCGGGCCTGCATTCACTACTTCCGCCAGCTCCGCGTGGCCTACACGCGCGCGTCGATGATCCAGGCGCTCGCCGCCAACCCCGCTATCGCCGTCCGGCTCGTCGAGCATTTCGAGCTGAAGTTCCGGCCCGGACCCGCCGGCAAGTCGGCCCCGCCCGCCGGCCGCACGGAACCGCCCGCCGCTCGCGCGGAAATGGCCGCCGGCCGCGCGGAACCGCTCGGCGCATCGCGCCAGGCCCTCCAGAGCCTCCTCGATGGCGTCCAGAACCTGACGGAGGACCGCGTCCTGCGCGGGCTGCTCGAGATCATCGACGCCACGGTGCGCACGGACTACTTCCAGGAAAGGGGGACGCTGGGGCGCATCTCTTTCAAGGTGGAGAGCGGCCGCGTGAGCTTCATGCCGCCGCCGGTGCCGCTCTACGAGATCTTCGTCCACAACGCAGAGATGGAGGGGATCCACCTCCGCTCGGGGAAGGTGGCGCGCGGGGGCATCCGCTGGAGCGACCGCCGGGACGATTTCCGCACGGAGATCCTGGGACTCATGCACACCCAGGTCATCAAGAACGCGGTGATCGTCCCCGTCGGCTCGAAGGGAGGCTTCGTGCTCAAGGCCGCGCGGGATGCGCGCGAGGAACTCCCGTCGCAGGTGACTCGCCAGTACCGCACTCTCATCACCGGGATGCTCGGACTCACGGACAACCTCGTCGATGGCAAGGTCGTCCACCCCCCCGAGACCGTCATCTACGACGGCCCCGATCCGTACCTCGTCGTCGCGGCGGACAAGGGGACCGCGTCTTTCTCCGACCTGGCCAACTCCATCGCCGCCGAGCGCCGCTTCTGGCTCGACGACGCCTTCGCCTCGGGCGGCTCCCGCGGCTACGACCACAAGAAGGAGGGAATCACCGCGCGCGGCGCCTGGGAGTGCTCGCGCCACCTCCTGCGCGAGCTGGGGATCGACCCCGATGGCGAGATCGCGGTGGCGGGCATCGGCGACATGAGCGGCGATGTCTTCGGCAACGGTCTTCTCCTCTCGCAGAGATTCAAGCTCGTGGCGGCCTTCGACCACCGCCACGTCTTCATTGACCCCTCGCCGGACCTGAAGAAGAGCTTCGAGGAGCGCCGGCGGCTTTTCGCCCTGCCGCGCTCGTCGTGGGCAGACTACAAGACCGAGGTCATCTCGAAGGGGGGAGGCGTCTACAGGAGGGACTCGAAGCGCATCGAGCTGAGCGCCGAGGCGCGCGAGGCCCTGAGGACGTCCGCCGGCCCCCTGACCGGCGAGGAACTGGTGCGCGAGGTCCTCAAAGCGCCGGTGGACCTTCTCTGGAACGGGGGCATCGGCACGTACGTGAAAGCGGCCGGCGAAAGCAACGGCGACGTCGGCGACAGCCGCAACGACGGCAGCCGCATCGACGCGGGCGAGCTGCGCGCTCGCGTCGTGGCCGAAGGAGGAAACCTCGGCTTCACGCAGGCCGCCCGGATCGAATGCGCGCTGCGCGGCGTCAAGATCAATACGGACTTCATCGACAACTCGGCGGGCGTAGATCTCTCGGACCACGAGGTGAACATCAAGATCGGCCTCGCGGAGGCCATCCGCTTGAAGAAGCTCGACCGGGGCGGACGCGACGCGCTCCTCAAGGAGATGACCGCCGAGGTCTGCGGACTCGTCCTCGCCGACAACCGCCAGCAGACGCAGCTCCTCTCCATCGAGGAGCGCGCCTCGCGCGAAGACCTCGGGGACATGGCCGTGCTGGCCGGGGAGCTGTTCGAAGGGAAGCTCCTCGACCCGCAGCTCGAGCGCTTTCCCGACGCGGCCGAGCTGAGGCGGCGTGGCGAGCGCCGCACGGGGCTCGTCAGGCCCGAGCTGGCTCAGCTCGTGGCCTTCACGAAGATCGACCTCTTCCGGTCGCTCGTCGAGACGGGGCTGGCGGAAACGGCGGGGTTCGAGGAGTACCTCCTCGGTTACTTTCCGGCGCCGCTCCGCTCGCGATTCGGCGAGGTCCTGAAGGCCCACCCGCTGCGGCGCGAGATCCAGATGACCGTCCTCACGAACGAGCTGGTCAACCGCATGGGTGTCACCTTCGTCTCGCGCCTCCGCCGCGAGCTTGGGGCGGGGGTGGATGAGGTCGTGGCCGCCTACCGCGCGGGCCGGCTTCTCCTCGATCGCGAGGACCTTCCGGCTCTGGTGGGGGAGATGCTCGCGGCGGGGAGTCTCTCGCCCGCGGCCGGAGGCGAGCTGATCCTCATCCACCGCCGGGCGATGGAGAGCGTCGCCGGCTGGCTCCTCCGCGACTGGCCGGCGCCGACGGCGAAGGGCAAGGGGCGCGCCGACGTCTCCGCGGTCGTCAAGCAGCTCGCCGAGCCCTTCGGTCGGGTGGCGGCGTGGCTGCGCGAGGCCGCGCCGGCGTTCGTGAGGGAGAGTGCGGCCGCGGGCGAGATGGACCTCGCCGCCCGCGGCGTTCCCGATGGGCTGGCCGCACGCGCTGCGGCCCTCGGACTCGAGCGCCACATCCCGCCGATCCTGTCCGTGGCGCGGGGCGAGAAAGTCGATCCGCGGCGCGCCGCGGCGTTCTTCTTCGCGCTTCAGGCGCAACTCGGCTGGGAGGAGATCGAAGCGGCCGCCGCGAGGATCCCGGCGCCCGACCCCGATGACCGCAGCGCCGCTCGCGCCCTCGTCGCCGAGCTGAGATCGCTTCTGGCGAAGCTGGCGGCCGCGGCGCTCAGGTCGGCGGGCCCGGACGGCGAGCCCGCAGCGGCCGTCGAGGAGTTCCTCGCCGCCCGCGGTCCCGCGCTCGCGGCCTACCGCCGCGCGCTGCCCGCCGAGGGACGAACGTTCACGCTCGGGTCGCTCATGGTCCTCGCGGAGAGAATGCGGCGGGTCTGACGGCGTGCGTCGGACGGACGGACGAGAACCCCCAAAGACGGCGGAGAGGACGCAGAGGAGCCGGGCGGGACGCTGGCCCGCTTGAATCCTCAAGGCCATCGGTTTTTTCGCTCACCGGTCCGCCTCCCGAGCGTCTCGTATCCATGGAAGGAGTGAGCTGCGCGTGTTCTTGAGCTTCCTGGATTCGGATGCGGACCTGGTACGCAAGGCCGTGGCTGGCGATTCGGCTGCATTCGAGAATCTGGTCCAGCGCTACCAGCGCAAAGCGTTCGCGATCGCCCGTGCGGCCGGCGCTCCTCGTGATGTCCTGGAGGACGTGGTTCAGGAGGCCTTCCTGCGTGCGTTCCGCCAGCTTGCGAGCCTCCGCGAGCCTGGCCGCTTCGGCCCTTGGTTTCTCACCATCGTCCGCAACGTCGTCATCAGTGCCGCCCGCAAGCGCCGACCCGAGGATGAGGGTGAGCTTCTCCCCGCTTCGTCCCCCGCCTGGGAGGAGTCACCGGGGGAAGTCCTCGAAGCTCAGGAGCTGCGCGAGGCCCTCTGGCGGAAGGTCTCGGATCTGCCGGAAGGGATCCGGGAGGCCATTTACCTCTACTACCACGAGGGAGAATCGACGCAGGCCGTAGCGCGCGCCCTCGGGATCACCTCCGCCACGGCGAAGTGGAGGCTGATGAAGGGGAGGGAGATCTTGCGGGGGGAGCTGTGGCGCGAGCTGCGCGATTCGCTGCGGGACCTTCTCCCTTCGGCGCGCCAGTGGAGGACGATGGGCCGCCGTCTCGCGCTCGCGGTCCTGGCGACGTTGCCTCCCGCGTTCGGGGCAACGGCGGCGGCTCACGCGGCTTCGGGAGGCGGGCACTTCGCTAAAGCGACCCTGGGAGGACTCTCCATGAGCGGAAAGAAGGTCGGCGTCGCCGTGCTCCTCGCGCTCCTGATCACCGCGGGAGGCGCGGCGCTCATTTCTCTTTATCCGGGCGGGCAACGCCGCGGCGAGGATGCCGCGTCGAAGGAGGGGATCGGCCGCATCGATTCTCCCTCAGGCTCCCCCGGCGGGCAGAAAGGAGCGGCCGAGAAGGCTCGAGATGCCGCGGAGGGCATCGCGGCGGGTCCGGCGCGGCCCATGGAGCCGGCGTCGCTCTCGGGAACGGTCCGAGGGGCCGGAGGCGAACCCGTGGCGCGGGCGCAAGTCTTCGCGATTCCCCTCGATGCTTGGAACGGTGTCGCGGCATCGCTCAAGAGCGACCCATTCGCGGTCTCCGCCGACCGGGCGCGGGAGCTGCGTCTTCTGCGGGAGGCCTACCTTCGGGCCGCCTCGACCGTCCCGCGGACGGAATCGGCGAGGGGGGGCGGCTACGAATTCCGCCGGCTCGCCGCCGGCAGCTACCGGATCCTCGCGGCGCATCCGGATTACATCCCCAGCTCCGCGTCTCTCGTGGAGGTCCAGAGCGGCGCCCCCGCGTATCGAAATGTGACCCTCGCGGCCGCTCTCTCGACCTCCGGCAGGGTCGTGGACGCCGCGGGCAGCCCCGTGGCGGGAGCCCGGCTCGAGGCCGTCTCCGATGCGGAGGGAGCGATGGAAGGAAGCCGCAAACCGGATAGCCTGGCCGCGCGATGGGAGGAAGGAAGGATCCTCCTCGATGGAGAGGAGGTCCTCAGCGGACCAGACGGCGGGTTTCGTCTCGGCTCCCTCGAGCCGGCCGCCTACGACTTGACAGCCCGCAAGGAAGGGTGGATCGAGGCGAGAGCATTCGCGGTGCCCGCCGGCTCCCGAGGGATCGTCCTCTCCCTCGAGGACGGAGCGATCGTGGCGGGCCGCGTCGTCGATCCGGAAGGAAAGCCCGTGGCGGGTGCGCGGGTCACTCTCGATCCCGCCCCCGATTTCGAGGTCCACAAGCTCTTCGACTGGCGGCGGCTCGACCTCGAGGGTCCTGAAACGCGCAAGCGCGAAGCAAAGACCGGAGCCGACGGCCGCTTCGAGATCGGCGGCCTCGGCGAGGGCGGCTTCGGCCTTGTCGTGGCGGCGGAGAACTTTCCACGCTTGAAGCGGGACGTCACGATCGCCGAGCACCGGATGGACCTCGGTGATCTGGCGCTCGAAGCTCCCCGGACGATCGCGGGCGTCGTCCTCGGGCCGGACGGTGATCCCGTCGCCCGAGCGCGCGTCTGGGTTCCTCGTCCGACCCGGCGGGTCGCGACCGCGAACTCCATCACACTGACGGAGTCGGAGGCGGCCGTCGAGACGAAGACCGCCGGCGACGGAAGTTTCCTCCTCGAGGGGCTCCCGGCGGGGCTGCACGAGGTGAGGGCCTCCTCGGAGCTGCACGCCGATGGCGATCTCCGAGGAATCGAGGCCGGCGCGCGCGGCGTGACGGTGCGCCTCAAGGCCGGCATCGAGATCGCCGGCAAGGTGGTGGACGACGAGACTTCTTCGCCCGTCCCGGGGACGGAGGTGAGGATCGGCCTGCGAGGGGAGAAAACCGCCCTCAGCGGATCCGACGGCTCGTTCCTGATCCGCGGCTTGCCGGTCAGCGCGCTTCACAACGGCTGGACGGCCGTCCGCGCGCATCACCCCGAATACGGCCTCTTCTCGGACTACAACGTCTCCGTCCTCGGGAGGAACTCGCGCTCGCCGCTCATCATCCGGCTCTCGCGGTCCCAGAACTTGACCGGCTGGGTTCGCGATGCCCGCGGAGGCGGGGTAGCGCGCGCCGCGGTCTCCTACGAAGTCATCGGGCTTCCCGCGGAGGCGATGGGATACAACCCGCTCGCCGGCGTACGAACTCGGAGTACGGCCGACGGCTCCTTCTCCCTCCCGGCCCCCTCCTCGCTGCGGTCCTTGATCGGGGATCCTCGGCTCTTCGTCGTGGCGTCCCATCCGACGGAAGGGTCGGCCCGCGTGGGTCCGCTGGACCTCGCGCCGACGGGCCGAAACTGGCCGGAGGTGGTGGCGGTCCTCAGTGCGGGCGGGGCGATCGAGGGTACCGTCCTGGACGCCGCGGAACGGCCCGTTGCGGGCGCTCGCCTGCTCGTGCGCCCCCTAGCGCCGCCGGAGTGGGAGGGACCGGATGGAGGCGCACGGGCCGAGTTCGTCGGCATGGCGAGGTCGGCCTACGCGGGCGCTGATGGCTCCTACCGCGTCGCAGGCGTCGAGCCGGGAGCGGTGATGGTCACCGCGTCCGCCCTCGGCCATGCAACTCGGACCCTCGATGGGATTCGATTGGGAAACGAAGCCCTTCGACTCGACATCACCCTCGAAGCGGGCGCTTCCGTCGATGGGGGCGTGGTGGATGGAGAAGGGAATCCTGTCGCCGGAGCCGAGGTGGCTGCATTCCCGAAGGTTCCCGCTCGACAGGGCGGCGAAAGTCGAAGAGCCGCCTCGGAATTTCTTCTCCGGATGAGCCGGCTCGAGAAGCGAGGGTTGGCCTCCGCCCGCACGGATGCCGGCGGCCGCTACCGGATCGACCATCTGCCGGAAGGAGCCTACACCATCGTCGCCCGAGCGGAGGGGTTTGAAGCGGCCGCTTCTGAAGATGCGCGGCCCGGAGGAGCGCCGGTGGACTTCATCCTCGAGCGCTTCGCCGCCGTGCAGGGGACCGTCCTCGACGCCGAGTCGCGAAGGCCGATCGCCCTCTTCGAGGTCGATGTCCTCGACCGGAAGAAGCTCCCCGGCGCTTCCCCGGAGAGGGGCCGTGCGTTCATCAGCGACTATCGAGTCGCCTCGGAAGGTGAGCTGCGCTTCGAGGACCCCTCCGGCCGGTTCGTGTACGACGGTTTGCGGCCGGGGAACTACACGCTCGTCGTTAAGGCGCAGGGCTACGACTTCAGCCTCGAAGAAGTCACGATCCAGGGCGGCAAGGTCGGAGTCGTGGAGGTTTTGCTGAGCCGCGGGTCGCAGATCGCGGGCGTCGTCCTCGATGCGGAGACGGGGCAGCCGATCAGCGCGGTCCAGGTCGGCTGCTTCGAGCAACTCAGCTCCCCGGGGGACCGAGGGATCACCCCTTTCCGGGAGGGCATCGTGACGGGAGAAAACGGGGCCTTCACCATCTCGGGGCTGAAGGCTGGTAAATACCACCTCGGCGCGTCGCACCCGCTCTACGACCGCGGCAGCGCGCCCATTGTGGAGATCCCCGCTGCCGATGGGGCCCCGATCGAGCTGAAGCTGAAGCCGGCCGGACGCATCGAAGGGCGGATCCGGGGGCTGACGAACCTGCATGGAATCAAAAGGCGGCTCAACCACTCCCTCGACCTGCACCGAGTCGAGCCGGACGAAAGGGAGCCGAAGGGAAGGAGCGGGCGTCGCTATGGGATGCCGATTCACATGGATCCCCAGGGGAACTTCCGCGCCGACAGCTTGGCGCCCGGGAAGTACCGCCTCGACCTGAAGAAGCAGGAAGTCGAGCAGGGCGAGGTCGTCCATCTCGGCCCGTCGGGCGGATACAGCAGCGACAAGCCCGTCGGGCCCGAGGAGATCATCCCCCTCGGCGAGTTGGAGGTCCGCCCAGGCGAGACGACGACCTTCGACGCGGCGGCGCCGTGACGGGGGATTCGATTTCCGTCCAGCTCGGGGTTCGATCCCGCCCAAGCGACTTGGTGCTCAGGGCCGGAGCCTGTAGCGAACCATCAGCGCCGGGCCGGGGTAGATCACCTCGATGCCGTGGTGCTCGGTGTCGCTCAAAAGCTCCACCAAGTTCGGCCCCTTCTTGAGGAGTGCCGGCTCCACCGGCAGGCGGTTGTGCTGGATGGCGTGCGCGCGCCCCTCGGCGACGGGGAAGTGCCGGCCGTTGAGGGTGAAGTACTCTTCCACCGCGCCCGCACCGCCCGTCCACGTCGTCACGTAGAGCTCCGCGCGCTCGATCCGCCCCGGCTCCACGTCGAGCGCGATCGTGCAGGTCTTCTTGCTCTTGGCGCGCGACCAGAAGCCCTGCGGCAGGTCGGACGCCGTGTAGAGATGCACCGCCGCGCCCGCGCGGTCCGGTATAACGAGGTCCGCTGTCGCGGGTGTGACGTAGACGAGCCCGGGCGCTTCCTTGAATCGAACGAGAGCGCGGGCGGCCACGTTCTTCTGCGCGGCGAGCATCGATGTGTCCCACCGAATCTCGAACGGCCCGCCAGTGGCCGAGCCGGCGAAGGCGACGGGCAGCCGGTCCTTCGTGAAGCCGTGCCAGTCGGTCGCGAGCAAGTTTCCGTTCTCATCGTAGCCGGAGTACCAGGCCTGGAATTCGACCCGGGCGATGCGGTCGTGGAGCCTGTCGGCCACGTTGCAACGAAGTGTGAGCCCTTCGCCCGTCGGCACCGCCGCCGCGCTCACGCTCGCGGAGAAATCCGCGAGTCCCAACCTGACCAAGTCGGGATGTCCACCCGCCAACGCCACCCGCAAGCATGCGTTGTCCACGAGCGCGTGGCCCCAGAATGTCGTGCCCTGATCGAGCGCGAGCTGGAAGCCGTTCCAGCCGTTGACCAGGTCGCTGCGCTTCAGCGGAACGACGGGATAGTTGTACGTGCAATGGCCGTCCTCGGTCCCGGTTCGCGGGAACCAGTACGTGCTGCGGCCGTTGACGGTCACCCGCTTGCCGGCGGTGCCCGGATGACCTCCCCAGATCTCGAGATAGAATTCCGCGCCCGTGATGCCGAAGAGGTCCTCCTCGGCTTGAATCAGCATGAGTCCGTTCTCTCGCGTCTCAGTGCGCTTGCCGAAGGTCGGGTGCAGCACCGCCTCAGGCGGGTTCACGCGAAGGCGGCGCTCGTAGGCAGGATTCGAGTTGGCGATGCCGCGTTCATACCAGTGCTCGCGCCAGAACGTGCCCTGCTTCTGCTGGTGCGGCGGGAGGTCCCACGACGGCGAGGTCTCGGCGCCGTGGATGCAGCTCGCAAGCGCCAGGAGAGCCGGCGCGGCGGAAACACTCCGCCCAGATACCAGGGCCGTCACGGTTCGAAGCGATTCGAATTGTGTCTTCATGACTTCACATTTCATCGAGCGCGGAGCAAAGGACAAGCGCAGGACCAAGCCGACTGGACTGTGGTAGATTGCCCGAAATGAAGGGCGAAGCCACAAGAAAGCGGGAGCCTCGCAAGCTCGGCCGGCGGTCCGGCGCGATCGCGGTCTCTTCCTTCTGGCTCCTTCACACGGTTCTGCCGGCGCTCGAGGTCCCTGCCGGCTTCGTCGCGGAGACGATCGCCCGCGACCTCAACGCCGCCACGGCGATCGCCCCCGCCTCCGATGGGCGGATCTTCATTGCCGATCAAACCGGCTCCCTCCTCGTCTGGAAGGGCGGCCGGGTGCTCGATCGGCCCGCTCTCGCCTTGCGAGTCACCGACTACTGGGAGCGCGGCTTGATCGGCGCGGCGCTCGATCCGGACTTTCCGCGCTCGCCGTACATTTATCTCTTCTACGTCACCGACCGGCCCTTCGTGCATCACGTCCTCAGCCGCTTCAGCGCGGCGGGCGATGGATTCGATCCGGCGAGTGAACGGATCTTGCTCGAAGGTGACGACCAGTCGAAGCTCGGCGGCGGCATCCCGGCGGGCCACCAGGGCGGCATCCTGCGCTTCGGCGCGGATGGCAGGCTCTTCGCCGGCATCGGCGAGCAGACCGCGGGCGAGCCGGCGCAGCGGCTCGACACGCTCCAGGGGAAAATCCTCCGGCTCAACGTCGATGGATCGATCCCCGAGGACAATCCGTTCTTCGCGCGAGCGGCCGGCAAGTATCGAGCGATCTTCGCGACCGGCGTCCGCAACCCCTTCGGCCTCGCCGTGCAGCCCAAGTCGGACGGCGGCCGCGCCTTCTTCACCGACGTCGGCGGCAGCGCGTTCGAGGAGGTGAACGAGCTGAAGCCTGGCGCGAACTACGGCTGGCCGCTCGCAGAGGGCGTCTCGGCGAACACGGCCCTCGCGCAGCCCCTTCACATCTACCCGCCCGTCATCGGCCAGAGCATCGTGGGGGGGGTGTTTTACCCTCGGGTGCCGGCGTTTCGACCGGACGATGCGCGAGCGTTCCCCGAAAAGTGGCGGGGCAAGTTCTATTTCGGCGACTTCGTGAAGAACTGGATCAAAGCGCTCGACCCCGAAGCGCCGGCCCAGGCGGTTCCGTTCGCCAAGGGGCTGAACAACCCCGTCGCCACCGAGCTTGCGCCCGACGGGTCGCTCCTTGTTCTTAACCGAGGGACGATCTGGCGCGATGGAAAGAAGTTCACGCCTCGCGCCGGCTCGCTCGTGCGCATCCGATACCTCGGCGAGGCGGTGCCGGCTCCAGCCGCAGCGGCGGCCGCCTTTCAGCCGGTCCTGTCGGAAACAGGCTTGTTCACCTCCTTAGAGCCGCTCGAGCCGCGGAGCGAGTTCGTCGAGTTCGCGATCAACCTCCCGCCGTGGCAACCCGGAGTAAGCGGGCGGCGCTGGCTCTCCCTGCCGCAGGGCGGGAAGATCCGCGCCTCCGCCGAAGGCGAATGGCGCCTCCCGCCGGGCGCGCGGCTCATCCAGCACTTCGATCTCGACACGAGCCCCGCGCGGCCGTTCGAGACGCAGGTCCTCTTGTTCACCGGGTCGCGCCTGGCCCGCGCCGCGGCGTGGCGGTGGCCGGGGCAAGGGAACGATCGGGCCACCCTGGTCCAGGATGCGGAGATTCTGAGCCTGCCCGGCCAGCCGGGCCGGCAGTGGGTCACGCCCGGAGCCGAGGAGGAGTTGAGCCTCGACCAGCCCTTCACGGGCTTCCTCGTGCCGATCAGCACCCGCCAGCTCAATCACCGCCGGCAGCTCAAGGAGTGGAACGAACGCGGCTGGCTCGAGCCGAAGTGGAGTCCCGGAGAGCTGGAAAAGCTGCCCCACCTCGCCGCGCTGGACGACGAGAGAGCGACGCCGGAACACCGCATCCGGTCGTACCTCGACGTGAACTGCGCGCCGTGCCACTACCCCGGGGGGCCCGCGCGCGGGAACTACGATGCGCGCTTCTCCACGCCGATCGAGCGGCAGAACATCATCAACGGCGACCTCCTCGCCGGCGATCTCGGCATCCCCGGCGCGAAGGCGATCGTCCCCGGCCAGCCGGAGAAATCGGTCCTCTACCTGCGTATGCGCCGCCGCGACTCCCTGCGGATGCCCCCCGCGGCCCTCATCCAGACCAAGCTCGATGACGAAGAGCAGCCCGTGCTGCCGCTCCTGGAGGAGTGGATCCGCTCGTTGCGATGAGCGGCGGCGGATGCGACTGCGGAGGCGGCTGCGGCTGCGGAAGCGGATGCGGATGCGGACGCGCCTCCGGCTGCCGCTGCGGCTGCGGTTTGCGCCGGGCGGAAACCGCGGTAGCTACTCCCCCTTCTGCGGGTTCCAGTAAGCAATCGAGCCGACGAAGTTCTTCGTCCTCTCCAGCGCGCGTGCCAGGGGGAGTGCGTCGCTTTCGCCGTTCGACAAGTCGATCACGAGGGCGGCGCGGAGGGAATCTATCACTCGTTCCCAGGCCAACTGGTAGTAGCCTTCGAGCTCCCGCGTCATCTCCCTTTCGGCGAGCGGCTCCTTGAACCTCGCCTGGACCGCACCGGGAAGGAGTCGTACGAGGTCAGCATACCGCCGTCGCCATCGGACGAAGCCGGTCGAGTTGAGCGTCCGACTGTCATGAAGATCAAAGATCTCCACGACCGCGGCGAGCGCCAAGGGGATTTCCTCCCCCCCAAGCCCCTCGCCCTCCTCCTCGAGGGGAGATTCCCCTCGCCGTTCCAGGGGAAGCCCATCCCGGAGTGGGATTCGGCGAAGAAGTGATGTTCGTCGGCAATCCGTAGCGGCATCCGCAACCGCTGCCGGAGCCGCAGCCGCATCCGTGTCCGAATCCGCATCGGCAACCGCATCCGCAGCCGCGACCGCAGCCGAGGACCGCAGCCGCGGGTGGCCGCTCGGTCAGTGGGTGAGCCTCCAGAGCATCGCCGCGATGCGATCGAGGAGCTGGAATGATCTCTCGCAGGACGCGGGACCGAGATCGCCCCAGGCCGCGGCCACCCTGAGGGCTGCACGGACTTCGTCGGCGCTGCCCGAGGCGATGCGCCAGTGGTTGAGACGATCTCGACCGATGCGTTTCCGGCCTTCCGCGAGATTTAGGAGCAAACTTGTGGCGGCTCGCCGAATCTGATCGAAAAGCTGCGGATCGCGGGTACGGAGGACGGAGAGCGGCGCTCCGAGGGACTGAACCAGCGCCAAGCTGACTTCAAGCGCATCGAACATTTGGTTTAGGCCTCCTTTCCTTTTCTCGGGCCTTCTCCCTGTCAGAGGCCCGAAAAAAGGGAAGGAGGGGAAAGCCCTCGCTCGAATGCGCTTGGAGTCAGCGGGGGCTGAGCGGCTCCGGCTGCGGCTGCGGCAGCGGCAGCGGCTACGGCTGCGGACGCGGCTGCGGCTGCGGCTCCGGCTCCGGCTCCGGCTCCGGCTCCGGCTCCGGTTGCGGCTGCGGCTGCGGCTGCGGCTTCGGCTCCGGTGCGGTTCCGGTTGCGGCCGTGGACGCCGCCACGGACTCCGACCCGCCGTGAAAGAGATCCTCCTGCTCGGCCTCTCGACCGGGTAAGATTCCCCTCCAACGCCCACCCTTGGATTTGAGAGGTCCCTTTCGAGGAGAGCGATGGAGCAACGATCCCTTTTCGTACCCCTGCTTCGCCGCGCCGCGGTCTGCGCGCTCGGTTTCTTTTCTACCTTCTCACTCGGCGGGGGCGCCGCCGCCCAGTCGGTCGCCATCAACGAATTCCTCGCCGTCAACGAAGGCAACGGCGCGAACCCGCTCCTCGATGAGGACGGCCAAGAGTCCGACTGGATCGAGATCCAGTGCCGCGAGAGCGTCCCCGTGAGCCTCGCCGGATGGCATCTCACAGACGATGCCGACTTTCCGGCCAAGTGGAGGTTCCCCGCCGTCGATCTCGGTCCGGGAGAGTTTCTCGTCGTCTTCGCATCGGGCAAGGATCGCTCGGCGGCCGGATCCGAGCTACACACGAACTTCAAGCTCGACGGCGGCGGCGACTATCTCGCCCTCGTGCGGCCCGACGGCTTCACCGTCGAGCACGAGTTTTCCCCGGCGTATCCCGCGCAGAAGCGCGACATCTCTTATGGTCTATTCCAGGAGAACACGACGACTCCCCTCGTCGCCGAGGGGGCCGCGGGGCGGTATCTGATTCCCTCGGACGGCAGCCTCGGGCTGGCCTGGACTCAGGTAAGCTTCAACGCCTCCTCCTGGCCGTCCGCGCAGACCGGACTCGGTTTCGAGGCGCCCGATGACGTGCCGGTCGTCACCGAGGTGACCAACATCGCCCTCGACGGCACCCCGGAGCAGTCTTCCGAGTACAACGGCGGCCAGTTCCCCGCCGACCTCGCCATCGACGGCAACACCGGGAACTTCACGCACACGGGAGCCGGTCTGAACCTCCCGGCCACCTGGAGCCTCGACCTCGGCGCCGTCTTTCCCCTCCACTCGATCGTGCTCCGGAACCGCGGCGACGGCTGCTGCCAGTCGCGGCTTCGGGACATCACCGTTTCGGTCCTCGATGACGATGGGACGACGGTGCTCTACGAGTCGCCGCTCCTCAACCCCGAGAACACTCTCGGCGGGGGCGGAACGGCCGGCCCCGCCCGTCTCGATCTCGATCTGATCGGGGAAACCGGCGCGCCCGTCCCGGGCCGGCACATCCGCGTCGTGCGCACGCCCGATCCCGACCTCTCGGGCTCGGGGGGCGCCGGGAACGCCGATGAGCGGGATGTCCTCTCCCTCGGCGAAGTGGAGGTTTTCAATGCCGTCTCGGGCTTCGAGCCGCTCATCCGAACAGATCTCGAAGCCGCGATGAGCGGCACCCGGGCCTCCGTGTACCTCGTTTTGCCTTTCACGCTGGCCGATCCGGCTGTGGTGCGCTTCCTCAAGCTCCGCATGCGGTACGACGACGGCTTCCTTGTCTACTTGAACGGCGAGGAGGTCGCCCGCCGCGGCGCGCCGGCGACCGTCGCGTGGAACTCCTCCGCGGCTTCAGAGCGCCCCGACGCGGACGCGCTCGTGGCCGAAGAGATCAACCTGACGGCCCGGCGGGACCTCCTCCGCGCAGGCGCGAACGTCCTCGCCGTCCACGGCCTCAACAAGAGCGCCGCGGATTCGGATTTCCTGCTTCTTCCCGAGCTGACCGCCGAAGGTTTCCCAACCGGGGAGCTGCGCTACTTCAAGAAGCCGACGCCCGGCGCGCCGAACGACTCGGCGGGGATCCTCGGCCTCGTGGCCGACACCAAGTTCTCCATCGACCGCGGTTTCTTCGAGAGCCCCATCTCGGTGGAGATCTCTACGGCGACGCCCGATGCTCAGATCCGCTACACCTTGAACGGCGCGACCCCGGCGGCGGCGGTCGGGACGGTCTACAACGGGCCGATCGCCATCTCGAAGACGACGACGCTGCGTGCGGCGGCCTTCAAAGCGGGCCTCGAGCCGAGCAACGTCGACACGCACACCTACATCTTCCTCGACGACGTCGTCCGCCAGACGGCCCAGGCCACGATCCAGGCCGGCTTCCCCGCGTCGTGGACCTCGACGACGCCGGATTACGGAATGGACGCGCGGGTGATCGGCTTCACCGGCGCCGACAGTTTCGGCGGCAAGTACAACCTGACGATCAAGGACGATCTGCAGGCGGTGCCGACGATGTCGATCGTCATGAACATGAGCGACCTCTTCGGCGCGCGCGGGATCTACTCGTACCCCGAATCGAGGGGACTCGCCTGGGAGAGGCCCGCTTCGGTGGAATGGATCGACCCGACCGGCGAGGAAGGCTGGCAGGTCAACGCAGGCATCCGGATCCAGGGCGGCGCCTTCCGCAGCCACGGCCTCACGAAGAAGCACTCGCTCCGGCTCCTCTTCAAGGAGATCTACGGCCCCACCAAGCTACGCCACGCGATCCTCGGGCGCGGCGCCACCGACCGCTTCGACACTCTCGTCCTACGGGCCAACTCGAACGATGGCTGGCAGTGGGACGCCGCAGGATCGAAGCCGCTCTACATCCGCGACTCGTTCGCGCGCCAGACGAGCATCGAGATGGGCGGCGTCGACTCTCACGAGACCTTCGCCCACGTCTACCTGAACGGCATCTACTGGGGCCTCTACAACGTCGTCGAGCGGCCGGACGCGTCGTTCTCCTCGACCTATTTCGGCGGCAAGAAGGAGGAGTGGGACGCCATCTCGAACAGCGCGGCGACCGACGGCGACATGAGCGCCTGGAACACGCTCCTGACGAAGGCGCGGGCCGGAGTCGGGACGAACGCGGCCTACCAGGCGATCCAGGGGAACCGCCCGGACGGAACCGACGACCCCGCGCTGCCATCCTATGTCGATGTCGAGAACTTGATCGACTACATGATCATCAACCTCTGGGTGGGGAACACCGACTGGCCGAACAAGAACTGGTGGATCGGGCGCCACCGCCCCGCCGAAAGCACGGGATTCAAGTTCTACCAGTGGGACACGGAGTGGTCGATGGGCCTTCAGTCGGACCTCACCACCGACCGCACGGGCGTCGCGGCCGTCGTCGCCGAGCCCTACTCGCTCCTGCGGGCCAACGGCGAGTTCCGCAGGCAATTCGGCGACCACGTCCACCGCCACTTCTTCAACGGCGGCGCCCTGGCCGTGAACCCGGCGGCGCCGGACTGGGATCCCGCCCACCCCCAGTGGAATCGTCCCGCGGACCGGTTCATGAAGCTCGCGGAGCGGGTCGAACGCGCGGTGGTGGCGGAGTCCGCCCGCTGGGGCGACCAGCACGCCGCCACGTCCTACACGCGCGACGAACACTGGGCGGTCGAGCGCGACCGCATAATGACCACCTACTTGCCGGGGCGGAGCGGGGTCGTCCTAGGCCAGTTTCGCGCGGCGGGGCTCTATCCGGCGCTCGAAGCGCCGGTTTTCAACCAACACGGCGGGCACATCGAAGCCGGCTTCCTCCTGCGGATGGCCGCGGCGGCGGGCGGGATCTACTATACGACCGACGGGACCGACCCGCGCCTCGTCGGAGGAGCCGTCTCGCCGAGCGCCGTGCTTGCCGGCACGGCGGACCGGGAGGTTCTCCTGCCGGCGGGCGCCGCGGCGCGGGTCCTGGTCCCGACCGATGGGAGCCTGGGCCTCGCCTGGACGGCGGTCGACTTCGATGATGCGGCGTGGACGAGCGGACCGACGGGCGTCGGCTTCGAGCGCCAGACCGGGTACGAGGCCCTCATCGGCACCGACATCGAGGCCGCCTCGTACAACGTGAACGCCTCCGTCTACATCCGGATCCCGTTCGATGTCGCCGACCCGTCGCGATTCTCCGCGCTGACCGCGCTCATCAAGTACGACGACGGGTTCATCCTCTACCTCAACGGAAAGCGCGTCGGGGCCCGCAACCCGCCGGTTGCGGTGGCGTGGAACTCCGCGGCGAGCGACGCGCACTCGGACGCGCTGGCCGTCAACTTCGAGCCGGTCGACCTCACGGCGGATGTGGGCGAGCTCCGCGCCGGCCCCAACGTACTCGCCATCCACGGCCTCAACTCGCCCGTCAACAGCAGCGACTTCCTGATCCTCCCGCAGCTCGAAGGGTCGAAGAGCGCCGGGACGGGGGTCGCCCTCTCGCGGAGCACAGGCGTGAGGGCCCGCGCCCTCGCGGGCGGCACGTGGAGCGCGCTCAACGAGGCGGTCTTTGTCGTTTCGCCGCTGCGCATCACAGAGATCATGTACCACCCGCCCCCGGCCGATCCGCCCGGCCCCTTTGGAGCAGACGAGTACGAGTTCATCGAGCTGAAGAACGTCGGGAAGGATTCCGTGGACCTGCGCGGCGTGCGGCTCGGCGGCGCGATCGAATTCGACTTCGCGGGGGGGGATGTCCCGTCTCTGGCGCCTGGAGAGATCGCCGTCGTCGTCGAGAACCGCGTCGCGTTCGCCTCGCGCTACGACGTACGGGGCATAGCGATCGCCGGCGAATACTTGGGCCAGCTTTCGAATTCAGGCGAGGTGATCGAGCTCGAAGGCTCGATCGGCGAGGCCATCCTCGACTTCGCCTACGAGGATTTCTGGCATCCCGACACCGATGGGGCAGGGTACGCGCTCGTGATCGCCGATCCGCTCGCGCCGCCGGCCTCCTGGCGGCTCGCCTCCTCCTGGCGTCTTGGGGACGTCGAAGGAGGCACCCCCGGCGAGGACGAAGACGCCGACCCGAACTCCGGCTGGCAGCTCTCGGGCGATGCGAACCAGGACACGAGGGTCGACCTCGCCGATGCGATCTCGTACCTCTTCATGCTGTTCCAGGGCGGCTCGGTGCCCTTGCCGTGCGGAGGGGAGCTGGATGGTCCGGGAAACCTCGGCGTCCTCGACCTGAATGCGGACCAGGTCGTGGACGTCTCGGACCCGCTCTACCTCCTCAACTACCTCTTCCGCGGCGGCCCGGCCCCCCAGGCGGGCGAGCGCTGCCGTCGCGTGAGCGGGTGCGCGAGCGTCTGCCGGTAGGCGGCGCGTAACCGTCCACCCGGCACGCATTTCACTACCGGAGCAAGGCACCTACCACGGAGTGCGTCGCCCCCGCTCGGCCGCCCCCGAGGCCGTAGACCACCCTCTTCAGGGAGCCTGCGTGGCGACTGAACGCAGAATCAACTAACCGTTCCTGGGCCGCCAGGCCCGGTGAACGGTTACGGCGCCGCTACCTTGTCAGGGTGATCTTCCCGCCCTCGACCTTGAGGCTCTTTGCATTCTCGACGAAGTCCCACTCCTTCTCGCCCCTCTGGTTTTCGAGAAGATTCTTCCGCTTGAACTCTCCCAGGTATTCCTCGGGGACAGGTTCGCCGTTCACCGTCGCCGATTCGAGGAACATGAGAAGCCGCCCCCTGGCCAGGACCGGCATCACGCCGAAGGTACCGTTGAAAAAGCGGCCTCCCATGAACCACAGGTGATCCAAGGGGTAGCTCACATCGAGCAGGACTTGATCGTCTTCAATCCGGAAGAAGACCTCGCCGCCAAACTTCTTCAGCTCGTCGTCGCCCGCGATGAGGGCGTTTATGTCGTCCGCGGAAAGGACCAGCTCGGCGGATTTGTTCGCCCGCGCTGCGGTCTTGAAAGCCTCGACGCGTTTCTGGATGTCCTCGTACTCGCCCGGCTTCAGGTCGTGAACGGGAACCGGGACCGGCTGAGTGGACGTGAATTTGACGGCTACCTCCCGGAGGAGGAAAGCGATGCCTCCACCGACGAGGAGGATAAGCAGGCCGCCGATGATCCCGGCCCCGAGGCAGCCCCAGAAGAAGCAGCCTCGCCCCTTGCGCGGCTTGGGCTCGAGAAGCCCCTCGACGGGTTGTTCGATCGGGTCGCTCATAGTTGGGCTCTTTGAGAATCCTTCAGAACGCCTACGAGGCCACGGCCACGATGAGGGTGATGAGGAGGATTCCCCCGCCGATGCACGCGGCGACGATGAGCGCCAGCTTGTTCTCGGTCAGGCCGATGTGGGTGCGGTAGGCATCGAAATCGAGCTTTTCGTCGCCCGCTCGGGCGGTGGCGGGCCGCTTGAGGCGCAGCCGGGAGTTGTCGAATTTCTCGACGAGGACCCAGCCGGCATGGGCTTCCTCATCGAGGGCGCTCTTCATGAACTGCGGGTTCCGGAAGGCGCCGGTTGCTGAACGGAGGATCTTGAACTCCCATCCGCCGGCGAGGTCTTCGCTCTTGTACTCCGTCAACTCGGCCTCCTCCTGCTCACGCCTGCGCTTCGCCGCTGCCGCTGCCGCCGCGGCCCCGGCCCCCGCGCTCGCGTAGACCGCCATGATTTCATCCTCCGAGTGGGGATTCTAACCGCGCGCCGGGGGCTTGCGTCAACTGAGGACGGACGGGAACCGCAGTGGACGCAGAGGATGCCTGACCTGTAGGCGCCATGCTGCCGCTGAAAGGTTACAATTCCGCGCCAAGAGGAGGCGAACTCATGAAAGTTCTCGTATCGGGATCCACCGGACTCATCGGCACAGCGCTCGTTCGCGCGCTCGAGGCCGGGGTGCATTCGGTCGTGCGGCTTGTGCGAGGGGCGGCGCAGCCGGGGGGGATCGTCTGGGACCCGCTCGCGGGGAAGCTCGATCCCGCAGCGATCGAGGGCATCGACGCGGCGGTCCACCTCGCCGGCGAAAACATCGCCTCCGGCCGCTGGACGGCTGCGAAAAAGCAGCGAATCCGCGAGAGCCGCGTCCAGGGGACGAAACTCCTTGCCGAGACGCTCGCAAAGCTCCAGAAGCCGCCGGCCGTCTTCCTCTCGGGCTCCGCGATCGGATGGTACGCCAACCGCGGCGATGAAGTGCTTCGCGAGGAAGCTCCCGCGGGCTCGGGATTTCTCGCGGACGTCTGCCGCCAGTGGGAGGCCGCCGGAGAGGCCGTTTTGGCGCGCGGGATCCGCCTTCTGAAGCTGCGCACGGGCGTCGTCCTGAGCGGGGAGGGAGGTGTCCTCGCTCGCATGCTGCCGCCGTTCCGTCTGGGCATGGGGGGGCGCGTGGGAGATGGGAAGCAGTGGATGAGCTGGATCGCGATCGACGACGTGGTCGCCGCGATCCTCCACGCGATTGCAAAGAAGGAGCTTGCGGGGCCCGTGAACTTCGTCTCCCCGGCGCCCGTGACGAACGCGGAGTTCACGCGGACTCTCGGTCACCTTCTCGGACGCCCGACGATCGTACCGATGCCCGCTTTCGCCGCGCGATGGGCCTTCGGCGAAATGGCCGACGAGCTGCTCCTCGCGAGCACGCGCGTCGAGCCGCGCAAGCTCGCCGCGTCGGGCTACGGGTTCCGCTACCCGGACCTTGAATCCGCGCTGAGCGCCATCCTGGGGAAGTCCGCCGGCGGGAAATGAGTTTTCTCGGCCCCGTGCAGAATGCCCGCCGCTGTTGCCGATATGAGGGGTCGGGACGTTCCCGGTAGATGGGGAGCTCGACGCTTTCGGGCCCGCCTGGCATTCTCTTACGGCGTGGGCGGCGTTGGGGCCGGGGAGGCCGAGAGCGACATACCATGGGCGCCGAAAAGTCACTGAGATCGACACGCCGCAAGCGAAGGACCGGCGGCAAGAAGGCCGCCGTCGAGACGACCCACGCCGGGCCGTCCCACGCGCCGCCGCCCGCGACGGCAGCGGTCGCCGCTCCGGATCCTTCAAGGGTGGCCTCACGACCGCCGGAACGGCCCTGCCCGGCCTCGATCCGGCCCGCGACGGCCGCCGACGCACCCGCCGTCGCGTTCCTCTGGGCGGACCTCCTGCGCAGCCACGCCTCGCTCGGCGAGGAATGGGCTCTCGGCGAAGGGGCCGTCGAGCGATACGCGGAGATGGTGGCCGCGGCGGCGGTCAACTCGCGGCTCCTCTACCTCGTCGCGGAGATGGAGGTCGACGGGAAGATGCGCGTCGTCGGCTACCTTCACGGTTTCGTCAAATTGCGCAACTCGGTCTACCGCGAATCGGTCGTCGGCGAGATTCCGTCGATCTGCGTCGCGTCGGAGTTTCAGCGGCGCGGCATCGGCTCGGCCCTCGCCGCCGCCGCCGCGGAGTGGTTCGCCAACCGTGGGATCACCCGGATCCAGACCGTTGCGGCCGCGGCCAGCGCGCCGGCGCGCGCCTTCTGGCGCGGCCGCGGGTTCCGAGACCACGCAGCTGTGTTGTGGGCGGAGGTACCGCCAGGGCCGGCGGGGGACGCCGATCCGAACGGCGGTCCGCAGACCACGCCCGACCGAGCTTCCTCGTCCAACTGAGGCTCGCTCCGGCGGATTCGCTTTCTCTACACCGAATCGGGAGAGAGAGCCGCGGACTGCCTCAGGATGCAGACCCCGCATTCCTCCGCTTCGAACTGAATGGTGATGTGGTCGATGCCGAATCGCTCGGCAAGGATCCGCCGTAATTCCCCGAGCAGGACCTCGGCCACGGCGCCGGATGCGACGACAGCGTGCGCGGAGAGGGCTTCCATTCCCGTCGTGATGGCCCAGATGTGGAGGTCGTGCACGCCCCGCACTCCCGCGACGCCAGCGATCGCCTGGCGGACCTGATCGGGATCGATGTGCTTCGGCGTGCTCTCCATGAGAACCGAAAGGGCCTCCTGGACCAGCCGCCAGGCCGAGTAGACGACGAGGAGCGAGATCACCAGGGAGGCGGCGGGATCCGCCCAGTACCAACCGAGGCCCCAGATCGAGACGCCCGCCGCGATGGCGACCAAGCTGCCGAGGGTGTCCGTCAGGACGTGGAGGGCGGCCGCCCGGACGTTCAAGTTCCCCGACTTGCTCGACTTCAGAATCCACAGCCCCACGAGGTTGATCGCCAGTCCTCCGATCGCCACGAGCAGCATGGCGCCGCCCAGCACCTCGCGCGGCTCGCTCAGCCGCCGCACCGATTCGACGAGGAGGTAGATGGCGATGGCGACGAGCGCCGCGCCGTTGGCAAGCGCGGCGAGGATCTCCGCGCGATAGAAGCCGTAGCTTCGCTGAGGGGTCGGGGGCCGGTGTGCGAGCCAGGCCGCAAAGAGGCTCAGGCCCAGAGCGGCCGCATCGGAAAGCATGTGTCCGGCGTCGGCCAGCAGCGCCAGAGAATTCGTCAGGAGACCGCCGGCCACTTCGGCCCCCATGTAGACGACGACCAGGATCAAGGCGACCGCGAGGCGCCTCGTGTCGTTCCCGCGGGCTCCGCGCCGGCCGTGGCGCGTCCCGTGTTCGTGGTCGTTGGAGTGGCGGTGCATGAATCCTCCAGAGGAATGGTAGCAACCGCTCGTTACGAACGCCAATCAGCGAAGACCCTACTTCCCCCTCGCCCTCAAAACCGCCTCGATGTTCGTCACCGAGTCCATGCTCTGGATCTCGCGGAGGTTGAACCGCACCTCGTAGTGCGATTCCAGCGCCGCCACGAGCTGGAGGTGGCCGAGGGAGTCCCAGGCGGGAATCGTGTCGGGCGAGGACCGCTCGTCGATCGAATCGGGGCAGGCGTCGAAGACGCTGGTGAGCATCGATCGAAGCTCAGGACGCATGGAGGGTCTCCATCTCCCTGGGCGAAGCAGCGGGCGCCGGATAGAGCCGGATCCAGGCCGGGATCTGCGCCAGCCGCTCGATCGGGATGACCACTCCAGGAACTGCGGGCTCGACCCCCGTGAGCGATTCGAGGAACTTCCTTGCGGGCTCGTTCTTCTCCGTCGGCCTGTAGGGGAGTCGGATGGCTGTCGCGCCCTCGGGCGCCGCGCGCACGATCTCGCCGAGCAGGACCTCCTCGACGCCGAGGCCGATGATCCGGCAGGAGAGGAGAAACGTCTCGACGCGCGGCGTCTCCCCTTCGCAGTCGACGACGGCCGCCCCGATGAGCCCTGCGTCGCCGAAGCGGTCGCGGTAGCGGAGACCGATCACGCTGCGGAGGGGCGAGGCCATTGCGGCGGCGATCTCCGGCTCCCCGTAGCGCACGGGGTCCAGGTTGAACTGGTTCGTCTTCTGGTGGAGCTGCGCGATCCTGGCGACGTCCGCCGGATCGTCGATCGAGACCGAGACTTCGATGTCGAGGGAACGAAGGTAATCCTCGCGCGACGCCGCGGCCCCTGCGGCCGAGCGGCGCTCCCGCTCCTGGCGCTGCAGGTCGCCGCGGCGGCCGTCCTCCTCCGTCGAGCCGGCGAAGAGCGGCCACGGGATCCTCCGCAGCGCCTCAACGTAGCCCATCGGATCTCCCGGGAGGTCGAGGATTCGGATCTCGGGAAACGCCCGCTCGACCTCCTCGCGCTCGCGCGCGTTGTCGTCGATGAAGAGGACCGCGCCGGAGGAGATGCGGAACGTCTCGATGATCCGACCGACGCTCTCCGCCTTCGAGTGCCAGCCGATCTCGAGATGGTCGAAATCGCGGCTCGAGAGGAGCATCCGGGGGTGGCCGTCGAGGACCGCGAGCGCATCCGCGCGGTTGTTCTTACTCGCCACGGCGAGGAGGAGGCCGGATTCCTTCCAGATCCGCAGCTCCTCCTGCATCTCGATGAACGCGCTGCCCGGGTAGCCCTCCCCCAAGTCGACCCCCGGGATTCCCCCTTCGCCCGCGAGCCCCCCCCACAGCGTGTTGTCGAGGTCGACGACGACCGCCTTGATGCCGCGGCCCGCCTTGAGGAGAAGCGGCGGCGCAAGCGCGCGGGCGAGCGCGAGGAAACCCGCCTCGGTGTACGGGACCCGCCCGATCTCCCAGAGCCGCCGGTCCCGGGCCGCCGTGCGGCCGAGGTCGGCCAGTGCGGCCTCGCCGTCGATCGCCACGACGCCGGGTCGCGCGGAGAGGGCCGACAGAAGCTCCCGGGAGAAGCGGAGGATGCGCCCCGAGAGCGCCTCTCCGTCCGGCGTCCAATCGAGGGGGAACGGCAGGCGCGGCGGGGCGGGCGGGAGGAGGACGAGGACCTGGGGCGCTCGCTCGAGCAGCCGGTCCACTCTCCCGAGGATCCCCTGAAGCGCCTCTTGCGATTTCTCCTCGGGGAACGGCGAGCGTGCGCGGAAGAGCCCGCCGTAGCTCTCGAGGTCGTCCGCGGCGAGGATGGCCGCGTCGAAAAGATCGCCGCCGCCGGCGATCTCGGCGTCGAGAGCGCCGTACTCGAAGAACCTCAGCGCGGGAACCAGTCCCTCGATCAAGAGTTCGCCCTCGAGAAACGGCGCGATCGGGCGCCACGTCGTGGAGCTGAAGACGCCGATCCGGACTGCATCGCCGCCCTGGCGGCGCTGTCTCTCGATGAAACCCCGCCGGGACGTCGTGAGAGCGGCCTCCGACCACTGGCGACGCAGCGCCGCTCGGGATGACGCCGTCTCGACGGACGAGGTCTTCGCCTGGCTCATCGCATCACCATTCCGCCCGCGACCGGAACGTCGAGGCCCGTCAAGTACGATGCGGCGTCGGATGCGAGGAACGCGACGACGCTGGCGACTTCCTCGGCCGCGGGAAGCCTTCCGAGCGGTGAGCGAGAGGCCAGCTCCTCCCGGATCCGCGGGGGGAGCAGCATCGTCCCCTCGGTCTCGGTCATCGCGGGCGAGACGAGGTTCACCCGGATCCCGTGCGGCCCCAGCTCGACCGCAAGGCCGCGCGCGTAGCCGGCGAGGGCCGACTTGGCGGCTGTGTACGCCGTCCAGGCAGGCGGTGGGGCTTCGAGGGTCACTGTGGAGGAGATAGCGACGATGGCTCCGCTCCTTCGCTCCCTCATTGCAGGCAGGACCGACTGAACGGCCTCATGGAGGGCGATGACCGAGCGCGCGAAGGCGTCGGCGAGGTCGGCGCCTCTCAACCGGTCGGCGGAGCGCTTCAGGATTTCCCCGTGGCCGGAGTGGACGAGGATGTCGATCCCGTCCGCGGCTGCGGCCGAGATCGCTGCGCGCATCTCGCGCGGGTTTCGAAGGTCGAGGCGGAGCGGTCGCGCGGCGACCCCTTCGCAAGCGGCATCCTCGCAGACCCGCCGCGCGGTCTCCTCGCGCGAGTGGAATCCGACGAAGATGGAAGCTCCTTGATGGGCCAGCTCGCGGGAGATCGCTGCGCCGATGCCGCGGCTGCCGCCGATGATGAGCGCTCGGCGGCCCAGGAGCGGCCGTTCGCCGCCCTGTGCGTATAGGCGGGGCGGTCGCCCCGAACGCGTCACAGGGGTGGCGTCGACGGTCTCGCAGTCGTGGAACTGTCCTCCACCCTCGCTCCCAGGCTTCACCGCCGGAGCCGGAGGCAGGCCGGCCGCCGATCGGACGACCACCTCGGCTTCGCCTTCGGCGTAGAGTGGTTCGCCGGACGGGTCGCAGACCGAGATCTTGAGCTTGAGGAGCGCAACCTCGGGCTCGAAAGCGGTTACTTCGCCCGTCACCCGGACCCGCGCGCCGAGAAAGACCGGCGCGAGGAACCGGATCCGCTGCGAGCGGTAGAGCGCCGGCTCGCCCGGAAGATGCATCCCGACGAGCCGCGAGCAGAGCGCGCCGGAGATCATTCCGTGCGCAACGCGGCGGCCGAAGGCCGAGCCGCGCGCGTATTCCTCGTCGACGTGCAGCGGGTTGCGATCGCCGGACAGTGCGGCGAACGAATCGACGAGGTCAGCGTCGATCGTGGCCTCGAACGAGGCCCTCTCCCCGACTCGATACGTGGGGGTTTCGAACAAAGTCGCCGTCATGACGCAGTCGTGACCTCCGCGGCGGGAGCCGTGGACCCGCGGGCCGCCTTCTCCCCTTCGGTTTCGAAGCGCAGCGTGAAGCTGAGCCCTTCGAGGACCATCGGCTCGGGCGGGAGCACCGTCGTTCCATCCGGGAGGCTGCGGTAGATGACGCAGTTCGGGCCGACCTGCGCCCGGGCCCCGATGCGGATCTTTCCGAGGACACGTGCGCCGGGGTAGATCGAGGCATACGGGCCGAGGCGCGGCCCGCTCCCCGGGGCGCCCGAGGCGCCGCGCGGGCCGAGAGTCACCTGCTGGAAAACCGTCGCGGGTCCATCGATGACGACCGTGGGGCCGATGACGACTCCCGTCGGGTGCGGGAGGTGGAGGCCGGGGCCGATCGCGGCCGCGGGATGGATCTCCGCGCCGGAGAGCGCCAAGCCGAGCCGCTTGAAGAGCCAGGAGAACGGCCGGAGCCCGGGCGCGCTCCAGAAAATGTGAGCCAAGCGATACGCCAGGCAAGCCCGGAGGCCCGGGTGGCAGATTCCCAGGAGGGCCCGAAAGAGAGACGCCCGGACCTCATAGGTCCGTTCGACATCCCCCAGATAGGAGCGCCACCATCTCGGCATCGAGATCCTCCGATACGGCATCGTTATCGGCAGGATCGCAACCGCATCTACACGGCCGCCGCAAGCGGAGACTTATCGGAACTCGATAGTGACTCTCTGGCAGGGAGGATTGACCGCGGAGGACGCCGAGGGGGTGAAATCGACACCTCGGCGATCCGAAGAGCTTTCAGCGAGGTGCCTGCAGGATCTCCCGCGCCTCGATCAGGTCCGGCTGCAGCTCCAGCGCCCGGCGGGCGGCGGCGCGGGCTTCATCCATTTGCCCGAGTTGAAGGAGGATCGTCGCACGCGCGTACGGAATGCGCGCGTCCCGCGGCGCCGCGGCCTCGGCCATCGAGAGCGCTTCCAGGGCTTCATCGCTCCGCCCCGCCGCCTGGCGTCCGAGGGCGAGGTTGTACCATGCGCGCGCGTGGCCCTTGTCGAGCCGCACCGCCTCCTCGAGGGAGGCGATGGTCTTCGCCGCGTCGCCCGCCTCGTTCCACGCGAGGCCGAGTCGGAAGTGGTGCTCCGCCTCGTTCGGCTCGAGTCGAACCGCTTCCCCGGCTTCTCGCAATGACTCCTCGGTGCGCCCGAGCTGGCTCAGGACGACGGCGATCTCTCCCCGGAGAGCCGCCGAAAGCGGATCCCACTCCGCGGCCTTCTTGTAGAAACCGAGAGCGCGCTCGCCATCGCCTCGGGCCAGGTGGTACGCGCCGCGCTGGACCTGCCCGGTCGGCTGGTCGGAGTTGTGGGAGAGGAATCGCTCGAGCTCCTTCCCCACGCTGGAGGCCGGATCGACGCGGCCTCGCAGAGTCCAAGCGGCGCGGATCCGCACGCTCCGGACGGGGTCGTCGAGGAGATTGCGCAACGTCGCATGGACCAGCGGATCATCCCCATCGGCGAGCGGGCCCATCGAAGAGGCCGCGTTTTCCCTGACGAGGGGGTCGGGATGAGCCGAAAGCCCGTGGAGCGCCTCCTGGACGGGCCTCTCGCCGGCCCAGCCTACGAGCATGCCTGCCGCGACCGCCTTCCAGAACGGCGTCTCGGGGCCGGCGAGAAGCGCGAGGAGGCCATCGCGGCCGGCGTCGTCGCCCGCCCGCGCCGAGGCGACGGCCCGCGTGCGCGAGCGGCTCGACCGGTGCATGCGCGCCCCGTAACGCGCCTCCACGGCGGCCAGGGCCCAGTCGGCGTCCTTGTCCGTGTGACAACGGTTACAGGCGTTCGGGATGCCGCGCTCCTTCGTGAGGAGAGGATCGGGGATCGTGAAGCCGTGGTCGCGGCGCGGATGGCGCTGCATATACGTCGTCAGCGGCATGTGGCATCCGGCGCAGAGGCTCCCGGCGCCGTCGAGGCGGTGGCCGCTGTGCTGGGCCGGATCGATGATGGGACTGCGGGGATATCCGCCGCTGTGGCAGCGCATGCAGAGCGCGTTCCCATCGAGCAGCGGCTTCCCCGAGTGGGGGTCGTGGCAGTCGATGCAGCGGACTCCCGCCGCGTGCATGCGGCTCGAGAGGAACGGAGCCCACTCGTAGTCCTCCTCGCGCACCTGGCCGTCGGCGTAGAAGACCTCGCTCGCGTCGACGATGGAGGGCGAGTGGTGGTCGAGGAAGGAATCGCCCGGCTCGAAATCCCCTGTCAACTCGAACCGCCGCGCGTGGCACGTGCCGCACGCATCGAACATCCGGTCGCGGCTGAACGGGCGGAGAGTCGGGTCCTTGCGCCCGGGCCTCGTCGACGCGCGCTGCCATTCGGCGTGCGCACGCATCGGGCCGTGGCAGGCCTCGCATCCGACGCCCAGCTCCGATTGTCGAGTGGCGTAGGAGTCGGAGGCCTCGTCGTAGTTTTTCCGGAGGCGCGTGTTGTGGCAGGAGGCGCACATGGAGTTCCAGGTCATCCCGCGGCCGGTCCAGTGGCCCCACTCGCCGCTCCGGCGGTCTTCGCTCCCGAAGACGTCGAACCACTCGCCGCGCAGCGGGTCGAAGGACGCCTCGAGCGTCTGGAGCCGCCCGCGAGGGCCCGCGACGAGGTACTGGCGCAGCGGCGCTTCGCCGATCGCCCGCACCGCGGCGTACTCCTCGCGCCGGCCTCCGAATCCAAGGGTTTCTACGAGATACTGCCCATCCGAGAGCCGAACGCTCGATGTCTGAGTGCCGTGCAAGAAGGCGCGCGGCGGATCGAAGGCCGCCCGGTCCACTCCGGCCAGCACCGGCCGCTCGGCAAGGGCGTGATGCGAGCGCGCCCAGAGGTCGAAAGCTCTCGCGTGGCAGCCGCGGCAGCTCTCGGAGCCCGCGTAGCGCGAAAAGACGGCGCCGTCAGCCTCCGGAGGGCCCGGCCGCCCGCGCGGGACCGCGTCCGGGTCGTAGGGCTCCGGCCCCTTGAGAAGCGTGAAGAGCCCGAGGCTCCAGAGACCCGCGAAGGAGGCGATCGCGGCGAGGGCGAGCCAACCCCGTTTGCTTCGGATTCGTTTCATGGGGAGGCGGAATGATCCATCCGAGGGAGGGATGGACGCAAGGGCGAGCGGACCGAACGAGGGGATCCGCAGCCGCTATCCGTATTCGGCATCCGCATCCGCATCGGCATCCGCGATCCGAATCCGGAGCCGCATCCGCATTTACATCGGCATCCGCATCCGTTTCCGCATCCGCACCGGAGGGGCCGCCGATGATCTCTCACCGTCTCGTTTCCCTTCCCCCGGGGACCGCTCCGACTCCATTGACGAAGTGAGGGGGGGGCGTCGGCCGCCGTTTCCCCTCGCGGGGCCGGAATGGGACTCTGGGCCTTCGAATTGGGGCGAGTTTCGGGTATATGAAACCCTGTCTGAAGTGCAAGGGCCCTCGAGCGGTCGGTTCCAGGTGGTTACCGTGTCAACAATCGATCCGAAACATCACGCCCGCCCCGCCTCCGAGACGGCGAGACTCCTGTCACTCTCGTTCCTCGACGAGGCAAACACCGCTTTCTCCAGGATCGAGAAGAGCAAGGATCCCGAAGCCTTGCACGACTTTCGGGTCGCGCTCCGCCGGCTCTGGAGCACCCTGCGCGCGTATCGTCCGTTCGTCGAGGACACGGTGAAGAAGCGGCTCCGCGAGCGGCTTCGGGGCCTCGCCGCCTCGAAGGGGAAAGGGCGCGATGCGGAGGTGGGTCTCGCCTGGCTCTCCGAATTCTCCGAGGCGCTCAAGAAACGAGAGATGCCCGGCTTCCTCTGGCTGCAGACCCGACTGGAGGCTCGCAAATCGGACGAGTACGAGGGGGTCCTCAGCACCGTCGCGAGCGACTTCCAAAAGGTCGACGGGGCGCTTCGCAAGCGGCTCGCCTACTGCAAGATCCCGGTGGTCGGCGACGAGGAACGGGATCCACCGGTGGATTTCTCCGCCGCCGCCGGGCTGCTGATCGCGGAGCATTGCGGCGATCTGCGCCGCGCTCTCGAAGAGTGGAAGCACGAGAGGAGCGAGGAAGCCGCCCACGAGGTCCGGATCGGTGCGAAGCGCCTCCGCTATCTCCTCGAGCCGTTCGACGACTCCCTGAGCGGCGCTTCGAGAGTCATCAGCGGGTGGAAGTCCTTCCAGGACGACCTGGGGGACCTCAACGATCTCCTCGTCCTTCGCGCCGAGGTTGAGAGGACCGAGAAGGAAATCGAGAAGGACGGACTCCGGCCGGGCGTTGCGAAGGTCGCAACGCTGGCGGATTCGCAGTTCAAGAGGCGTGTGCGGCGGTTCGAGTCCCGATGGCTCCGCGGCAGGGCCGAGAGGCTGCTCGATCGTTCGGAGAAGCTCGCCGAGAAGCTCAGCCAGGCCGCGCGGCGAAAGGGCCGGAGTAACCGTACACCAGGCGCATCTATCATTATCGAGGGAAGGCGCCTATCACGGAGTGCGTCACCCTCACTCGGCCGCCCCACAGGCCGAAGATGACCCTCTTCAGAAAGCCTGCGTGGCGACAGAACGCGCAGTCAGGTAATCGCTCTCGGACCGCCAGGCACGTTGAACGGTTACGAGCCGGCTTCAGAAGCCGCAAATCGCGAGGGGCCGGAAGGTCGCTGGCGTCTCGGATTTCTCGCGCTGACCCTCCGGGTGGCCCGAGAGGGAGCGCTGCGCACTCTTTCGCGCACCGGCGGCGGCAGCTTTCTCCAGGCGATCACGAGGCGCCTGCGAAAGACTCTCTCGAAGGCGGCCGCCTGGCGGGCGGCGTCCCAAAGTTCGACTTCCGCAGACGTCCTGCCTTGCACCAGCAGACGGGCCTGGCCCGGGGCGAGCCGGACCGACAGCGCGCAGATGCGCTGGGCATGAGCCCGGTCGAGCGCGTTGGCGAGCCGCAAGATCGCGCTCAGCCGCTTCACGAGCTTGCGCCCCGGATTCGAAAGGCGCTTGAGGTTGGGGTGAAAGTTCCGGGGGATCGCTCCGTGCTGGTACCGCACCACGTTGGCTATGATCTCCAGCTCCTTCGCGGAGTACCCGGCGAGGTTCGAGTGGAGGATCATGTGGTATGCGTGCTCGCGGTGCCGCTCGTGGTTGACCAGGTAGCCCACGTCATGGAGCAGGGCGGCGATCTGCAGGATCTCGCGCCCCGGCAAGGGAAGCTTGTGCGCTTCCTGAAGCGCGTCGAAGATATCCGTGGCGAGCTTGGCCACGTGCTCGCAGTGGGCCTGGCGTGAGTGGCAGGAGCGGGCGAAGGTGCGCGCCGCCTCGATACGGTCCCGGCATCGTGATCGAGCTTTCGGGGAGCCGTTACGCCCCAACCGAGCGATCATCCCGAGGAGGATGCCGTCGCGGATCCCCCGCTCGTTGATGACGATCCTCCCCACGCCGAGCCGCTTCGTCAGCCGGGACAAGACGGCCACTCCCGCCAGGATGATGTCGGCCCGCTTCGGATTCAGCCCCGGGACGCGCCGTCTCTCGGAGAGGGAAAGCTCCCGCAGTCGATCGAGAACCTTCCCCATGTCGTCCCTCGAAAACCGGTAGCCCTGCACGGACCCGGGCCCATCGGAGCCTTCGTGCTCGGCCTTGAGGATCTGGGCGATGGCGTTGAAGGTGCCGCCGCTCCCAACCATCAACTGGATGGCGAAGGGCGGCCGCCCGACTCCTTTCTTGATCGCTCGGTCGATCAGGCGGCGCAGCCTCTTCCACTCCTTGTTCCTCGGCGGGCTGGAGAGCGGTAGCTCTTCGGTGAGGCGCACGGCGCCGAGCGGCAGCGAAGCGACGCGCTCCACGATCTGGCCTCTCGAGAAGACCACCTCCATGCTCCCGCCGCCGATGTCCACGACCGCAGCCGAGTGGCCGCCGAGGTCGAAGTGCCGCGCGGCGCTTCGAAAGGCGAGGAGCCCTTCTTCTTCGGCCGAGACGATCTCGATGCGGAGACCCAGGCTGTCCCGCACGAGGGTCCGGAAGGATTTGCCGTTGGCGGAATCGCGGACTGCGCTCGTCGCCACGGCGCGGATCCGCGCCTTGAAACCGCGGGCGATGTCCTTCATCTTGGCGAGCGCGACAAGGGCCGCCTTCACGGGCCCTTCCTGGAGGCGGCCCGACTTCGCGAGCCCCTTCCCGAGGCGAGCCATGTCGCGCTCCTCATCGAGGACGCGATAACCCCCATCGGCATCCACCTCGGCAACCACGAGGCGGATGGAATTCGATCCGATATCGATCGCCGCCAGGCGAGTGCGTGGGTTCGCTTCTATCTTCAACCCCTCTTCTCTTTTCCTCTCACGAATTCGAAATGATGCCGGAGACGAGCGAAAGGGTCCACCGGTTTCTCCAAGTTACCCGATTATTTTGTCGGCCGGCCCCCGTTGTCATCCGTCCGGAGCCGCGGCACAATTCCCCTCCCCAGCTTCCTGCCGGCCGCCTGCCCGGCCCCGGCGCGTTTCCCTCCGCCGTATTTCGAGGAGTTTCGATGGGTACGAGATCCGCTCTCCGACGGCAACTCGCCTGCGCCGGTCTTTTCTTCGCGCTCCAAGCGGCCGCGGCCGGCGCCGAGGATCCGTTTCAGTCCCACGTCCGTCCAACCGAGCCGCTGTCGCCCGAGGACGAGCGGAAGGCCTTTCACCTGCCCGCAGGGTTCGAGATCCAGCTCGTCGCGGCCGAGCCCGACATCTTGAAGCCTATGAACCTCGCTTTCGACGGCCGCGGCCGGCTCTGGGTGACGGACACGACCGAGTACCCCTACGCCGCGAAGGAGGGGGCTCCGGCGCGCGATTCGATCAAGGTCCTCGAGGACGCCGACGGGGACGGCCGCGCGGAGAAGGTCTCCACCTTCGCCGACGGCCTCAACATCCCCATCGGCCTTTATCCGTACCGAAGCGGCGTCGTCGCCTTCAGCATCCCGAACATCTACCGCTTCGAGGACACGGACGGCGATGGCCGAGCCGACCGCCGCGAAGTCCTCTACGGCCCGTTCGACACGACCCGCGACACGCACGGCATGAACAACTCGTTCGTTCGCGGCTTCGACGGCTGGGTCTACGCCTGCCACGGTTTTTCGAACGAGTCGAGAGTGCAAGGGAAAGACGGCCACATCGTGAGGATGCAGAGCGGAAACATCTATCGCTTCCGCCTCGACGGCTCGCGCATCGAGCAGTTCGCCTGGGGCCAGGTGAACCCGTTCGGCATGGCCATCGACTCGCTCGGCGACCTCTACACCGCCGACTGCCACTCGAAGCCGCTCACGCTCCTCCTGCGGGGCGGCTACACCGAGAGCTTCGGCAAGCCGCACGATGGGCTCGGCTTCGTTCCCCAGATTCTGCGCCACGACCACGGCTCGACGGCGATCGCGGGCTGCGCGAGCTACTCCGCCGAGGATTTCCCTCCCGAGTACCGCCGCAGCCTTTACCTCGGCAACGTGATGACGAGCCGCGTCCATCGCGACTCGCTGCACTACGACGGCGGGAGCGTGAAGGCGAAGGAGGAGCGGGAGTTCGTGACGACGGACGATCCCTGGTTCCGGCCTGTCGACCTCCGGCTCGGCCCCGACGGCGCGCTCTACATCGCCGACTTCTACAACCGCATCATCGGCCACTACGAGGTGCGGCTCGACCACCCGGGCCGCGACCGCCACCGCGGCCGCATCTGGCGCATCGCCTATCGCGGCGAAGGGGCGCGGAAACCGGGGCGTCCCATCGATCTCGCCGCTGCGTCCGTCGAGAAGCTCATCGAATCGCTCGCGAGCCCGAACCTCACAGTGAGGCTCCTCGCGACCGACCAGCTCTCGGATCGGATCGGCGAAGCCGCCGTCGAGTCGCTGCGGCGCGCGCTGGGATCGCGCGGGTTGGCCGCAGAGGACGCCCGGGGCAAGGTCAACACCCTTTGGACCCTCCACCGGCTGGGCGCGCTCGACGAGAGCCTCCTCAAGCCCGCCGCGGCCGACCTGGATCCTGTGGTGCGTATCCACGCGCAGCGCATTCTCTCCGAGACCGACTCGTGGACAGCCGGGCACCGAGCAATGGCCCTTCAAGCGCTCTCCGGCGGCGAAGGGCTCCTCGTCCGAGCCGCCGCGGACGCCATCGGCCGGCATCCGGCCGCCGAGAACGTCCGGCCGCTCCTCGATGCGCTCCGGAGCGCCCCCGCTGCCGACGTCCATCGCATCCACGGGATCCGCATCGCGCTCAGAAACCAGCTCCGGGCCGACGGCGTCCTCGCGGCGATACGCCGGGAGGGCATTGGGGATGATGACCGAGGCCGCCTCGCTTCGGTCCTTCTGGCGGTCCCCACACCCGAGAGCGCCGCGGTCCTCCTCGACCACATCCAGCGGACGGATGTCGACCGGGCCGCGCTTGCGGGGATCCTCCGGCACGCCGCGCGGCACGTGGAGGCGGCCCGCATCGACGAAGTATCCGCGGTCGCACGAAAGAGAGTATCCGACGACCTCGACTTGCAGATCGAGTTGATCCAGCCCATCCATCAAGGAGTGGTGGAGCGCGGGTCCGATCCCCCGCCGGGGCTCATCGAGTGGGCACGCGCTCTCGCCGGCCGGCTCCTCGACTCCGCTCCGGCCGCAGGGTCGTCGTGGACGCTGCTCGCGGCGCCCTTCCCCTCCGGAGCGCGCGCCGAGCGCCGGCTCCGAGGTTGGGACCTCGAGCCGCGAGCCTCGGAAGACGGCGCTGGGGATGTCCCATTCCTCAGCAGCCTTCCCCTCGGAGAGAAGTACACCGGCGCGATCCGGTCGCGGCCGTTCTCTCTTCCGCCCCAGCTGACTTTCTTTATTTGCGGGCACCTCGGTTTTCCGGAGTCGCCCGCTCTCCCGAAGAACCTGGCGCGGCTGCGGCTGGAGGAGACGGGGGAAGTCTTGAGCGAGGCCCTCGCCCCCCGGAGCGACCGGGCGCGCCGCGTCGAGTGGAACGTCGCGAAGCACGCCGGCGAGCAAGGGTTCATCGAAGTCGTCGACGGGCTCGACCTCGACGCCTACGCGTGGGTAGCGGTGGCTCGCTTCGATCCTCCCGTGGTCTCGGTCCCGGCGGCGAGTCCCGCCGTGGCCCTGCGCCGCACGGAGCTGGCGGCGCGTCTCGTCGAGACGCTCAAGCTGGTTGAACTCGCTCCGCGCTTGCGTCGCCTCCTGGAAGAAGGATCCGGGGAGCCGGCCGCGCGGTCCGCGGCGGCGCGGGCGTTCACGAGCATCGAGCCGGAGGACCGCCTGCCCGCCTTGACAAGGCTTGTCGGCGAGGTGGAGATTCCGCCTCGACTCGAGCGCGCGGTCTGCGAGGCCGTCGCTCGCCGGCGGACGGAGCAATGGGACGGCCTCCTGCGCGAGGGAATGAAGGCGGCGCCGGGGGGGCTCCAGAGCGCTCTCGCGGCGCGCCTTGCGGCCGCACGCGGGGGTGCGTCGCTTCTCCTTGCGATGGTGGCGGAGGGGATCGCCTCGCCGCGGCTCCTCCAGAATCCCGTCTTGCGCAGGCAGATCGCCGCGTCGGGCGCGGCAGGTTCCGAGATGGAGACCGAAGCCCGCCTGGAGGAGCTGACGGCGTCGCTACCGCCCCAGAGCGACGAGTCGCAGAGGAGGATCGAGGACAAGCGGAAGGGGTTCGCCCAGGCGGAGGTTTCCGCAGCACGGGGGAAGGCGGTCTTCGCGAAGAGCTGCGCCCCTTGTCACAAGGTCGGGGGAGAAGGGGCGGTCATCGGCCCGCAGCTCGACGGGATCGGCAACCGCGGCGTCGAGCGCCTGCTCGAGGACATCCTCGATCCCAATCGAAACGTCGACGCCGCTTTCGGTGTCACGACGTACCTTCTCAAAGACGGGCAGGTTCTCCTCGGTCTCTTCCGGCGCGAAGAGGGTCAGGCGGTCGTTGTCGCCGACACCACGGGCAAGGAGATCACGCTCCAGCGCGGCCGGATTGCCCGCGAGGAGAAGTCGAGGATGTCGCTCATGCCGGAGAGCCTCGTCGAGACGATTCCCCCCGCCGATTTCTTCGACCTCATCGCCTATCTCCTCTCCAAACGTTAACCGGAGAGGACTCGGAGGACGCAGAGTAGCGCAGAGCGACCTGTTCATATCCAGCGATTTCCGCCTCCTCCGCGTTATCCTCTGCGTCCTCTGCGGTTCCCGTCCGTTATCGGCCGTTTCCGAGGAGATTTCGGTGCGCCGAGGTGACGGTTTCCCTCCGCTTGGACATACTTCTTCGATCGAGTCGAAGCAGTTCGGAGGAGAATCATGTCCCGAAGAGGAACCGCCCGCTTGCTCGCGCTGGCTCTCGCCGCGGCCTCATGGTGCGCCGGCCGGGAGCTGCTCGCAAGCGATGCGCCCGCCGGAAAGATCGCCGGAGTCGAGAGCCTGGGATTGACCCGAGAGGACATCCCGATCTCGAGCGAGACGAAGATCGCCTACCTCGTCAACCCGGCGCTCAACCAGGCGGCCGGGCTGGCCGAGGCTCTCCGCCGGGGCGGCGAGCCGCCTCCCACCCGCGGCTCCTGGACCACGTTTCCGTACCCCGAGGAGGCCGTTCGGGCGCTCACCGCCCCCGGCCGGCCGGGGAACATCGCCGCGTACGACGCCGTCGTCGATGTATCGGACCAGTTCTTCAAGTACATGTTCAAGCGGTTGCCCGAAACCGAACGCTCGCTTCACCGCATCGTGCAGGAGATCAACCGGACGGATTTCCCGCTGGTGGTCGTGAACGCCGTCCCGCGATTCGTCGGGCCTGCGGGGGGTCGCGGTGAGGAGATCGAGACCGTCGTGACGGTTCGACTCTTCACTGTCCACGTCGAGGGGGACCGCGACGTCGACTTGCGCTGGGTCACGCGGTGCGAACTCTGCTACGAAGACTCGGCATCGGGGCGGGCTCCGTGGCATCCAGGATCGGACCCCGTGGCCGCGATGAGCGGGAGCCTGCTCGACGCGCTTCGCGGAAAGATCGCCCTGAGCTTCACCCAGAGCCCCGTTCTGCGACGCGTCTCGGGGACCATTGAAGAGCCGAGACAGGAGCTGATCGGCCTCTCCATCGCTGAAGCGGCTCCGCCGAGGGATCCCGCTCGCCCGCCGAAGGAGCCGGCCGCCCCCGCTTCGCCCACCCAGCAGCCTGAGACCAAGTCATGATACAGAAAGAACCCCTCGGCCGATCCGAACGGAGATCGAACCGCAATGAGAAGGGCCACCCGCCCGCCGCGGTCTTCGCTTTCCTCTTGGCCGTGGGCCTGTGCGCCGCGGGCTGTTCGAGCCTCCAGTTCCTCAGGCCCCGTGGGTCCTGGGGTGGCTCGCTGCCACCCGACGTCCGTTTCGTGACGAGGGACGACCTGCTCCTCAAGGATGGCCCCGTGCAGCTTGACGTCATCTTCACGCTGCATCCAGGCATCGATCTCGACCCGGCCCGCATGAGCTGGGAGGCCCGCATCAGCTCGGAGGGACGTGCGGCCGCCCCGCGGCCCGATCCGCGGGAGATCTTCGCAATGCTCACGAGCAACGTGATGGTCAAAGCCTTCCGTTCCGCGATCGAGGTGGCCCCGGGCGGCCACTCACGGCTCGAAGAGCTACGCAGGATCCTATCGGCGCAAGGATCGTCCGATCCGGCTCTTGCTCCGTTCAGGGCGAAGGCGCTCGTCCTCGTCGACTTCCGACCCTGCCGGCCCGGCGCTCCTATGAGACCCGGGCAGCTCCTCGTCCAGATCTTCGACATCAGCTTCCCGCGCTACGAGGAGCTCTCGCTCTTCAGCCCGCGCCTTCTGGTGTTCGAGGACTTCGCGGAAGTTCGGAACCCGGAGAGCCCGGCACAGTTCGCGGGGACTCTGGTCCTCGCTTGGAGGGAGATCCTGTCGCGCCTCGGTCAGAGCGACCGCTTCCAGCGTTACCTCGCCTCGGGCTCCGGACCGCTCTCTCGGGATGGAGACGATAACGCGGTCCTCTTCGGTCTCATTCCGCCCCAGAGGATCGCCCGCCGGCCGGATCCTTCGGGCCACGAGTGGATCGAGAAAACCATCCTCTTCCCGCCGGCGCGGACGAGGGAGCCGCCGCCGCCCGCAGCCCCAACGGCGGGCACGCCCGCTCCCGCCAGCCCATCCATCCAGCCACCCAACCAGCCGGCAGGTCCGCCGCCCGTTCCGCCGGTTCTCCTACCGCCCTGTCTCTCGCCCCGAGAGCCGGGGCCGGTATTCTCGGATGTCGCGCCGCCGACCTCTGATCCGGCCTCGCCCGGATCGAACGTGGGAGACGAAGGCGCCCCATCGAGCTCCGAGGGCGGAGAGGAAGAGCCTCCCTCTTCGGTTCCGATCTCCACGACCGAGAGGGACACCGAAATTGAAGGGACCCGCACCATCGGAGAGCCCGATGAAGCGCCCGGTCTCCCTCCGGAGATCAAGTCGGATCCGCGGGCAGAGGGTCGGTGATGCTCCGGCTCGTTCTTCTCATCGCCTCAGTCGGGGGCGACCCCCCCGATTCGGTCGCAGCTTTGGAGGAGCCGGCGGGACTGGAAGCCGCCGCGGAACTGCGAGCGCTGCGAGGGCTGGTCGGGATGCAGCTGCTCGCGCCACGACAGGGGGCCCGACAAGCGGCGGCACCCGCGACGGCCTCGGGCTTCGACGTCCAGTTCAAGCTGGGGCGATTCCTCGACCGTCCGGACCTCTCCGGGGAGCAAAAGGAAGAGGCGATCCGGCTCTACCGCGAATGGGCCCGGTCGCTCTACCGGCCTGAGGAGACGTACGGTGGGGCGGGCGTCGAGTCGGACCCGCCGCAAGGCGTGCGCGAAGTCCGAAGCGTCACGGGGGCTCCCGTCGCGGAAGGGGATCTCGCCCGCCGCGCGCTCGCGGTGCGTGAACTGTTCGTAGACTTGAGCTGGAGGGCGGAGGAAGCGGGAGCGGACACCATCCCCATCGACCTGGATCTTCTGTCTCATCCGGCGGCCGCGCTCGATGCACACGAGATGTACAAGGTCGTGGCCCGCATCATTCCCAAGCTGCAAGAGCGGCGCGGGAGCCTCTCACCCTCCGAAGGTGGAGTGTTCCTCGGTGCGATCCGCCGCCTCCTCGCCACGCCGGCATGGCCGGAGCTGGACGAAGGGGGCGCGCTGGCAGCCGTTCTCGAGCAGTTCATGGCCTTTAAGCCCGAGGTCACGGCTGATGAGTCAGCCCTGATCGGAGCGAAGCTGGCCGAATGGACGGCGCGGCTCATCCGCGGGGAGCTGGATCGCGAGAGCGAACTGGCGCAGAGCACCGCCATCATTCACCTCTACCGCGCGCTGGAGATCACCGGCCGCCATCTCGACCCGGCCCGCCGCGCCGCGGCGGTGGAGGGGCTTCAACCCATCATCGAGCCGGTCCTGGCGCCGGCCGCGGCTGCCGGCCCGGCGCCATCCGATGGTCTCCTCAAGTCCGTCGAGCTGGGCGAAGTGCGGCTGGCGGCCGGCCTCGCCGTGGCCGCCGGCGGCGGGCAGCGGATCCCGCCGCTCGCGCCGTCGCTCTTTCCGGAGGTCGCTTCGCGGTACCTGCTCGTGCCGCGGAAGTCGTACCAGGTGGAACTGGTGGCCACGGGAACGGCTCGAGGCGCGAGGTCCGTCTACTGGGTTCTCGCTCGCGCGGGAGCCGACGCTCGGCTTGAGCTCCCTCGCGCGATTCCTCCGGGGATGGTCCCCGTCACTGCAGCCGACTCGGGCCGCGTCACCTTCCTCGCCGACCGGCACTTGTGGTCCAACCGGCGCTTCCTCCTTGCCTGCCAGCGGTCCTGGAATTCGCTGGCGGCGGACCGGGGACTCGCGGCGCGGATCCATCGCCACACGTCCCTGCGGGAGATCCCGCTCGACGGCGGTGCCCCCCCGACCTTCGAAACGCTGGTCAACCTCCTCAGCTCTCCCACCGCACGGGAGGCCGTCGAGAATGGTTTCTGGGTCGATACGAGCAACGAAGTGGGGAGGAAGGTGGCCTACGAGATCGCGAGCGCCGTCCTCGGCGGCAATACGGGCCTGAAGGACACCGCCCTCTCCCTGCCAACGGTCGCCGAAGCGAACCGGCTGTGGCGAGATGGGGACCGCTTCGCGATCCCCTCGGGGGAGCCTCGTCCGGGCCTTGTCAGCCCGATGCGTCTCGTTCCGGAGCCCAAAGATTCCGGCGATCCGTCCCGCCACGCGCTCAGGACGGTGCTGCGCCTCGTTGCGCCGTAAGGAGACGGGATGGAGAAGGAAGCGAGCATCCCGACGTCGAGCGATACGCAAGTCCCCACCGAGTGGTGCCGCCTGCCTCAGCCCACTCCGCGCATGGAGACGCCGCCGCGGGTCTCCCCGACGGTCGAAGACTCCATTTACGGCGCGGAAAGGATCGAACGGCTCGGCGGGGGCGGCTTCGGGGAGGTGTGGAAGGTTCGCTATCTCGGATCCGACGAGGCTTGGAAGTACATCCCCATCCGGCCCGGATCGAGCGAGAGGACCGGGCGCGAAGCCATCCACGCGCGGCGGGTCGAGCACCAAAACGTCGTCCGCGTGCTCGATGTGCTCAAGCTCTCCGACCACTACGTCCTCCGCATGGATCTGGTCCGCGGGAAGGATTTCTTCCGGGCCATCAACGAGGACGGGGTCATCGGTCCCGATGAAGCGGTCGGCTACGGCATCCAGGTGGCGCAAGCCCTCGCCTACGCCCATCGGCAGGGAGTGGTTCACCTCGATTTGAAGCCCCACAACCTGATCCTCTGCGAGGATGGGGCCAGGGTGATGGTGACGGACTTCGGCATCTCCGCCTCGCTGGCGCGCGACCCGACCGACCTGGAGGCCGGTGTGGGGACGCCGTTCTTCATGGCCCCGGAGCAATTCGAGTCGGCATCGGCCGTCGGCTCGGGGATCGATATCTGGTCCCTCGCGGTCACCCTCTACTGGTCCATGTCGCTCGGCTATCCCTTCCGGTTCGAGGGCCGGGACCCCAAGGAAGTCATCCGCACGGAAACGCCGATCCCTCTCTCGGACGTTCAGCCCTACATCCCGCGCCAGTTGAGCGATCTCCTCAGCCGCATGCTGCAGTACGATCCGGCGAAACGGCCGGCGGACATGGACGAGGTCGTGGCGGTGCTCGAGGCCTATCGCGACTCCCCGCGCGACGCTTCGGCGCGAGCAGGCGATCGCGCATTCGCGAACTGTCAGTTCGATGAGGCGATCCAGACCTACAAGGAAGCGGTCCGCCATCCGCCGGTCGGCTCCGACCAGCCCGCCCGAGCGCGGCTCCTCCTTGAAGCAGCGCGGGAGGGGCGTGCGGAGCACGACGCACAGGTCTCCCGGATCGACACCCGGATCGCGGAGGACGATCTGGCCGGGGCGCTCCTCACCCTCGGCGTCGCGCGCCGGCGCTTTTCTCGGTCCCGCGTCCTGCGCGACCAACGGCTCGGGGTTGAAGCCGCGGTGCAAAACCGCTTCTCCACTCCGCGCCGGCTCGTCGAGAGGGACCTGCGGCGCGCTCGATTCGCCGACGCGAGGCTCTATCTCGAACGCTTGACGGCGCTCCTCGGCGTACCGGGCGCCCGCAAGCTCATCTTGGCGGCGCGCTCCGGAGAGGCGGTGATCGATTCCGCCGGAGTCCAGCGGCTCCGCGCCACCGTCGACGAACGAGAGGCGCTCTTCGGCCAGCTCAACCGCTCGATCGAAGAGGCCGTCCAGGCAATGGACTTCACCCGCGGCCGCGACACCCTGGAGGAATTGCAGAACCACTTCCCGGTCCCCGACAATTTACATAGAATGCGCGTGTTCGCCGAGGCCGCGGAGCACCTGGCTTTCCTGGCGGACTACCCTCCGGTCCTTCTCGCCGCCGTCGCCTCGGGGGAGGTGAATCCGTCGGCGGAGCGCCCCTTCCTCCTCGCGAGAGCCGAGAGCCGCTGCCACGACCTCTTGCGACTCTTCGATCCGAACGTCTATCCGAACTTCCGTCGGATCCAGGACCAGGCCAAGGGGCTCGGCTCCGCTATCCAGATGCTGCGCGTCCGTGCTCAATCGGATGCCGATGCGATTCGCGAGTCCCACCGCCGCGGCGACACGGCCCGCGTGCGGCGCATCCTCCATTCGTCCAGGGACATCATCCTCCACACCGACGTCATCAACGAGGAGCTGCGTGTGGCGGTCCGCGACATCGAGCGGCAGCTCCAGGGGCTCATCGAGCGTGCCGAGCGGCTCTACGGCGAAGGTGTTGCGAACCAGGAGAAGCGGCAGTTCAACAAGGCGATCACCGCGTTCGAAGAGGTTCTGCGGATCGGCGGCGTGAGCCACAAGGACATCGACGAACGGATCACCGCTTGCAGCGAAGCCGCGGAGAACCGCCGCCGGCTGGCGGAGGACCTCCACGCGCTTGACCTGTCGATCGCGGCGCGAGGCGTCGTGCTGGCCGACGCCAAGTCCTACCTTCCGATGGCCGAACGGTTGCTCGGCCTTCAGGAGGACGCGCGCCGAGCCGAAACGCTCGGCCGCACGTCCCTGTTCCTCACCGGCCTTGTCGAGGCCGCCGCGCGCGAGGCGGCCGGCGCGCCAGCCGAGAAGCGGCTCACGCCCATGCAGGAGCTGGCTGCCGTCATCGCCTGCGTCAGCTCGGAATTCCTCCGTCAGATCGCGTCCGCCGCCGCGGGACTCTCGGTGAAGCTCGCCGCTCTCGTGGAGGCCACTTTGGGCCAGATGGATGCCGGCGCCGGAGAGGCCGCGCCGGCCGCGACGCCCGAAGGCGGTCCGGAGGAGCGGCTCGTCGAACTGCACAACCTCATCGACATCCTGTCGGGGCTGCGGCCGATCCTCTCCGCTTCGGAGCTCGTCGGGGACCAGCATCCGTGCGGGCTCGTCGCCGACCATATCTACGTGATCGCCAAACCCTGCGCCACAAGCCGCAACGAGCTGGGGGAGGCGCTTGCGCGAGACGCGGCCGACCTCCTGGTGACGCTGGCCGACCTGGCGCCTCCCCCGGTCTCGGACGAGATCCGCGAGACCCGCCATCAGATCCTCGAGAGCCTGCGCCGCCAGCGGATCGCGGCCAAGTTCGCCATCCTGGCCCGGCGCGTGGCAAGGGTTGCTTTGCCGGCTTTGATCTCGTTGGCGCTCGTGACGGCCGTCGGGCTCGCCTGGACGGCCGGCGACCACCGGGCTCGCGCCCACCAGCTCGAGGAATCGGTGCACGCGCTCAAGCGGGAGCCGCGCTGGGCTTCCGTGGAGGGTCAAGTCCTGAAGGGCGAGGACTTCGCGCAGATGATGCGCCTCCTCGAACACGACCTTCCGGCCTTCGCGTCCCTCGACGGAGTCTGCAACCCCGACGCGCGGTTCTGGGCGCGCCTCGTCTCCGGCGTCGGCATCCTTTCGCAGATCGCTCCCGATCGCTCGCCGCTCCTGGGACGGAGCGGCATCCGTTCGGCGGTGGAGGACACCCTGACGGCCGATCTGGAGTCGGCCGTCCAGGCCTGGGTCGAAGAAGTGACGGAGCCGTTCCCTCTCCTCCAGCCGGCCCAGGAGCGAGGGTTCGCCGCTTTGCACATGCGGCTCGACACCGTTGACCGCCTGCTCCTGTCGTTGGGAGAGCTGGGAGGCGGCAGGGGAGACCAGGCCGGACTCATGGGGCTGCGCGTTTGCCTGGATTCGTTCCGGCAGACGGGGGAGGCGCTGCAGGAACAGGTGGAAGCGGCCCCGCGGTTCGCCGTGGATCTCCTCGAAGGGACCGAAGCGGAGGCGCCGTCGCGAGCGGCGGGCTTCTGGCGAGAATTCTTGCTCCGGCGGATGAGCGCACCGAGCCCCGCGTGGCGCCGCATCCTCGATTCGGGCGTGGCCAACCGGCTCGCCGAGGCGCTGCGGGCCTCGTTGCGCCGGAGGGCGGCGGGGGGGTCGACGGACCCGAATTCGGAGAGGATCTGGGGGCTTATCTCGCTCATCGCCAGGATCCGCGAAATCGGCGGGCCGCTCCCGCTCGACCCGAATTGGTCGGCGGAAACGGACCCGATCCACTCAGTGGTCGAGCCGATCGTGCGCTGAGGCAGCGGGCGTCGTTATCCTTTCCCCAGCCGGTATCGGCGTCAGTATTCCGGTTTCGATCCGTGTTTCATCCGTGGCTCGGGTTCGCCCGCCGCTGCGGATCGCGGATGCCGATGCGGACGCGGCTGCGGGCGGCGATCCCGGCGCGGCGACCATAGGGGATGGACATCGCCCATGCCTCTCGATAGAGTCCCTCCCGCGCTGGGGGGCGCCTCACGCTTTGGTTCACTGCGAGAAGACGATCTACGATCCGGCCGCGCCCGAGGACGGGCTGCGGCTCCTTGTCATGCGCCGGTACCCGCGCGGGGTCGCGCGCTCGCGCATCAGCGCGTGGCTGCCGCATCTCGCGCCGACTCTTCCCCTCGTTCGCTGGTACCACGACACGAAGCGCGAGATCACGGCCCGCTGGCAAAGGACCGACCCGGAGCGGTTCGGGGAGGAGATCGACAGGTTCTGGCGGACCTACCGGCGCCGGTACCTTCGCGAAATGAAGGCCCAGCGGACGCTCATCGAGTTCCTGGCCCACATCGAGCGGACCCTCGGAGCCTCGTTGACGTTCCTTTGCGCCTGTCCCGACCACCGGATCTGCCACCGGAGCCTCCTCAAGGAGCTGGTTGAGGGCGCGCGGAGCTGAACGATCGATGCGGATCGCCTCCATAGACGTTTTCTACCTCTCGATGCCCGAGACGACGACGGCGGCGGACGGGACCCAAGATTCCGTGCTCGTTCGGGTGCGCGAAGAGGGGGGGCTCGATGGGTGGGGTGAGTGCGATGCCTCGCCGCTCGTGACGATCGCCGCCTATTCGTGCCCGACGTCCCACGGGAACATCCAGAGTCTCACCAGCTCCCTCGCCGGTGAGAGCATTGATGGTCCGCGGGACATCCGGCGCGTGACGGCGAGCGTTCTGCGGCGCGGGCTCGACATCGAGCAGGTCCATCACGCGTTGAGCGGCGCGGAGATCGCCCTCTGGGACCTTCTCGGCAAGCAGCGCGGAGAGCCCGTCTGGCGGCTCCTCGAGGAAGGCTCACCGGGCGCGGCGGGGGCGCGGGCTCACCCGAAGCTGCCCTACGGCTCGGTCCTCTTCGGCGACACGCCGGCCGAGACCCGCGCTCGTGCCGAAAACCTGCGCCGGCGAGGCTTCCGCGCGGCCAAGTTCGGGTGGGGGCCCATGGGGCCCGACGAACGGCTCGACATCGCTCTCGTCAGGGCCGCGCGCGAGGGGCTGGGCCCCGACCTCCAGCTCATGGTCGATGCGGGCGTCGCCTGGGGAGAGGACGATCTGACGGCGTTCCGCCGGGCGGCTGCGTTCTCGGAATTCCGGCCCACCTGGCTCGAGGAACCGCTCCTGCCCGATGCGGTGGAAGCCTATCGGCGCCTCGCCGCCCGCCGGCCCGCGGTGCCCATCGCCGCTGGGGAAGGATCGAACCGCTACCGATTCGCCGAGGACCTGATCCTCAACGGCGGCGTGAGCTTCATCCAGATCGATGCCGGCCGGATCGGCGGGCTCGACGCCTCGCTCCAGGTCCGCCGCCTCGCCGAAGCGCGCGGCATCGCCTACGTCAACCACACCTTCAAGAGCCACCTCAGCCTCGCCGCCGCCCTGCACGTCTTCGCGAGCGTCGAGCGCTTCCGGCTCCTAGAGTACCCCGCGGGCGGGTCCGAGCTTTCAGAGAAGCTCGTCGTGAACCCGCTCCTTCCCGGAACCGACGGCCTCGTTCGGGTTCCCGATGCTCCGGGGCTCGGGGCCACGGTGAATCCCGAGACGGTGGCGCGATTCGTTCAGGAACTGGAGATCCGCTACCGCGGGAAGGTGCTCTATCGGACTCCTCGGCTATAACGGGATGCGGCCAGGCATTTGGATTCGGCCCCGGATGCGGCTGCCGATGCCGATGCGGACCGCGGCTGCGGCTGCGATTGGCCGATTCGGCCGCCGAGTCACTTCCTCGGGCGCCGGAACGCAGCCTGCGGCTGTACCTTTTTTCGGATCGCATCGAGCGGCTCGTACCGCCTCTCGATCGCCTCGATGGCTCTCGCGCGCTCCGGGGGCGGAAGGGTCCTCAGCCAGCGGTCGATGTCGATCTCCATCTTTCCGCCGCCCGCGGGGGATCCCACCGCCGAGGCGAGCAGCCGGTCGAGGGGCTCCCGACCCGCTTCGGCGGCGACCTCCCGCAACAGAAGGTAAGCGCCTCCGTAGAGCGGCTCCTTTCCGGCCTCGAAATGGCGCCGCCAGCGCTCCCAGTCGCGCCCCATTTCTCGGAGGAACTCCTCCGCCAGGAGGCAATTGAGCCCCTCGACGTAGACGTCAAGGAGGCGCGCATTGGAGAGGTGGAATGCCTCGTGGGCGAGCTGGCCGGCGAAGTTCGCGTCATCAGGCTCGGCGCTCAAGTAGATTGCGAAGACCCCGCGGTCTGCGTCGGCGATTTCGGTGAGCTGGAAATCGCGGGGAAGCCCGGCGGAGTCATCGATGGGAACGCTCCGGCGGAGATGGACCCGGCGGATCGGGATGACCGGCTCTCCCAGCCGCCGCCGGCCGAAGAGGCGAGCCTTCTCCAGGAGGTCGAGCGCCGCCTCGCTCTCGATCGGCCGGTAGCGAAGGTAGGCATCGCTTCGCGCCGGCATCTCTCCCTCAGAACCGGCGACCGCCGCCGCGCAGAGGAGGATCGCGGTCGGGGAGAAGGGTTGCTGCGACCGGTGCATGGCGGCGATTCTACTCGGCCCGCAAAAGTACGACTATCCGCTCAGTGCATCACGACAGCGGGCGCGCCCGTCGCCTCGATCTTCGTCACGAGCTGGCGGCACTCTTCGATGCACTGGTCGAGGTAGAGCCCGCGGTCGCGCAACGGCCCCGACGGACGGCCCGTGAGGAATCGCTTGACCTCGTATGAAGCCAGATCGAGCAGCGGCTTGCCCTTCGCCAACCCTTCGGGCGGGAGGCGGTTGAAGGCTTTGAACACCGAAGCCGCGTAGTGAAGGTGGATGGAAGGATCGGACGGTTTCCGCTTCGATTGCGAAGCGGCGAGCTGGACCGCAGCTCGATGGTCGGCGATCGCCTCCGAAAACCGCTCTTGCGCGGCGTGGAGCATGCCGCGGATGGAGAAGACAAGCGGATCGAATGCCCGAGCGCTCGTCAGGGGGCCGATCAAGGTGAGCGTCTGCTGGTAGAGATGGTCCCCTTCTTCGAGTTTCTCGGCCGAGCCCAGGAGGTACCCGAGGGCGCGGGCGGTGGCGGCGATGGCCGAGGGCGTGTCGAAGCCGGACAGGCTCAGGATCTGCAAAGCGAGCCGCACGGCCGTGCGCGCCCGGAGCGGATCGTCCGACTCCGCGAGCCTCCTGAGTCCGGCGGCGAAGGCGGCCGGAGAGATCCGGTCGCACGCCAGAGCCTCCTCGAGACCCTCCGGATCCTGCCGTCGCTGGAACTCTTTCCTCTCGAATTGCTCGATCGAAAGGACTTCTATCTGAGCCGAGCTGAAGGAAAAGACCACGGCCGAGAAGGGGGCCTGGATCTCCACATCCCTTCCGCAGATGCGGATGCTGCAGGGAGGAAGGACCGCCTCTTCCACGCGGACGATGGCCCGTTCGTTCCGGCGCTGGCGGGCCTCCAGCTCGGTCAGCTCCACGCTCAACGCTGAGATCGACTCCTGGATCTCCCGCTTGCGCTCGAGGAATGTTTCCCTTGCTCGAATCCGGTCGGCCTCCTCTTCGCTCGCGTCCCCACTCCGGGCCGAGGCCTGCCGGCCCGGAGCGGCTTGTCCATATTCCGCCGCGAATTCCAGGACCAGGTCGCGCTCGCGGTTGCTCTCCATCGCGATCCGGGAGCGCAGCTCGACGATCCGATCCGCATCCTCCTGGATGACTCCGGCAGCGAGGCGAACGCGCTCTCCTGCTTCCGCCGGAACGCTGCCCACGTGGACGCCATCGACGGCTTCGAGATCGGATCCTCGCACCGTCGCCCTTCGGGCGTCGATCCGCATGCGAGAGCGGACCTCCGCATCGATGACCGTTTCATCCACCCGAACGTCTCCGCCGGCAAGAACCCTCGCTCCTTCGATGGATCGAAAGCGCGCTCCGCCCTCGCAGGTGATCCCGGCGGCTTGCCGGCCGATCCGCAGCGAACCGCGCACATCGATCTGGCGCCGGGCGTGGATCTGGGCGCCCCTCTCCACGTCTCCCGCAACGAAGACGGAGGCCGCGGTGATGGAGACGCCGCTGCCGACCGATCCGCGGACTTCGACATCGCCTTCGAACTCGATGGGAGCCGCTCCCTCCGGGAGGCCTCCCTCGACCACCTTCAGGGGAACGACGTTCAGGACGCGGCCGTCGAGAGATGGACGGCCCCGGCAGGTCGCGAGGTACAAGAAGGTCGTCGGATCGAATTCTACGTTCTTCCCGGCCAGAGGGACATCGGGCGGATGGATGCTCGCGGGCGGGATCTCGCGCCCGCGCACATCCCGCCCCCGACGACCCAAGACTGGGTTAATCACCCGCGCTGCGACCTCTCCCTTCTCGATGAGCTTGTGGCTCGCCGCCAGATCCACTCTTCCGGGGGTTCCCTCGACCGCTAGAGTGGCCCGAGCGACGACGATGTCCACGGCAGGCCGGCCGCTCTGCAAGGATGCCAGCAAGCTCTTCACCGCATCCGGGATCAAACCGGCCTTGATTCCATGGAGAGACATGGCATGCCGCAGGTCGTTGATCGTGAGCTCGCCCGGGGCCGGGCCCAACCTCTGTGGATCGAACGTGACCCGCGCTTCCGCCCCGTCATCGAGGATGTCTGCATCGAGGGCGGCCCTGAGTCGGCCGATGACCTGGTTGTGCATGGGGAACCACTGCGTCGGAGCCACGCCACGGCGGGAGGGCAGCCCCCGGCCCTCTCCCATCCATCTTCGGTCGAGCGACCTCGCCCGATTTAGTCGGAGCGGCGCACTTTACCGGAGCTGTTACGGCCGGCAGGTACCGAGGGAATCCGGCGTCGGATCGAGCCCTTTTGCGGGAAACGGAGGCCTGGGATCGGCTCCGGCCCGGAAGAGGTAATCGAGAGTGCTGATCGGGTCGGATACATCGAGCTGGCCGTCGTCGTTGATGTCCCCCGCGTCGGGGCAGGGAAGCGGGGGGCCGCCCAGGAAAAGGTGTTCCAGGATGTAGACCGCGTCGGTGAGGTCGATGGTTCCATCCTGAGTCGCATCCCCGCGCTGGAACAGGAAACCCGTTCCCGAGACCTTCACGAGGCCGGTCTTCACGGCGGTGTCGGTCTCCTGGAAGCCCATCACGACGAGTTTGACCGTGTAGTTGCCGATGACCGAGTAGAGGTGCTCCGGGTTCTGGAGCGTTGACGTCTTGCCGTCGCCGAAATCCCAGCTCCAGGAGCGGATGGTGCTTCCCGCCGACGTGTCCGTGAAGCGAACGGTGAGGGGAACGTCGCCGGTGGTGGGGGAGGCGGAGAAATCGGCCGCAAGAAGGTCATCGACCAGGATGTAGTTCGGCAGCGTCTTCTCCGAGGTCGCCCCGCCGGCTCCGGTGACCTTCAAGGTGACGCTGAAGGCTCCCGCCTGGCCGTACATGTGCGAAGGGCTCGGCGCGGCGCTTGTCCCGCCGTCGCCGAAGCTCCAGTTGTAGGCGGAAATCGGGGTGTTGTGCCGCGACCGATCGGCGAATTGAACGGTCAACGGCTTCGGGCCGATCGTCGGTCCCCCCACAAAGTCGGCCTCGAGGACGAGCGCGGCGTTGATGAAGTCCGCCTTGGTTTCGGTATCGGCGGCTCCGGCCGCGCTTCGAGCCGTCAAGGAGACCGTGTATTTCCCGGGGCTCTGGTACGTGTGGCTCGGCGCGGCCGCGGTCGACGTGGCCCCGTCGCCGAAGTTCCAGGTGAAGGTAGAGGCCCCGGTGGAGTCGTTGAGGAAATTGACGGCGAGCGGCGCATCGCCGCTGGTGGTGGTCGCGCGGAAAGCGGCGTTGAGCGCCGGCGGGATGCCCGTCTTCACCTGCAAGACGAAGTTATCGACGATGTGGCGCGCGAAGGACCCTCCGGTTCCGGCGGTGAAGCCGAAGTAGAGATCCTCCGCTGTGTAGCCGGGGATCGTGTAGGAGAGGACCTGACGCTCGTTCATCCCGATTCCGAAGTTGCTCATCCGCACGGTCAAGGTGCCCGCCTTGCCGGTCACCTGAACGTGGAAGGACCCGTTCCCGGTGAACTCCTCGGGGACATTGGCCCCGTTGAAAGCGCCGCTCGGCCTTCGGTTCGTGTCGATGGCGCCGCACCAGTTGTGGCTGGGCTCGCCCGCGTTCTGCCACGTGTCGAAGACGATGCCGTAGCCCGACATCACCTCGCCCCCCGCGTCGTTCTCCCAGAAGCCGAGCGCGCCGCCGGTGCCGCCGCAGAGCGCCGGATCCGCGCCGCGGATCATCGCGAAGATCACGCCATCAGCCCCCGGGGCCGAAGGCTCGTCGAAGCGCAGATCGAAGTCCGCGATGAAGTCGTCGGCGGGATATTTGGTCTTGAAGAACGCCGCCCCACGCTGGTTGCCGGCCGGCTGGGTGAGCTGGAGCACCCCGTTCACTTGCAGCGCATCGCAGTTGACCGAGATGACAGCCGCCGTCGCCGGCGGAGTGAAGTCCTGGTTGATGACGGTCGTGTAGCCGGCGATGCTCACGGTGATCGAGCAGGTCTGGCCCGTCCGCTCCGACGTCCCGATGACGGAGGCGACCTTGAAGGAGTTCGTTGCTCTCGTGGGGTCGAGCGGCAGCACGGCGGATTCGGAGACTCCCGGAAGGGTCAGCATGCGGGTGCCGTTGCGGTAGACGCGGATCTCGACGTAGTCGGCCGCGTTGTTGTTCCAGGTCATGCGAACGCTGCCGGTCTCGCGCACGCAGGTCAGCCCGGAAAGCTCCGGCGAGTTGAGGCTCGAGAGGGCGTTCGATAGGTAAGTGTACCTGTCCTCCATCACGCTCTTGAGCTGGTTCGTGTGATAGACGTGCGTGCTCCGCGTCCCGTACTGGGGAGGGTTCGCGTTCCAGTCCATCTCCACCTCGCTGTGGAGGGGACCGGCGAGGTCATCGATCAGCGGGAGGAGGACATCCGGATGGTAGAACAACTCGAGAAGCTCCCCTGTGCGGGCGTAGAAGTCCGGGAGGAAGTAGCTCGATCGGTTGAGGAAGGCGTCGATGACACCGTTCCAGGGGCCGTCGCATTTGGCCCGCGCCGAAGTTCCGAAGAGGAGCTTCGGATCGCCGAACATGTCGGCCCGCATGGTGTCGTTGAAGACGCCGCCGCCGCCGCACTCGTAGTTGCGGCCGTGGGTCAGGTCCATGTCCCAGCCGAGGTACGTCCAGCTTCCGACCGGGTTGCCCTCGTTCGCGTAGACGAGGTAGTTCTTGGCCGGATGGTCGCAGTTGTGGATGAGCTGATGGATGGCGAGGAAGTCGATGAAGTTCGCCACGTCCATGTTGTCCAGGATGTAGTCGTCGAGGGGGCCACCGCCGAGGGTGTTCATCGAGTTCATGAATTCCCCGAGCTGCGAGTTCGCCTCGGCCGGATCGCCGCCGTCCTCCTCCATCTCGAAGCCGCCGGTGCCCCCTCGAGCCTGGGAATAGGATTTCCACAGCCATCCGTCGGGGTCGAGCCCCGTTCGGTCGAGGAAATCGCCGTTGGGAGTTTCCAGGTGGACGTAGAGGCCGCGGTAGGCGCCGTTCAAGTACATCCGCACGTGCCACATCTCGAGGGCGGGCTTCTGGACATCCATCCAGGCCTTGTAGGAGAGGTACTCGCGCAGGAAGGACTTGTCGCCGTAGGAGCTCTGGATGTTGATGTTGTCGACCTCGGGGTGGTCGGCGAACGGCGTCCGGAACCGGTTGTCCTTGTTGAAGTCGACCTTCCAGTGCCTCTTCGGGGTGTTGAGCGAGGTCTGGCCGCGATGGCGGACGCGGATGTTCTCGAAGACGCGCCCGTTGTAGATGAACGTGCCCGGCACGTAGGTGTCGGGGTCGTTGGCGAGGGCCTGGAGCGCCTGGCTACTGAGGAGGATGTGATAGACCGGCGGCAGGTCCGATGTGAGCCCGCTGTTCGAGCGCAGCGGAAACGTGGGGTTGATTCCCGCCGGCTGAACGTAGAGGCCGAGCGACGGCGTGGGGTTTCCGACGAACGGATAGCGGCCGGTCTTGCCGACGTTGTCCGTGACGGTCGCCCAGTAGCGGACGATCGTCCCCGTGCTGAACGTCCCGATCACAACGCCGTAGACGCCATCGCCCGCCGCGCCATCGCCGTGGGCACCGTCGTCGAGCATCACCGCCGTCTGTTCGCCGGTGCCCCTGTCCCAGTGGGCCATGACTTCTACGACGCCACCATCGTCCTCGGCGGCGGCCACCAGGGTCACGACGCTGGCGCTGACCGGGGCGCTCGGGGCGTGCTCGAGATCGCTGATGAAGGGAGGGATGTCGTCCGTGTCGACGCTGTTGACTCGGCCCGGCGTGGCCCCCCCGCCGCCGGTCTCGATGTAGATCGGCTCGATCTGGCCGCCCGTTCCGGAGAGGCGGGCGATGATCCGCTGGTTGGGGGCCGTCGGGTAGACCCAGAATTCGAGCGTGTAGGGATCGCCGTTCGTGAGCCCGAGGTTGACCTGCGAGACGGACTGGCCTGAGCCGGTCCCCGTGCCCGTGGACACAAGTTTCAGGCTTCGTGTGCCGCCGTGGGCCCGCTCGATCGTGGAGGATGAGCCGGAATGGGTTCCGGCGGCCGTCCATGGGGGGAGCCCTGTCTCGAAGCCCGGGTTCTGGATCCTGTTATTGCCCGGGTTCCCGACCGGGTAGAGCTGCATGTCGTCGATGTACGCCGTGCCGGCGCCGGCGAGGTAGACGTAGATCGTGCTCGACGTGGCGAGGCCCGTGACCGTCACCCGAGTCCAGCCGTTTCCGACCTGGCTCGCGGCCCAGTTGGCGGGGTTGTCGTTGTCGCTGAGGGGCTTTCGCTTCTCGAGAGAGTGGCCGTAGCCGTCCGCGAGGATCGGCCAGGGGGTTCGATCGTCGAATGTGATGTCCTCGATCTCGACCGCGGCGGCATCGAGGAGGCGGATCCGCTCGCCGCCGTTATCGAGCGTCGAGGCCGGGTCCCAGTTCCCGACCGTGTTGGTGATGCCGTGGATCGACCGGATGCGGGCCTGATCCGCGCAAACCACGAGGAATTGGCCCGCGCCGAGAGTCACATCGGGGAAAGTGAAGGTCACGCCGTCCTCGAACCGCCAATCCTTCAGGCTGTAGGCCTGCGCACCCTGGTTGTACAGCTCGATGTAGTCCTCCCGCCGGTCTCCGCTCCCGGGGTTGTACATGATCTCGGTGATGACGATGTCCGCGACGGCATCCGCCCGGAGGCGTGAGGAGGGAGCCGCGGCAGCGAAGATCATCAAGAAGCAGGCCGCTAGAACCGGCCGGGGAGGAAAACAACGGCGAGAGGAGATCAAGGACATCGATTCAACCCCTTTTCGTTCATTTCGTCGTTTTAACCGGGACTTGGGCTCGAATTGTAGCTCCCGGTCGGGGGCGAGGCGACGTGCAGTTTCGGAGATGATCAACGAGAAAGAATCTTCTCGAATGGAACGTTCTGGATGGGGAATCTCTCCCAACCCTGAAAGTCGAAATGCCACCACTCGTGCTCGTAGACCTGAAAGCCCTGGGCCTCCATCGCCTCGCGGAGGGTATCGCGGTACCAGCGCTGGAGCGAAGTTCCGCCGGGGTAATCGGGATTGGAGCGCGGCGACATCTCATCGTACAAGCCGACCATCTCGACCGGCTCGCCGGTCTTGAGGTCGCAGAGCGTGAGGTCCACCGCGGCGCCGCGGTTGTGGCGGGAACCCTTGTTCGGGTCGGCCACGAAGTGGCGGTCCTTGGGCGGAGTCGCCTCATAGAAGATCTTCGTCACCTCCCACGGACGGTAGGCATCGTGGATGAGGAGGCCGAACCCCTTCTCCTGGAGGCTCCGGTGGGAGCGGAGCAACGCCTCGGCGGCCGGCCGCACGAGGAAGGCCGCGGCCTGCGAATAGAGAGGCTCGCCGAGGAAGTTATTGGACGTGGCGTAACGGACGTCGAATCGGAGCGTGGGCTCCAGGCCGCCGAGGCCGAGCAGCTCGGCCGGCGCGAATTCGCCTTTCTCCTCGGGCGGGCTGGCGGCGCGGGCCAGCTCGCGAAGCTCCGCCATCGGCCGCACGGGCCGGATGCGGAACGTTCCGCTCCCCGATTCGCCCCCCATCGATTCTCCCCACGTGCGCCGCGGGAACACCACGCTGGCCGCCTCCACGCGCGTTGCGACGCCGTCCGCACCGCGGGTGAAGAGGAGCTTCTCGCCGTGATAGAGCCCCCAATCGGGAAAGGCGAAGACGTCGGGGGAGGACTCGGCGAGCGGATAGAGGAAGATCCACTCGATGAGGGCGTGGAGCTTTCCCTCGCGCTCGAGGATGAGGAGCGGATTGTGATCCCAGCCGTACTCGCCTAGGAGCCCCTTCCAGCCGGGCGGCGGCGCCGCGGGGAGCCCGGCGGCGAGTTTTTCGTACGTCTTTCCGCCGATGTCGATCCGATCGGCGCCCGGGATCACCTTGAGGCCGTAGGCATGGCGGTCGTCGGTGACGAGAGCCCCGCCGGCGGAGCCCAGGGCGGCGACCAGCCCTTGATGGTTCAGGAAAAGCCCGCCCCGCCTCTCGATCAGCTCGACGGTGCTTCCCTGGAGTCCATAGCGGCCCTCGATCCTCCGCGCGAGGGCTGGATCGACCGGCGCGGTCTCCTTCCACGCGGGGAAGGGCTTTCCGCTCCTCCGGGCGAGGAGGAGGAGCAGCGCGTGCCGCGTGATCCGCTCGACGACGGTGTTCGTGACGTCGAGAGAGGCCATCGCCGCCGCGCCGAGCCCGGCATCGGGCAGGGCGATGACGTCCGTGGAGAACCCGTAGACCGCTCCGCCGTGACCGACGGCGCGGTGGCGCACGGCGTCGGGGCCGTCGAATTCGGAGACGACGAACCCGAGCCCGAAGCCGCTCTTTTCTCCCGCGGCGACGAACTGCGGCGTCCACATCGCCTCGAGCGACTCCCGCGCGAGGATGCGGCTCGATGGACCCTGGCCTCCGCCGAGGAGGAAGACGAGGAACCGTCCCAAGTCCGTTGCGGTCGAGTAGAGGTTCCCGGCCGGCCCCGTTCCGAGGAGGAACGTCGGGGCGGGCACCGGCTGTCCGTAGTAACCCCACATGGAGGCCCGCGCGAGGCCCGAGCGGACGCGGGACGTCGCTTCGAAGCCGCTGTCGTCGAGCCGCAGCGGATCGAGGAGCGTTTCCCTGATGAACTGCTCGAAGGGGCGTCGATGGAGCCGCTGGAGGACCAGCCCGGCGACGGAGATCCCGGCGTTGGAGTACTTGGTCCGCGTCTCGGGCTCGTAGACGATCGCCGTGGAGTTGAGGCTCGCCACGGTCTCCTCCAGGGAGCGCGGCTCCGCGTCGAAATAGCTCCCGCGGGGGGGCTCGCGCACGATGCCCGAGCGATGGGCCATGAGCTGGCGGAGGGTTATGGGTCGCGCGGGCGAACCCTGAGGGCGGAAATCGGCCAGATAGCGGGTCACTGGCGCATCGAGGTCCAGCGCCCCCCGCTCGACTTCGCGCACGATCGCGATGTCGGTGAAGAGCTTCGAGACGGACCCGACGCGGTAGACCGTCTCGGCCGTCGCGGGGAGCTTCTTCTCCGGATCGGCAAAACCGAAACCGCGGGCCCAGACGATGCGCAGTCCGTCGGCGAGGACGATGGAGATGGCCGGGATCGCCTTCTTCTCCATCTCGCGGGCGATGACCCGCTCCATCTCCCCGGCGACGAGCGCGTAGCCGTCGACCGGGCCGATCTTCTCGCCGGTGGAGAAACAGCCCGCCGTGGGAAGGAGGACCGACCAGAGAAGTAGGCCGCAGCGGTTCAAAGGGCGGGACATCGAGAGGGGTTTCCTATAAAATCCCGCGGATTGTATGAATCCCCTCCCCTCACTGCAAGGAAGGCCAGCTCGATCGCCATGAACGCCGCCTTACTCGGCCTGTCGCTGTTCGCCTCGGTTCTTTCCGCCGCCGACGAGCCGCCGTCGAAATCCGCCCCCTCGAAAGACTCTCCGGACAAGGCGTCGCAGGCCGTTCCGAAGAAGGATGACGGCAAGAAGGACGTCGCGAAAAAGGATGCGACGCAGCCGGCCTCCGAGGGAGAGCTGCTCTTTCGAAAGGGCGAGGAGCTGTTCCGCAAGGGCCAGCGCGCCTTCGAAGGGAAAGAGCCGGGGGTGGACCCGGAGCCGATCCTGCGCGAGGCGATCAAGGTCTTCGAGGACCTCGAGAAGAGGTTCCCGAAGGAGGAGAAGACGCCCCAGGGCGTGTTCTTCACCGGCACGTCCCACTTCTACCTCCAGGACGCCGCCAAGGCGCTTGCGGCCTACCGGAAGGTCTACGACGGCTACCCGAACTTTTCCGATCGCGCCAACGCCCTATTCCGGATCGGGATCTCCTACTCGGCCCTCGAGGACGTTCTCCAGGCCCGGTGGCACTTCTCGAAGGTCATCCGAGATCACGGAAAGCGGATCGAGGACGTCAAGAGGGCCCAGAAGTACATCCAGGAGCTTGAGATCGTCGGCAAGCCGGCCCCGGCCTTCAAGACCACGAACTGGCTCATGAAGGTCGTGGGGGCAGAGGGGGTCAAGATGTTCCAGGGAGAAGTCGTGATCGTCTACTTCTTCGCCACCTGGTGCCCGAACTGCGAGAAGGAGCTGCCGCGCACCCGGTCCCTCATCGAGACGTACGCGCC